>Ga0116134_1001047_pt1 | contig 14115 bp, 10 predicted proteins | sample June2015DPH_19_5_FD_89737 | JGI IMG/M metagenome (GOLD analysis project Ga0116134, IMG submission 89737) | Peatland microbial communities from SPRUCE experiment site at the Marcell Experimental Forest, Minnesota, USA - June2015DPH_19_40 | ecosystem: Environmental > Terrestrial > Soil > Wetlands...
CTGGCCCGCGTGCGGTCGCGGATTGTCTCTTTCTGTCCGAGGACGAACTGGCGGTGGTCGATCACGGCTATGGGCCGCAGGAGCCGATCCTTTCGGTCGCGCCGTGGGATCCGGTGGCGCGGGGACAGGTGGTCGGAATAAGCCGATCCGGCGCGACACGGGTAATCGCGGCGGGACTGCATTGCCCGATGGGCATCGCGCGCGGACCTGACGGCGCGCCCGTCGTGACCGAACTCGAGCGCGCGCGTGTCGTTGCCGCGTCGGGCAAGGTGTTGCAGGCGGGGTATCCCGCCTATCTCGGCCGGATCCGCAGAATCGATAACGGCTACGCCCTCGCCTGCCTTTCGCGGCGCGATCCGCTGATCGAGTTTCTCAAGACCGAGCGCGATTTCGTGACGCGGATGAAATCGACGATCGATCCGCAGCACTGGATATCGCCGCGCATAACGCCGGAATTCAGTCATGATTTTCCGATCGAACTCGGCGCGACGCGGCTGTTTGGAGAGATCAAGCCCTGGGCTCCGTCATTCTCCTACGGCTTGGTGATCGAGACGGACCGCGTCATGATGCCGGTCGCTTCGGCGCACTCCCGGGCGGATGGGACCCGCCATGCGATCTCCGATGTCGCTTCGTGGAACGGGAGCCTGATTGCGGTCAGCCGCGCAAGCCACGAGATCCTGAAATTTGCGCCCGCGGGAAATGTCGATGAGCGCTAGTCCGATCATTCGCCTGGAAGCCATCACCAAGCGCTACAGCGGCACGGCCGCCCTGCAAAGCGCCGACTTCGAACTGTTCCCCGGCGAAATTCACGCGCTGGTCGGCGAGAACGGCGCGGGCAAGTCCACCCTGTGCAAATTGATCGCCGGCGTCATCGTGCCATCTGAGGGCCGTCTGAGCATCGACGGACAGACCGTGCATCTGACGGCGCCAAAGGACGCGGCGCGGTACGGTATTTCGATGGTGTATCAGGAAACCAGCCTCGTTCCCCAACTGACCGTGGCGCAGAACATGGTGCTCGGGCGCGAGCGCGCGTTCAACTCGGTCCGGAAAGTGCGAAGCGCGGCGCGACAGGTGCTGCAGCGTCTCAACTTCAATGTCGATCCATCGCAACTGGCAGGCTCGCTTTCAGCCGCCAAACGCCAGATGGTCGAAATCGCCCGCGCGGTGCTCAACGACGCCCGCGTCATCATCCTTGACGAACCGACCGCGGCGTTGACGCCCGAAGAGACCGATCATCTGTTCGAGCTGATGAAGTCGTTGCAGAAGACCGGCGTAGCGATGATATTCATCTCGCACGCACTGGAAGAGGCCCTGACCCATGCCGACCGCATCACGGTTCTGCGCAACGGCCGCTTGATGAAGACAGGACCAGCGATCGAGTTCGATCGCGACCATCTCATTCGCCTCATGGTCGGCGATGACCTGGCCACGCATCCGTCGGCGCCCCGTGCGGCCCGCGCGCCCCGCACCGCGCTTCCGGTGCTGCGGGTTGACAACATCCGTATGGGGAGCGTGGTCAACAACATGTCGTTTTCGATATTTCCGGGGGAGATCACCGGCATCGCCGGACTGATAGGCTCGGGGCGGAGCGAGGTCGCCAAAGTCATCATGGGACACACCAAGCGCAACTTCGGCGGTGGTCAAATTTGGCTGGAGGGGCGTGAGGTCCGCTACAGCCTACCCGCTCAGGCGGTGGCGGCCGGACTTGCCTATGTCTGCGAAGACCGCAAACTCGACGGCTTCTTCGAGATGATGAGCGTTTCGGAGAACATCGGACTTGGATGGCTCGCGAAATTCGGGCGGGGCGCGATTGTTGCGCCGTTCGCGAAGATGCGCGCGATTGCGCGCGAGTGGGAGGAACGTCTCTCGATCCGTCGCATCGGCGACGACCAGTCCGTGCTCTATCTCTCCGGCGGCAACCAGCAGAAGGTCGTGATTGCGAAGTCCTTGGCGCAGAAGCCGAAGCTCGTGATCTTCGACGAGCCTACCCGCGGCGTGGATGTGGGTGCCATTGCCGAAATCCGCCAGATCATCCGCGCCTTCGCCGACGATGGCGCGGGCGTGGTGTTGATTTCATCCTATCTGCCCGAGGTCCTCGACCTCTCCGATCGCATTCTGGTGGCGAAAAGCGGCACCATCGTTGCGGAATTCGCGCGATCGGAGGCCAGCGCCGAAAAAATCCTGCACGCCGCGATTCATTGATCGGGAAGCAAACCAAACGCGCCGTCGCCGGTCGCCCGCGTTCCCAACGTTCTTGTGCCCTTTTAAGGAGAATTGAGAAACATGACTATTCGTTTCGACGGCAGGGTGGCGATCGTCACGGGATCTGGCGGCGGACTAGGGCGCTGCCATGCGCTCGGATTGGCCGCGCGCGGCGCGAAGGTGGTCGTCAATGACCTCGGCAAGGACGGCGAGGCCTCCGACAGCGCGCTCAAAGTCGTCGATGAGATCCGCGCCGTCGGCGGCATCGCCATGGCCGACGGCGCCGACGTCGCCAATTTCGAAGAGATCACGGCGATGGTCGAGCGCGCCGAGAAGGAATGGGGCCGAATCGACATTCTCGTCAACAATGCCGGCATCCTGCGCGACAAGACCTTCGCCAAGATGGAGATGAGCGACTTCGCGCGCGTCGTCACCGTGCATCTGACCGGCTCGGCGAATTGCACGAAGGCGGTCTGGAATGGCATGCGCGACCGCGGCTACGGCCGCATCGTCTTCACCTCCTCGTCATCCGGCCTTTACGGCAATTTCGGCCAGGCCAATTACGGCGCGGCAAAGGCCGCGATGATCGGTTTGATGAACGTGCTGCATCTCGAAGGCGCCAAATACAATATCCGCGTCAATACGCTGGCCCCGACCGCGGCGACGGCGATGACGGCGGGCCTGCTGCCCCCCGACGCCGCGGCGTTGCTGACACCGGAATCGGTGACGCCCGCCGTTTTGTTCCTCGTCGGCGAAGACGCGCCTTCGCGTGTCATCCTCGGCGCCGGCGCCGGCGCTTTCGCGGTAACATATATCGAGGAAACGCCGGGAGTTTATTTCGACGAGGCGGAGCGATCGCCTGAGGCGATCGCCGCCCGCTGGCACGAGATCTCCAACCGGGAAACCGCCCTCCCGCTCAACGACGCCTTCGCTCAAACGTGGAAGTTCGCCTCCTTGGCAAGCCGCGCCAAGGGCAAGTCTTGATCATGCAGGTCTTGATCATGACAGGTCTTGATCATGACAGGTCATGATCACGGGGCCGCGGTGATCGCATCGAGCCGCAGCGCCATGTGCAACTCCAATGCGGCTATCGGGTCGTCCCAGCCGCCGGTGATTTCGCGAAGCGTGCCGAGCCGCTGGCGTACCGTATTGACGTGCACGTCGAGAAGCTCCGCCGTGCGCGCGATATTGTACTGACTATCGATATAGCACAATAACGTCTTCTTCAGCTGCGTTTTCTGACGGGGATCCCGCTCCTCGATCGGCGAAAGGATTTGTTCCATGTAACGCGCGATGCGCGCGGCATCCCCTGCCTCGAACAGTTTGGCAAACAGATTGACCTGAGAATGTTCGACAAAGCGATAGAGGCGGTTCATTTTACGCAGCACGCGAAGCGCCTGTTCGATCCGGCCGTAATGGCCGGCGGCCTGCGTCAGATCGGAGAACGAATTCGACACGATGCCACCGATCTTCCAGCCTTTCCGGCGGCGGAGCAACGTCTGCAGGAGAGCGCGGATCGGCTTCTCGGGACCGACGGCGAGGTAGGTGTCGTCTATGAGATCGACCAGCAGATTCATCTTGGCGGCCGCCGCCCGGATCATCGTCGTTTGTGAAGCGCGATCGAGGCCGGTGATCGCGATGAGCGTCAGCATCACCGGCTGATCCGCGTTTATCTTCAGACGGTCGCGGATCGCGGAAACGATCGAGGTATCGGGCGGGTTGACGAGAATGAGGTGGCGCAGCAGGGTCGACGAGGCGATCAGTTGCTCCGTCTCCCGCTTCTCGCTCCACAGCTTCGCGATTGAAAGCGCGACAGTGCTGCGCTCGAGGTTACGGATGTCGATCGGATCGAGCTCGCCCCGGTGGCAGATCACGAGGCTCTCGCCGCGTTCCGCGCCGCCATGCAATGCCATGGCACGATAGTGCTCATCGCCGGCATCGAGCATGACGACCGATCTCCCGCTGTGGCGCGATTGGGAGATGGCGCTGATCAGCACCGAAGAGGGTATCTTGCCGTCCTCCAAGTCGGCGGCCAACTGGCCGCGCAGGGACGCCGAGGTAAATCGGCCACGAACTGAAAGCGTCTCGTCATACAGAACGATCGCGCCATCGATCTGGTCGGCCATGCGCTGGATGAACTGCGGCCACTCGGTGCCCTTTGCCAACAGCGAAGTCATTTCGTCGTGAGCCGCGGCGGAAACGTCGACGCGATGAATGTGGTCGATCAGCGCGATCCGGTTGCGCTCCGCCTCGGCAAGTGCGTCCGACAGCATCGTGAAGGCGTGCGCGTTGCGCATGGCGACGCCGGCGTGGAGCGCGAACGAGCCCAATATGGAAATCTCGCGCCCGGACAGTTTGCGATGATAACGGTCGGCGACGAACAGGATGCCCTGCAATTTGCTTTCCGAAAGAATCGGGAAGCCGGCGAGTGAAACAATGCTCTCGGCTTTGAAAACGCGATCGAGCGCATCCGAGTGGCGGAACCGGTGGTCGCCCAGATAATCCTGCGTATCGAAGAAGCTCTTGGAACTCACGACCAAACTTACGGCGCCAAAGCCGACGCGGGCGGTCATCTCCGAAGTGGCCGGGTAGATATGCCCTTCGGCCGTGACAAGCCGCAAGGTGCTGTGATCTTCATCGAGCAGCGTCAGCCACGCGACGTTGGCGCCGACCAGACTTCGCGCACGGCTGACGATCGTTCGCAACAGGTCCTGCAGGGCCAGGGTATTGGAGAGATCGTGCGTCGTGTCGATCAGCAGGCTGAGACCGCGTTCGCTCACCCCGCGGTCGCGGATAATTTGGGCGACGGTGTTGAGGTGCAAATGCAGCCGCTCGATGTCTTGCCCGTTCGACGGCGCAGGCGGCACATTCCGCACCGTCTCGATCATTTCGGCGATTTCCGAATCGTCCGCGCCGAGCATCGTCTTTTCGAGGATGGTCGCAACAATTGAAAGAACGTCGTCTGACACGAAACAGCCCCGGGTCCTTGCGCACGGAATCAACGCGCACGCGCCCCATTCGGGAAACGTGATCGAGCGACCCAGCATATCAACTCGACATAAACATTACATCCGTATGTAGAAATCGCCTACCGAGACCGGCCGTTCGGTGTTGCAGGCAGATTTCCAGCCAGATGCCGAGTTCACGAGCGATAGGTAGAAGCCCGTCGCCGGATCCGATGCGGCGTCTGTGAGCCGGGGTCGATCGTTAATCTATAAGTCTTGGAGCTTCGAATTTGCGCCCCCGCGCGCGGGGCGCGGCGCCGCCATCACTTACCCGACAAAATATCGGAGAGCGACTGTTGCGGGTAAACGCCCGCCCCGTCTGAGGCCGTATCCGTGGTCGCGGGCTGGGCTGCAGCGCCGGATGATCCGGCCGGCGTATAGGCGTTCGGCGGATGGACCACGTTGCCGGGTCGCGACGAGCCTGAATCGGTCGAGCCTTTGGACAGGTCGAACAGCGATTGCTGCGGATATACACCGGCTCCTGTGTCGACCTGCTTCGTCGCGGAAGGCGGCGGGGCAGCGTACGAACTCGCGGCCGCCGTCGTCGCGTAAGGCGGCGGCGAGTAGGCCGGCGCCGGATCGCCGTAGCCAATCGCCGTATTTCTTTGAGCCGGCTTTGGCGCAGCGGCACTTGCCGGCTGTGACGCGGCTGTGCCGTATGCCGGAGCTTGCGTCATATTGTAAGCGGGCTGATTGTATCCAGGCTGCCCAACGGCCGCGGCCCCTGGCTGGGGCGGCGCAGGCTGATAATTGGTGCTCGAGGAGCTTGACCACGGCGAGGAAAAGGACGAGCAGCCCACAAGGGCGGGCCAAAGCGCTAGCGACGCGACAATCAATGGCAGACGCGCGCGCCCCGCTTGACCGGTAGCCCGCCTGCGAACCGTTACGCGCACGCGCTTGCTCACGTCCATAGGTCATTATACTCATTCTCCGCAGTCAAGCTCAAGGGCCGAAGCGCCGCCGCCTCGCGAAATAAATCGCGGTAATCCAATAGCTTGCCCGTTCGGTTTCACCGCACGCGGGTTTGGTGTAGAGAAAAACGCATGACCGCCGTCGACACCAGCGAAGCTCCCGCCCTCGCCGCGCCCCCCGCGCGGGAGGCCGGCAATCTGCGCCAATCCTTGCGCGCCATGCGTGAGAACGCGCTCGCGGCGCACACGGCGGAGAATTTCAGCGCGGACATCATCACGCAGCGCATCTTGTGGCGCCGCCTGTTTATCATCAACGAGCCGGGCGCCATCCGCTACGTGCTGTTGGACAATGCCGCCAACTACATCAAATCCGAAGTCGGCCGCCGCCTCCTGGAGCCGGGCCTCGGCCGCGGCCTCCTGACCAGCGAAGGCGAAACCTGGCGCCGCCATCGCCGCATCATGGCGCCGTCGTTCGATCCGCGCAGCGTCGTCGGCTACGCGCCGATCATGACCGAGGTGACGCAGGACCTACTGGCGAAGTGGGACGCGCTGCCGGAAGGAAGCGAGACCGACGTCGCGGCGGCGATGATGCACGCGACGCTGCACATCATCTCCAAGGCCATGTTCTCCGCCGATTCCGACGAGATCGTCGATGTCGTCGAAAGCGGCGTCAGCCAATATCAGACGATCGTCCGGCCGAGCCTGCTCGACCTGATGCACTTTCCGCTCTGGCTCTCGCGGTTGATTTCGCCGATGCCGACGGAGGGCATCTTCGACGCGTTCGACCAGAAAATCGACGCTCTCTTGACCGAGCGCGGCCGCGCCCCGGACGCCGAGCCGAAGGATCTGTTGGCGCGCCTCATTGCCGCGCGCGACAGCGAGACCGGCGGCGGCATGACGGCGAAGGAAGTGCGCGACCAGGTCGTCACCATCTTCATGGCCGGGCACGAGACGACGTCGCAAGCGCTGTCATGGACCTGGTATCTGCTGTCGCAGCATCCGGCGGTCGAAGCCAAGCTCCACGCCGAGCTCGCGGACGTGCTCGGCGGCCGCACGCCCCGTTACGACGACATCGCCAATCTGCGCTATGCGCGCATGGTGATCGAGGAATCGATGCGGCTCTATCCGCCGGCGCACACCACGGGCCGGCAGCCGCTCGCCGCCGACGAGATCCTGGGTCATCGCATCCCGGCCGGCGCCGAGGTTCTCATCATGCCGTGGCTCCTGCATCGCAAGCCGCAGCTGTGGGAGAATCCGGAACGCTTCGACCCCGAGCGGTTCTCGCCAGAGCGCTCGGCCGAGCGGCCACGCTTTGCCTATATTCCGTTCGGCGCCGGGCCGCGCATCTGCATCGGCGCCGCCTTCGCGATGACGGAGGCGATCCTCATCCTCGCCACCATCGCGCAGCGCTACCGCCTGCACCTCAAGCCCGGCTTCCCGGTCGAGCCGCAGGGCCTGATCACGTTGCGGCCGCGCTACGGCTTGCAGATGCGCCTGGAGCGGCGAGTGAATTGAGGCGCTCGCTGATGCCGTGCGGCCGGTGAGCCACCCATGATCATTCAGACCGCACCCGCCGGCACGCCGCGACTGGCGATCATGATGTACGAGCACATGGCGCTGTGCCGGCAGTTCGCCAACGCCTTCGGCAACGACCAATTCGAACCTTTGGCGCCGCTTGATCCGATGATCTTCGTCGTCTCGAACCATGATGCCGGGTGGGCCGAGTTCGACCGCGACCCTTCGACCGACGCGACGACCGGCCTACCTTACAATCTCAACGACACGCCGGCGGACTACATCACCGTCACCAGCCGGCGTTCGCCCGATTTCAACGAACAGCAGCATCCGTTCTGCGGTTTGATCTCCAGCATGCACAGCTGGGGACTCTATAACGGCCGCTACGGCCTCTCCAAGCTCGTCCCCATCGACAACATTCCGCCGGACAAGCGGGCGCTCGCGGACCAAATGCTCGCGGGCGAACTGGAACGGCAGAAGCGCCTGAAAGAGGTGATCGCAAAAGATGCGTCACACGCCGAGCGCCTCGACGATCGCCGCCTCTTCCAGAATTACAAGCAGCTGCAGTTTCTCGACACGCTGGCGCTCTATTTCAACCGCATCCATCGCGCGGAGCGACGGCCGCAGACGTTCGAGAACGTGCCGCTGAACGCCGAGCAGGACATCGCGGTAACGATCGAACCAACAGCCGACGGCGTATATGCACTGTCGCCCTTTCCGTTCGCGCCGACGCGGGCGGAGTTTGCCTTTGCGGGACGCCGTCTCACCCCGCTGGACGGCGATCCTGACAGCGGCTGGCGCGGCGTTCTCAGAACGAAGCCGACGGAATGGGAATGCTTCCGCCTCGTGCCCGGCTCGGACCGGCCATGACGTCGACTGTTCCAACGTCACACTCGAACCTTCCGGCATCCCTGCAGCCCTTCGCAACGCAACTGCAAGACCTGGCCGCAAAAGGCCAATTGCGGGCCTTACGGGCGCGCCAAGGTATCGATCTCACGTCGAACGATTATCTGGGCCTCGCGGAATCCGAGGAATTGAAGAACGCCGCTGCGGCCGCGATAGCGCGCGGGGTGCCCGTCGGCGCCGGCGGCTCGCGCCTGTTGCGCGGCAATCACCCCGAACACGAGGCGTTGGAGGCCGAGGCGGCCGATTATTTCGGCGCCGAAGCCGCGCTTTATTTCGGCGCCGGCTATGCCGCAAACTTGGCGATTTTCTCGACCTTGCCGCAAGCCGACGATATCGTCGTCTACGACGAACTCGTCCACGCCAGCGTGCACGATGGTCTGCGGCGCGGGCGCGCGCAGCCGGCTTGCATCCCGCACAACGACATCGATGCCGTCGAGTCGCGACTGCGCGATTGGCGAAGCTGGGGCGGGCGCGGGCGATGCTGGATCACCGTCGAAAGCGTCTACAGCATGGACGGCGACAGCCCGAACCTCGACGATCTGTTCGCGGTGGCCGACCGCCACGACGCGACCGTCATCGTCGATGAGGCTCACGCGACCGGTGTCGTGGGGCCGCAGGGACGCGGGCTCGCCGCCGCATTCGAAGGGCGCCACAATGTCATTACCGTCCATACCTGCGGGAAGGCGCTCGGAACGGTTGGCGGTCTCGTCCTCGCGCCCGCGATCGTCCGCGACTATCTCGTCAATCGTGCGCGCGCTTTCGTTTTTGCCACGGCGCCCTCCCCTTTGATCGCGGCCGTCACGCGGGCGGCGCTGGAAATTTCGCGAACGCAGCCGCAGCGGCGGCAGCGCCTGGCCGAGCTTGTCGCGTTCGCCGATCGGCGTTTGCGGGAAGGCTGCGGAATTAGGTCGACGCGATCTCACATCGTTCCCGTCATTCTTGGAACGAACCAGAAAGCGATGGCTGCGAGCGCCGCCCTGCAGCGGCGCGGGTTCGACGTTCGCGCCATCCGGCCCCCGACCGTCCCCGAAGGCACCGCCAGGCTGCGCATAGCCCTGACCGCAAAGCTCAACGAGACGATCATCATCGAATTGATCGATGCGCTGGCCGATCACATGGCGGAGCGCGTATGACGGGCCGCATCGTCGTTGCCGGCACCGACACCGGCGTCGGCAAGACCGTATTTTCTGCCGCTCTCGCCGGCGCCCTCGATGGCTATTACTGGAAACCCATCCAGTCAGGCACGCAGGACGAGACCGACTCCACGACAGTGCATCGCCTGTCGGGGCTTGGCACCGACCGCATCCTGCCGGAACGCTATCGGCTGTCCGCGCCGGTCTCGCCGCATCTCGCCGCACTGATCGACGGCGTCTCGATCGACCCCGCGACCCTCGACCCGCCGCTGCCGGCCCGACCGCTTGTCATCGAAATGGCGGGCGGGCTCGCGGTGCCCTTGACGCGTCACTTGCTCTACATCGACGTCGTGGCGCGTTGGCATTTGCCGGTCGTGCTGAGCGCGCGCACGACGCTCGGCACGATCAATCACTGCCTGCTTTCGATAGAGGCGCTGCGCGCGCGCTCCATGTCGCTCCTCGGCGTTGCGTTCATCGGCGATGAAAACCGCGAGTCAGAAGACATTATTGTTGCCATGGGACGGACGCGTCATCTGGGCCGATTGCCGCGCGTGCCGTCGCTGACACCGGCGGCACTGAAGGGCGCATTTGCCGCGCATTTCAAAGTCGAGGACTTTTTGCAAGGAGCGGGGTTGTGACGTCGAACTCTCCCGTCTGGCATCCGTTCACCCAGCATGCCCTACACGGCGAAATTCCGCTGATCGTTCGCAGCGAAGGCGCCTGGCTCGACACCGCGGACGGACGCCGGCTGTTTGACGCCATCTCATCCTGGTGGGTAGTGACGCACGGCCACCGCTATCCGCCCATCATGGAAGCCATCAAGGCGCAGACCGACAAGCTCGATCAGATCATCTTCGCGGGGCTGACCCATCCACCGGCCGAAGAGCTGGCGAGACTGCTCGTTGCGATGACGCCGCCGGAGCTGACGCATGTGTTCTTTTCCGACAGCGGCTCGACAAGCGTCGAAGTCGCCTTGAAGATGGCACTCGGATTCTGGCTGCATAGCGGGGAGGATCGCCGGCGCATTCTGGCGATGGAGGGCGCCTACCACGGCGACACCGTCGCCGGGATGTCCGTCGGCGAACGCGGCGTCTTCAACGCGCCCTATGAGCCGCTGCTGTTCGACGTCGGCCGCATTCCGTTTCCGCACCGCGGCCGGGAACAGAGAACGTTCGACGCGATCGACAAGGCCTGTCGCGAAGGCGGCGTTGCCGCGTTGATCGTCGAGCCGCTGATCCTGGGTGCCGGCGGCATGCTGATCTATCCGCCGGACGTGCTCGCCGAAATGGCGCGCATCTGCAAATCCCACGGCGCACTATTCATCGCCGACGAGGTCATGACCGGCTGGGGACGAACCGGGACGTTGTTTGCGTGCGAACAAGCCGACGTCGTTCCCGACATCGCCTGCTACTCGAAGGGCCTGACCGGCGGAGCGGTGCCGCTCGCCGTCACGCTTTGCCGCACCGAAATCTTCAACGCCCATTACTCGGAGGACCGGCGCAAGACGTTCTTCCATTCCAGTTCGTACACGGCGAACCCGATCGCCTGCGCCGCCGCAGTCGCCAATGTGAAAGTGTGGATGTGCGAACCGGTGCGCGAACGGATCGCCGCCCTTTTTGATATCCACGCCAAGGCGCTCGACCGCTTTCGTGACGACAGCCGCTTTGCCAATGTGCGGCAGATCGGAACCATCGCCGCTCTCGATCTTGTCGTCGGCGATGAAGGATATCTCGCCAGCGTCGGGCCGCGGCTTTACAACAGCTTTACTGCCCGCGGACTCCTGCTTCGGCCGCTCGGCAATACAATCTACCTGATGCCGCCCTATTGCAGTACGGCCTCTGAGATCGAGGCGGCTTATGATGCGATCAGCGAAGCGTGCACCACGCTGCCGTGATGCGCCGGGCGCCCCTGAACGTCCTCAATACACGTCGGCCTGATACCGCCCGGCAGACTTGAGTTCGGCAAGAAACTTCACGGCCTCGCCTGGCGTACAACCGCCATGCTCGGCGACAATGTCGACGAGCGCCGCCTCGACGTCCTTCGCCATGCGCAGCGCGTCGCCGCAGACATAGATATGCGCGCCGTCGTTGAGCCAGGACCACAGGTCGCGGCCGACCTCGCGCATGCGGTGCTGCACGTAGACCTTCTCGGTGTCGTCGCGCGACCAGGCGAGCGTCAGCCGCGTCAGCAAGCCGGCGGAGCGCATCGCCACCAGCTCGTCCTCGTAGAAGAAGTCGCAGTTGCTGCGCTGGTGGCCGAAGAACAGCCAGTTGCGGCCCGGCGCCTTCGTGGCCTGCCGCTCGTGCAGAAAGGCGCGGAACGGCGCGACGCCGGTGCCGGGGCCGATCATGATGATGGGCTTCGCAGGATCGGCCGGAAGCCCGAAATGCTGCGCCTCTTGGACATAGACCCGGACCTTGTCGCCGGGCGCGACGCGGCCGCCGAGGAAGGTCGAGCAGACGCCGAGGCGATCGCGCTTGTCGATCTGATAGCGCACAGCGTCGACGGTGAGCGACACGCGGCCGGCATGAGCCTTGGGCGACGAGGAGATCGAATAGAGACGCGGCTGCAGCGGATCGAGTGCTTCGATGAAAGCTTCCGGATCGGGCCGCAGGCCGGGGAATTTGCGCAAGGCCGCGAGCACGTCGATGGTCGCCGCATCGCCGTCCGGATCCTCGCCGGCGGCAAGTCGTTTGGCTTTTTGTTTGCGTTCGCCGCCGCTGATATAGGAGATGAGCTGGAACAGCATATCGGGCGCCGGGGCCAGCGACACGCCGTCGGTCAGCACTTCGCGCAGCGTGCGCCCGCCGATCGGAAAATCCGGCGGCGCCTCGAGCGCCGCGATCACGGCCGCGACCAGATCGGGGTCGTTGGCGGGAAAAATGCCGAATGAATCGCCGACATTATAGTCGAGCTCGGTGCTGGAAACATCGATGTCGATGTGCCAGGTTTCTTTCTCCGAGCCCGGCTTGTTCAAGCGGCAGCGCGCCAGGAACGTCGCCGTAACTGGATTGTCGCGCGAGCGGCCAAGCGGCGAGGCGGGCGTCGGCTGTGCCGGCACGGGCGCGGCCGACCCCTCCCCGGCTGGCACGTCGCCGTCGAACTCCTGATAGAGCTGCTTAAGCATGCGGGAGGTGTCTTTGCCACCCGGCACACACAGATTCAGCCGCTTCTCGGATTTGGCAAACAACGCGTCGGCGTAGTCTTTGCAATTGTAGCCGCACTGGCCGCAGTCCTGCTGCGCCATCGCCGCCATCAGCCGCCGCGGCAACGGCTTGCCGTCGGCGAGCTTCATGCGCTCGGGCATCGGCATCGCCGGATCATGCCAAGGCGCGCCATCGTCGGCTTCCGGAGGCGGCGAAGCGCCGCCATCCGGCACGAGGCCGGGCAGCAATTTCGCGACTTCATCTGACGACAGCGGCGTGACGCTCTCTTGCAGCCCGAACAGGCCGGCGAACAGCCCGTTGAGCCAGGTCCGCTGCTCCGGCGTGAACGGCGCGGATTCAGGAATGAAGGACGGGATTGGCGGCCGCGGCGTCATGCTCATGCGGCGGCCTCCTCTTCGACCAGCGTCTTGAGTGCGTCGATGTCGTGACGCCGCACGAAACTGAGAAAGGTCTCGTCGCGCGAGCCGCGGTGCGACAGATAGGTTTTCAAGATGTGCTCGACGGTGCGCGGCACCTCGTCCGCGGTGACGTCGCGAAAAAGATCACGGCCGATCGCGGCGTCGGGCCCAAAACCGCCGCCGACCACGATGTGATAGCCTTCGACCGGATCGGCATCCTCGTTTGCCTGCACTTTGCACGCGAGCAGACCGATCTCGGAGACGAAATGCTGGGCGCAGGAATGATGGCATCCAGTCAGATGAATATTGACCGGCGTGTCGAGCGCGACGCGAGTTTCGCACCAGCGCGCGATGTCTTCGGCATGGCGCTTGGTGTCGGACGCCGCGAATTTGCACCCGGTATTGCCGGTGCAGGCGACAAGGCCGGAGCGGATCGCGTTGGTCGCGGTCGCAAGCCCGAGCGCATCGATGCGTGCGGCCGCGGACGCGACGTTCGCGTCCGCCACACCGGAGATCAGAAGGTTCTGCCACACCGTAAGCCGCAGATCGCCATCGCCAAGTTCGCGCGCGATATCGGCAAGGCCGCGCATTTGTGTAACCGACATCCGCCCCACCCGCACGACGACGCCGATCCAGTTCAAACCCGGCTGCTTTTGGACATGAACGCCGATGTGGGCGGTGCGGTCAAACGACGGGCGCGGCGCGAGCGCGCCCGGAACGGCGCGGTCAAGCTTGCGGCCGAGTTTTTCCTCCACCAGGCCGAGAAATTTTTCAAAGCCCATGGCATCGAGCACGTATTTGAGCCGCGCTTTGGTGCGGTCGGTGCGATTGCCGTGGTCGATAAACACACGGACGACCGCGTCGGCAACCTTGCAGGC
>Ga0116134_1001053_pt1 | contig 14069 bp, 12 predicted proteins | sample June2015DPH_19_5_FD_89737 | JGI IMG/M metagenome (GOLD analysis project Ga0116134, IMG submission 89737) | Peatland microbial communities from SPRUCE experiment site at the Marcell Experimental Forest, Minnesota, USA - June2015DPH_19_40 | ecosystem: Environmental > Terrestrial > Soil > Wetlands...
AATGCCGAATTTGGGATGAGCATTTCATTCGGCATTTGGCAATCGGCATTCGGCATTCATCCTTCCGCTTCCCGCAATATTCCGCCTTCGAGCACCAGAACCCGGTCGGCTTTGCATGCCAGACTGCGGTCGTGGGTGACCATCACGATGGTTTGGCCTGCTTGCTGATGGAGTCGTTCCAGAACGCCCATGATTTGGCGGCCGGTGTCGGCATCGAGGTTGCCGGTGGGTTCGTCGGCGAAAAGAACGCGGGGCTGGTTCATCAGCGCGCGAGCGATGGCGACCCGCTGGCGCTCTCCGCCGCTGAGGTGCTGCGGACGATGACGAAGGCGGTGCTCCAGACCCATTTGGGTGAGAAGTTCCTTGGCTCGGCTTCGCAGATGCGATTTTTTGGCGCGGAAGGCGAGCAGGCTGTTTTCGATCATCGCCGACAGCAGCGTGTTCTCCAGCACGTTCAGCTCGGGAAGCAGGTGATAGAACTGGAAAACGAAGCCGAATTGCGTGTTTCGCAGGAACGCGCGGCGGGAGGAGGAAAGTTTGGCGATGTCGCGACCGTCGTAGGTGACGACGCCGGCGTTGCATTCGTCCAGGGCGCCGAGGAGATGCAGGAGCGTGCTTTTGCCCGAGCCGCTGCGGCCTTCGATGGCGATGAATTCGCCGGCGGCAACGGTGAGGTCCACTTTGGAAAGAACCTGAATCTCGCTGTCGCCCATGCGGAACGTTTTCCGCACGCCGCTGGCGATCAGAATCGCGGCGCCTTTGGCGGGCTGAGGTGAGGAGATTTTGTCGGCGATGGCGGACATCGGTTTTGACGGCCTTATTCCCAGCGCAGGGCTTCGACGGGGTTCATCCTCGCGGCGCGGATGGCGGGAACGAGCGCGCCCAGAACGGACGAAAGGATCGCCACGGAAACGATCACCACTACATCGTGAGCGTCCATCGTATTGGGAATGGTGTCGAACAGATACGTTTTGGCGTTCCAGATTTGGATGCCGAAATGTGTGCCCATCCACGCGTGGAGTTGGTTGATGTTGTGAACGACGAGATACGCCAGCAGCAAGCCCATTCCGCCTCCGACAAGACCGATGGTCAGGCCGTATCCCAGAAAGATTCCGGCGATGCTGGAACTGGTGGCGCCGACGCTTTTGACGATGCCGATGTCACGCGTCTTTTCCATCACGATCATGAAGAAAATGCAGAAGACCAAAAAGATGGCGACGACGCTGATGATGGCGAAAAGGATGACGAGCAGGGATTTCTCGTGCTCGACGGCGCTCAGGAAATCCCGCTGCTTCTCATCCCAGGTCTCCACGCGAACCTCGCCCGGCTCGGGGTAATACAGATTGAATTTCTGCAACACGCCATTCACGGCCTCGGCGATTTGGGGCTTGGCCGCATACGGATCGACACCGGGTTTGACGCTGATGAGGATTTCGCTGCAACGGGCCGGCTCGGTTTCCTGCCGGCCGGTGTTGGCGTCGGTGTAGGCGCTGGCGCCCATGTTCAGTTGGTTTTGCAGCACGTCGAACGGGAGATAGACGAAATTCTGATCGGCCTGATAGACGCCGGTGCGGCTGTCGTCGATGAGCCAGTAGTAATTGGTCGAGGCTTTGTCCTGCAGATCGACGCTGGAAAGGTCCCCCGAGATTTTCAGGAGCGTCAGCTTGACCCAGGCGCGATAGATGTAATCCTCGCGCGGATCGTTGCCGCGCAGGCCGATCACGCCGCACCCGACGATGATCCCGCCGAAGCGAGCCGGGTCGGATCTTGAATTGGGAAGCTCGGCTCGATAAACCTCATCCGGCAGAGCCTTTTGCCAGGAGGGAAAGGAATCGGCCTTGGCCTGGAACGTCTTGGCCTTCTCCGCGTCAAGATTCCCAAGCCCGTCGCCCATCGGCAGCCCGTCGGCGGTTCCGGCACCATGCTCCTTCCGGGCCGCCTCGGCATACTCCTTCGATTTGGCGCGCAAAACTTCAGGCTGAAGATGCAGGCTATCGACGAAGCCGTTCACCTGGCCGATTTGCTTGATGTCCAGGCCCATGACCTCGACGGGAGTGCGAATCGGATTGGGCGTGTGTCCGACTCCGATTTCGGCCAGTCCGACCGTGTGAACCGTTGCAGTAACGGCCTTCACGCCGGGGATTTGGCTGATGTCGGCGATCATGTCCTGGTAATGGCTGAACCCGTCGAGCGAGCCGCGATAGACGATGAGATCGCCGATGAGAGCGTGATTGGTCTGGCGAAACATGCGCAGCCAGCCGCCCATGACACTGATGACGATCAGCACCATGGCCGTGCAGAGCATGACCGCGACGAGCGAAACCCAGGCGATGCGGCGTTTGAAGAGATAGCGGAACATGAGCTTGGAAATGAGCCGCGGGCCGGTGAGGATTCGGATCAGCGCGAAGATCGTGGCCAAGGGAGCGAGGGCGACGATGGACCAGAGGATGATTTGGATCGCGGGCATTTAGTTTGGGAAAAGAGGCACGAAGGCACGAAGGCACGTAGGCACGAAGGGAAGAGCAATACGGCCCCGGCAAATGCGTATTCCCGCTCCTCGGATTACCGGGGAGCGGGGATAAGCAAAATGCCGCGCGATTGCACCAGCAACGTCACTTCGTGCCTTCGTGCCTTCGTGCCTTCGTGCCTTCTTTGAGATCATGTTTTTTCCTGCGGCTTCATCAGCGGAAAAAGAATCACGTCCCGAATGCTTTCGGCCCCGGTCAGCATCATCACCAGCCGATCGATCCCCAATCCCAGCCCCCCCGCCGGCGGCATGCCGTGACGCAAGGCGTTCAGGAAATCTTCGTCAACTTTCTGCTGCTCGTCTTTGTCGCCGACCTGATGGGCAAAGTGCCTGGCCTGGGTGTCCGGGTCGTTTAATTCGGTGTAGCCGGGGGAGATTTCCACGCCGTTGATCGCAAGCTCGTAAACATCGGCGAAGTATGGGTCGTCCTTGTTTTCGCGGGCCAAGGGAATGATGACCGATGGAATATGCGTCACGAAGCACGGATCGATCAGGGTGTGTTCGATGAGCTTTTCGTACACCTGAAATAACTGCTCGGCAGGGGAAATCTGCTCCAATCTTCCCCGTACCGTCGAGAGATCGGGATGGGAAAGAAGCTCCGGCATCGCATCCTGCAATCGTCGCTTGTCGAAGTTCCAGCCGGTGCGCTCTTGGACGAGTTCCGCCATCCGAACTCGCCGCCAGGGGCGATTCAAATCGATCTTGCGGCCGTTCGGGTGCTCGATCTGTAGCGTTCCAAAAACATTCTGCGCGACCGTCGTGATCATTTCTTCGATCAAATCGGCCATCGTCTCCCAGCTTCCGAACGCTTCGTAGATTTCCAGCATCGTGAATTCGGGATTGTGGCGTGGGCTGATGCCTTCGTTCCGGAAATTGCGGTTCAACTCGAATACCTTCGTGAATCCGCCGACGAGCAATCGCTTCAAATAAAGTTCCGGGGCGATGCGTAGATACAGCGGGATATCCAGGGCTTTGTGATGCGTGACGAACGGCTTGGCGGCCGCCCCGCCGGCCAGCGGCTGCATCATGGGCGTTTCCACTTCGAGAAATCCCTTGTTCGTCAGGAACCGGCGGATTTCATCGACGACGCGTATGCGCAGCTTCAAGACTCGCATCACCTGAGGATTGGCCCAGAGATCAACGTAGCGCTGGCGGTAGCGAAGCTCGACATCGCTGAGGCCTTCCCACTTGGCCGGGGGCGGCAAAAGGGCCTTGGCGGCCATGGAGATCGATTCTGCCCAGATGGTGGTTTCGCCTTTGTTGGTCTGGCCGAGTTTTCCGGAAACCACCAGCAGATCGCCCAGGTCGATCAAATCGCGCACTTGCCAATCGCGTTCGGTCAGACGTTTCTTGTCCAGGGCCAGTTGCAAATCGCCGGATTCATCTCGGAGGGTGAGGAAGCTGAGCTTGCCCATGTCGCGTTTGAGCATGACCCGGCCAGCGCCGACGACCTGCGGGCCGCCGTCGTGGCCCATCTCCGGCTTGTACAGCGACTTGATCTGGGCCAGCGGTTGGATGCCGTCTGTGCGCTGCCCGAAGGGGTCGATTCCCAAATCGCGAAGTTTGGCGAGTTTCTGGCGGCGCTCCTGCTCGAACTGGCTGGCGGGTTCTGTCATCTGTGCCAATGATATTAAAGATGCGGCGACGAAAAGGAAACGCTCCCGGCCGCGGCTTGACTCTCCCGCTTTTACCGCCGACGATTGGGCCGGCATCTTACAGGAGCATCCTTCGTGATGAAGTTGTGTGGATTTGCGGATGAAATTTCGCCGGAATTGGACGAGCAGATCAAGTGCTGCAAGGAAAACGGGGTCACCCATTTCGAGCTGCGCGGCGTGTACGGGAAAAATGTCCTCGACTTCGATAAATCCGTCAGGATCGAGGTCAAATCGAAGCTGAAAGCCAACGGAATGGGCGTCGCCTGCATCGGTTCGCCGATTGGGAAGGTGAAAATCAACGAGCCTTGGGAACGGCAGTTCGCGAGGTTCAAGATCGCGGTGGAGTCGGCCGAGTTTTTTGGGGCGCCGATGATCCGCATCTTCAGCTATTACCCTCCCGAGGACGGCGGGGACATGGGAAAGCACCGCGATGAAGTCATTCGCCGGATGCGGGCCAAGGTTGAATATGTCAAAAATCGCGACGTGACCCTGGTGCATGAAAACGACAAGGGCATTTACGGGGCTCGCGGCAAGGATTGCCTGGATCTTTTGAAGACGATTGACTCTCCCAAATTCAGGGCTGCGTTTGATTTCGGGAACTTCGTGCAGGTGAAACAGAATCCTCTGGACGTTTGGCCGTCGCTCAAGCCGTACACCGTTCACATTCACGTCAAGGATGTGAAGGACGACCGGGCGGTGCCCGCCGGCAGCGGGGACGGGCATCTGGAGCCGATTCTGGTGGATTTGAACCAGAGCGGCTACAGCGGATTTTTGAGCCTGGAGCCGCATCTGAAGGCCGCCGGGCAATTCAGCGGATTCAGCGGTCCGGCGCTATTCAAGATGGCGGTGGACGCGCTGAAGGCGATCTGCCGGAAAAATGGGATCCAACTGGCGGGGAATTAGATCGGCGCTCGCCATGCCGGGCAATTGTGAATCAAGACCGAGCAGGGAGATGTCGCTCTGGCCCATACAGCCGCCGGAGTTTTCCAGGCTGCCGCTGCCGGATCGGCTGCTGGTTCCGCTGAGCGCGAGAATGGGCGGGGAAGCCAAGGTCCTGCGGGCGGGCACGGCGGTCCGAAAGGGACACGCTTTGGTGGTGCGCCCGGCTGAATCGTCGCACGTGGCTTTGGCGCCGGCGGATGGGGTGCTGGAAAATGTCCGGCCGATCCGGCTCAGCAACGGTCGCCCGACCCTGGCCATTGAGTTGGTTGTCGATCACACCGCCGCGGGGGAGATTTTCAAGGATGAGCCGAAAGATTTGCGCCAAGCCGATCCCTCGGCGCTGTTGACCTGGATCGAGCGCATTCGCCGCGCCGGCATCTGGGCGGACCGGAATGCCAGTCCCGATCTGATCGGACAATTGAACCAGGCGGTTTCGCGGCCGATCGACACGGTGGTCTGCACGGCGCTGGATTCCGATGCGGGCATGCGGCTCAATGGGAGCCTGGTGGCGCGATTCGGGAATGATGTGGCGGAGGGAACGGCCCTGCTGGCGAGGATCACCCGAGCCAGCCGTTCGATTCTGGCGGTGGAGGCGGAGGCTCATCCGGCCTGGGCCGTGCCCTGGTGGGAAGCGGGCCGCGCCGCCAAGCTGGAGGTTGTCGAACTGGCCAACGACTATCCGCAGGCGGATCCGACGCTGATGGTTTACAGCCTGACGAACCGGCGGCTGAGGCCTGGAAATCTGCCGACCACTCAGGGCGTGCTGGTGGTGGATGCGGCGGCGGCATGGGCCATCGGGCAGACGGCGCGGGGCTTGGCTATGTTGAGCAGCCCACTGGCGGTGCATGACCACCTGCGGCGGCGATCGCATTACCTCGACGTGGCCGTCGGAACTCCCTTGCAATACGTGCTGGAAAAGATTTCGGGTTGGGAGGAGGGCTTTGTGGTTCGCGGCGGCGATCTGCTGCGCGATCTGCGACTGAGAATCGACGCGGTCATCGGCGGCGGGGAACTGACGATCCACCTGACCGGCCCGGAAGTGGATGTGATCCCCGAGCCGTGCATCCGCTGCGCCTGGTGCATGGAGGCCTGTCCGACGCTGGTGTATCCGGCATCGGTCCTGGAGGGGGCGCAGCGACGGGAGTTGAGGTTGGCCCAGCGAGCGGGACTCGAGGCGTGCATCGAATGTGGGGTTTGCGCGCATGTGTGTCCGTCGCGATTGCCGATATTGGACGCCATCCGGGACATTCGAAACCAGCGTTCGACAAGCTCACGCTCTGGCCCGGTCGAAGGGAAATCCGAATGACCGGCCCAATCCGAATAGCGGAAATCCGTCTTAAGATTTCAAATCTCAGATCTCAAATTTCAAATTGTAGATTTCAAATTGTAGATTTCAAATTTTAGATTTTAGATTTCAAATTTCAGATTTGGGATTATCTGAGTTACGCTGATGCCATGTCCGAACTCGCACCGACCCTCGTCAGGCCCCGGCCGTCGCCGCTGCACAGCGGCATCGGTGTGGGGACCTTCCTGACGCTGCAAATCCTCTCGACGCTGTTTCCGCTTGCGGCGGGATTGCTGGTGTTCGGCTGGCGAGCGGCGGGAACAACGGCCCTCGTCGTCGCCAGCGCCATGGCGACCATGGCGATTCTTCGGCAGGTGGGCTGGCACGGACGGCAGGTGCGGATGTGGCATTGTCTGTGGCTGTCGATGATCGTGTCGCTGATGTTGCCGGCGCATCTTTTCACCACCGCGCCGATCAACGGACAGGTGGTCTGGCCGATCCTGCCCGCGGCCGGAATAACGGCGGCGTTATTGAGCTGGCTGCTGGGAGGATTGGGGTCGCAGCGCGTTCCTCCGCCCGTGGTGACGATTCTGCTGATGTTTGTCCTGTTTCACGAACTGATGATACCGCGGTACGTGCTGCGTCTGGATCGGATGTTTACGGGCGACTTGCTGGATGCCGAGCCCGCCCAGACCCAGACTTCAGAGCAAAGCCCCTGGATCAATCGCCGCCCGGCCTCGGGATTTGACGCGCTCAGCGTCGAGCCGGTGGGAGATGAGCTGCTGGCCTACACATCGGCGCAGCAACGGCCGGAGCGGGCGTCGCTGACGATGCAGATGCTGATCCGGGACCGCATGCCGCCGCTGGAAAACCTGATCCTTGCCGGCCACAGCGGCGTCATCGGCAACGGCAGCGCCGTCGCGATCATCGCGGGCGGACTATTCTTGATCTATCAGGGATTGATCGATTCTCGAATTCCACTGCTGGGAACGATGGCGGCGATGGCCGGGCTGCTGATCCTGCCCATCCCGGTTTACATCACGGACATGGGAGCACAATGGCATTGGCTGGCATTTCGAAGCCACTATCTGGGCTGGCCGACGGCCCTGACGTTCGTGAATTACGAAATCTTTGCTTCGCCGCTGTTGCTGACGCTGTTTTATCTGGCGACGGCGCCCGGATTGCGCCCGATCACGCGGCGTGGCCGGGCGATCTTCGCGATCGGATTGGGATTGCTGTCGGCCGTATTGCAGCTTTACGCGACGGTATCGATGGGACCGTACATCGCCCTGCTGGTGATCGTGCTGCTGACGCCGACGCTGGATCGGCTGTTCGGCCCGCGAACGCTGGTGTGAGGTTGCGTTGCATCCTACGGTTGTGTTGGCGGAGGCGTTTGGCTTCCGACTGCTGCGGGTCAGCGGCAGCCATCATATCTATGGCCGCCCCGGTCTTGCCGAGCAGGTGAACCTTCAGGAGGTTGGAGGGAAATCCAAACCCTATCAGGTGCGGCAATTCTTGAAGATCATCGAGCGATATAATATAGAAATCGAGGACAACTGATGCGCGACTATCACATCAACATTTTCTATAGCGAAGAAGACAAAGGATATATCGCCGATATCCCGGACCTTGAGGCGTGTTCGGCGTTCGGCAAGACAGCGGTCGAAGCGCTGTCCGAGGTGCAGTTGGCTCAAGCCGCCTGGCTCGAGGCCGCCCGCGCTGGCGGAAAGCCGATTCCTCCGCCGCGGTATCGTCCGGCTATTTATCAAATACAGGCCGAGTGAAACGCCTACCGCACGATCACCTTGCTGATCGTGAAGATCGGGAGCATCAGGGCGAGCACGACTGAGCCGATGATCGCGCCCATGATCAGGATCATGATCGGCTCGATGTAACGCGTCATATCAACGATGGTTTGCTTCAACTCCTCTTCGGCGAAGCCGGAGACTTGTTCCATGACCTGCGCGAGCTTGCCGCTGCGCTCGGCGCTGTAGAGCATTTGAGAAACCGATCGCGGCACGAGCGGGTTGCGGAACAAGGGATCGGAGAATTGCTTGCCGGCCTGAATCTGCACCGAGACTTCGCTCCAGAGATCTTGAAAATAGGAATTGTCGCAGAGTTCCCCGGCGGTTTTGACGCAATCGACGAGGCTGACGCCCGCGCCGGCCATGGTGCCGATCATTCTCAGTCCGCGAGAGAGATACAGCTTGCGGAACAACGCGCCCAGAATCGGAACGTTGAGTTGCAGGTAATGGAACATCCGGGCGCCGCGCCGCGTGCGGAGGATCATGAATACGGCTAAACCAGCGACGCCGAGGACCGTCAGGATCATCGGCCATTGCGTGCAGATGAAATTACTGACGGCCATCAGGATTTTCGTGGGCTCGGGAAGCGCGGCTTTTTTGGAGGCGTAGATGGCGGTGAATCGGGGCAGCACGAACGCCAGCAGGAACGTGGTGGTGCTGATGGCGAATCCAAGCATGATGGCCGGATAAGTCAGCGCGCCGCGGACGCGGCGAATCGTGTCGTGCTCGTCGCGCAAATAACCGGTGGCCCGCTGGAGCAGCTTGGCCATCATGCCGCTTTGTTCACTGGCGGAGATCAGGGAGACGAACAATTTCGGGAAGGCGCGGGGATGGCGCTCCAGCGCCGCGCTGAAATCAATGCCGGCCCGCACTTCCTGGCAAATGTCCTGGACGATCCTTTTGACGTTGGGCTTGTCCGCCTGCGAGGAAATGCAATCGAGAGCGTCGCTGAGTGTGACGCCGGTGTCGATCATGATCGCCAATTGCGTGGCGATGTGGATGAGGTCTTTGCGCGACAGGCGCAATCCGCGCGGGCGCATCGAGCCGGTTTCGGCGGATGGGCCCGTGGGCTTGATCGTCGTCGGATACTTCCCCTCGGCGCGGATCATTCGTCCGGCCTTTTCGACGGATTCAGCCACCAGCGTGCCGTTGACGGCAACACCGGTTTGGTCTCGGGCGGTGTATGCGAAAGTGGCCATAGGTTAAACCAGAAACCCGAAACCAGAATGACGAATCAAGCCCGAATGCTCGAAACGGGAAACGAAGACCGCTTCGTCATTCGGATTTCTGGTTTGATTCGTCATTCTGGTTTCGGGTTTCTGGTTTCCGTTAAGCGGTGACACGATAAATCTCCTCCAGGGTGGTAATCCCCGCCTTTACTTTTTCGATTCCGTCGCTGCGAAGACTGGTCATGCCTTGTTTCTTGGCCATGTCGCGCAGATCGTTCAGCGTGGCGCCCTGGCTGATGCATTCGATCAAAGCGTCGTCGGGAACGATCAACTCGTAAATCCCGATTCGGCCGTTGTAGCCGAGATTGCGGCAGTGCTGGCAACCGCGGGCTTTGTACAGCGTCTCAACGCTTCCGGTGACGCGTTCGATCTGGCGCTTCTCGTTCACGCTGGGGGCGTAGGGTTCCTTGCAACTCTGGCAGAGCTTGCGAACCAGCCGCTGCGCCATGACGCCGACGACCGTTGCGCCGACCAGATACGGTTCGATGCCGATGTTGTACAGCCGGGTGATTGCAGCGGGAGCATCATTGGTATGGAGCGTGCTGAGGACCAGGTGACCGGTGAGGGCGGCCTGCGTGGCGAGCTTGGCGGTGTCGGAGTCGCGAATTTCGCCGACCATCAGGATGTCCGGGTCCTGACGCAACAGGGCGCGCAGGGCGGTGGCGAACGTGAAGCCGGCCTTTTCATTCACCTGGAATTGGTTCACGCCGGTCAGCGCGTATTCGATGGGGTCTTCCACGGTGCAGATGTTGACGTCGCCGCGGTTGAGTTCCTGAAGCGACGCGTAAAGCGTGGTGCTTTTTCCTGAACCGGTCGGGCCGGTCACCAGGACGATCCCGTTGGGATGATTGATGAGTTTCCGCCAAGCCTTCAGCGTGTCGTATCCGAAGCCGAGCTTTTCGAGATGGACCGACGCCTTCTCGTTGTCGATGATGCGGATGACGACCTTTTCCCCGTATTTTCCGGGCATGGTGCTGACGCGGAGGTCGATGGGCCGCTTGTCCATCATCACGTGAATGCCGCCATCCTGCGGCAAACGCCGCTCGGAAATATCCAGGCCGGCCATGATTTTGATTCGGCTGGCGACGGCGGCGTGCATCTGGTGCGGGGGTCGCAGCTTTTCCGTCAGGCAACCATCCACGCGGTAGCGAATGCGAAGCGACGCGTCGCCCGGTTCGACGTGAATGTCGCTGGCCCCCTCCTTGACGGCGGTATAGATGATGTAATTGACGAGCTTGATGACGGGCGAATCGCCGGCGGCGGCCTCGAGGTTGACGATGTCCTGAACCGGCTGTTCGATGAGGGAGAATTCCTCCGGCTGAACATCTTCAATAATGTCGTCAATGACGAAAACCTTGTCATTGGGCAGGTAGGCCTGAAGGGTGCTTTTGATGTCGCGCCCGGTGGCGGCCACGACCTGGACCTGATATCCGCTGAGCCGCTCGATTTCCTCCAGCAGGAAGACGTTGGCCGGTTCGGAGACGGCAACGGTCAGGACGCCGGCGACGAGATACAGGGGCAGCGTCTGGTGCTTCTCCAGAAACTCCTTGGGAAGGACTTGAATGACCTTGGGATCGGCGATCTTCGGGCTGATGCGTGCGTAGGGAACGGCGTAGGCCTGGGCCAGGGTTTCGGTGATCTGGTCTTCGGTGCAGACGTGGAGTTCGACCAGCACTTCGCCGAGCAGCTTCTGATGCCCGCTGCGCTTCTGCTCCTCCAGGGCGAGATCGAGCTGTTCCTGCTGAATGAGGCCCTTGGCCAGCAGGAGTTGTCCCAGAGGCTTGCGCTCGAGCGTTGCGATCATCGTTCATCCCCGCATGGTTTAGCGCATGGTTTACCGCATGGTCTTCAGGGCGGTCGCCAAATCCGCCTGGCATTCAAAATGATGCTCCAGACGGGTGATCTCCAGGATTTTCCTGCAATTCTCGTCGAGGTTGACGAGCTTGATTCGGCCGAAGAGGTCCTCGCAGCGGCGTTTCATCCAGAGCAGTGATTCAAGCCCATCGCTGTCGATAAACGGGCATTTCTGGAAATCGACCACGAAATCCACGATCTTTCGCTGTTCGACGTGATCTTCGAGGGCCTTCTTGGCGGCAGCGGCGGTTTCGGCGAGAAGGTCGCCCTGAACCTCGATGACGCAGACCTGGCTGTATTCCTCGCACTTGACCATGCAATTCTCCGCTTCACGCGCAGCGGAGGCTTGGCTGCGAATCCTTCCACTGCCGGGCGCGGCTGGAATGGTCGGCCAGAAGCTCCCTAAATTTATCGGCGGCGATGCGCAGAAACGCCTCCGTCAGGCCCGGATCGAACTGCGTCCCCGAGCAGCGCCGGATTTCGGTCATGGCGACTTCCAACGGCAGCGCCTTGCGGTAGGTGCGATTGGAAGTCATGGCGTCGAAAGAGTCGGCCAGACAGATGATTCGTCCCATCAGCGGAATGTCTTCGCCGACAAGGCCGTAAGGATAACCCTGGCCGCCGTAGCGTTCGTGGTGATGCAGCACGCCGGGGATCACGTCGCTGATCTGCTTGATGTCGCCGAGGATTTTGGCGCCGATCTCCGGGTGCTTCTTCATCTGCTCGAACTCTTCGGGAGTGAGCCGGCCGGTTTTCTGCAAAACGCTTTCGGGGACGCCGATCTTGCCCACGTCGTGGAGCAGCCCGGTCATGTAAATGCGCTCGGCGAAGGCTTCGCTCATGCCGGCCTCGAGCGTAAGCTGCCGGGCCAAAACCGCGACCCGCTCGCTATGGCCGCAGGTGTAGGCGTCCTTGGCGTCGACCGCGCTGGTCAGGCTGTGCAGCAAGCCCATCATGAGGCCGTGCACATCGTCGAAGAGCATCGCGTTTTCGAGATAGATCGCCGATTCGTTGCCGATGGAGTTCAGCAGCTTGCTGTCCTGCGAGTCGAAATCGCCCGTGCTCTTTCCCAGCGTGAACAGGCAGCCGAGGACCACTTCCTCCCGCTGAAGCGGAACGGCCATGAGCTGGCGAACGTGCTTGGCGAGCCAGTTGAAATCCTTGTCGTTGGCCAAATCGTTGATCAGCAAAGGTCCCTTTTGCCGGCACAGCACGGGGATCAATTGTTCGGCCAGCCGATGAACGCTGCCCGGCGGGAGACTGAGCGGCCCGTAAAGGACCGGCTCCTGGCGGTGGATATTCTCGCCCTGGAGAGCGACGCCCATTCCCTGCACCCCCATGACTTCGAGAACCTCGAGGCACGCCTGCTTGAAGAAATCGTTCGCCGGCCGGTTAACGCGCATCCCGCCGCTGATCTGGTAGACCAGGCTCAGTTCCTCGTAGGCATTGGCCAAATGTCCCGAGAGGGAATTCAATTCGCCTTCCAAACTTTCGAGGCGAAGCTGGTCTTTGAATGCGCCGAGCATCAGTCGGGCCTGCCGTTGAATGTCCTGTTCGGTGTAGGAGACCAATTCCTCGGCCTGCTGACCAAGCCAGGTCCCATCGAGCCCGAGCCTGCTGCAAACGCGCAGGATTTCCTCGCTGAGATTGAACTCCCCGGACCTACCGGCCAGCGCGAGAACGCCGCAAAGTTGCCGGCGCACCACGCAAGGCGCCGTCGCGACGATCACGCCGGGAAGATTGCTCCAGACCGTGACCGGCGAGGCGCTGGAGACCTTGAGGAGCCGGGCCCGAAATTCAGGATCGGTCGGATCGCCGTATTGCAACAGCGGCAGGACGTAGCGTTGGAAGAAGAGCGCGGCCTGCGAATCGTGATAGACGACCGAGCCGTTGGTCTGAAGCAGGACCACAAACAATCCGCTGGAACGGAAGCGGGCGGCGAGACTGTCCAGAACGGCCGCGGGAACGCCCGAGGGTTCCCCGTCGGCCGGCGCTGAACGAGGTTGGGTCTGCAACGTCATATCGTCACTCAACGGCGAAGTTTCACGCGGCGGCGGCGGTGGCGGCTTCCAGCAACACTTCATTGACCGTCGTCAACAGGGCCCTCGGGCTGAAGGGCTTGCTCAACATGCGCAGGATTCCGCTATCCTGTGTGTCCTTCAGATCGAGTTCATAGCCGCGGGCGGTCAGCATGATCGCCGGAATCTTCGCCGTGACCGGGTCGTGCTTGAGCTTCCGGCACAGTTCAAGTCCGGAAAGCTGCGGCATGTGATAGTCCGTTATCAGCAGGTCCGGACGTTCGCTGACGGCAAGCTCGAAGGCTTCCTCGCCATCCGCGGCGGTCACCACGTCGAAACCGGCGTTGCGCAACTTCAGCGACACCACATTCAGGATGTGGGTTTCATCGTCGGCAACCAGAATCTTCTTCGCTATCATCACGCTCCTCATTTGCCGGGAACTCATCCGCTAATCGCACAAGTCCAGTTGGAAGCCGAAACAGCTTCCCTTGCCCACGTGGCTCTCCACAAAAATCCTTCCGCGATGAACCGTCTCGATAATGTGCTTGACCAGAGACAGTCCCAACCCCGTTCCCTTGGCCATGTGGTTGTTGGACTCGGCCCTATAGAATTTATCGAACACAAACGGCAGGTCCTTGGGGGGAATTCCAACTCCGGTATCACTAATCCGCGCGATAACCTTCCGTTTGGCTTCATCGACGGCGGTCTGGACCGTAATGATCCCTCTTTCCGGGGTGTATTTGACGGCATTGCT
>Ga0116134_1001054_pt1 | contig 14069 bp, 11 predicted proteins | sample June2015DPH_19_5_FD_89737 | JGI IMG/M metagenome (GOLD analysis project Ga0116134, IMG submission 89737) | Peatland microbial communities from SPRUCE experiment site at the Marcell Experimental Forest, Minnesota, USA - June2015DPH_19_40 | ecosystem: Environmental > Terrestrial > Soil > Wetlands...
AGGGTTATTCAGGCTGTCCGGTAGAAATGCAGGCCAATTACCGCTGAGATAGTCGTCGTGAACGTGTTAAGCGGGCGTCGATAATCGGTGTGCATGATGGTCCAGTTCTTGAAGTGCGAGATTGAAGGTTATCCGTGAATAACCTTCAGTGGGCTGGGTAATCGGCTCCGCAATTAAGGGATCAATGCGAATTAGCAGTGGGTGCGCGGGACCTATGGCCCTAACGGGCATGGCGGCCGGTGGTATGCTCCGGGGTGTCAAAGGGAGGTCTCTCATGAAGAAGATCCTTCATCGGCTGCGTTCCTGGCTGCTGCTGTCCCACCCGGCCGTCCCCATGCCGCCCGCCCGGTATATCCCCGAAGCCGGGTCGAACGGGCAGGCTGCCACGCTGCGTCACCCGCCAGAGGATTAAGGAGAGGGGGAATTAGTTATGGCCACTATCTTCCCCGGGTAAGTCTCCAAACTCTCAGCCGTGCGGCCTGCTCCACAATGGTCCGGGCCAAAATCATTGACCGATCATCGTCTTCAAGCCGCAATAGATAGGCGCCCCGGATAGCCGTGGACGCTACCGCCAAAGAGTGCTTGCGAAGGGCTGGCCGGGTGCGCGGAGTACGGGGGTAATAAACACTAGGGGCCGCCGGGGCCCCTCGGACGACGGGGTGGACGTCGACCTTGGCGGTGTGCTGAACACCGTCGGCCTGACGGTGCCCCATCTGGCGGCCGGAGCATCCATCATCGTCACGGGGTCGACGGCAGGCTTGATGAAGGGCCTCATCGACAGCCCGGCCATCGGGCCGGGCGGCTCCGGGTACGCGTGGGCCAAGCGGACCATCGCCTCCTACGTCGAGGCGCTGGCTCTCCAACTGGCTCCGCACATGATCCGGATCAACGCGATCCACCCCACCAACGTCAACACCGCACTGCTGCATAACGAGGACATCTACCGGGCCTTCCGCCCCGACCTGGAGAACCCCACCCGGGAGGACGCCGAAGCCGCTTTCCCCGCGATGCAGGCGATGCCGATCCCGTATATCGAGCCGGGTGACGTCAGTGAACTCGTCGCCTTCCTGGCCAGTGACCGTGCGCGTTACATGACCGGGCTCAACATTCGCCTCGACGCGGGCGCGATGCTCAAGGGCGGCATGTCCTTCTGAGGTCCCAGGGCCCGTACAGGCCCGGCGAGGACAGTGGACGGGTGTGCTGGCCGCTGCCAGTCCGCTTCCGCCGGCCGGATTGCCCGTGGCAGGTGGCGCCGAGCGCCTGGGCGGCGTCTTCCACCACGTGATCTCATAGGCGCGGGCCAGGGCGGTGATGGCGGCGAGGTCGGCGGGGTGCCCGAGGAGGTCAACGGGGGCGACGGCGGCCACCGGCCGGCCGGTGCGCGTATCGGCCAGACGGCCGCGTGTTCTACGGCAGTGCCGGGTGAGGAACCGTTCGAGCTGGCCGGGGTCGAGCTGCCAGTACCGCGGGTCGGCGTCGAGGGCGACGGGGTGGCCGCCGGCGTGGCGGACCGCGTTGGCGGTCGCCACGAAGGTCCAGGCGGGCACGATGACTCCGTCTCCGGGCCGTACCCCGGCCAGCAGGAACGTGATGTGCAGCGCTGGCCGACGAGCATCGACCGGGCGTTGTCACGGGTACGGGACCATTCCTCGGCCATCCTGCTGACCAGGAACACCTGGTAGTCCATGGACAGGCCGAACAGGATCGCCAGCACTAGCCCGGGCAGGTAGCCCTCGACCGGGGTGGGCGCGCCGAGACGGCGGTTGCTTAGTGTCCAGCTATGTGGGTGAGTGCCTGGAACAGGCTGATGGCCCGGCGGCCGGGGAGTCATTCAAGCCCGACAGGCCGTCGTCATGAGCCATCGCCTATGTGGCCGGCTCATCTCACGTTCCGGTCGCCGCAGACGTCTGCCAGGTACAGGCAGAACGTGAGGAGATGACGATGATAACGATGAGCGAGCCGCCGGTGTCGGCCGGGGCAGCGGCGTACGCGACGATCCAGTCGAGCCTGGGCGACCTGACGGTCGTGACCCGGGACGGGGCCGTTACCGGGCTCTACTTCCCGCACCACTGGCACATGCCGGACCGGGCCGGCTTCGGCCAGTACCGGGAGGAGGGCTTTGATGAGGTCAGGAAGCAGCTCGGCGAGTACCTGGCCGGTCAGCGCCGCGACTTCGACATGCCGGTCGAGGCGTCCGGCAACCCGCTTCAGCAGCGGGTCTGGGATCTCATCACGCGGATCCCCTACGGGGAGACCGCCAGCTACGGCGAGCTGGCCGGGGAACTCGGCGGCGGGATCACGCCTCAGGAAGTGGGTGCCGCGGTCGGCCGCAACCCGGTGTGCATCCTCATCCCGTGCCACCGGGTGATGGGAGCCAGCGGCTCGCTGACCGGTTATGCCGGCGGCCTGCGCCGCAAGCGAGCACTGCTCGACCTGGAGCAAAACGTGGCCAGCCGGTCAGCGCGGCTCTTCTGACAGGTCCGGAAACCCGCCGAGTTCCCCTGGCCACGGATCTCGGCCGCAAGGCCGACGGTGTCCCGGTGCTGCGCCCTCCGGACGGCGAAGCTGAGGGCGGCCGGGGGCTGCGACTGGCGGAGGACCTGGCCGTTAGGTGGGGCTACGAGCGGGCGGCGGCCAGGCGACGACCTGGTTCGAGCTGCGGTAAGGCATCTTTTTTCAAGCGCTGCCCTCTCTGTACGCGTACGGCCGCTGCAGCGCAGTCCGGCCCGCAGGCTGCCCGCATGCCCCCGGCCGCACGGCCCGGCCCGCTGACCAGCGCCGGGCAGCCGGGTCTTCTGTACTGCGCGAGCGGTCCAGGACACACGCAGGCCCGATGTCCCACGAGGACACCGGGCCACGCTCGCTACTTGATGCCGTTGGTGAACGTCTTCCACGCTTCGGCGGTGATCCGCAGTACCGGCCCGGCCCCCTGGTCCTTGGTGTCGCGGATGGCGACGATGCCGGGAACGCTGGCGACCTCGACGCACTCCCCGCCCTGCCCGCCGCTGTAGCTCGACTTCCGCCAGTTCTCGCTAGTCAAGTTCTCTCCTGATGGTTCGCATGAGTGCTACCGAGTCCCAGGGCGACAGTGCAGCCGCCCGGAGCATGCCCATCACTGTAGTGAGGTCGGATACCTCCTGCGAGTCTTCGATCAGCCTTCCGCCGCCCATGCATTCCGTGTAGGCGACATGGGGTTGCCCAGGCCGCTCGTAGAGGTACAGCAAGCCGTCTGTACCGGCGTGGTCGTGTGCGGAGTAGGGGAGAACCTGAATCACGAAACCGGGTGTCTCGGCGGCCTTGATGAGCTTGTCTAGCTGGTCACCCATGACTTCAGGGCCGCCGACGACATGCCGTGGAACGCCTTCGTGGACGACGTACCAGAGCAACGGGGGCTTCGGCCTGGACAGGATGCCCTGACGGTCTATGCGTGCCCGTACGGTGCGCTCTACCGCCTCTTCATCGTCCTGGGGACGACGCGCCCTGATCAGCGCGCGGGCGTATTGCTCAGTCTGGAGAAGGCCAGGAACGGCACCGAGTTCCCACCCGCTGATCTTGTCGGCCTCGCGCTGAATCGGCAGGATCGGCGCGAACCACGTGGGGAAGGCTTCGCGCTGCAGGTCTTCCCAGAGCCGGACGAACGTGCCGGGCAGGCCGAATACCTCGTCGCAGCGCTTAGCGAAATCCTCGCTAGCCCCACGGTCACCGCGTTCCACGTCGGAGACGAATGAGCCGCTGTAGCCGAGCTTCTTGCCTAGCTGGACCTGGGTCCAGTCCCGCGCGGTACGGTGCGCTTTGAGCTCCGCACCGAAGCGGGTCCTTCCGCTGGGCTCCGGAGCGTCCACTGTCCCCTCCGCACGTGTCGGCGCGATTGCGCGCCGGATGCCGGGTGCGGCGCAATCACGATGCGCTGTCATTGTCAATACCCACGGTACGCCCGGCACGGCAGTGTTGTCCGCGCGGTTCCTCGCTCGCTTCCCCGCGATGAGGGGGCCGCTGAGGGGGGTAAGCCGGGTCCCGGCCGCGTCGGCGGGCCTGGTGCCCTCCACGGGTCCGGGGTCGATACGGGTAAGCGGTTAGCCCTCATCCAGTCGGCCACACTTCGGGATCTCGGGCTCGCCTATCCGCCGCACCGTCGCCTGGAGTGCGCATGAGCGCCATGACTGGATCCCCGATGACCCGACCCTCAAGACCGAGCTGGCCCCTGTTCTCCGTCCTGCCGCCGATGGGTGCCCTGGCCACTGCCCCCCGGATGGCCCGGATGCACCTTCGGAACACGCTCAGGCAGTGGGGCCTGCCCGAGCTGATCGAGGACGGCGAGCTGATCGCATCCGAGCTCGTGACGAACGTCGTGCGGCGGGCGCACGACCCGGTAACCGGCATGCCGGTTTACCTCAGCGGCCGCCTCCCGGTCCTGCGGTTCGGGCTGTTCTCCGACCGGACGGTACTCCTGATCAGCGTCTGGGATCAGTTCGCCGACCCCCCGGTGCCGAAGATCGCCACGGCTGACGATGAGTCCGGGCGCGGCCTGATGATGGCCGGCCGCATCTCAGCCTCCCTGGACTGGCATCCGGTCCAGGGCGGGAAGGTCGTCCGGGCGTTCCTGACCACTGACAGTGCGAGGACAGGAGAGGGCATGTGCTGAGGTTCCGTGCGGCCCCGCATGGTTCCCGGGACGAGGGCGGCCGGGAAGGCGGGTGTGCTGATGGCTGGGGTAGCGGTCCGGGAGAGAGGGCGCTCGCATGAAGTTGTGGCGGGGAACGCAGCTTCAGCATCGGATTGCCGGCTTCGGTCTGTCATCTTGCGACATTCCAGAACTCAAGTGTGCCGTACCATCCGACGGCGAGGATTGCGCCGTAGCGGCTGAACGCCATGCCGTTGGGATAGGAGGCGTTGGCGGAGGCGGTGGGAGCGGTTGGCCCCAGGTTCAGCGTGGTGGTGAGCTGGTGGGTGCTGGTGTTCCAAAGGCCGACCATCTTGTAGCCGCCCGCGGCCAGGATCGTGCCGTCGGGGTTGAACGCGACGTCGGTCACCGAGCCTCCGGGGCTGATGGCCCGAGTGATTAGCTCGTGAGATGCGACACTCCACCACTGGATGACATTGCTGCCCACGGCCAGGGTGCTGCCGTCCGGGCTGAATGCCATACTCCATATGTGTCCGTCATCGCTGGGCAGGGACGCGGCCAGCGCACGGCTGGTGGTGTTGTAGATGCGGATGGTCTCGTCGTACCCGGCGACGGCCAGCAACTGGCCGTTCGGGCTGAGCGCCATTGCGCCGACGGCGTTGTCTGTGGTTATCGTACCGAGTGACTGGTGAGTCGTCACGCTCCAGATACCTACGTTCCCGGTGCTGCCTCCGGTGAAGATCTCGGAACTGTCTGGGCTGACCACTAGGCAGTACGTGCCACCGGACGGGTCGGATGGGAAGCGTGCTTCGAGGTTTCCGGTTGCCGCGTCCCACAGCGTCGTGTACCCGTTGCCCCCTGCCACGGCGAGTGCTTTTCCGTCCGGCGTGAACGCGTCAATGTCCACGGCGCTTCCGGAGGCGGCGGACAGGGTGGCGATGCTTGTCCCGGTGACCATGTTTCGTATCTGGACGATGCCGTTGCCGCCTGCGGCGGCGATCTGGCAGTCGGGGCTGAACGCGACATCGACGAAGTCGTTCTCCGCTGCTCCGGTGGTGATGCTCCCGACCTTCGCCGGTGCCGAGGCAGCCGACGAGGTACCGCGGGCACATGTGTTCACCTTGAGTGACGCGGCAGCGGACGCTGAAGAACTAGCAGGCGCAGGGGAAGTGGGGGACGCTGCCAGGCCGCTTCCGGCGAGGAAGGGGCCTGTGAACGTGCCCTTGTCGCTGGCCATGTCCTGCCGGACTACGGCGATCCCGAGTGACCATGGCATAGTCAAGGTTCCGTTCGTGCCCGGCAAGGTCATTTTCACGGTTTTCGGCACCCATGTCCCACCTCCGGTGGATCCGGTGGCGGGGAGGTAGGTCAGGTTGACGTGGGCTTGGGCGCCGGGGGCCAGGGCGACTGCCGCCTGACCGGGCAGGGCGTTCGATACTAGCTGGTACGTACCGCTGAGCGGCGGATCCGGGGGGCCGTCCAGGCTGACCGAGGGGACGCCGGTCAGCGAGCAGGAGCTTCGTGATCTGTTGGTAAGGATGAGTACCAGAATGTACTCGGTGACTCCGGAGTCATCCGAGGTGGTGGCGTGACCCGAGAGGGCTAGCTGCCTGGCAGTGCACAAACCGGCCTGGCCGCTGTTGGCCCCAGACGCTGCGGGTGCGGCGGTTGCGGTCCCTTGTCCGGCGGCGGTTGCGTCGTCAGGGCATGGGGATTGGTAAGGCTCGCCCGACAGGTACTGGTTCCATACCGCTGCGGTCAGGGCTCCTGCGGTGGCACCGCAGATGTTCCTGATCACCGTCGCGGGCCGCAGATTCCAGATGCGGATCGTGCTGTCGGCGTTGACCGAGGTGAGCGTCGTGCCGTCAGCGCTGAAGGCGAGGGCGTTCACGCCGACGCTGTCCACCCGCGTTTGCAAGTAGTTGTAGTCCGAGTCATAGTTGCTGGTGAGCGGTTGCCCGTAGTCAGCGGGCGCGGAACTGAGGTTCCACAGCCGCACTGTGCCCGCGGTGGTTGCGACGCCCAGCATCTTGCCGCCGGGACTGAGCCCAAGGGCAGTCACGCCGGAGCTTCCGATTCCCAGGGAGAACCCGCTGCCGATAGCGGACCAGTGACCCGGGTCGCTCACGTCCCAGAGCTGGAGATGGTCGGCGTCCAGGACCGCGAGCGTTCCTCCGTCTGGGCTGATGGCGATGGGCCCGCCTGAGTCCAGGCTTGCGACGAAGGTCGGGTCAGCCGGATCGGCCAGGTTCCACAGGCTCACAGTGCTGTTGCTGGCGGCGACGGCAAGGATCTTGCCGCTTGCGCTGAGGGACAGGCTGGTAACGTCGGCGGAGAAGGACGGGTCCAGCAAGAGTGCCTTGCCGTTCTGCAGGCTCCAGAGGCTTACGCTGCTGTTTTTCTCCCCGAGAGCGAGCAAGTGCCCGTCATCGCCGAGAGCCGGGATCGCCTCGGCCAGGCCTGACGTGGTGCCGTTCACGTGGTAAGTAACCGGTATGCCGCCGGACAGCTGCTGGACGAAGGCATCGTTTTCGTCGGCGACGGCTGCGGCGTTCCCGTCGATGCTGTCCGGGTCGAGCTGGGCGGCGAGGGGGAGGGCTGAGTCAGGCTGGTAGCCGGCGGGAAGGTGCCACAGCATGATTGTGCCGTAGTCTCCGGCAGCGAGCATGGTGCCGTTGGCGTCGAAGCTCATCGGTCCCGGGCTCTGGTCACCCTCTGCCGTCGGGGTCTTGACAGGCAGCTGAGTTCCGAGCGGGTAGTTCAGGGGTTGGGTCGTGTTCAGCAGCGTGATGTTGCCGTTCTGGTCGCGGGCAGCGATGGTCAGCCCGCTAGGGCTGATCACTGCCGGGCCTCCCGTGACAGCCTGGGGCGAGACATGGCTGGTGAGGTTGTAGAGGAAGGTGTCTCCCGACTCATCAGTCATCACCGCCTGGCCGCGGTTGCTGAAGGTGACCTGGTCCTGCTGCCCCTGCGCTCCGGGAACTGGCTGGCTGGCCAGCGTAAGTCTTCCTGAAGCGGCCATGGTCCAGACGTCGATGGTGCCGTTGAGGGTCCCGCTGTACAGTGACTGCCCGGTCGAATTGAACATCAAGGCGGTCACAGCTCCGCTCGACGAGCCGGAAGCCGGTGCCGGCTTGCCGAGAGGCGCTGGCCGTCCGGGATCCGCGATATTCCAGAGCTGGACGGTGCCCTGCTGGATGCCTACCGCGAGGATGTTCCCGTCCGGGCTGAAGCCGACCGATGTGACCGACGAGCCGAAATCGGGACTCGACTTCGCCGCACGGGAAGAACTGTAGACGTCCCACAACGAGATGCCTCCGGCCGGGTCGGGTGCGGCCAGCATTCGTCCGTCGGGGCTGAACCCGACAGGGTCCGCGCTGGTGCCACCGTGCACGCCCGTGCCGCTGAGGGAAACGGCGGCCCGGCCCGGGACTGCAGTCTCTCGCAGCGACACCGGGCCGGTGGCCGGGACGGTGGCCAGGAGAGCTCCGTCAGGGCTGAGCGCGAAGGTCGAAGCTTGCGCTGAGACGGCCGTTTCCAGTGGCGCAGCCTCGTCGTTGAGCATGGCGGTGTAGCCGTTGCCGCTCGCTGCGGCGTCGTAGGCGGCCACGTCCAGCTGAGCAGCGACGGCCGGGTCTGTGTCGCGCAGCCTGTTCGCCGTGCTGGCCAGTTGTGCGGAGACGGCTGCCTGGTGCTGCTGGCCGGCTGCGCTGTCGTAGTGCGCCGCGAGGGCCGGGCCGACCGAGCCGCCGACCAGTACGATCAGGGCAAGTCCGGCTGCTGCTGTCCGCACGGGCCGGACCCGGCGGGCGTACCGGTCGGCCTGGCGGAGCGTGCTGGCCCAGTAGACAGCGACGTCCGGCGGGATCTGCGCGGGCGAGGCGGGCTTGTTGGCGGTCGGCGCGACCAGCCGCAGGTGCCGGGTGCTGACGGCCTTCAGCTTGGCGTCCATCTGGCCGACGCTGGCCAGCCAGGGGCCGCGCTGCAGGGCCTGGCGGGGGTAGCCGGCGGGACGCTGGCCGGATAGCTCGCCGGTGATCACACAGGTGGGCCGTAGCCGGGTCAGGGAGCCGCGCAGTGTCGCGAGCGACAGCAGCCGGGAGGCCGGGCGGTGCTGCAGCAGTTGCTGCAGGCTGATGGCGAATGAGGCACCGAGCGAGCTGCCGTCGATGCCGTAGCCGGGCACGTCGGCATCTGGCGTGAGGCGCCACAGCACGCAGCTGGACTGGCTGTCGCCGCCGGCGAACTGCCACGCCAGGTGCAGGGCACGGTTGAAGGCCGCGTCGGCCGGCTGGACCGTCAGTGTCCTAGGGTCCGGGTAGAGGCCGGCCGGGCCCCCGGGGAGCACGTGCACGTCCAGGCGCCCGGTGACCCCGTTGATCTGTTCCTGCTCGCGGACCGCCAGGACAACGCGCACCTGGACGGCGCTTCTGGCCTCCGGGGCAGCCCCGGCGAGCAGGAGGGCGCAGATCGCGGCCATAGCCTCGCCCTGGTCATGACGCACGTTGCCGAGCAGGCTCAGCACGGACCGGGTCCGGTCCTGGAGCCGGAGCGGCACCTGCGCCGTCGCCGTGTCAACAGGGAAAGGCGCGCCGGCGGCCGGGACCGGGGCCGCCGGGCCGTTGCGCCAGTGGCCCGCAGCCTCGCTCAGCAGCCCCTGCTGGTCCTCATCCCGCTCAGCGGCCAGGGCATGGCTGACGGCGTGCACGGCACGCGCCGCGCTGGTCACCGCGCCCGGGCTCTGCGGCGGTTCCTCCCGGTCAATGACCGTGAAGACCTCGCTGAGCTCTTCCTCGCCGAGGAAGCCGGCAGTGCCGCGGGCCGTCGCCTGGCAGTACTCCCACCATGCCTGGCGCGGCCCGGTAAGGCGCTTATATAGCCTGAACGGCCGGAGGCGGCCTTCCCGGTAGAGCGCCAGGGCGCTGCGCAGGTCGCCTGGCTCGGTCGTCTCCTCACCGGGTGAGGCTGGTTTCCTGGCCAGCCGCTCCCGCCAGCTCATGCGGTACCCCGCAGGTGCCGGAGTACGCGCTCGATGACCTCACTGGTCTCGGCCGGGACAAGCGCGGCGAGCTGTTCCCAGGCCCGGGCGGTCGCGTTCCCGACCGCGGCCAGCACCGACCTGCGCACGGTCTCCGCCGGCCAGGCCTGCCCTGCGCCGGCTGGCGTGAGCCAGGCCTGCCCGTCGGTTCCCGGCTGGTAATCCGGCAGGCTCACAATCGAGCTCGACGCGGCAGCACCGTCCCCGGCCACGGGAATGATCAGGTCCCGTGAGGATCCGTCTCTTGCCTGATAGCGGACGGTGACCACGCTGGGCTGCGGGCCTGCGCGCCGGAGCGTGACCTCCAGCCAGTACCGGCCGGGCCCGCGGTCGTAGACGGTGAACTGCACCAGGCCGTCGTCGAACGCGGCATCCAGCAGGACCGGCGCGTCTCCTTCGTCATCGGCTGCGGCAAGGGTGGAAGGGACCGTCGAGCGGGGCAGCGGGAAGCTTCTGACCTCGGCGGGCTCGACGGGGCCGGAGCTTGCGCCGGGCCCGCCCGCACTGCCGGGTGCGTCCTCCCCGGGCAGCGTAGTGACTTCCTCGAAGACGTCCTCAACCGTCAGGGCCGACAACTCGGCTGGAGACATCGCGGAGCGGGCAGGATCGTAGCAGCGGTCGCGGGGAGCGTAGGCCGACAGCTCCGGCGGCAGGTTCTTTGGGAGGAAGCGCTTTCCGTGGGGGTCAACCAGATAAGAGCCTTCTGAGCGCCAGGGGAGCAGTCTGGGCCACAGGTCGCGCTTCACCCGTACGACGCCGCCGAATGCGGGCGTCGAGGTCTCCACGAAGGGGGTGAGCAGGAAACCGGAGCTGGACCGCCCCGAAGTCAGCCCGAGCTCCAGGCTGGGCAGGTTCTGGTCAGTGATGACAGCCGGAAGCTTGGCGCCGGTTTTGAATTCCACGCTCTGCCGGCCGGCCCGCGATACTGCGGCGAAACCGCTCGTGCACCTGGTTCTCCTCAGCACGACCTGTAGGTCGACGCTCCACAGGCCCTCTCTCACACGCGCGAGCACTGCTTCCTGGACCTCACGCTGGTTTTCGATCCGCCTTACCGTCGGATTCAGCATCTGGATCAGGCAGGCGTGCTCTGTGTTAGCCGTCAGCTTCACACCCGCGTCGGCCTCGCCCAGAGCGGCAAATCCTGGCGTCACGCTCGCGGCGGCCTTTGGCTCGAATTCAAATCCCCCCATCGTGCTGTAGAAAATGGGCTGTACGGGGGTTTCGCCCGAGAGCCGGGCACAGGTAATACCAAGCTCTTCAAGAGTTTCGTCATTATCAAAGCAGCGTTCCCGGTTGAACACGCCGACAGACCCGGGTTGGACCGGCTTGCCGGGAAGCCAGGTCGGCCAGTCCGTGGTGCTCAGATCGTGATACCAGGTCACATACGTCCAGCATGCCGATCTAGCCACGCCTACCCCCGCTAAGGCTGCGATGCAGACTCAGAATTCCAGCGTTCGGTGTAACAGTCAATCGGCTGGACGTACGCGCAGGAAACGTCGTTTAATCCGGGCGGCCTCTACAGCTAATTGTTTATTCTGGTTTGTTCATGGAATGCCCGCCTCCGACGCCTGGCAGACCGGGCAGTCTGAGTCATCGAGAGCAGGTTCCACGAGGCCCTCATGGTCTGCTCGCCTAAAAGACGTGCGCCTTGCGATCTTGATGCTGCCCAGTGCTGCTTCCGCTCCCCAGAAAGCGTACGGGTGGCGATGATTCGATTCTGGCGTCTGCGTCGAGGGCGTCTTTGATCCGCTGGCTGACGATGTCTTCCTGGCCAATGGTTGGGTAGGGCCGAGGCGCCCTGCCGGGATTGCTCCCGGTGGGTCTCCCCGGCCCCCCCGCCGCACCCGGCGTGCGATTCTCACCGCACCGGGCGCTCCATGTGCCTTGGCCGCTGGATCAGCCGGAAGGTCCGGCCGATGGTTCGGGGTAGGGGGAAGGTATCCGTGTCCCGCGATAGCGGTAGCGGACCACCGGCACGGTGGACGCGCCGGTGAATACCACCCCGTTGTGTGCGAACTTCCAGGTACGGGGGACGCAGAAGCGCCTCCGCAGTTCTGGCATTCCCAGCCCGGTGCGCCCTTGGTACTTGCGCCGCAGCCAGCGCATGATCCGGTTCCACGCATGGGAATCGACCGCGCTGAAGACGGCTTTGGACACTCCGTGCCGGTGGTAGTTCGCCCACCCTCGCAGGGTCTGGCTGATGCCCTGGATGAGCACCGCCGGTTCCTGGTGCAGGGTTGACCTGTACGTTTTCGCCGTTACCTTGTCCTTGACGGCCTGGATGGCCTTCCTGGACGGCTTGGTGTAGACGTAGTGCCTGCTCGTTCCCCGTTTCCGCATTCTGCGGATGGTGATGCTGAGGAAGTCGAAGCCCTCGTCGATGTGGACCACGCGGGTCTTTTCCGGTGCCAGCCGCAGTCCCAGCGTGGCGAGCACGCCGCTGACTTCTTCGCGCAGAGCCTCGGCATGGCGGCGTTCACCGGCCACCATGACGACGAAGTCGTCAGCGAACCGGATCATCTTCCGGTTGCCCAGGCCGCGCTCGCGGCGCGCCTGCCGCTGCCAGGAGGTTTTCATCAGCTGCTGCCATTGCCCGGCGAAATGATCATCGAGCGCCGACAGCGCGATGTTGGCCAGCAGCGGGGAAAGTATCCCGCCGGCCGGGGTGCCGGAATGGCTTTCTTCCTCGCCGTCCGGGGTCATGATCCCGGCCTTGAGGAACGCCTTGACCAGCGCCAGAATACGCTTGTCCTTGATCCTCACCCGGAGGCGATCCATCAAGGGAACATGCCCGATCTCGTCGAAACATGCCTTGATGTCCGCTTCTAGTACCCACTCGTACCCGCGAGTGGCGAAGTGGTGGATCTCGGCGATCGCGTCGTGCTGGCGGCGGCCGGGGCGGAACCCGTACGAGAACGGCTGGAAATCCGCCTCGAAGATGGGTTCGAGCACCAGCTTCAGGGATGCCTGGACCACGCGATCCTGTACGGTTGGTATCCCGAGCTTGCGGAGCTTGCCGCTTTTCTTCGGGATCATCACCTGCCGCACCGGAACCGGCCGGAACTCACCGGACTTCAGCAAGCCCCGGATCTCCTCCAGGAACGCCCCCACCCCGGTCCCGTTCTCGATGCTGGCCACCGTGGCCTTGTCGATCCCGGGGGTCCGCTTCCCGTCGTTCCCGGACACGCGAGACCATGCCCCGGCCAGGAACAGCGGGTCATAAACGAGATTGAACAGGTCACCGAACCGGCGGGAGGAATCTTCTCCCGCCCAGCGGTGCAACTTGGCCTGCATCTCCCGTACTTCGCGTACCCGCGCCTGCCGCACCGGCGGGGCGTCACGCTCTGCGCCGGGATTCCCCGGCGCGTCTTCGGGCATTACAGCTCCTTCCACTGACTGGCACACTGCCGCCCTTCCCCATGTGACCGGCTCTCCCGGCCCCGGAGTACTACGGCGGCTCCGCCCCGCCCGCGCCTTCGGCAGGCATCGCGCCTATCCCGCCCCCTGCCCCTGGCCGGGGGCACGACACGGGAACGGCCACGGGCGGTTCCCACGTTCACTGTCATCCGATCAACGGGCTAGGCACCCGGCTCTGCCCCTGCGGCATCGCCAACGGTTACGCCGTAGACATTCACCGTGGCCTCCAGACCCAGGCTGTACAGACCCGGCCAGGAGTTCCCCGCCCGTCATCAGGGGCGGGTGCGCGCCGCCAACCAGCCCGAATCCACCGGGTTTAGAGCTGGCACCCGCTCAAGAGGCGTAACGCAGCCGGTTTCTCTCGTATACCTTCCCGTCTCGCTCACCGCGCCCGACCCATCCGGCAGTGCCGGGACGACGCGACTTTGTCGAGGCTGCTCCCGCCCTCCCCGCCGACCCGCGGCTCAGGCTGCCTCCAGCTTCACCCAGCCGCTACGACGGCCGAGAGATCGAGGTCTTCCACCTCCATTCGGACAAACAGCGCCTCGTGGCGCACGTACGGAGCAGGTAGACGTCGTGCAGGACACGAGCGCTGTTGCCGGCGCGGGCGGCGACCTCGGCGGGCGTCCCGCTGGCGTTCAGCATCCGCTCGATGTCACCGTGTTCCATCCGGGAGATCCGGGCCTGGCTGACGCCCCCAGGAGTCGATATCCGGGTTTCGGCATCCAGTGGCGGCTCCCGGCGCGTCACCCGATCCAGTTCACCTGGATGAGGACCACGCGTTCGCCGCGGACATCGGTCAGGTAGACGAGCATCAGCGGACCTCGCTGGATGGTGCGCAGCCCGGGCGGATCGCCGGTGAACCCCGGGCCGTCCAGGAATACCATCGATTCACGTACGGCCAGTTCCTTAGCTGGCTGCTGGACCGCACGCAGGGCGTCAGGCGGCAGCCCGTCGAGCAGGTCATCGGTGACGCATTCCCAGCGCCAGTCA
>Ga0116134_1001056_pt1 | contig 14066 bp, 6 predicted proteins | sample June2015DPH_19_5_FD_89737 | JGI IMG/M metagenome (GOLD analysis project Ga0116134, IMG submission 89737) | Peatland microbial communities from SPRUCE experiment site at the Marcell Experimental Forest, Minnesota, USA - June2015DPH_19_40 | ecosystem: Environmental > Terrestrial > Soil > Wetlands >...
CGAGTCACTCAGCCCCAGAGCATTGTCGAGGGCAACTTTTGCATCTTCGTCATCGTTGCGCGCATCGACGAGATGCAATTGAGCCCGCTCGACCTCGGCTTCCGTAACGTAGGTATCGAGCTGTGGCCGCAGACCAGCGTTAGCCTTAACCTGGGCCTCGTGCAGGTGATACTGGCGCTGCTCCAGTGCTTTCTGGTAAACCGCGATCAATCGTTTCGCCTGCAACAACACGAAGTATCGTTGAGAGACTTCGAAGATCAGGTCAAGCTCAGTGAGCTTTTGATCGGCAGCCGCGGCAGCGGCCTCAAACTGGCGCTCCGAAACGAACCCATGTCGGCGGCCGAAATCGACCAGAAACTGGGAGAGCATCACGCCTCCCATGTAGTTATTGCTGGTGTCCCAACTTTGCGACGAATCATTTGCGGGTAGGTTGTGATTTGTTCCAGTTAATCTTGGAAACGCCCCGTCTGGATTGTAGTAACTTGCATTGCCGATGCCATTGTCAGTACTGCGCAAGTATTGTCCGGTGCCAAACAGTTGCGGGCCCAAGTATGATCGCGCCTGGCCGATCTGCTGCTGAGCAGCGCTGGTGTTGTCCGCGGCTTCCTGGAGTCTCGGGTGATATTTCAGAGCTATCGCAATAGCCTGCTTGAGCGTCACCTCGGAGCCCGGCGGAATCGGCCCTCCGTTTGAGTTCGTCGGCTGGGATTGGGCCGTTAGAAAAGATGTCGACGGGTTTATAGGAGAGGGCGTTCCTGGCGACCAGTTCTTTCCTGGCGCCACTGGCGTCGCGGCAGCGGACGCCGCAACTTGTGTATCGCCCAGTAATACCGCCGCAGGACCGGCCGCGTTGGCGACCCGATGCGCCGAGAGGACCACGCATGCGAAGAGAACCAGGATTCGCGAAGATTCCATTGTTAGCCTACCCGCCTGTCCCACCATTGATTTCGCGTTAACCGTTTGGTTTGTTCAGGTCAGTCGGAGCTTTGAACCGACGTCGATGTAGCCTGCACATTGCCGTTCTGGATCCGACACTCCACCTGCCGCCCCGGAGTGAGAGTGTTGCTGTAGGTCGCGACTACAAGCGATTTGGCCGACAGGCCCGAGGTTACTTCGACATAGGAGCCATTGTTGATCCCGGTTTTCACCGGAACTTCGACAAGACGACCGTCGTTTACGACCAATAGGCGCTCCGAGTCGCCCGAACCCTGAATCGCTGAGGCCGGGACACTCAAAACGTCAGGATGCCGGACCAGTTCGATAGTGACGTGCGCATAGCTTCTCGGATAAACCAAGCGCTTCGGATTATCTATGTCGACCTCGGTCAGCATTGTCCGGGTTGCGAGATCGAGCGACGACGCATATCTGGCAACCGTGCCTTTGAATACTCGATCGGGAAATTCCTCGAAACGGAGAGTCGCCGGGGTACCATAATGGATGAACGGATATGAAGCTTCTGGAACGTAGATATAGACACGCAATTTATCTATTTCCGCAAGCGTCAGGATCGGGCCGCCACCCTCGCGGTGCCCTCCAGCTCCCTCGGTAGCTCCGGGAGAGATCAACCCCGAGGTCTCGTCAACTCCAAAGTCCCCGCCGCCGGCGCGGATCAACGCCCCAGGATCGACGAATCGGCCCGTGATTACTCCATCGAAAGGGGCAATGATTTTTGTATACCCGAACATGGTCTGCAGAGTCGCAACCACGGCCTGGGCCTCACGATACTTGGCGTAGGCCATATCGACGTCTTGCTGTGAGATTAACCGTGGGTCACTCTGCTGAACCTTCCTCAGACGATCGTAAGTTATACGCTCGATTTCGAGGCTCGCCTGCGAGCGCATCAGGTTCGAGCGCAGTTCCGGCACTTCGATTTCGGCCAGTACCTGACCCGCCTTCACCGAGTCACCTTTGTCGACGCTAATACTCTTCAAGTAACCGGTGACCTTCGAGTGAAGCGCGGCTTCATAGAAACCTACGACGTCGCCTGGCAAGTCAATAGTTTTGGCTATTCCGCCGCGGCGCGGATGGACAACGTCCACCGTCGGTCGTTGAGTCATGTGAGTAACAGGCGCATCGCAGCCGCCCGCGCATAAAACGGAGGTCGATAAAATAGCCGCTACCGCCCAACCAATACTCCTCACTGCTTTACCTCGATTGTCGCGGATAACGCAGGCAGTATGCGCGGTGAAGACGGCGCTTATGCAAGCGACAGCCTGCTATTCTGATTTGCATTATAAGCATCAGCCTCAGTTCTCGATGAGCGCTTGGGCGGTCGCTGCGCCTTGGGGCCGCCGATAGAAGAACTCGTAAACGCAAGGGACCAGGAACAGCGTGAGCGCGGTGGAAACGATGAGACCGCCCACTGCCGCCCTTGCCAGAGGAGCCGAAGCTTCGGATCCCTCGCCCAGTTTCATCGCGATCGGCATAAGGCCAGCCACTGTCGCCAAGGCGGTCATCAGAATTGGCCGCATTCTTATGCGTGCCGACTCGACCACCGCGCGTCTTAGCTCCTGACCCTGGCGGCGTCGTTCATTGGCGAAGTCGACGAGCAAAATCGAATTCGACACAACAATGCCGACCATCACGATGATTCCCATGAACGACTCGATGTTAAGCGTAGTTCCTGTTAACCACAGGGTCCAAATGACTCCTATCAATCCCATAGGGACCGCGAACATGATGATGAGCGGATCAAGAAAAGACCGAAATTGAGCCACCATCACCAAGTAGAGTAGAGTCACTGCCAGCGAAAGCCCGAAGCCGAAGCTGGAGAAAGATTTCCGCATCGAGCTGACCGCGCCGCGGTACCTAACAGAGACTCCGGGAGGCAGGGTCATCTTGCTCACCTGGTCCTGGATCTTCTCCTGCGTGCCACCCTGATCTTCCATGCTGGGCGCCACCAGCAGATCGACAACACGTTGAATGCTGTAGTGATCGGCTTCGGAAGGGTGGAATTCTGGAGAAATCGACGCCACATCTCGCAGCAACAGGCTCTGCGCGTGCCCATTTTCCTCTTTCACGGTCTCGATGGGAATGTTCTGCAGCACCTCGAGAGAATCAAAGCCCTTGTCGGAGCCCGGATACTGCACGGTGAGAAAGTAGTCGTCTTTGTTTACGCGATCGATCCAGATCGACGGCTTGATATACAGGTTTGAATCGAGTGCCGTGATCACGTTCGATATGACTTCCTGTTGTGCGACGCCCAAGCGCGCCGCTCTCACGCGGTCGACCTGTATGTTTAGTGTCGGATAGTTTGACTCTTGTGCGATGAAACTCTGCGAAACCTCCGGCAGACGGTTGATTTTCTCCTGAAGTTCCTTTGCCGTATTGCTGAGCTCGCTAAAGCTATTACCGGCAAACTGAACATCGATCGAGGCCATCATCCCGAGATTGAGAACGGAGTCGACTATGCTCCCCGAGGAAAACAGGGTCCGCGCGTCCGGAAGTTGTGCAGGGAGAAGTTGCTTCAGCTGGGCTACGTAGTATTTGGTGGGATGCCGGTGACCGGACGTGAGCGCAACCTGAATGAAACCTGAATCCTGGGCCGCGTTAGGTGAGTAAATCGCGGATATGCTGGGCGCAATTCCGATATTCGAAACGACCATGTCGAGGTCGTCTGGCGGAATTACCTTGCGGACGATGGCTTCGATTTGACGCGCCATATCAGTGGTCAGTTCGATACGAGTACCGGCTGGCGCGCGAAAATTGATCGTGAAGGTTCCAGCATCGGTCTGGGGAAACAACTCGGTACCGAGACGCGGATACATCGCGAGACTGACGACGAATAGAATCGAAATCCCGGCGATAACCACAGACTTGTGCTCCAGCGCATTTTCAAGAAGCCGTTCGTAACCGGAGGCAAAGCGCTCATACGCGCGATTGAACGCCGCGAATATACCGGATGCTTCGCCATGTTCCGCCTTGAGCGCCTGTTCGCTGGTGAGAAAGCGAGCGCAGTAGAGCGGTATTATGCTCATCGAGACCAGGTACGATGCGGCCATCGATAACACCACCGCCAGCGCCAGCGAACTGAACAGATACTTAGCGACCCCGAACAGAAACATGACTGGGAAAAAGACGATGCAGGTAGTTATAGTCGACGCGAGAACTGGAAGGGCGACTTCTTCGGCACCTTCTTGTGCGGCCGCTTGCGGCTCCTTGCCGTCTGCCAGATGGCGATTGATATTCTCCAGCACAACCACCGAGTCATCGACCAGTCGGCCGATCGCAAGCGCGAACCCGCCAAGCGTCATGATGTTTATGGTCGAGTTATTGATATAGAGACCGAATCCGCCGGCCAGAATGGAAAGTGGAATGGACAGGAAAATCGCAAAGGTCGATCGGAAGCTACCGAGAAATATGAGAATCACGAGCGATGCCAGAACCGAACCGGATATGGCCTCATGTTCCAGACTAGCCACCGCTTGCCTGACGTAAATGGACTGGTCGAAGATGGTTTTCAGTTTCATCCCGGCTGGAAGGCCGAAGACCTTAGGAAGCAGTTGCTTGACGCCATCCACCACCGAAATGGTATTCGCGCCGACCTGCCGGAGAACCGGGATATAGACCGACGGTTGCCCGTTAATGAGCACCTTATTGTATTGAATCTGAGATGAGTCTTCGACCTTAGCGACATCATCCATCAGGACAGGTGCCTGACCACGTCCAATCTTCACGGGTACCTGGCCGATATCAGGCACCTTTTCGATCATGCTGTTGGAGTAGATGTAGTAATCCTTGGAACCGATCTTGACGTCGCCTGCTGGCAAGATGAGGTTGGACGTATCGAGCGCATGAACGACGTCCATCACTGACAGGCCACGCGCTTGCAGCGCTTGCGAATTTGCATACGCCATCACCTGGCGAAACCTGCCGCCAAAGGGAATCGGCGCGGACGCGCCCGGCACCGTAGCAAGCTGGTTGCGAACGTTGTAACGGGCTTGATCCTCGAGCTGAGTCTCGTCGTAGCCCTTCCCCTCAAGCGTGACCAGAACCACCGGCAGAGAAGATGCGTCATACTGCAGCACCAGCGGCGGGAGCGTGCCCGGGGGCATGATTCCGAGATCAGCCATCGCCAACGTTCCCATCTGCGCAGCGGCAGACTCGATGTTGGTGCCTGGCTGAAAGAACACTTTGATGATGCTCACGCCTGACAGCGAACGCGACTCGATATGGTCAATGTTGCTGCCGAGCGTAAAAAATCGCTCGTAGCGGAAGGTTATGTTGTCTTCCATGTCAAGCGGTGGCATGCCCTGGTAGAAGGTAGCCACCACAACCGCAGGGATTTTAATGTCTGGAAAGACGTCCACAGGCATTCGCGAAAACCCAGTTACACCCAGAATCATGATCACGAGCGCTCCGACAATAATGGTGTAAGGATTGCGCAGCGAGAAACTTGGCACGATGCAAACTCCCAATCCCCGCCGGCTAAGTGCTTGCGCCGGTGGATTTCAAACTTGACCACAACCGCCCGCGAATACTTGTTCGCGTGCTAGCGAATCACGAGTATAAAGTTTGCTTAGAGCGGGTCTTGGCTTTCCGCGCGCGAGGGGAGCAATTTGTACCGTCTTACCATTGGTCGTACGGAAGGAGTCGTAAATCTGAAACTCAGTAATGGTGCGGCGGCCTGATACTCCGATATAAGCTTCAGATACTGCGGCAATGGAACGCCGTTCGCCTCATATCCAGCTTTGAGATCGGGCAGACGTGACGAATCATCGGTGAACCGCTGCGACCCGCTGAGAGTTGTGTCCTCGGTCGATCCGCAGGAGAGACCTAAGTGCGGGCGCTGCAATCGAGGCGTGAATGCTACCATGCTCATCGCGACAAGAATCGTGACAACCAACCGCAAATGTCGCCGGGGAAGCATCGTTGATATAATATCTTATCGTACCGCGTTTTGAACGCAAGCGGAGCAGAAATCTAAGGCACTGGCGCCAGGCGTCAAGCTCGCAGTCGTCAAGGTCGCAAGGGACTCCACGATGCGCGTGAAATTGAGCAGTGTGGTCGGCGGATTTTGGTGGCGGTGTGTCATACCGCTTTCGGTTGCGGGAATTGTATCAGCACTTCTCTTCCGATCTGGCTCTTTGGCAGGGACGTGATTGGAAACGGGCGTAGATTTTTTACCGCATACAGGATTATTGTCTCTGCGTGCGCTGGCCGAGAGCGGCGCTCATCGGCTATCGCAGGAGCTGAGGACCACGGCATGAGACGGCAGGCGTTCATCGGGGATTCAATCCTGCGCGGACCTCGATCGTTTCGAATGAGCGCGATCGTACGCTTCGCCCTGGCGATCGTGATCGCCGCCGGCATCTGCGCGTGCCGACATTCCGGGTCCGATGCATCGGCGCCGACGACGTCAACGCAAAATCCGACGCAAAATCCGGCCGTGGGCCGGTGGCAGGCGGAAATTCCCAATCCGGCCGGCCAGCGCCAGCAATGCGTGATGGAAGTTGTCGCTACGGGGCAGATAAGTTACGGCGATTCGTGCCCGATGCCGTTGACGGGTCAGCAGGCCACTATCACGACCCTACCAAACGGTACCTATGCGCCGAACCTCTACGTCACCGGCAAGGACAGCGGCACGTTCATGATCATGGGAGGCAGCATCTCGGGGATGGTCGGAGCGTTTCGCGTCGAGGGCCGCAAACATATGACGACCCGAACCGCCCCCGGCGCCGACATCGAATGGACCCGCAGCTCGTCCGAGGCGCCAATCCTGAGCGCGGCCGCAAGCCAGGTGCTCCCGGGGCAAGTCCAATGGCCGGTGGGCGAGGTGCCGGCGATCGCGCAGCGTGCAGTCGCGTACGTTCGGACCAAGTGGCAACCCGACGCCTTCCTGACGTCGATCCAAATGGACCAGGGCGCGGGGCTCAGCAACGCGCAATCTCCGGCGGGCGGCGTGCTGATCCAGTTCAACTTCTATTCTCCCGGACAACAGCAGACGCTCGCCTTTATGCCTAATTCGCCCGCCGGCGAGTTGATGCCCGGCGGCAGCGCCGATCCCAACGATGAACGCGCGTTGCCTGCGGGCTTTGTGGATCTGCCCGAGGCGGTGGCCAAACTGCGAGCGAAAGGCCTGCGCGGCAAGCAGATCAAAACCGTGCATCTCGAAAATTATGGCCGCGGCTCATATGCCGGTGACATCGGGCTCTACGGCCCCGAATGGGTCATCGATTCGGCGCTCGACGAGCGCGGTGCGGTTTTAGCCGAGTTGCCAGATCAGGACGAGGCAAGAATTTACAACCCCGACGCGGACGCGGGCGGCGATCAACCCAAGAACGATAACCTGATCCATGTCGAAATCGCAGGCTTGCGAAACAACCGGGGGCAGGTCTATTGCGATCTGTTTCAGTCGGCCAAGGGCTTCCCCTCGAACACCAAGGGAGACGCGGCGAGCACCGCGTCGACGATCACCAATCGAAGCGCCGGATGTGACTTCGAGAATCAAGACCCCGGACCTTACGCGATCCTGGTCTTTCACGACGAGGACAGCACCCATGCGCTCGAGCTGAACCCGGACGGCACTCCCGGCGAGGGCGTTGGATTGTCGAACAACCCCAAGATTTCCCCCGGGCTGCCCGGCTTCGACGCGGCGATGTTTCCCTACAGAACCGGGCGGCTGAATCTGACGATCAATGTGAAATATCCGACGCAGTCCGTCGCCGCTGCCGCCGTCGCGGGCGCCAGCCTGACCGGTTTCGCGTTTGTGGACGGCTCGGTGACGGGACAGGGGTCGCGGGCGAAGCTCCCGGCCGAAACGAAAATCTATCCTCCGGGTTCGACGATCACGGGAACTGACGGGTGTCCCACGACGCGCTACCACACCGATGGAATGATTGTTGCGGTAATCGATTACCAAGGCCGACCGACCGCCGGCAGCGTCACCGTGACGCGTCATCCCGCGAACGGCGGACAGTTTAGCAACGCCCCCTACTATCTCGACCTCGACAAAGGTCGCACAGTGCAAGTTCTGGGCCCTATCTTCGAAAATGGTTCATACGATGTTCGCCTCAAATACGACTTCAGCTTAGGTCAGGGCAAAACGGTCTCAGCAACGTTCGCATTGGCGCGCAGTTGTCCCTGACCGCTTCGGCGACCGCAGGTCCGCTTCACCGCGACTCGCAGGCGTGGTAGTCGGCGGTGTCGCTACTAAAAATCTCATCTGAACCGGAATTCTAGCGGCTGCGAGAATTGCTAATCGAATTGATCCGCTTAGTGATGGGACTGCGATCTGAACCACAAGCAGCTCACCCTGATCGAGATCGAAAAACTTCCGAATACAGATCTTCCATCAAGAGCCGAACGGAACCGGCAGCTTGAAGGAGATAGTGCGAACCACATTTACATCGGTGAGATTCGTCACAAGGGTGTTCACCATCCGGGTCTGCACGGACCGATAGTGGACCGAGAGATTCGGGTGAGGATAGCGGATTCAGCCCCGACGAAACCCGAGGCCTCCGCGAATAGCAAGTGATCTCTTGCAGCGCGAGGTCCTCTGAGAGCACCTTTGGAGGCACGATGAGCACGTCTCACCAATCGGCATTTGCGTCCGCCCGCAAAATTCAGTTCGCTTTCACCGACGAGCAGGAGCAGTTCCGCTCGGTGGTTCGGCGATTTCTAAACGACAAATCTCCCACTACTGAGGTTCGGCGGCTGATGGCAACTGCCGAGGGTTACGATCCCGTGGTGTGGCGCCAGTTGAGCGAGGATCTGGCACTGCCCGGCATCCACGTACCAGAGCAATATGGTGGCGCAGGGTTTGGCATGGTGGAGCTCTGCATCGTTACGGAAGAGCTTGGCCGCGCACTGCTTTGCGCTCCTTATTTCTCCTCGGCCGTGCTCGCTGCCAATGCGATTCTCAGCGCTGGTACCGATGCGCAGAAATCTGCCTTGTTGCCCGAGATCGCAAAAGGGGTACGCTTGGCGACGCTTGCGGTCACCGAGCCTGATGGTAATTGGGATCCAGCCGGCATCAAGGTTGTCGCCACTCCCGATTCAGACGGCTATTGTCTCGACGGAGTCAAAAGTTTCGTTGTGGACGGCCATGTGGCGGAGTTGTTGATCGTCGCTGCACGTGCCCCTAAGACTAGCGGCCTTGAGGGGTTGGCGCTGTTCACGATCGATGCAAATGCCGGCGCCGTGGAACGACGCCTTCTGGAACCTATGGATCCGACTCGCAAGATCGCGCGCATCGATTTTCGCGGCGCTCATGCGAACCTGCTCGGCAGCCTCGACAATGGTGCAGAGCCAATCCTCCGTACTCTCGATCGGGCGGCGATCGCGCTTGCTGACGAGATGGTGGGCGGCGCCCAGACCACGCTCGACTCGGCGGTAAATTATGCGAAGCTGCGGGTGCAGTTCGGGCGGACCATAGGCTCGTTCCAGGCCATCAAGCACAAGCTCGCCGATATGCTGCTGGACCTGGAGCTTGCCAAGTCGGCGGCCTATTACGCAGCTCAAGCCGCCGCGGCAGCCGATCCCGAATGGCCCGCACTCGCCAGTTTGGCCAAAGCTGCCGCGTCAGAAACGTACCTGCATACGGCGGCCGAATGTATTCAGATTCATGGCGGCATCGGCTTCACGTGGGACAACGACACACATCTCTGGTTCAAGCGAGCCAAAAGCTCGGAGGTGTTCCTCGGTCAACCGAGTTATCACAGGGAACTCTTGATGAAACGTTGGGGAGTTTGAGCGATGAGCAAAGTCAACGAAGCCGAGGTGCGTGCCGAAGTGCGCGAGTGGCTGGCGGCCAACTGGAATCCTGATATGTCGCTGGTGGAGTGGCGCAGCAAGCTCGCCGATTCCGGGTGGGGAATGCCGCAATGGCCGAAGGAATGGTACGGTCGCGGGCTTCCGCACGCGCTGGCGCGAGTGGTGGAGGAGGAGTTCGCCAACGTGGGCGCTGTCCGCGCCGCTAACTCCGGAGTGCGATTGCTAGCCGCGGCAACGCTGCTGGAGCACGGATCAGATCTGCAAAAAAAGCAGTTCCTTCGCCGTATTCTCACCGGGGAAGATACCTGGTGCCAGTTCTTCAGCGAGCCTGGCAGCGGTTCCGATCTCGCGGGCGCCACCACACGCGCGGATTTGAAGGGAGATTTTTGGATCATCAACGGACAAAAGGTGTGGACGACCAGTGCGCATCATGCCGACCACGGCCTGTTGCTCGCCCGCACCGATTGGGACGCGCCCAAGCACGAGGGGCTCTCGTATTTCGTGATCAATGTGAAGCAGCCCGGTGTCGACGTGCAGCCGCTCAAGCAGATGAATGGCCACGCGTCGTTTAACCAGGTGTTCTTCACCGACGCGAAAGTCCCGAAGGAGAACCTGGTCGGGCGTGTCAGCGACGGATGGAAGGTGGCGATGACGACGCTCGCCCACGAGCGCCGCGGCGCCGACGGGCTACCGGCACCTTCAAAGCGCGGGACGCGGGTCGGAAGGATACACGCCGAAGAGCGCGCCGAAACCGAAAAGGCGAATCAGCCCTACAAATGGTATCCGCAGCGTGCCGGCCGCGTGGACCTCATCATCGATCGCGCGAAGGAGACGGGCGCGAACAAGGACCCTTATGTCCGCCAGGAGATAGCCAAGCTGATGACCCTGTTCAAGTGCGCCGAGTGGACCGCGCGCCGCGCGCGCGCCGCTCAGCAACAGGGACGGCCGCAAGGTCCGGAAGGCTCGCTCGGAAAGCTCGCCGCCAGTCACGTCGCGCGAGCCTGCTCCCGCGTACATACGCTGATTACGGGGACAGAAGCGATGCTCACTGGACGCGAGAGCCCGCGGGAAGGAATCATCGCCGAAATTCTGGTCTCGGTGCCCGCCGTTTCCATCGCCGGGGGCACCGACGAAATCCAGCGCAATATCGTCGCCGAGCGTGTGCTTGAGCTACCGAAAGAACCCCGGTTCGACACTGGCCCATTCCGGAACGTGCGAAAGAACTAGGTTGCTAAGGGTGCAATCCCTGTCGCTAACCGAAAATTCAATCTGAACCCGACTTTTAGTCGTGATTTTTGGGGCTGGCTCACTTTGAAGTGCTGAAGATATCGAGGGTGTACAACTAGAGGATGGGAATTCTGATCATCATCGGCGTCGTCGTACAGCTGCTGACGGCCGAATCTGAGATTCTCCGGTGCCCTTAAGCGCGGATTAGGTTTTGAGAGGTGCTTGGATCACACTATTGTATTCGAAGCGCACTGGCATCGTGTTCTCCCCAAATGCTCAGCTGCTTACCATAGTGAAGACTTCCACAGCATCACGCGTCAGTAGAATTGGAGGATCATGGAAACGCTTCAAGATTTAGATCCTGAAGAAACCGCCGAATGGCTCGACTCGCTGGAAGCTGTAATCGACGCGGAAGGCGTCGATCGCGCTCATTTCCTGCTGAAGAATCTCATCGACAAAGCGCGCGAGAAGGGCAGCTACCTGCCGTACAATGCCCATACGCCGTACGTCAACACGATCCCGACCGACCGCCAGCCGCGCTATCCGGGCGATCGTGAGATCGAGCGGCGTATCAGCTCCATCGTTCGATGGAACGCGGTCGCGATGGTGGTGCGCGCCAATAAAGAATCCTCGGAGCTGGGCGGGCATATCGCGACCTTCCAATCGGCCGCGACCCTCTACGACATCGGCTTCAATCACTTCTGGCGCGCGCCGACTGAACACCACAGTGGCGACGTAATTTATATCCAAGGCCATTCATCGCCGGGCATCTACGCCAGGGCCTTCGTCGAAGGCCGCCTGACTGAGGAGCAGTTGCTCCACTTTCGCCGCGAGGTCGACCGCAAGGGCCTGTCGTCGTATCCGCACCCGTGGCTGATGCCGGATTTCTGGCAATTCCCCACCGTATCGATGGGACTCGGGCCGATGATGGCGATCTACCAGGCTCGTTTCATGAAGTACTTGCAGGGGCGCGGCCTCGACCAAACGGGCGACCGAAAAGTTTGGTGCTTCGTGGGCGACGGCGAGATGGACGAGCCCGAATCGCTGGGTGCGATCTCGCTCGCGTCGCGGGAGTGCCTCGACAACCTGATCTTCGTCGTAAACTGCAATCTTCAGCGCCTCGACGGTCCGGTGCGCGGCAACGGCAAGATCATACAGGAACTCGAAGCGGTTTTCCGCGGCGCCGGATGGAACGTCATCAAGGTCATATGGGGCAGCAACTGGGACGCGTTGCTGGCGCGAGACAGGCTCGGATTGCTCCGCAAGCGGATGGAAGAGTGCGTCGACGGCGAATATCAGGCTTTCAAAGCGCGTGACGGTGCTTACGTGCGCAAGGAATTCTTCGCCAAGTATCCCGAACTGCTCGACATGGTATCCGGTATGACCGACCAGGAAGTCTGGCAGCTCAGGCGCGGCGGCCACGATCCTCTGAAGGTTTACGCCGCCTACGCGGCTGCCGTCAGTCATCGCGGAGAGCCCACCGTGATTCTCGCCAAAACCATCAAGGGCTATGGAATGGGCGCGGCCGGCGAGGGCATGAACATCACCCATCAGCAGAAGAAGATGGGTCTCGAGGAGCTGAAAGCTTTTCGCGATCGCTTCAAGATCCCGGTGCCCGACGACCAGATCGCCGAAGTTCCGATCTATCGGCCGCCCGACGACAGCATCGAAATCAGTTACATCAGGGAGCGCCGCGCAGCGCTTGACGGAGGCATTCCTCAGCGACGCCGCCGCTCGGCTTCGCTCGAGGTGCCGCCGCTTTCCGCTTTCGAAACACAACTCAAGAGCACCGAAACCCGGGAGATTTCGACCACCATGGCGTTCGTGCGTATCCTGTCCACGCTGGTGCGCGACAAGGATATCGGCAACCGCATCGTGCCGATAGTTCCCGACGAGTCGCGCACCTTCGGGATGGAAGGAATGTTCCGCCAGCTCGGAATCTTTTCGCAGGTCGGCCAGCTCTACAAACCCGAAGACGCCGGCCAGCTCATGTTCTACCGCGAGCATCAGCAAGGGCAGATCATCCAAGAAGGCATCAACGAGGCCGGCGCGATGTCGTCATGGATGGCGGCGGCGACGTCGTACAGCACTCATAACCTGCCGGTGATCCCGTTCTACATCTTCTATTCGATGTTCGGGTTCCAGCGCGTCGGCGATTTGGCCTGGGCGGCCGGCGACATGCGATGCCGTGGCTTCCTGCTTGGCGGAACTTCCGGCCGCACCACGCTCAACGGTGAAGGGCTACAGCACGCTGACGGCCACAGCCACATCCTGGCGTCGGTCATCCCCAACTGTGTCGCTTACGATCCGACATTCGCGTATGAAGTCGCAGTGATCATTCAGGAAGGTTTGCGCCGAATGCTCAAGGAGCAGGAGGACGTCTTCTATTACGTCACCTTGATGAACGAAAACTACAGCCATCCCGCGATGCCTGAAGGCTCGCGCGAAGGGATTCTCAAGGGGATGTATCTGTTCCAGCAGGGCGGCGACTCGAAGTCTCCTCGGGTTCAACTGCTCGGCTCGGGAACCATCCTGCGCGAGGCGATCGCCGCGGCCGATCTCCTCAAGAACGATTTTGGCGTCGACGCCGACGTATGGAGCGTCCCGAGCTTCACCGAGCTCAGGCGCGAGGGGCTCGAGGTCGAACGCTGGAACATGCTGCATCCCACCAGCCCGCAAAGACGCAGCTACGTCGAGACCTGCCTGGCGGACCGGCGCGGCCCCGCGGTCGCGGTTACCGATTACATCAAGGCATACGCCGATCAGATTCGCCCCTACGTCCCGAGGCGCTATCGCGTGCTCGGCACCGACGGCTTCGGGCGCAGCGACTACCGCAAGCGCTTACGAAGCTTCTTCGAAGTCGATCGCTACTACGTCGCGCTCGCAGCGCTCAAGGCCCTGGCCGACGAAGAGCAGATTCCAGCGTCCAAGGTTGACGCCGCAATCAAGAAGTACAGCATCGATCCTGAGAAGCCCAATCCTGTAGCGGTCTGACTCGAGACCATGGCAACCCTGGTTGATATCAAGGTTCCGGACATCGGCGACTTCAAGGACGTCGAGGTCGTCGAAGTGATGGTGAAGCCCGGAGACAAGATCCGCGTCGACGATCCATTGGTGGCGATCGA
>Ga0116134_1001058_pt1 | contig 14037 bp, 11 predicted proteins | sample June2015DPH_19_5_FD_89737 | JGI IMG/M metagenome (GOLD analysis project Ga0116134, IMG submission 89737) | Peatland microbial communities from SPRUCE experiment site at the Marcell Experimental Forest, Minnesota, USA - June2015DPH_19_40 | ecosystem: Environmental > Terrestrial > Soil > Wetlands...
AGCACGGGCCAGTAGTACAGGGCAAAAAGCCTGACGATGTGCCGTCCGTAGTGGAACCCGAGATAAGCGAGGATGGTGAACCGAAGGCCGCGCCCCACGGCCAGAGCGGTAAGAAACTTCCTGGTGGGGTACTGCATGGCACCGGCGGCCAAAAGCATGGGCACGATGGGAAACGGCGGCGGCAGTAGGGCGGGGATAGCGACCGCCGCGAAGCCCCAGCGTGAAAAAATCGCGTAGACCTGCTTGGTTGTCTTCTTCGAGAACCTCTTCTCCAGAGTTTCTTTGCCACCTTTGCGAGCCATGCGGTAAGTAAGATAACCGCCGATGAGCGCTCCCGCGGTTGCCATGATTGCGTAGTAGACCCACAGGCTGGGATGGTGGGCGGCGAGCAGGACGGTGACGATGTCCGTGCTACCGGGCAGAGGGATGACCGAATTGTCGATCAGGCCCAGCAAAATCAGGCTGGGGCCGCCGAGATGGATCAGCCATCGCAGGGCGCTCTTTTTCGAGGCGAGCAGGATGATCGCAAGCGAGTGCATCTTCCTATTGGAACACGGTTGCGGCTGCAGGATGCAATGTTAAGAAGCAGCGCAAGGTTGCCCTCACGCGGCCGTCGGCAAACTGCTTCGTAACCGGACCAAGGTCGCTCCCAGCGCCGCTGTCGCGGCGAGCCAGATGGCAAGCGCCGAATTCACCACCCAGCCCGGCGCTACCCCGACGCGACGCAGCAGAATCGGCAGAAAATTCCAGGTCGTGATGTGAACATAATCCCAAGGGTCCCAGTGCATGGCCTCGGTGTTCAAGCCCCATGCATCCATCTTGCCCAAAGCGAAGGCGGCGATGTTCTTGAAACGGAGAGCGATCACGAAGGTTGGATGTCCGAGCGTCTCCATCTGGTAAATTTCCAGTGGCAACCAGAAGGCCAGCGATGCCAGCTGAATCATCAGGCTGACTACGATCAGCGCACATCCGCCAAACCAGATCGTTCTTCCCAGGCGTTCTCCATTTAAAGACGCTCGATAGCGCATGAGCAGCGGCACCGCAATAAGCGCCACCAGTTCCACAGAGGTCGAAACATAGCGGTCACCCCAGGCGAAGTCGCCGCTCCAGAAGGTGTATTTCGCGTAAAAGCAGATATGGGCCAGCACCAGGAGAAGAGATGTCGCTCCGTATGCCCGCACCTCTGGAGTCAGGCGCTTCCACAGCCATGCCAGCAGGAAAATTGCCAGCACGAGAAGAGGATCGAAGAGAAAAATAGACTTCTCAGGCGTGAATAGCGCGCCGAGAACGCCGGTATGGAAGGGCGTGCTCCAGGGAAAGTTCGCGGGGAGCGTAGGATCCAACTGGCGGAATTCCCGGGCGAATACAGCTACGTAGGTATTGGTAAAAGATCCGTAGCGGTAGAACTGGTAGGCGCGATCGACCAGAAAAAAGAACATGTAAACGGGCGCGGCGATTTTGCCGTAGGCGAGAAGACGCAGCCACAACCCCCGTCCGCGTAATCCTTCAAGCCAAAGCACAAGGAAGACAAAGATCCCCGCCGCCATCAGGTCTAAGCCCGTAGTGAGACGCGTGAGCAGGTTCATACCCAGCGCGCAGCAACCCGCGAAGAGCGCGCGCCAGCTGTCCGCGCGCAGCCACTCGTACTGAAATGAAAATCCAGTAAGCGTCAGCAACATGATGTAGTTGTTCTCCATCATGTTCTGCGTGTAGTGCAGATGGGTGGTGCAGAACATCAACGCCAGCACGCCCGCCACTGACTCTTTCAGGCTAAAGCGCAACTGACCGAGCAAACGGAATGCGACGAGTGCGGTGAGAATGTTCACCGCAATGTTAGTTGTGTAGCTGACCACAATGCTGCGCACGGCAGGGTCGTCGCCGTAATCCGAGAAGATGGACCAGTGCTCAATCCAGGTCCCCAGGAGATCGGCGGGCAGCATAAGCAGCGATTGGCCAATGCCATACCAGCTATAAAGGCGTCCGCCACGGCCGTGCAGACCAAACTCGGGATACTCGTTGGGGAAAACCTGCGGTTCCGAGGTCCAGAGCCAATGCGTGGTTTGAAGTCGATGCGTCGTGTCGGACGTTCCCAGTTCGCCGGATTGCACTACGAAAGCGAGCAGACCCGCGGTCAGACACAAGAGAAAAAGGGGATCGCGCAGCCATCGTCGAAGGCGGGAAGTCATCGCCTGGATGGTAATTCGAAAATCATAATTTAAGAAGCATTGGCAAGCGGCCTAAGGCGTAGGGTGTCTGATAGCGCTCCTTGTTTCATATCGCACCGGCCGAATTATCCGTAATCGGACGATTAATCCAAAGATTTGGTCTGACACAATTTGGCACAGCGAGCTGGGAATACTCTGACAAACATCGTCAATCTGTCCACAGCCCACACACGGTACCCCTTCGATTACAGACAGCCACAAAGATTCCTTTTGGAATGTATGACTTGGAGCGATGTCTTACTTTAGTCACCTGGCCGAATGGCCGGTCTCCTAAGTGCAATAGAGTAACCATCGTCGTGGTTGAATTTAGTTCCCCCTCGGGGCGGAGTTACTCAATTGAAGAAACAAAAGGGCTTCTCACTCATCGAATTGCTGATTGTGGTCGCGATCATCCTGATTATCGCCGCGATAGCTATCCCGAACCTGTTGCGCGCGCGTATGGCGGCGAATGAATCGTCCGCAGTGGCGTCGCTTCGCACCATCAACACTGCGCAGATTTCATATTATTCAGAATACCCGACCGTCGGTTTTGCATCCGCCTTGGGCAATCTGTCGGGCACCTGCACCGGCACTTCCGTGCCCTCGTCGGCGGGGTCCTGCATGATTGATACGACACTGTCGTCTGGCACCAAGAGCGGCTATTCGTTCTCGGTGACGGGCTCGACCAGTGGCTATTCAGTGTGGGCAAACCCGGTGAGCGCGAATCGCACGGGCGTGGATTCCTTCTGCTCGGTGCAAGATGCGGTAGTGCGCAAGACCGGCACCTCTGCGATCAGCAGCTGCGCCGGGACTGAAGCCCCGCTGCAGTAAGTTTGGATTTGGCAAGGCACCTGGGGGACGAGGCAGAAAGAAACAAAAGATTGCAGGGGAGAAATCCCCTGCAATTCACTATTCCAGCAGCAAGGCCCAAACGGACTTGTCTGTCAGATCAGTTCTAAACAAAGCGAAGTTCTGGTACTTGCGGAAGCGCTCCGATCTCCACGCCCAGGCGGTAGTAAAGCTCAAGCCCCTCCAGGCATGGGGGGTCAAGATAATAGTGGATGTTATTGGTCAGGTAGACGCGAACGAACTCGGTTGTAAGGCCGAGACGCGGCGCCCACTCCTGCGCGATGGCTTCAAGTTTTCCCGGCGACAGCCCATGATCCCGTGACTTCCGGAAGACCTCAGCGATCGCCGCGCCACTTCGTCCAGCAAGCGCCTGCTTGCGAATCGCCCAGAAAGCGAAGACGAATGACTTTCCCGTGCGCGCTACCCACTCCTCCGCCAGGTCGAGGGTAACGTAGCGCGTGCGGTCGACCTGCAGCGCCGGGTCTCCGATGAGCAACGCGGCATCGCAAGCGCCGAGCATGGCCTCGAGATCTGGAGCCATCGCCTTATAATCACGCGCTCCGCCCAGCCATTTGGCAAACAGAATCTTGGCCAGCGCAACCGACGTCATCGAAGAAGTATCGAGCGCGACCGTGCGCACCTGCGCCCACGGCGACTGCTTTGACAAACTGTCGTTGGGCATTCTGCTCACTAATAGGATCGACCGCACCGCGCGTCGGGCTGCAATGGCCACGTTGGGAAGGATGACGAGATCCGGAACGGTTGCATAAGCCGCCGCCGGAATGATGCCAATATCGGCCGTTCCCGCACGCAAAGCCTCGGCGCAGGCCGAGGGGATGGTGTAGGAGATGTTGAAGTCCGCGCCTGCCTCCCCGTGCTCAAAATCCCACATGAGAGGCGCCGTATTCAGGTAGGAAATGGCCGAGATCTTTAACCGGCTCATCACTTTACGAATTCTACCAAAAATGATGTGCGCGCCATCCTTGACAGCGTTTTCCGCCGCGAGCTAGGGTCACGCAATATGCCCAATAATATTGACATGTCGGGCGGGGCCGTTGCCGGCGCCGTCTCCAACCCTGCTTCTTACCAGGGCATCTATTGGCTTGCGCTGGCCCTAACCCCGGGATTGGGCCCCACGCGCATCAAGAAACTGATCGAGCACTATGGCGCCGCCGATCGCGTCTTCCAAGCCAGCCTGACCGAACTCGAAGCCACCGGGATGCGCGCCATTTCCGCGCAATCGATCGCCACGGGAAAGTCGCTCGAACTGGCGCAGCAGGAATGCGGGAAGGCGGCCGAGGCGGGCGCAAGAATTATTTCACTGAGCGATCCCGAATACCCGTCGCGGCTGAAAGAAATTTACGACCCGCCGGTAGTCTTATTCGTCAAAGGATGTGTCGAGGTGCTGGCCCAGCCCGGCATCGCGATGGTGGGAACGCGTCATCCCACGCCCTACGGCAGCGGCATGGCCGAACGTTTATCCACCGACCTCGCCGCGCGTGGTCTGGTAATCATCAGCGGCCTGGCTCGCGGCATCGATACCGCGTCGCATCGCGGCGCCATCGCTGCCAAGGGAAAGACGGTCGCCGTCCTCGGCACTGGAATTGACGTCATGTATCCAAAGGAAAACACGCGGCTCACGGAACAGATCGTCGCTCTCGGTGGCGCGCTGATCACAGAGTTTCCAGTTGGAACCCCGCCGACGCCGCAAAATTTTCCCATCCGCAATCGGATCATCAGCGGCATGTCGGCCGGCGTACTGGTCGTCGAAGCCGCGGAATACAGCGGCACGCGCATCACTTCCCGGCTTGCTCTCGAACAAAACCGCGATGTCTACGCCGTCCCGGGCAACGTGACCAATAAAGGCTCATGGGGTCCGAACACCCTGATCAAGCAGGGCGCGAAACTCGTAGCTACCTGGGAAGACGTCTGGGAAGAACTTCCAACCGACATCCAAAACACGCTCAGTTCCCGGCGGAATGAATCTCCGGAGCTGGAAACCGCATCTCTATTCCCGGACGAGGTGACCTCGCCCCACGAAAAAAAGATCCTCCGGTTGCTCAAGTCCGATGAATCCACGCACATCGATCAACTGGTCGAATTGCTGGAGAACGAGATGTCCTCGTCGAAAATCTTCGCTGCTCTTTTCGAGCTGGAACTGAATGGCAAGATACGGCAGTTGCCCGGGAAGAATTTTGTGAAGAGCTTTTAGAGGCAGCCGTCAGCTCTCAGCTGTCAGCTATCAGTAAAAGCGGAGGATTCGTGCAGAGTTTTCGCAATCTTCAAGTGTGGCAGAAGTCACATCGGTTGACCCTCGACGTCTACGCGGGTAGCAAGGTGTTTCCACGTGATGAAATCAGGTGGTAGAGGTGAAGAAGATGCTGTCGTCCCTGATGCGGAAAGTGAAGGTCTTCAACTGAGAGCTGAGAGCTGAGAGCTGACAGCTGACAGCAATTCGTGCTAGCTTCAATTCCATTGCAACGAAACTGAGGAGCCATTGTCCAAAGGTCTAGTCATTGTCGAATCGCCGGCTAAGGCGAAAACTATCCAGAAATATCTGGGCAAGGGATTCACGGTCGATGCTTCTTACGGCCATGTAAAAGACCTGCCCAAGAGCAGCCTCGGTGTCGACGTCGAAAACGATTTCGAAACCGAGTACGTCGTCATTCCTGGGAAAGAGAAGGTTCTCGCCAAGCTGAAGAAGTTGGCGCTCTCGGCCGACTACATCTACCTGGCGCCTGACCCGGATCGCGAAGGCGAAGCCATCGCCGCCCATCTCGCCGACGAACTTGGCGAAGAATCAGGCAAGAAAAAAAAGAAAACGAAGGCAGGGGCAAAGACAACCAAGAGGGCCAAAAAGAAGGCCGACGATATTGGAGACGGTGCACGCATCCGCCGCGTGACCTTTAACGAAATCACGCAGCGCGCCGTAAAGGCAGCGTTCGAGCATCCCCGCGACATCGATCGCAACCTGGTGGACGCGCAGCAGACTCGTCGTGTCCTTGATCGCCTCGTCGGATACCAGGTCTCTCCTCTTTTGTGGGACAAAGTCCGCCGCGGCCTTTCCGCCGGACGGGTGCAGACCGTCGCGCTTCGCTTGATCGTCGATCGAGAACGCGAAATCAAAGCCTTCGAGAAAAAAGAGTATTGGACGATCGACGCCCATCTCGCCGCCGCTAAGCCTCCGGCATTCGACGCCCGCTTTCTGGGCAAGGGCGAAGAGAAAGTCGAAGTTACCAACGGCGAACAAGCAGAACAAATCCGGTTGGCGCTGGAGAAAGCCGACTGGGTGGTCCGCTCAGCGGAAAAGAAAGAGCGACGGCGTAATGCTACTCCGCCGTTCACTACCAGCAAACTGCAGCAGGATTCCTCGCGCAAGCTGCGTTTCAGCGTGAAGCGCACCATGATGATCGCGCAGCGCCTCTATGAAGGCATCGAACTCGGCGACGAGGGACTGGTTGGCCTGATTACCTACATGCGAACCGATTCGACCCGCGTTTCAGCCGAGGCGATCACCGAGGTCCGCGAGTACATCGGCATCCAGTACGGCGCCAACTATTTGCCCGAATCTCCCAATACATATAAGGAGAAGAAGGAAGCGCAAGCGGCGCACGAGGCGATTCGCCCGACCTCCGCGACGCGCCATCCCGACCAGGTCAAACAATATCTGCAGGAAGACGAATTCAAGGTTTACAAACTGATTTGGCAGCGCTTTGTTGCTTCCCAGATGAACCCCGCTGTGTTCGATCAAACCTCGGTCGACATCGATGCCAAGTCTGGCAGCGACGTGTTCTGGTTCCGCGTTACTGGTTCGGTGATGAAGTTCGACGGCTTCCTCAAGGTCTATGAAGAGTCCAAAGACAGCAAGGACGAAGAAGACGAGGAACTGAAGCACAAACTCCCGCCACTCGAAGCCGGGCAAAAGCTGACGCTGAAGTCGCTTCTTCCGGAGCAGCATTTCACCGAACCGCCTCCGCGTTTCAACGAAGCTTCGCTGGTGAAAGAACTGGAAGAGCGCGGCATCGGCCGGCCTTCGACCTACGCGACGATTCTCAGCACGATTCAGGAGAGGATGTACGCACAGAAAGTCGGCGGCAAATTCGTTCCCACCGAAATCGGCTTGGTCGTGACCGATCTGCTGGTCGAGAACTTCAAAGATATTTTCGACTTCCAATACACCGCGCGCCTGGAAGAAGAACTCGACGAGATTGAGGAAGGCAAGCAGACGGGGAACGACGCGCTCACCGAGTTTTATCAGAAGTTTGCGAAGGATCTCCGATACGCCGAGAAGCACATGGAAAACATCAAGCGTATGGAGAAGCCCACCGACGAAAAGTGTGAGCTCTGCGGTGCGCCGCTGGTCATCAAGTGGGGCAAGCACGGTTCGTTCTATGCCTGCAGCACCTACGACAAGGAAAATCCTGACACCTGCAAATTCACTAAAGAGAATCCGATCAATCTGCCCGACCTCGACTCGGCCGATCTGCAGGAGACGGCGCAGGAGGAATACTGCGAAAATTGCGGCCGTGTCATGGTCCTGAAGCGTGGACGCTTCGGGCAGTTCATGGCCTGCACCGGCTATCCCGATTGCAAGACGACGCGGCGCCTTGATCAGGGCAAGAGAGTGCCCGATATTCCACTCGATGAGACCTGCCCGCTGTGCAAACGCAACTTGATCCTGCGGCACGGCCGTTACGGCGAGTTTACTTCCTGCAGCGGATATCCGGAATGCAAGTATGTGAAGCAGAACTTCATCGGCGTGAAGTGCCCTTTATGCAAAGAAGGCGAACTGGTCGAAAAGCGCGCGCGCAAGGGCAACACGTTTTATGGATGCGGAAACTATCCGAAGTGCAAGTTCACTTCGGCGGCCAAGCCCATCCCGGAGAAATGTCCGGATTGCGGCCATGAGTACCTGGTGGAACGACTACGCAAAGACGGAGCGGTTATCGCGTGTCCGAATAAAGAATGTGATTACGAGCGTCCCGCCGAAGGCGGAACTGCAGGCACGGTAACAGCCTGACAACCCAGCTTTCAGAACGAAAATTCAGGGCCCAACTTAACGAGGCGAAAAGTATGGCAAAGAAAGCAACCGCGCACGATGCAGATCTGATTCTGAAACTCTACGACCTCCGCCGCGAAGCGGAGATGCGCAAGGCACGAAGCTGGTTTGGGATGGAATTCTGGCCCCGAAACGCCAATGATTTCATGAAGGTTGTGACCGCGTTTCCCAGCCAGGAGAACACCTGGTTTCGCCAGGTGGGCGGGTTTTGGGATATGGCTGCGTCCCTCGTGCTGCACGGTGCGCTCAACGAAGAACTTTTTCTGGAGCCTGGCTGCAGCGGCGAAATGTTTTTTATTTTCGGGAAGATCTATCCGTATCTGAAAGAATTTCGCGAGAAAACCAACAATCCCGACGCCTTTCTCAACATCGAGAAAGTGGCAACCGGATCGAAGACTGCCCGCAAGCGGTTAGACCGTATGATCGCGATGTTTGAGCAGCGCCGCAAAGCGCAGGCCAAGCCAGCGAAGAAGGGCTGACCCCTCGCCAGCGTTCTTCTTCGTTTCGCACATTTTCGTTGCCGCCCATCTGCTATCCTTAATGCGTTGTGCGGATGCTCTGGTGGTTTCTCATACTGGGACTGAGTACTGCGGTGGTTGTGTCGGTTGCGCTTTCGCTCTATATGCGGGTCCGGCGGCAAATGAAGCGCTCGGCGGCCCACCGAGCGGAGCACGACGGCCTTGACCACTCGTCGCCTGAGGCCTGAACCGTCGCGACCTCCGCCACGAGGAAAGGAAAGCCATGTCAAAACCAGCGACGCAAGTTTTCGGCCAGCCGATCCGGCCCATTACCCGGCCCGTCGATCGGAGAATGGAATGGGCGAAGCAGGCGGCCATCGTGGTTACCGCCAGCCTCTTCGTCGCCTTGTGCGCGCGCGTGACCGTGCCGCTGCCCTTCACGCCCGTTCCGCTGACCCTGCAAAACTTCGGGGTTCTGGCCGTGGGCTTGCTCCTCGGTTCGCGTCGCGGTTTCGCCGCGCTCTCGCTCTACCTCGTCGAAGGCGCGTTCGGGTTGCCCGTTTTCAGCCCGGCAGTTCTAGGCAGCGGAATGACCCACCTGCTCGGCGCGACCGGCGGATTCCTCATGGCTTATCCGCTCGTGGCATTTGTCGCCGGCTGGATCTTTGAACACAGGCCGGAGCACAGCTCACGCCATTTCGCTTGGGCCGCGCTGTCATCCGTGGCTGCCGAACTGGTGCTTTTCGCGGGTGGACTCAGTTGGCTCGCCGTGCTCACCCACTCCGTTTCTCTGGCGGTCCGCTTTGGCCTCTACTGGTTCGTCTTTGCCGAAGTCATCAAGGTGCTGATGGCCGCCGCCGTCGCCGCGCGCTGGCGTCAAGGACTTTCGTCCCAACGCTGAACTTGCTTTCAGTCTGGGTAGGTTTTGGGAAGGGCACGGATTCAGCCGTGCCGATAAGAGCCACAATTGACGCGGGCTTTAGCCTGAGGGCCACACGTCGCGCGTGAGAATCGTTGCTCCGGCCAAGTACGGTTTATAGAACAGGATTATAAAATCTTATGAGTACAGTATCTTCTCCAGTGCGCGAGATCACCGTTGCGCACAGCCCGGACTCCGACGACGCCTTCATGTTCTACGGCTTGGCCACGAACAAAGTTCGCGTGCCCGGACTGAAGTTCACCCATACCCTTTGCGACATCGAGACGCTGAATCGCCAGGCGCAAGAAGGCGTCTACGACGTAACCGCGATTTCGTTCCACGCCTTCCCTTACATTCAGGAAAAATACGCGCTGATGTCATGCGGCGGCAGCGTGGGCGACGGTTATGGTCCCATGCTCGTTTCGACCCGCGCCTTTACGCAGGATGAAATCAAGCAGAAGAAAATCGCAGTGCCGGGGAAGCTCACAACGGCTTATCTGGCGCTCGAACTATTCGCGCCCGGCATTCAGGTGGAAGTCGTTCCCTTCGATCAAATCATCCCGCAGATCCTCGAAGGCAAGTACGAAGCCGGCCTCATTATCCACGAAGGCCAGCTCACCTACGACAAATCCGGACTGCACCGCGTTGTCGATCTCGGCCGTTGGTGGCAGAAAGTTACGGGGCTGCCGCTTCCGCTCGGAGGAAACGCCATCCGCCGCTCGCTCGGCCGGGAAACGATGACGAGCGTTACGCAGGCGCTGCGCGAGAGCATCCAGTACGCCATCGATCATCGCGAGGAAGCGCTCAGCTACGCGATGCAATTTGCCCGCGATCTCGACATCCAGCTCGCCGATAAATTTGTCGGTATGTACGTCAACGAGCGCACTCTCGACTACGGCGACGACGGCCGCGAAGCCGTGCGTCGCCTGCTCGATATGGGGCACAAGGCAGGAATCATTCCGCAGACACCGCGCGTGGAGTGGGTGTAGGAAGGCTGCGAGCTACGAGCCGCGAGCTTCGAGCGGAGACTCGCTGTTTGGGATTTAGTGAACACTTCTGAGAACTGTCATTCCGAGCGAACCGAGGGATCTGCAGTTGTCCGCTCGCAGGCAGAAGCTCATACCCCGCGGCGTTCTATCGTACCCTCTCCGGAAACGAAAACACCGGATCAATATCTACCGGAACATCCGAGGCCGCCTGCAACGCCGTCTTCAATTCCTCGGGCATCGTGCCGTACTTTGTGAACCAGTTTTCCGCCCGCGAGCGATCCCCCGTGGCCTCGATCTCCAGCAGTTCCTTGGTTAGATCCGCCACTGCGCCCGGCATCTTTTCGTAGTCAATCGCGTACTTGCCGCTGGCGTTGCGGCGAATCGCAACGCGCTCGGAGAAATAGTTGAACTCCATCATCTCCGCTTGAGCATGCGCCTCAGCGGTTCCGAAGCGTACCGCGCGAAACAGGTCGCCCACATAAGAGGTGTAGTATTCTTCCAACTTTTCTTTCGGAAGCACGTCGTGATCTACCAGCCATTTCAAAGCGAACATCCCGGTGATATCGGCCTTCGCTTCTTCCAGGCCGCCATAGCCCGGTCCGATCGCCTCCCGGATATCGACTTTGCCCGCCAGCTTATCCGATGATGTGCGCGCGAACGCCGGCCCCAGCCCGTGACTGATTTCGTGCATGATCGTGGCCAGCAGATAGCCCTCGCCCGAAACTTTAGCGGCCTGCTCCGGCTCCATCAGTTTACGTAAGACCGGCAAGACGACGTAGTTCACACGCGCGTCCATGAAGTTTTTGAAAAAAAGTTTCTTGCTGCCCTTTTGCTCATGCACCCGTGGATCGTTCGGCAGATTGTCGGCCACCGCCTGGTACCCGTGGGTCAGATCGCCCGCGCGAAACGGAGAATCCATCACTTCCATGGGCGTCTCCAGGCCATGTTTCGACGGCCGATCTTCCGCCGCTAGCGGCAGTGCGTCCTGAATTTCCGGTACATATTTCTGGAACAGCTCCAGTTTCTTGCTCTCGCGCTGGTTGCGCACCATCACCGCCGCGCCATATGAACCTTTTACGCCCAGCAGTCCGTCCATGTAGGTTTCATACGGAGCAAAGATGATATCGAATTTCGGATTCTTCAGTTCCAGCCACGCCAAGTCACTCGGAAAGTAGTCGTCGCTGAGCAGCGCATCGGCCCGCAGCCGAAGAAACTTCGCGAAAGCCGCGTCGTCGCTAAGCTTAGCCGCTGCCCGCAGCGCTCTTGCCGCCGGTTCCAGAAATGCGCGGAACGCAATCCGGTAAGGAACAGCCTCCAGCTTTCCCTGATGCCAGCGCACAATCGTGAATTGATCGTAGATCGCCGCTCTCTGATCCGGATGCTGCTTGACGTATTGCTCCACCTGGTCGCGCGTCAAATTCGCGGGATAGAACCCTTGCCCCGGCGGCATCGCATCCGTCCCGACAAACGGTTTATTTTCGTCGACCAGATCGAAGCGCGAAGCGTTAATCCACAAGTAGCGACGCAGTTGCACGTCGTGCCGATTCGGGCTCGAGGCCAGCGACTGGTACAGCGTCAGCGCCTCGGGATCGCTCTGCCGCCAGTAGATACTCTCCAGGTAGCCGCAGGCCTCCACCAGTTTGCGAACAAGTTGCTGTTCGCGAGCGTTCAGACCTGCCGTCCGAAAAGGCATTTGGACGCGCCGGAACCTGGCCAGGCGTTGCCCCAAGTCAGCTGCGACTTCCAAATCTGACGGAGCGCCTCCCTTCGCCGCCGAGCCCGTCATCACCCGGTCTTTTTTCTGTTGCGCCGCGCCAAACGTTGATATCAGGAGAATGAAAAACAAAACCGGCCCATAGCTCCTGAAATAGTTCGAGAAAGAGCGCGTGACACTCCTCGCTAAAAACCTTTCAATACTGCCTTCCTTCATATGAGTACAAGTCTATCAAAGCAGCGAATCCGGCCCGGAGCCGTTATCATGAATGCATGCGCGGGGAGAATGGCTCCCAGACTCTGCTCATCGATGCCGATGACACGCTCTGGGAAAACAACATCTATTTCGAACGGGCGATCGCCAAGTTCATTTCGTTCCTCGACCATCGCGAACACTCGCCGGAGGCAGTGCGCCTGGTGCTGAACGACGTCGAGCGGGATTCCATCGTCAAGCACGGCTACGGCCTGCACAGCTTCGCACATTCGCTGGTTGAAACGTTCGAGAAGCTTTCCGTCGACCCGGTCACGCCCGAGTTGCACGAACGCATTCGCAGCTTTGCCCACCAGATCGCCGATCATCCCATCGAAATTCTCCGCGGCGTGCCCGAAACCTTGCAGTATCTCGGCGAGCGCCACCACCTCATTTTGATGACCAAGGGACACCCCGCCGAGCAATCCGGAAAAGTCGAGCGCTCAGGATTGAAAGAATATTTTTCCGCCGTCGAGATCGTCGCCGAGAAAGACGAATCCACTTACCGCTCCGTCATCGCCAAGTATGCTCTCACGGCGGAGGCTACCTGGATGGTCGGCAACAGCCCCAAATCCGATATCAACCCCGCCCTCGCGGCCGGCCTGCACGCGGTCTTCATACCTCACGACAACACCTGGATTCTCGAGCACGAGGAGCTAGCCCCGGCCCCGCCAGACCAGCGATTGGTTGTGGTGGAGCGGTTCGCCGATCTGAAGGCTCACTTCTAGTTCTCGCCATGCCCGCCACTCGTTACTCAATGGTGAAAGTCATGGCGTTCGAGTTGGCGCCGCCCGAGTGCACGTAGACCTGCTCCGTGCCCGGATTCACGACGTCCTCGTCAGTGATATTCGCCGTCACTTGAGAAGTGGAAACGTAGGTCGTCGTCCGCGCCGTCGTGCCCCAATACACCACAGAGTCCGTGCCAAAGCCCGAGCCGTTGACGGTCAGGACAAACGCCCCACTGTTCGCTGGCGCGCTGCTCGGCATAAGTTGTGTGATCGCGGGCGTTCCCTGCCCATTCATGTAGTTGTTGGAACCATACCCGCATCCGGCACCCATCATCGTAATTCCCAGCAAAAATCCCAAACTGATCCGCGACATAGTCACCTCCGACCCTGCATATTGGTGCAGCGTAGCAAGGACGAGGGACGGCGTTGTCAGGGGATCGTCATTTTTGTGTATACAAACAAACTGCGCCGCCCAGTCGTCAGCTCCTGGCTTCACGGCTTCAACGGGTCTTACTGAGAACTTGGGAACGGAGAACTGCAATAGACACAGGCCGGGAGCCCGGAATTTCTTCCGGTCCCGGCCTGCGCTTCTATCAACTTGGTAGCGGGCTCAGTTGGCTGGAGCGGAGCTGTCGCTGGCATTGGTTGCCGTCGTTGTGGGCGCTGCCGCCGTGGCAGGGGCAGGCGCGTTCGCAGTGCTGAACCGCGAAAGCCGCGGGTAGAACGGCGTAACCTCGAACGGCATCTTGTCGCGCGCCGAAGTGATCGCGACCGGTTGTGCCTTCACGATCTCGACTTTGTCGTCCCACGGGTTCAGCTTGACCCGTCCGCCCAGGGGCAGCGCGGCGATCTGGTCCAGTTTGTTCCA
>Ga0116134_1001061_pt1 | contig 14017 bp, 9 predicted proteins | sample June2015DPH_19_5_FD_89737 | JGI IMG/M metagenome (GOLD analysis project Ga0116134, IMG submission 89737) | Peatland microbial communities from SPRUCE experiment site at the Marcell Experimental Forest, Minnesota, USA - June2015DPH_19_40 | ecosystem: Environmental > Terrestrial > Soil > Wetlands >...
CCGCTGCCGTCTCAGCCGCTGCCGTCTCAGCCGCTGCCGTCTCAGCCGCTGCCGTCTCAGCCGCTGCCGTCTCAGCCGTGGCCGTCTCAGCCCCTGCCGTCTCAGCCGTGGCCGTCTCAGCCCCTGCTGTCTCAGCCGTGGCCGTCTCAGCCCCTGCTGTCTCAGCCGTGGCCGTCTCAGCCCCTGCCGCAGCGGGAGCCTCGCCGGACGTGGCCGCCGCGGCTGCGCTGTCGTCAGCGGAACCGGCGGCCGGCGTCTCGGCGCTGGCCTTGGACTTGGACCGGCCGGACTCGGGCTTGACGTCCGCCTTGGCACTGTCGGTCTTCGCGCCGGCCTTCGCCGTGTCGGCCTTCGCCCCGGCCTTGGGGGCGTCGGCCTTGGCGCTGTCAGACCTGGCCGTGTCGGACTTCCTGGCCCGACTGCCGCCCCTGGGCGCGGCCGTCGCGGTGTCGTCCTTGGCCGCGGCCTGCAGGGCCGCCGCGAAGGTCTCCTTCTTGTCCGACGCCGGCGCCTTGGTGCGCAGGGTGCCTTCCGCACCCGGCTCACCCTTGAACTTCTGCCAGTCGCCCGTGATCTTGAGGATGACCATAACCGGGTCGGTGGGCTGTGCGCCCTTGGACAGCCAGTGCTGCGCCCGCTCAGAATTAACTTCGATGAAGGACGGCTCTTCCTTCGGGTGGTACTTGCCGATCTCCTCGATGGCACGCCCGTCGCGCTTGGTCCGGGCGTCGGCTACGACGATCCGGTAGGTCGGCACCCGGGTCCTGCCCAGGCGCTTGAGCTTGATCTTTACAGCCACGGCTGCGGTCTTCTCCCAGCAAATAAAGGTACGGGCGGCGGCCCAGCGGCCAGGTGGGGACTGGCGGGACCACTCAGATGGACCGGCGTGCGGGGGTAGAGGGCCCCGCGCCACCAGGTAATCAGGATGCCATTCTGCCAGACGGCGGCCGATGCTTGGTCATCACGGCCGACACCGGCCCTGCCGCCGGGCCCCCCGTCTCGGTCATCGGCGGCTCTACGCCCGGACCTGCCAGCCAATAGGCACAGAGAGTCATTCTCGTGAAGCAACAGTTACGTAACGCACATTGACGGACAGCGCGCACCGAATCTAGGTTATGCCTACCCTCCGTTCATATTAAGCACAAGTGTTCGCATAGCGAACAGCGTCACCTTCCGTTATCGCCATACGACGTCGCCTTTTCCCCGCATGTCAGTGTTCCACGGCCTCAATGGAGAGCCATGACTGGACATTCAGCGCCACCGGACGCGGGCACGTACCCGGGCAGGTACGCGGGCGGATGCGCGGCCAGGACACGGGCAGGGCCGCCGACGGGACATGCGGCCCTCTCAGCTTCGCCGCGGGACCGGCGCCCGGTGCCGGAATTTCCCGGCCGGCCGGCGTGCCACGGGGAACGGACCGGGGGTAAGTACTCGTTTGCCTGCAAAATTGTCGACAATCTGTTGAACAATACTGCGAACATACAACGGGACCTCGTGTCAGCGAATTCATGACCGGGCCCGCTCGCCCATGTCGCCACTCGTCCGCACCACGCGTAGGGGGAAGGCCATGACCAGCCCGTCAGACAGACCATCACCGGACACCACCGCACCCGGCCGCGCCGCCGCCGGGTCTCCGCCCGACGCGGCCGGGATCGGGCGGCGCAACGTGCTCAAGGCGTTCGGCGCGGGAGCGTTCGCGGTCGGCGCGGGCGGCCTGCTCGAGGCGTGCAGTACCGGGATCAAGGGCTCATCGGGGTCGGGCGGCACCAAGGCCATCACGATCGGCTGGATCCACCCGCTGACCGGTTCCCTGGCCGGGTTCGGCGCGGCGGACGGCTGGGTGACCACCAAGATCAAGCAGACCGCCCCGTACAAGAACGGCTTCAAGATCGGCGGGAAGACCTACCCGGTCACCATCAAGTCCTACGACACCCAGTCCAGCCCGACCCGGGCCGGCGATCTGGCCCGGACGGCCATCCTGAGCGACGGTGTCGACCTGCTGCTCGCGTCGTCCACGCCGGAGACCGTCAACGCCGTATCCAGTCAGGCCGAATCGCTCGGCACGCCGCTGATCTGCTCGAACATCCCGTGGGAGTCCTGGTACATCAACCTCGGGGGCAACCCGCTGAAGCCGACGCTCAAGCCGAAGTTCGTGGTGATGTACTTCCTCGGCGCCGAGCACCTGGTCCAGGCCTTCATCCCGATGTGGAACCGGATCCACGCCCAGCTGCACACCAACAAGGTGGTCGCCGCCGCGTTCCCCAACGATTCGGACGGCAACGCGTTCCGCGCGGTGTTCCCGCCGATCGCCAAGGGGGCGGGCTACACGTTCGACGTGTCCTCGGCGTACCCCGACGGGACCACGAACTACTCCTCGATGATCTCCGCGTTCAAGTCCGACAGCGCCGACTTCTTCACCAACGTGCCACTGCCGCCGGACTTCGCCACCATGTGGAAGCAGTCGGTGCAGCAGGGCTTCAAGCCAAAGCTCGCGACCGTGGCCAAGGTGCTGCTGTTCCCGACCGACGCCTACACGCTCGGATCGCTGGTCGAGAACGTCGCCACGGACGCCTGGTGGGCGCCGACCCTGCCCTGGACCTCATCGTTCACCGGGGAGACCTGCCAGCAGATGGCCAACGAGTTCGAGGCCGCCGGCCTGGGGCAGTGGAACTCCAACATCAGCAACTACAGCCTCTTCGAGGCCGCGCACGCGGCGTTCATGTCGGTGAACAACCCGCACGACAAGACCGAGGTCGCCGACGCCATCCATAAGGTGAACATCCCCGCGCTGGCCGGGCCGCTGAACTTCGCCTCCGGCGGCCCCGCGCCCGGCGTGGCGATCACCCCGCCGGTCGGCATCCAGTGGCAGAAGGGCACCAAGTACTCGCTCGAGGCCAAGGTCGTCGACAACACCCTGCAGCCGCACGCGAAGCTCACCGGCGACCTGCTGCCGACCAACGCATGACCGGATGACCAGTCCACTGCTGGAACTCGACGGCGTGACGAAACGGTTCGGCCGGGTCGTCATCGCGGAGGATCTCTCACTCGCCGTGGGAACCGGCGACACGGTGGGGATCGTGGGGCCGAACGGCGCGGGCAAGACCAGCCTGTTCGGCCTCATCTCCGGCGACCTCGCCCCCGGCGCCGGGGAGGTCCGCTTCGCCGGGCGCACGGTCACCAAGCTGGACGCGGCCGCGCGGTGCAGGCTGGGCATCGGCCGCACCTACCAGGTGCCGCGGCCGTTCGGGGACATGACCGTGTTCGAGAACCTGCTCGTCGCCGCGCAGCAGGGCGGCGGGCTGCGGCGGCGGGCCAGCTACACGGCCGCGGCCGCGGCACTGGAACGGGCCGGCATATCCGGCCAGGCGAACGTGCCCGCCGAGCGGCTCGGCCTGCTCCAGCGCAAGCGGCTGGAACTCGCCCGCGCCCTGGCCACGCAGCCCACGCTGCTCCTGCTCGACGAGGTGGCGGGCGGCCTGACCGACCCGGAGGTCGCCCAGCTGGTCGAGATCGTCCGTGGCGTCAACGCCGAGGGCACCGCGGTGATCTGGATCGAGCACGTCGTGCGGGCGCTGACCCCCGTGGTGAGCCGGCTGATCTGCCTGACCAGCGGCAAGTTCGTCGGTGACGGCGACCCGGCGACGGTGCTGGCCGACCCCGCGGTCCGCGAGGTCTTCCTCGGCAGTGAGGTCACCGCGGCGCTGGCCGGCGGGGCTCTGGAGGCTCCCGCGGCCGGGCCGCCGGATGGGGCGGCGGGCGGGGAACGGAGCGAGCCGTGACCGTACCGGGAGACACCGAGCGCGCGGAAAACGGGACGCCGCTGCTGGAGGTCCGCGACCTGACTGTGCACCACGGGCAGCTCCGGGCCCTGGAGGGAATCTCGCTACGGGTGTTCCCCGGCGAGGTCTACGCGATCATCGGCGCGAACGGCGCCGGCAAGTCGACGCTGCTGCGCACGATCGCGGGCCTGCACCGCCCGACCACGGGCACGGTCCTGTTCGACGGCAGGGACGTCACCAGACTGCGGCCCGAGCGCCGGGCCACGCAGGGGATCGTCATGGTGCCGGAGGGCCGGCGGCTCTTCGGGTCACTGTCGGTGGAGGAGAACCTGAAGGTCGGCGCGACGTACGCGCGGCCGGGCCCGTGGACCATCGAGCGCGTGTACGAGCTGTTCGGCTGGATGCGGGAGCGCAGCAACCAGAAAACCGCGCAGCTATCCGGCGGCGAGCAGCAATCGGTGGCCATCGGCCGGGCGCTGGTGGCGAACCCCCGCGTGCTGCTGCTGGATGAGCTGTCACTGGGTCTGGCGCCGGTGGTCGTCCAGCGCATCTACGGCATGCTGTCGCAGATTCTGGCCACCGGCCTGACGGTGCTGCTCGTCGAGCAGGATGTCAGCCAGGCGCTGCGGGTCGCCTCCCGGGTGCAGTGCCTGCTCGAAGGCCGGACCACGCTGGAGGGCGAGCCCGGCGATCTGACTCCCGAGCGGGTCGAGGCGGCCTACTTCGGCCTGGGGGAAACGGCCGCGGGCGGCGGAGACGCCGGCGGGGGAAACGGCGGCCAGCCCGTGCCCTCCGCCGGTCACCGCTCCCCGGTCCCCGGCGGCGGCCAGGCCATGGGCCAGTCTTCCGGCGGAGGGAGTGAGCAGTTATGGCCTGGGTAAACGCCATCATCCAGGGGGTGCTGACCGGCGGCCTCTACGCCCTGTTCGCCTGCGGGCTGTCGCTCATGTTCGGGGTGATGAAGGTCGTCAACCTGGCGCACGGCGACCTCGCCGTGGTCGCGGGCTATGTCGCGATCGGCGTCATCACCGTCACCCACATCCCCGTGCTGTGGTCCTTTCTCATCGTGGTCCCGGTGATGGCGCTGCTCGGCTACGTGCTGCAGCGCACGATCATCCAGAGCGCGCTCGACCGCAGCGTGCTCACCACGCTGATCGTCACCTTCGGCCTGTCCGTGGTGATCGAGAACGGCCTCCTTCAGTTCTTCACCGCCAACAGCCGCGCGATCGGCACCGAGCTGGCCCTGGTGCGGGACTCGTTCAAGGTCGGCTCGCAGATCCAGATCGGCTACCTGCTCGTGGTCATCTTCGCCGTGGCCGTGGTCGTGCTGCTCGGGCTGCAGTACTTCCTTTCCGCGTCCAAGTACGGCCGGCTGATCCGCGCCGTCGCGGACGACCGGGAGGCGGCGCAGCTCGCCGGGGCCGACTACCGGCACGTTTTCGGCATCGCGGCGGCGCTCGCGTTCGGCACCGTGGCGCTGGCCGGGATCTCCTACGGCATGTACTCCCAGCTGCAGCCGACCACGGGCACCGACACGATCCTGCTGTTCGCGTTCGCCGCGGTGGTGATCGGCGGGCTCGGCTCGCTGTGGGGCACGCTGCTCGGCGGGGTGGTGCTGGGCGTGGCCCAGCAGATCGGCGCCCAGATCAACATCTCCGACGAGGTCCTGGCCGGGTACATCGTGTTTCTCGCCGTGCTGGTGCTGCGCCCGCAGGGCCTGACTTCCCGGAGGACTCAGTCGTGAGCCTGATCACGGAAACCGCTGCCCGCCCGGCCGGGAAACTCCGCGTCACCCGGTCGCGCAGAAACGTGGCCTGGACCGGGGCGGGCGCGCTGATCGTCGTCGTCGTGCTCGCGCTGCTGCCCTACATCGTGTACTCGGGCACCACCAGCATCATCGTCCAGGCCTTCATCGTGCTGACGCTGGCGAGTATGTGGAACCTGCTGGCGGGTTACGCCGGCCTGGTGTCGGTGGGACAGCAGGTGTTCGTGGGGCTCGGCGCGTACTTCGTGCTGATCCTCGCCATCCACGGCACCTCGCCGTTCGCCGCGCTGCCCGTCGCCGTGATCGCCTGCGCCGTCGCGGCGCTGCCCCTGTGGTGGCTGGTCTCGCGGCTGCGCAGCGGGTACTTCGCGATCGCCACCTGGGTGCTCGCCGCGACCGTCATGCTCATCATCGAGAGGTTCTCCTCCATCGGCGGCGGGACCGGCATGCCGCTGCCCGGGCTGTCCGGGCTCAGCTCGGTCCTGCTCACGGCGTATACCTACTGGGCCGGACTCGCCGTGACCGTGGTGGCGCTGGCCACCATGTACCTGCTGCTGCGCGGCAGGCTCGGACTGGTGCTCACCGCCATCCGCGACGACGAGGTGGCCGCGCGCAGCTCAGGCGCGCGGGTCGGCCTGGCCAGGCTGCTGGTATTCGTGGTGGCGGGCGCCGGCTGCGGCGCCGCGGGCGCGGTGCTGGCCATCAGCCAGCTCCAGGTGCAGCCGGGCGCCGTGTTCAGCGTGCAGTGGACCGCGGAGATGGCGTTCGCGACCATCATCGGCGGGCTGGGCACGATTGAGGGACCGATCATCGGCACCGCCGTGTACATGGTGCTGCAGCAGACGCTCGCCTCTTACAACGCGTGGTACCTGATCATTCTGGGGCTCGTCGCCATCATCATCGCGCTGTGGTCGCGCCGGGGCCTATGGGGCCTGGTCGACGAGCACCTCCATTTCCGGCTGTTCCCGGTCGGCTACTGGCTCTGGCCCGAAGACGTCTCCCGCCCCTCCCGCCTCCTGTCCCGCCTCCGCCGCTCAGGCACTCAATAACCGGTCAGTTATAGGCCGGCACCGAACGCATATTACGGCGAGGTGATCGCTACCGGCCCAGCGACCCCAGGCCGAAGGCCTGGGTGAGCGCCGGTGCTGTCGGCGAGAACCGGACGCGTGTTACGGCGAGGCGATCGCTACCGGCCCAGCGACCCCAGGCCGGAGGCCTGGGTGAGCGCCGGTGCTGTCGGCGAGAACCGGACGCGTGTTACGGCGAGGCGATCGCTACCGGCCCAGCGACCCCAGGCCGGAGGCCTGGGTGAGCGGCCGGTGTGTCGGCGAAGTACCACCGCGCGGGCGCGGAGCGCATGCGGGGGGATCGGGGGGTCGCCCCCCGAGTCATACTGCATACGTGCTGCTGAGCGAGATGGCTGACGCGTCCGAGGCCGTGGCGGGGACATCTTCCCGGCTGGCCAAGATCGAGGTCCTCGCCAAGGCCCTGCACGACGCGGGCCCCGCCGAAGTGACGATCGCGGTCGCCTACCTGTCGGGGGAACTCCCCCAGCGCCAGATCGGCGTGGGCTGGGCCACGCTCCGGGAGGCGGCGCCCCCGGCGGACCACCCGTCGCTCACGCTCACCGACGTCGACGCGGCGCTCACCGCCATCGGCTCGGTGTCCGGCAAGGGTTCGGTGGCCATCCGGAAGCAGTTCGTGGACGCGCTGCTGGGCCGGGCGACCGCGCACGAGCAAGCCTTCCTGTTCCGGCTGCTGTCCGGGGAACTGCGCCAGGGCGCCCTGGAGGGGGTCATGGCCGAGGCGATCGCGCGCGCCGCACAGGTCCCGGGCGCGGAGGTGCGCCGGGCGCTGATGCTGTCCGGCTCCATGGCCACGGTCGCGCAGACCGCCCTGGCGGAGGGCAGCGCCGGGCTGTCCGGCTTCGGCCTTCAGGTCGGGCGGCCGATCGGCCCGATGCTCGCCTCCAGCGCCCCGAATATCGAGGACGCGCTGGCGCGGATCAGCCCGGCCCCAATGGAGTGCGCGGTGGAGTGGAAGATGGACGGCATCCGGATCCAGGCGCACATCCGGGACGGGAGCGCCCGGCTGTTCACGCGCACGCTGGATGACATCACCGACCGTCTCCCCGGGGTGACCGGCGTCCTGGCCGGGCTGCCCGTGCGCGACGCGGTCCTGGACGGCGAGGTGATCGCGCTCCGGGAAGACGGCCGCCCGCACCCGTTCCAGGTCACCGCGTCCCGGACCGCACGCCGCACCGGGGAAACGGACGCGGGCCTGGCGGCCTTCATGTTCGACATCGTGCATCTGGACGGCGAGGACCTCATCGACCGGCCCGGGGCGGAACGGTTCGACGCGCTGGCCCGGGTCGTGCCCGAGCGGCTGCGGATGCCGCGGCTCGTGACCAGTTCGGTCGAGGAAGCCACGGAGTTCTTCAACGACTCGATCGCGCACGGCCACGAGGGGGTCGTGGTCAAGTCGCTGGACACCCCGTACACCGCGGGCCGCCGCGGCGCGGGCTGGATCAAGGTGAAGCCCCGGCACACCCTCGACCTCGTCATCCTGGCGGCCGAATGGGGGCACGGACGGCGCCGCGGCAAGCTGTCGAACCTGCACCTGGGCGCGCGCGATCCGGACACGGGCGGTTTCGTCATGCTCGGGAAGACGTTCAAGGGCCTGACCGACGAAATGCTGGCCTGGCAGACCGAGCGCCTGATCGCGCTGGAAGACCGGCGGGACAACTACACCGTCTACGTCCGGCCGGAACTCGTCGCGGAGATCGCCTTCGACGGCGTGCAGCGCAGTCCCCGGTACCCGGGCGGCCTGGCGCTGCGGTTTGCCCGCGTGCTGCGCTACCGGCTGGACAAATCAGCCGCCGAGGCCGACACCATCGAGACCGTGCGCGCCACCCAGCCGGACTAGCCGCTGCGAGCGGCCGGGGCCCCTGGGACTCCTAAAGCGGTCAACCCCCTGGTTTGTGACGACTTTTCCGCAGGATCTGCGGAAAAGTCGTCACAAATCCGGCGGGGCGCGCTTCCCGGCGGGAGGGGATACGCGGGAGTTAGCCGCTGGGGCAGATGAGGCTCGTTGGAAGGGGACGCTGGACGGGCCTGGGGCGAAGCTACTTCTTCTTGCGGCGCTTGTTGCCCGGGGCGCGGAAGGCGGCGGGGACGTTGCTGTCGGGGGTGCCGAGGCCCGGGAGGCCGCCCAGGCCACCGGGCAGGCCGCCCTTCTGCAGAGCGGCCAGCGTCTCGGCCATGTCCTGGTTACTGAACCCCTCCGGCAGGCCACCACCCACACCGCCGGCGCGACCGTTGCCCGGGATCGCGTCTCCGGCGGGCGCGTCTCCGGCGGGCGCGCCGTTGCCGGCTGCCCGGGCGGCCGCGCGACGCGGGTCGCCACCGGGGTGCTTCTTCTTCGGCTTCTTGCCCTTGACCGCCTTGTTCGCGGCGCGGCGCATGCCCGGCGGCATGCCCGGGATGTTGCCCAGCCCGCCGCCCATGAGCTGCCGCATCTGCTTCTGGCCCTCTTGGAAGTTCTGGATGAGGGCGCCGACCTGACCCGGGGTGACGCCGGAACCGCCCGCGATCCGCGCGCGCCGGGAGCCGTTGACGATCTTGGGATTGCGCCGCTCCTCGGGCGTCATCGACTGGACGATCGCGGTGGCCCGGTCCAGGTCCTTGTCGTTGACCTGGCTGAGCAGCTCCTTGTTGCGCCCGGCCCCGGGCAGCATGCCGAGCAGGTTGCCGATCGGCCCCAGCTTGCGGACCATCTGGATCTGCTCGACGAAGTCCTCGAGAGTGAAGCCCTCGCCAGAGACGAGCCGGTCGGCGAGGGCCGCCGTCTGGTCCTCGTCGAAGGCCTTCTCCGCCTGCTCGATCAGGGTGAGCATGTCGCCCATGTCGAGGATGCGGGACGCCATCCGGTCGGGGTGGAAGACGTCGAAGTCCTCGAGCTTCTCCCCCGCGGACGCGAACATGATGGGGCGCCCGGTGAGCTGCGTGATCGACAGGGCCGCACCGCCGCGTGCGTCACCGTCGAGCTTGGTGAGCACTACCCCGTCGTAACCGACGCCGTCCAGGAACGCCTGCGCCGTGGCCACGGCATCCTGGCCGATCATCGCGTCGACGACGAACAGGATCTCGTCCGGCTGGACCGCGTCCCTGATCCCCACGGCCTGCCGCATCATCTCCTCGTCGATGCCCAGGCGGCCCGCGGTGTCGATGATGACCATGTTCTGCTGCCGGCGCTGCGCCTCCTCCAAGGACTGGCGGGCGACCGCAACCGGGTCGCCGACGCCGTTGCCCGGCTCCGGGGCGTAGACCGGCACGCCCGCGCGCTCCCCCACGATCTGGAGCTGCTGGACGGCGTTGGGACGCTGCAGGTCGGCGGCGACGAGCATCGGCGTATTGCCCTGCTCGCGCAGCCACAGGGCCAGCTTGCCGGCCAGCGTCGTCTTACCGGAACCCTGCAGGCCGGCCAGCATGATGACGGTGGGCGGAACCTTGGCGAACCGCAGCCGCCGGGTCTCGCCCCCCAGGACATCGATCAGCTCGTCATGGACGATCTTGATGACCTGCTGCGCCGGGTTCAGCGCGCCGGAGACCTCCTCGCCGCCCGCCCGCTCCTTGACCCGGGCGATGAACGCCCTGACGACGGGAAGCGCGACGTCGGCCTCCAGCAGCGCGATGCGAATCTCGCGCGCGGTCGCGTCGATGTCGGCGGCCGACAGCCGTCCCTTGCCCCGCAGGGAGGAAAAGACCTGTGTGAGCCGTTCGGAGAGGGTATCGAACACGTTTCTATGCCATCCTCGCGCGTACGCTACTGAGACATCCAGGCTATCCGGTTCCCTCCCCAGGCCGACCGTAGCGCGGTTATCCGTACTTAGATCTCCTACCGGCCCAGCGAGCAGTGTTAGCCCGGGGGGCGACCCCCCGGACCCCCCGCACGCGCTCCGCGCCCGCGCGGTGGTACTTCGCCGGCACACCGGCCGCTCACCCGGACCTTCGGCCCGGGGTCGCTGGGCCGGTAGCGATCGCCTCGCCGTAGGGCCGCTGCGGTTCCCGCCGACAGCACCGGCCATTCGCCGGGGCCGTTGGCCCCGGCTCGCTGGGCCGGTTAAGACCCTTCGCGTGCTACAACGATGTCGCCTTTAGGTGAGGGCGGAGAGGACGGCTTCTATGGTGGCTTGGCGGAGGACCTTGTCGGACAGGGGCTTGCCTGATTCGTCGGCGACGTAGAAGACGTCGACGGCCTCGGCGCCGAGGGTCTCCACCCGGGCTGAGCGCAGGTCGAGGCCGCAGCCGCCCAGGGCACGGCCAATCCGCCAGAGCAGGCCGGGCTCGTCATGGGCCCGGACCTCGACGACGGTCGCGGTCAGCGAGGCATCGTCCACCAGCGTCACCTTGGGCGGGGCGACCATCGCGCCGCGCGGGCGGGTGCCACGCGTCCGGCGCTCCAGGCGCTCCTCGACGTCAAGGCGCCCCTCCAGCATCCGGCGGAGGTCGCTGGCGACCAGCGCGGTGTCCGGCGGGTCACCGTACTGGGGCACGACGTTGAAAACCGCGACCGCGGTGGGCCCGATCGACATGGCGTTGGCGCCGCGGACCGTCAGGCGGTGCGAGGCGAGCACGCCGGCCGCCCGCCACAGCAGGCCCGGCCGGTCCGGAGCGACGACCGTCACCTCGTCGCCCTTGATGACGGCGGCCGGGCCCCCTTCATCGGCCAGCTCGAGCTGATCCTTGCGCAGCGGCCGGGCACACGGCGGCGGATCGCCGGCCAGCACCGCCGCCACCCTCTTGACCAGGTCGGAGACGAGCCCGGCCTTCCAGTCATTCCAGGCGGCGGGCCCGGTGGCCATTCCGTCCGCGGCCGCCAGCGCATGCAGCAGTTCCAGCAGCGGACGACCGCCCAGGGTCCGGGCGACCTGCTCGACGGTCACCGGATCATCCAGGTCACGCCGGGTCGCGACCATGGGAAGCAGCAGATGATGGCGAGCCGCCTGCGCGACCAGTTCGGCGTCCTCGTCCGGAAAGCCGACGCGGTGGGCCACGTCACGCGCGACGACCTCGCCGCTGACGCTGTGGTCCCCCGGCCATCCCTTGCCGAGGTCGTGCAGCAGCGAGGCGACCAGGAGCAGATCGGGGCGGGCGACATCGCGGGTCAGGGCGGCCGCGTAGGCCGCGGTCTCCACGAGGTGACGATCGACGGTAAAGGTGTGCAGCGGGTTCCGCTGCGGCCGGTTCCGCACCCGTTCCCAATCCGGGATCAGCGCGGTCACCAGGCCCTCCTGGTCGAGGGCCTCCCAGACGCCGATCGCGGCGTGACCGGCCCCGAGGAGGGCGATCAGTGCATCACGGGCGTCCGCGGGCCAGGGCACCGGCAGCGGCGGGCAATCCGCCAGGCGGGCCAGCGCACGGGGAGCCAGCGGCCGTCCCGCCTGCGCGGCGGCCGCCGCCGCGCGCAAGACCAGGACCGGATCGGAGGCGGGATCGGCGGCGCGGGCCAGCACCACCTCGCCGTCCTGCTCGACGACACCGTCGGCGAGCGGGCGGCGCTCCAGCTTGCGCCGCCGTAGCCGCCTTCCCGCGGCCCGTTCGGCCTGCCGGAAGGCGTGATCGACAGCGTAGGCCACGGTGCGGCCGGCGCCCGCGAGCTCGCGCAGCAGCGCGTCCCCGTCGAGCAGGCCGGCGGCGCGCGCCACCTCGTCGTGTTCCTCGAGGACCAGCCGGTCGGAGGCACGCCCGGTGATCTCGTGCAGGATGTGCCGGGCGTCAAGGATCGACTCGTACGCGGCCCGGACGCGAGGGCCGGGAGCGGACGCGACCCAGGCGGCCGCGATGGCCTGGATCGCGTGCACGTCCCGCAGACCGCCCCGGGCCTCCTTGAGGTCGGGCTCGAGCAGGAAGGCCAGCTCGCCGAAGATCCGGACCCGTTCGTTATGGAGGTCGCGCAGCTCGGCGAGCCTGGTCTTGGCCGCAGCCCGCCAGTCCTCCAGGGCCCCCTCACGCAACTGGGTCGTCAGGGCGGGGTCGCCCGCGACGTGACGGGCGCTGAGCAGTCCGAGGGCGACCTTGATATCGGCTCGCGCGACCCGGCGGGCCTGGGGAACGGTCCGCACGGCGTGATCCAGCCGCGCCCCCGAATCCCAGACCGGGTACCAGATCCGGTCCGCGATCGAGGCGATGCCCTCACGCCCGGCGTGCAGCAGGAGAACGTCGAGGTCGCTGCCGGGCAGCAGTTCGCGCCGACCGTACCCGCCCACCGCGACCAAGGCCACACCGGGCTCGGCCCCGAGCATGCCAGCGAGCCACCGATCCGTTTCGGTAGTCCTGCGAGCACGGTCCGCAGCGAACGACGTCATCAAAGCCACAAGGTTTCCCCGGACGGCAGCAGCGATCTAGATCGCGTCGGGACCGCGTTCTCCCGTACGGACTCTGACGACCGTGTCGACGGGCACCGACCACACCTTTCCGTCGCCGATCCGACCGGTCTGCGCGGCCTTCAGGATGACGCCGATGAGATCGTCGGCGTCCTCATCGTCACATAGGACCTCGACCCGGACCTTCGGGACGAGGTCAATCTGATATTCAGCACCTCGGTAGACTTCGGTATGTCCGCGCTGCCTGCCGTAACCGCTCGACTCGACCACCGTCATGCCGTGCACTCCGAACGCCTGAAGTGCGGCTTTGACATCGTCCAGTTTGAACGGCTTGATGACCGCAGTGACGAGCTTCATACGACCCACCCTTTCGCTCTCCTGCGAGGAACTTTCCTCCGTAGGAGTTTCCGGAGACGTGCCGGAATGTGTCGGCAGCGTGAAACCGGAGGGGTTTATGTTACGTGCACGTTTCCTAGCATCTGACCCGCTTCCGCGCGAGCCGACGCGCCAGGTCATACCCAGGAACGGAAACGGCGGAACGGAAACGGCTTAACGGGAACGGCGAGGGGAACGCCCGGCGCGGGGGCGGGAACTGATCGGAGACCGTACGGGCGGTCCCTCAGAACGGGAAACGGTCGTATTCAACCGGAATGTGGCGCCGCCCGGTGGTATCCCGATAACGCGCCGGATTACCGGGGTAGTCACCCACGGGCCCCGGGTACTCCGTGGCGGCTCCCGGGTACTCCGCGGCCCTTGAGTCCCCCGGGTACTCCGCCGACGACCCTGGGTACTCCGCCGGCCCCCGGTACTCCGCAGGTCCTGAATAGTCAGCGTCCCCCTGGTAGCCGGCGGGCTCCGGGTAGCCGGCGGGCTCCGGGAAGGAAGCCCGGTCCGGCCCGGCCGCATGGTCCCGGTAAGGAAGCGGGGCCGGGTACGAAGCCCGGTCCGGCCCAGCCGCATGGTCCCGGTAAGGAAGCGGGGCCGGGTACGAAGCCCGGTCCGGCCCAGCCGCATGGTCCCGGTAAGGAAGCGGGGCCGGGTAGCCGGCCGGGTCCCGGTGGGAGGCCGGGGCCGCGGAGGTGAGCTGGC
>Ga0116134_1001062_pt1 | contig 14015 bp, 11 predicted proteins | sample June2015DPH_19_5_FD_89737 | JGI IMG/M metagenome (GOLD analysis project Ga0116134, IMG submission 89737) | Peatland microbial communities from SPRUCE experiment site at the Marcell Experimental Forest, Minnesota, USA - June2015DPH_19_40 | ecosystem: Environmental > Terrestrial > Soil > Wetlands...
CAGCGGCGCGAGCACCGGCGAACACGAAGCCATCGAACTCCGCGACGGCGACAAAAAACGTTTTCTCGGCAAGGGCGTCCAGAAGGCCGTCAAGAACGTCACCGGCGTCATCGCCCCCAAACTCATCGGCCTCGACCCGTTCGATCAACTGACCGTGGATGCCACCATGCTCAAGCTCGACGGCACGGAAACGAAGTCGAAGCTCGGCGCGAACGCCATCCTCGCCGTCTCGCTGGCGAACGCCAAGGCTGCCGCCGCCGGGCTGAACCAGCCGTTGTTCCGTTACCTCGGCGGGCCGAACGCGAAAGTCCTGCCCGTGCCGATGGCCAACGTCATCAACGGCGGCGCGCATTCGGACGCGCCGATTGATTTTCAGGAATTCATGATCATGCCGCTCGGCCTGCCGACGTTCAGCGAAGGCCTGCGCGCCATTACCGAGACATTTCACGCGCTCAAAGCCGTGCTCAAGAAGCGCGGCTTCAGCACTGCCGTCGGCGACGAAGGCGGTTTCGCGCCCAAGCTCAAGAGCGTGGAAGACGCGCTGGAAACCATCATTCAAGCCATCAAAGACGCAGGTTACAAGCCGGGCAAGGACATCTGTCTTACGCTCGATCCGGCGGCGTCGGAATTTTACGTCGGCAACGGCAAATACACGTTCAAAAAAAGCACCGGCGAAACTGTGACGGGCGATGACCTCGTAAGTTTTTACGCCAAACTCGTGGCCAGGTATCCCATCGTCAGCATCGAAGACGGCTGCGGCGAAAGCGATTGGGCGACGTGGAAGAAACTCACCGACAAGATTGGCGACAAGATTCAACTCGTCGGCGACGACAATTTTGTGACCAACCCGAAATTCCTGCGCAAAGGAATCGAAATGGGCGTGGCCAATTCGATTCTGGTGAAGGTGAACCAGATCGGTTCGCTCACCGAAACTTTGGATTGCGTTGAACTGGCCAAAACCCACGCCTACACCGCCGTCATCAGTCATCGCTCCGGCGAAACCGAGGACGCGACCATTGCGGACATCGCGGTGGCGACGAATTGCGGTCAGATCAAGACCGGCAGCTTGAGCCGCACGGATCGTCTGGCAAAATACAATCAGCTCCTGCGCATTGAACAGTTGCTCGGCAAGAACGCGGTCTATGCCGGCACGAGCGCATTGCCGAAGGGGCGGTAAATGTGCTGCCAGCATCTTGCTGGCGGTTCCAATTTTGTTCTGCCGGCAAGATGCCGGCAGCACGCTGGTTCAAAACCGGAAGCCGGGCGACTGGCCCCGAAAGCTTTCGGGGCTGGCTTCCGGGTTTTTTGTTTGCCAAGCGCTACTGATGCGGCGGCGGCCCGAACGGAGCCGCTGCCGGCAGGCAGGACTTATTTCATAAGGCGGAAAAACTTCGCCGCGTTGGTCATCGGCTCGCTCCACAGACCGCCGCCATTGGTCACGTCGGTCCAGATGGCGACCGGGGTGAGATTGGTCGTGGACTGAAGCGTGCCGTTGCCGGGCCAGGTAATGTTGATGTTGCCGGAGGATTGTCCGACGGTCAGCACCGGCACGATGTAAGCGACCATGCTTAGATTGCCGCTGGCACTGTTGTACCCTCCCGCCAGCAGGTAGTAGGTCATGCCCGCGCTCGCGGAGAAGCGCACACTGGCCTGCAAACCCAAACAAGCCGGGCCGTTGTCATCGTCGCACGCCACCGCAGTCAACGCGCCACAACTGCCGGAATAGACCACGAGCACCGTGTCAAAACTGCTGCCGCAGGTGCTCACGATCACGTTGCCGCTGGCGGGCGCGGTGTAGGTGAACCAGACGCCCTTGCCGAAAATGGGCTGGCAGGGCGGCACCGGGTCGCCGGCGGAGGTCGCCTGGGTTGTGTTCATGGTAAAAACCACGCCGTCGGTCAGGGCAATGGCACCGGAGCAAAGGTCGTTGGCTGGCGTCAGCGACGCGGTTTGCACGAAGGCCATGGCATTGCTCAAGCTGATCCAGCCGACGTTCGCGCTGTAGGCATAACCGCTCAGGTTGCCGGAAGCGAAGTTCACCACCGGCGCGCCGTTGGCCTCGAAGTTAATCCAGCCGATATTCGCGCCGTAGGCGTAGCCGCGCAGGTTGCCGAAGCCATCCACGTTCACGCCGAAATCGTTGGCGGAAAGGTTCTGGTATTGGACGCCGTTGGTGGGCGCGCCGCTGCCGAGATTGATCCAGCCGACGTTGGCGGCGTAGAGACTGCCGGAGCAGAACGTCGCGCCGATGACGACGCCATTGTTGGTGTCGCCGCGCTAGTCCATCCAGCCGGCATTCGCGCCGTAGGCGTAGCGGTTGACGGAGTCAATGGTCGTGGCGGCGTGAAGCCAGGCTGAAGACTGAAGGCCGAAGGCTGAAGCCAACGCGAGGACGACGGGTCCTAATTTCATATTTTGAGGGTTGTTGGATTCGTGAATCGTAAATCATCAATTCCTCACGGCATATTGTATTTGTAGGTGACGCTTTCCGCCGTGCCGGAGCTGCTGACGCCATGGGACGAATTGCCAATTAATGCCTGCAATCCGGTGCCGGAAGTGCTGTCTCCAAAGCAGCCGATGGCGAGGTAGGCGGTGGCCAGCCCGGGGCCGCTGCCGCTGGAGCCGATGCAGTTCTGCGCGATGTAGGCGCCCAAACCCTGGCCCGTGTTGCTGGAGCCGTAACAATTCTCCGCCGCGAAAGCGGAAAGACCGGTGCCGCTGCCGTTGCTGGTCCCAAAAGAGTCGTGCGCGGTGGTGGCGTAAAGGCCGACGCTGTTGCTGCTGAAGCCGTAGCAGCTCTGCGCGATGGCGGTGAACAGACCGAAAGTGTTGCCATTGCAGTAGCCGTAGCAGTTTTGCGCGGTGTTGTTGACGTAAAGCCCGGTGTTGCTGCTGCTGTAGCCGTAACAGTTCTGCGCTGCATTGGCGGCAAGACCGTAGCTGCTGCTGCTGACGCCGACACAATTAAGCGCGGTGAAGGCGGAAAGCCCGTAGTAGCTGCCACTGGTACCGTAACAGTTCTGGGCGGTGCCGAAGGCAGAAAGGCCATAGCCGTTGCCGTTGCACTGCCCATTGCTGTCCGAAACCAGATTGCCATAAATGGCGTTGTTGCCACAATCCAGCGCCGCCGAACTCTTGATCACGGCCGCCATCATTCCATAACCGCCCACCGTCCGCACGGTGCAGGATTCCACCACCGTCGAATCGCCAATGAACAAATAAATGCCATTTCCCGAACATCCCGCCACCGAAACGCCGGCGACCCGCGTGTTGACCGGAGGCGTGATGCCGGAATAACTGATGCCATCCTGGAATCCGGGACCGGTGTAGATGTTGCTGCCATTATTGGTCACACCACCCTGGATGAAACCGTTCAGGATGGTGAGGTTGCGAAGCCCGCTGTTCAGCAGAATGCCCGTGCCCGTCGCGCTGGCGGCGGTGGAGGAAATTGTGAAGCCGCCGAGATCCAGCGTCACACCGTTGGTGGCGATGGTGATGGCGTTGCCGCTGGCCACGGTGAGATTGGTGGTCAGGTAATACGAACCGCTATTGGTGATGGTGAACGGCGCGGCGGAGATGGGCGTGCGCGGCTCGATCTGCGCCAGTGTCTTCATTATCGGCGCCGGCGCGCCGGGCGGCGTGAGGCTGCCCTGGGCATGAGCGATTGAGAGTTGAGCGTTGAGGGTTGAGAGCAGCAGCGCGGCGGCCAGTGCAGTGTTGACGGTCGAGGTTTTCATGTTGATCGGTGTCTATCGGTGTTTATCCGTGATTGTATTTTAGAAAGGCAGGGGTTGAATTTCAAAATAGCCCTCCGGTGGCAGGAACAAGGTGGCGTCCTCCGCCTTGAGCTTTTGCGGCGTGACGGTCAGGACCTCAAAACGGAAGCGCTCGAGGGCGTTTTCGAACCGCAGACTGGCGCGCAGGGGGAAGAGTTTCTTTGCCGTCAGCAAGTCCGCCCAGCGTTCCTCGATCAGGCGCGGGCCGAAGCGTGGCGGCTGGTTGCGGACGTAATTCTGGAACGGCAGCAATTGCTCCGTGGCCCAGATTTCCATGATCTCGCCGCGCTGTTTGATTTCAAACCGTTCGCAGGCGAACCCGAGGAGATTGGTTTTCTCGCCAGTGGCTTTAAGTTCCATCGCTTCGCCCGGCATGGGCATCACCGGCATCGCTGGCATGGCGCCCATTCCCGGTGCGCCGGGCATTTGCGGCATCGCGGGAACGCCGGGTGTGTTCGGCCTTTGTGCCTGCGGGCCAACGCCGGGCGGCAGACCTGCGGGAAGCGCGGGCATGGCGGGCATTCCGGGAAGATTCGTTGGACCGATACCCGTCGGCGGAGCGGGCATGGCCGGTGCGCCCGTTTGCGGGCCGATGCCCGATGGCAGTTGGCCGGGCGGGATCGGAAATCCGGGCGGCGGGGCGGAGGCGGCTTCCGCCGCCTTCGGGAGATGGACGTAGCTGCGGTTGTTCTGGAAGAGCAGCGTTAATTTGCCGGAGTTGCGGTCGAGTACGTCCACCGGATTGGGCTGGTCCGAACCGGTCACTTCGAGCCGCAGCGCGTTGGTGCCGACCGTGTAAAGCAGCGCCATGGTCTGTCCGCCCTGGGTGGCAGCGGCCGTGATGCGCCCTTCAAAAGCCGTGGCCGGGGACGTGAGGATGAACAAGCCGGCCGCCAAAGCAACCGTAGATGCTGGAAAGTTCTTATTGTAACTGGTGAAAGGTGAAGACATGGCCGGCGGAGTATAATCCTATATTAAGTTGAGATTAAATATTATTATGCATAATAATAAACTGCATTTAGCTTATGCATACCCGTAACCAATATCAAGCAAAAACGTGCCGGCGGCGGTGTTGTTGGGCTATATTCAGGCGGTTTCGTGAGTTTTTTCATCCTTCTGAAACGGCGAACATGACGGAACTGAAACCGTCCTGCTTGGGCAAAATACAATCAGCTCCTGCGCATCGAACAGTTGCTCGGCAAAAACGCGGTCTATGCCGGCACCAGCGCATTGCCGAAGGGGCGGTAACAACGGAGCGCCGAACTCTGATTCGGCGCGAATCCGCCACACTAAAACTCGCCGATTTGGAAATCGGCGCTCCAATTCAAAACCGGAAGCCGGATTGCAGCTTCCGGTTTTTGAGTTACATTTGAATACAGTGATGCATCAAAGTCGTTTTTTAAGCGTCAACCGTTTTTCTCGCGGTTGGTTTCAACATTTCCCTGGGAACACCCTCAAAAATTTGTCGCCCCGCCGGTGGCTGGTCTTGGAAAGCGTGGTGCTTCTCGCCCTTGCCTCACCGGCTTTGGCCAGCGATGACATGCTCATTTATTCGGGTTATACCAATGTCATTTACGGCACGATGAACTACAACAATGGGTGGCAAAATTGGGGCTGGGTGCCGAATTATGTCACCAACAATCCCAGCTTTAATAACGGCAGCAACTCCATTGTGTTCGCCGCCAGCAGCAGTTATCAGGCGTTGCATCTGGAACATGATCCGATTGATACAACCATCTATACAAATCTGACGCTCTGGTTGAACGGCGGTACCAAAGGCGGACAAGCGGTTGGCGTCCAGGCGGAAGCGGGCACAAATTGGGAAACCCAGATACAGGTGAAGGCTCCAACCAATACCTGGCAACAATTCACTTTCTCCCTGGCTTCGCTGGGTGTGGCCAAGATAACCAATCTGAACGGCTTCGAGATTTGGAATAGTGGCACTTTGCAGTCCAATTTTTATATTGGTGACATCACGCTGACGGCCGCAACCCCGCCCGCCACCGTCCATGTCAGCGTCAACGCCACCAACCCGGTGCGTACGGTGGACGCCCGGGTGTTCGGCATCAACACCGCCGCCTGGGACGGTGATCTCGACACCGCCAGCACCATCTCCGTTCTGACAAACATGAACAATCAGGCTTTGCGCTGGCCCGGCGGCAGTTGGGGCGACATCTATTTCATGACCAATCAACAAATGGGAAACTCTTCAACGCTCAATTTCGTCCATGTAGCCACCAACACCCACGCGCAGGTTTTTTTCATTGTCAATTACGGCAGCGGCAATACGAATCAGGCGGCCGCTTGGGTGAAGTATTTCAACGTCACCAATCATTGCTACGTCAAATATTGGGAGGTGGGCAACGAAAACTACGGCAGTTGGGAACAGGACAACAATACCAATACGGCGTATTTCGGCCAGGAAGTCGCGCACGATCCGTGGACCTATGCGATGCGATTCAAGGATTACTATAGCGCGATGAAGGCAGTGGATCCGACTATCAAAATTGGCGCCGTGGCCGTGCCGGATGAGGTTTCCTATACCAACAACATGAACCATCCGGCGGTCAATCCGGTCACCGGCACGACGAACTATGGTTGGACGGCGGTCATGCTCAACACGATGCGGACCAACGGCGCGACGCCGGATTTTCTGATTGAACACAACTACGCACCCGGCGACGGCGATACCTATAATCTGCTTTGGACCAAGTCGTGGCTGAGTGATGCGGTGAATTTGCGCCAGATAGTTAATGATTATCTGAGCAGCAGTGTTGCCACCAACGTTGAGTTGGTGGATACCGAGTTTGGTCCGGAAGGCGACAAACAATGGATCAGCCTGGTGGGCGGGTTGTTCGCGGCTGACGCCATCGGGAAAATCCTACAGACGGAATTCAACGCGTTTCTCTGGTGGGATCTGCGCAATGGCCAGGCGGTCGTGACGAATTCGGACAACGCCTTGTATGGCTGGCGCACCAACAGTTCCGGCAGCATTCTCACCGACGAGGGCTGTCTCACTGGCAATGTCGCGCCGCCCAATTCCAACTGCTACCCAAGCTACTACTGCATGAAGCTGATGCAATATTTCGCCCGCGGTGGCGATACGGTGATTACGGTGACCAATGATTATGAGCTTCTCGGCACCTATGCCGTGCGTCGCACGAACGGGTCTTTGACCATGCTGATGGTCAATAAAAGCTCCTACGCCAGCCTCAGCGCCGCCATCAACCTTGCTGGTTACGTGCCGTTCTCTAACGCGACCGTTTACTCGTATGGCATTCCGCAGGACAACGCGGCCCGCACCGGTATCGGGACCCTCGACATCGCCCAGACAAATTCCCCGGTCGCCGGCGCGAGTTTCAACTATACTTTCGCGCCCTATTCGGCCACGGTGCTCAGTCTCACGCCGGGGGCACCGTCGCTCGTCGTGCCGGCCTCGCCGCCACCGCCGCCCGGCCAGTTCGTCTTCCAGCTTCAGGGCCTGGCGGGGGTGCCGTACGTGATCCAGATGTCCACCAATTTGACTTCGACGAATTGGATTGCGATTTCCACCAACACGCCGGCCAGTGGCACGCTCAACCTCACCAACGCCATCTCATTCGGTGCACAGTTCTATCGCGCAGTCTGGCACCCATAGGCATCGCGGAAGGAACGATAACAATGGAGCGCCGAACTCCGATTCGGCGCGAATCCGCCACACTTTGAAATCCGCCGATTTGGAAATCGGCGCTCCAATTCAAAACCGGAAGCCGGGTGACTGGTTTCCAGTTTTGAATTGAGTTGCTCGTCAATTTGCGGGTGGTTGACGGTAGGCTTGCATGAAGGGTTGCTGCTTCAACCAGGCGATCAACTCATCGGCCATGATGCGATCGTCAGCCACGCGCGGATGGTTATGGGTCCAGTGTTTGAAAACGAAGTGGCGGATGGCCGGGTTGGCGGCTTCGAGTTGCGTCACGGCAGATTCCCAGGCCTGGCGCAAGGGTTCGCTTTGCGCGCCGCCGTACATGCCGCCGCGCAGGAGCACAACGTGGGTGGCCGGAGACGCCGTGCGGATGGCGCGGACGAGTGCGATGTAGCCGTCGGTGTAACCTTCGGGGAACGGTTGTCCGTGGGCTCTCGGATAGGAATCGTCGTTTTCGCCAAAGTTCACAAAGATGACTTGCGGCACCCATTGCGTCAGGTTGGCGCGCGGCGATGCGGGGTTGGGATAGGTTTTGTCCCAGACCTCGCCGGCCTTCCGGTCAACCCAGCCGGTGGCAATGCCCATGCCGCTGACGGCGATGTTGCGATAATCAGCCGAAAACGCGTTGGCCGTCAGGGCGACATAACTGAGGGCGGCGTTGTGCGTGTGGCGGTTGTCCCACTGGTCGGTATCACCGTCTTCATTGCACGCGCCGACGGTGATCGAATCGCCGAAAAATTCCATCCTAAGCCGGTAAACCGGCGGCGGCGGCGCCCAGGCTTTCTCACCGGCGGCCAACTCAACACCGCGAAAACGGACCGTGCCGGCGTCCGCTTCACTGCGCTTGAAGAGCACCAGGTGGTGACGCCCGGGGCCAAAGCCCGCGAGCGTTGCGGGCGTGACCGGTTTTCCTTCCTGGATTTCAACGACCGTCTTCGAGCCGTCCACCTCCGCGTTGAAAAAACACTGGCCTTTGGCGTCGTCAAAGAGCAGGCCAAGCGCGTCGCCCTCGAAGTCGAGGCTGATCCGGCTGGCCTGCCAGACGATCACCGGCGCATTCGAATCGGAAAAATCAAAGCGGCCCTCATATCGGAAACGCGCATCCGCCGCGGGAATTCGCAACGTCAAGCGGTCGGCTGTCCGTTCCGGCGCGATCGGTTGCGGCTGGAAATTCTGCGTCGCAGATGGATTGTGCCTGACGGTGCAGGAATCAAGCGCCAGCAGCGCGAGAACGAGGCCGGTGCAGAAAACTTTGACGATTTTCATCTGCCTGGACGAATCAATACCCCTGTTTCAACAGCCAGTAAACCGCGAACATCAGCGCGATACAAGCCAGCGACATCAGTAACGCGCTGCTGATTAAAAAGGATGCGGCAGTCATCGCCACGCCGCCGACAAACGGTATCGTGGCCCGCTGGCGCCAGCCATAAATCAGATAACCACTGGCAATGGCGCCCCAAATGCACGACGCCCAGAGATAATGTTCATTGAGTAAATCCACGCTCCGTCATTATGCCGGAACCTGTCGTCGCTGGCCAGTAATTGGTGGATGGCCCGCCCGGCTTTGCCGTAAAGAACGGGTTGTTTTCGGCACGCGACATGCTAAATTTTGGTTCGTGAGCCGATTCTTTAAGCCTAACCTTAATTTCCGCGGTCGCATGGCGCGCGGCGTCATCGGTGCGCTGTGTCTCGTTGCCGGGATTGTCATTGCCGGCGACTATTCGTTGTGGGGGCTGATTTTTGTGGTAGCGGGACTGTTCGCCATTTTTGAATCCCTTCGCGGCTGGTGTCTCGTGCGCGCGTGCGGTGTCAGAACCAGGTTCTAAGGCGCAAAAATCATTTCCCTCGCGGGGTGCTCGTTTATGCTGAATGCAAATGATTCCCTGGCTTGAGTCGTTGGCTGATGGCTTGTTCGCCTTGTCGGGAGCGGGGTTGGGATTTTGGTTTTCGCGGCTGAAAAAACCTTATTGGACGCTTGGCTATTTCATTCCACTTTCGTTGATTCTTCTCTACGGCTTTGCCATTCACAAACCCGCGACGTGGTTTGTACCGCCGATTTCGTGGTTGATGCTGGGCCGCAGGAAATTTGCCGTCATTGGTTTTGTTGCCACAATGGTTTTGATAACGCCACTTTCCCGGTTGCCGCGAAAGCGGGATCGCACCGTAATTTGTGTGCTGATGGCGGCGATTGTTTTTGGCATGTCCGTTTGGCCGTTTCTCGCGCCGGCGTTCAACCAAAATTATCTTGCCCGGCTTCAGACGAGATTGATCCCAATGGAATCTGCCGGCAAAGCACCAGTTACACCTGCGGTCCCGCCACCGCCGTGACCGCCCTTCGCAAACTCGGATTTCCAGCTGAAGAGGGTCAAATTGCGATCCTGTCACATACCACTGCCGCGACCGGCACGCCGCCGGACATTCTTGCGCAAGTTCTGCAGGAACGTTACGGCAGGGACGGGTTGATCGCTGAATATCACGCATTCAAGGACATTTCTGAATTGAAAAATGCCGGGCTTACCCTGGCGGTCATCAAGTTCACTTTCATGGTTGACCACTATGTTGCTGTTCTCGAAGTCACCGATTCCGAGGTCGTCGTCGGTGATCCGCTGGATGGATTGGACAGAATGTCCTACGACGAATTTCGGCAGAAATGGCGGTTTGAGGGCGTTGTCCTTCGGCGCGCACAATGAGTTGTGTAAAATTCATTTCCCTCGGGCCAACTTAGCCTATCCTTGGCGCGCATGAATTTGTTGCCGTTTGGAAAATTGCCCGCCCACAAAGCCCGGACCTTTGTTCCGCAAATCATTGACCTCGGCGACTGGCCGCAAATCGCGCCACTGTTCGACCAGTTGGAAACTCGCGCCGCGCAAGGCAAGTCCGCCGCCGACCTCGAACGCTGGCTGCTCGACTGGAGCGAACTCACCGCCGCGCTGGACGAGGAATCGTCCCGCCGTTACATCGCCATGACCTGCCACACGGACAATGCCGAGGCGGAAAAGGCCTACCTGCATTTTGTCGAAAACGTCGAGCCCCAACTCAAGCCGCGCCAGTTCGCGCTCGAAAAAATCTATATCCGCCGGAGGGACGAGTTACACGAGTCCCAAACTTCACCGGCAACGGAAAAAAATAAAGGGACTCGCGAAGCTCGTCCCTCCGAAAACAGATATTTTGTTTTTGACCGCGACGTGAAAAATCACGTCGAGCTGTTCCGTCCTGAAAACGTCGCGCTGGAAACCGAGGACGCCAAGCTCTGCCAGCAATACCAAAAATTGACCGGCTCGCTCACGGTGAACTTTCGCGGCGATGAAAAAACGCTTGTGCAAATGGGCCGTTACCTGGAAGAGCCGGACCGCGCACTGCGCCAGGAAGCTTGGGAATTGGTGGCCAGACGGCGTTTGCAGGAGGTGGACAATTTCGACGAAATTTTCGACCAGCTCATCGAACTCCGCGAACAGACCGCCCGGAACGCCGGGTTCAAAAATTACCGTGATTACGCCTTCCGCCGGCTCGGCCGGTTCGATTACACGTCGGAAGATTGCACGCGTTTCCACGACGCGGTCGCCCGGGAAGTCATGCCCGCCGTGCGCGAACTCCAGGCCGCCCGCCGCCACCAACTGGGCCTTGATAAATTACATCCGGGCCACCTGCGTCCGTGGGACCTGGCGGTGGACCCGCAGAATCGTCCGCCGTTGAAACCGTTCGGGCAGGTGGGCGAAATGGTTTCGCGCGCGCAGAAAATTTTTGACCGGCTGGACGGCGGACTCGCGGGCGGTTTCCGGCAAATGCAGGACCTGCGCCTGCTCGACCTCGACAATCGCAAAGGCAAGGCCCCGGGCGGGTACCAACAAAACCTGGCCGAGGCGCGCGTGCCGTTCATTTTTATGAATGCCGTCGGCCAGCAGCGCGACGTGGAGACGATTCTGCACGAGGCGGGCCATGCGTTTCATGCGCTGGCCGCGCGCAACGAGGATTTGCACGCCTATCGCAACAACCCGCCCATCGAATTCTGCGAGGTCGCCTCGATGAGCATGGAACTGCTCGGCAACGAATTCATCGAGGAATTTTATTCCGCCGCCGCCGCGAACCGCGCGCGGCGGGTTCATTTGGAAGGGGTCATCGGAGTTTTTCCATGGATAGCGACGGTGGACGCTTTTCAGCACTGGATTTACACTCATCCCGGCCACAGCCGCGCCGAACGTGCCGCCGCGTGGCTGGAATTGATGGATCGTTTTGGCGGGGACGTGGATTGGAGCGGGTACGAAGCGGCGCGGGCCAATCTCTGGCACCGGCAGCTTCACATTTTCACCCATCCGTTTTACTACATCGAATACGGCATCGCGCAGCTCGGCGCGCTGCAGGTCTGGGCGAATTCAAAACGGGACAAGGCCAAGACGTTGAACGACTACAAAAAATCGCTCGCGCTCGGCGGCTCGCGTCCGTTGCCGGAATTGTTTGCCGCCGCCGGCTGCAAATTTCAATTTGATGCCGCAGCCATCAGGCCGTTGATTCAACTGGCGCAGGATGAATTGAAGAAACTTTGATTCGTCCGGAGCGCGAGTTGTCCCAACTCGCAGCGCGTCGAATCATTGCAACGTTCCAGTTTTTTGTTTTAATTCCTGTGTGTCTGAAACGTCCAGGGCGCGCCGCGCTGGTCCGCCACATAATCCATTTGTGCGCGAACTGGTCTCCGGCAAGCGGCAATGGTCAGCACCGATGAGCTGTGAAGATGCGACACGCGGTTTTTGCGGTTGGAATGAACGCGGTTATTTGCCGCACCGCGACGAACCTGGCCTCACACAATTCGTGACCTTTCATCTGGCTGATTCCTTTCCGGCGGCATTGCGTTCCGAATGGGAAGCCGTGCTTAAGGTTGAAGACGACCACGAACGCCGTTTGCAAATTGAGAAGTATCTAGATCGAGGTCGAGGCGACTGCCATCTGCGTCGGCCGGACATCGGAACGCTGTTGGAAAACACTCTCCGTTTCCGTCATACGCAATGGTATGGCCTGCTGGCTTGGGTGGTTATGCCCAACCATCTGCATTTCCTGGTCGAAGTCGGAGAGACGCCGCTTTCCAAAATCGTCAAGGAACTGAAACGCTACACGTCCCGGGAAGCAAATAAGATTTTACGCCGGACGGGCGCGTTTTGGTGCGAAGATTATTTCGACACTTATATGCGCGATGCACAACATCAATTGAAGACGCTGCGTTACATTGAAAATAATCCGTGAAGGCGTTGCTGACGCGCGAGCCAAAGGAATGGCCGCAGAGCAGCGCCCGTTTCCGGGACGAAAATGGCATTCTGTGTCTATGACCAGCGTGGAGAGCGCGGCAAGAACGGGAGTTGGCTGTGGAATTTCGGTGCCGGTATGCCAGACCGACGTGCTGCGGTTTGGGACAAACCGCGCTCCGCTTGGAGCGGTTCGCGTCCGTTGCCGGAATTGTTTCAAGCGGCGGGTTGCGAATTTGAATTCAGCGCGAAGACCATTCAGCCACTGACAAAATTACTTCGGGAAGAACTGGAAAAACTTTGAACCTGAAGAAAATTTGCAGCCGGTCTTAGATATTCGGCGTCCTTCTATTCAGGATGGTGTTCATTGGACGCAGAAAGAACTGGGAGTTTCGGAGTCTTGATCGGCCAAGGAAAGCCGGCTGCGCCTCCCTCGTCGTCCACCTTCAAAAAATGGTGCCCAACAATTGTCTCCCGCGGCCTATCGATGACTAAAACGAGAACCTGATCAGGAATCCCATACCAGAGGGTTAGGTGTACGTGTCGATTATCTCCGCTGGCGTACACCTGCATCGGCACAAAATCAGACCTCTTCTTTGGCAGCTTGAGTTTTTCGTTACACTCCTTGAGGTACAATTCCAGGTCAACCTTGGGCTTGTTCTTCTCAGCGACTTGACGCACTGGTTGGACAATGGTTGCCATGAACTGCCCTTCATCAAGCTCATTGAGCATAGTTGTCCTTTTACGACGAACAAATAATGGACGGCTCGTTCTGCAGCCTGTCTCGTTTGAAATTTACACTTCAATCCCGTACGCCTTGATTTTGTTGTAGAGGGTCTGGCGGCCGATGCCGAGGCGTTTGGCGGTTTCGAGCTTGTTCCCGCCGGTTTCCTTGAGGGTCTGGATGATGGCGTTGCGTTCAACCCCTTCGAGCAGTGTGAAACTCGTGTCGGTGCCGTCGGTCGAGCCGACTTTGGCGTTGGTGATGGAAAGATCAGCCACGTCCACTTCGTTGCCTTCGTTCAAGAGGACGGCACGCTGGACTTCATTTTGCAATTGTCGAACGTTGCCCGGCCAGTCAAAGGCGATGAGCCGCTCAATCGCTCCCGGCGTGAAGCTCGAAATGACGTGATTGGCTTGTGCGGCGAACCGTTTCAAAAATGCGTTCGCCAGCGGCATGATGTCTTCGCGGCGTTCGCGCAACGGCGGCAGGTGAACCGAAATGGCGCTGATGCGGTAATAAAGGTCCTCGCGCAATTTGCCCTCTTTGAGGGCGTCTTCCGGCTTGCGGTTGGTGGAGGCGATGACGCGGCAGTTGGTCTTGTA
>Ga0116134_1001065_pt1 | contig 14007 bp, 8 predicted proteins | sample June2015DPH_19_5_FD_89737 | JGI IMG/M metagenome (GOLD analysis project Ga0116134, IMG submission 89737) | Peatland microbial communities from SPRUCE experiment site at the Marcell Experimental Forest, Minnesota, USA - June2015DPH_19_40 | ecosystem: Environmental > Terrestrial > Soil > Wetlands >...
GTGTCCGTTGGACAGAATCTGATGCAGCAGTTCACCGCCGTCGCGGCACCCGACTATGCCCCACAAACGTTCACGTGGAGTGTAACGTGCAACGCAGAAAACTGCGGAAGCATCGTCTTAGCCTGCGTCGCGACCAATTCCTGCAACGCAAACAATACCGACGTGGCAACGTATACCGCGCCGCCCAACGCCGCGAGCGTTGCTGTGCTGGCGACCTGGAACCCGCCAACGCCACCGACTCAGCCGAGCATCGGTCAGGCCAAAGTCACAGTTGCCTCGCGCCTGCCTGCGGGCACGTACTCATTCCAATTTTCCGGCTACGACAGTAATAATCTAGTCGCCGCTGCGGGAAGCTTCATCCTGGCATCGAACGGCACGATCACGGCGGGCGTCGAAGACGTGCTGTCGATTGTCCCGCCGAATACGCTACCACAGCCGCAGCAATTTCCGATTGCATCGGTTTCGTACACTCCGATTGCCGGCAGCAACGGCCTGGGGACGCTTACGCTGGCCTTGACCGGAGGCCCCACGAACCAATACACCGCGGTGCTAACCTCGTCTGGCATCATTCGGATGATCGAGTCGGACGGTCTGGGAACCGGCTCCGGCGTCATGCAAAAATTAGCGACCGCCTCGGTCTTCAATGCCGCCCCACAGACATTCGTATTCGGATTCACCGGCATGGATTCGAGCCTTGGCCGAGTCGGATCTGTCGGTCTGCTGCCGATGACTCCAAGTGCATCCGGCGGCACTATCGCCGGAGGTCTGCTCGACTCCAACGACAGCGGCTCTGTCGTGTGCAGCCCGGCGCCTTGCAGCATCGCGGCGACCAGCGGTTACTCCCAACCCAATGGCAGCCTCCCAACCTATTGGAACATGACGCTGGCTACCGGGAACACCATGCAACATTTCGACTTTTTTGTTGCTGGCGGCGGAACCAACTCCCAAACGAGTCCCCTGACTCTTTATGTCATTTCCACTGACCCAACCGACGCAACCCACCCCGCGCTTTCCGGGACGTTGGTGTACCAATGGCCTGGGACCGCGAATGTTCCGATAACCTACAACAACCTGGCCTTCTGCCCCACGGTGAACGCGGCGTGTACGTCCGTTTCGAATCTTACCGGAGCAACCGCGAACGTCTCACTGACGCTGGGCACCACCGATGGCACATCGAGCGGGACGGGCGGGACGGGTGGCTTCACCGGCACGTTCGACCAGAACAATGACGGAACGATCACCTCGGTGGGGCCGTCGGCGCCCTTCTCGTACACCTACGTGGCAACTCCAATCAACACCAACGAATACCTCGGACGCTACATCTTCCAGATGCTTGAGAAGCCGAATACGACCCCGGCGCAGCCGCTTCCGTTCATTCTGTATGCCAGCGGCGCAAATCGTGGATTTCTGCTCGATCAGTCCAGTTCGACGGTGATGACGGGGACCATGAACCCGCAGCCCTCCAACATAGTCGGTTCTTACGCTCTTTCGGAGCTGGCAGGCGTCTTTGCGGCAGCAACCATCAGCAACAGCGATTTCAGCGTTACGCCGGTAGTCGAGAACCTGCTGCTCACGTCGCCCGGAGGGCAGGAATACAACGTCAGCGGAACACAGAACCCCAGCAACGCAACGCTGACCGGGACGTATACGATGAGCTTCTCAGGAACAGGCACAATCACATTGACCGCGCCGTCCACTGCGACCTATGTGATTTACGCCATCGACGCCACTACGGTTCCCAATCCTGGGGATTCCTCGCTTCCAAATTTCGCGATCACGGATTTCATGATGATGGGCACTTGTACGCCCCAAGGTACTCCACCTACTTGCAGCAGCGGGCCTCCTAGTTCCATCATCTTCGCGCAGGAGTAGAGCGGAGCAAAGCTTGGTACGCTCGGACAACTCGTAGCGCTAAGGCGGCTGCACGCGGCCTTTCCCATTCAGGTCCGGCTTCCAATCCATCCCGGTTCGCGGACGTGTTCTTCTTCCATGCGGCGCAATCGCGCGGCCATGATGTTGGGGCGCCCAAGATATCCCACAATTTGTTTTGGGTTCCCGCGGTCGACAACCGGCAGGCGTCCGATGTCGTGGCGAAGCATTTTGTCGGTGGCTTCGGAGAGAGTTTCGTCGGGATGAGTGACCACCAACTTTGACGAGCCGCTCTCGAGCACGCTGGCAACTCCGCTGGGCTCGCGGTCGAGCGCGCGGAGAACATCGCCGCGAGTGATGATGGCTTCGAGATGCCCGCTGTCATCCACAACCAACAGGGCCTGGTGACGGCAGACTTCCGGATCGCGCCGCGCAATGCGCTCGGCCAGTTCACCGACGCACATGCTGGATGGGATGGTAGGGGCGTTGCGGTCCATGGTCTCGGCGACGCGCATCTGCTGCAGGATGTCGGCCTCGTAATCGTGATGGATGCGGAGGCCGCGCCGGGCGAGTTTCTCGGTCATGATCGAGGCATGCGGCATCAGGAGCATGGCGATACCGTCCGCGATCACGCAGACCAGCATGAGCGGCAACACGGCGTTGTAGTCGCGGGTAATTTCGAAAGCAAATATGATGAAGGTGAAGGTCGCACGCGAAGCGGCGCCGAACACGGCGCCCATGGCTACCAGCGCGAACGCTCCCGGTGAAAGATGAGCACTCGGAAAAATGCGGTTGACGAGCATGGCGAACGCTCCGCCCATCGCCGCACTCGACATGAACATGGGAGCGAGCAGGCCGCCCGAGGTTCCCGATCCCAGCGAAATGACCAGCGCCACCGCCTTGGCGATCATCACGACCAATAGCAGCTCGATGGCTAGGCGAGCGTTCAGAATATCGCTGATAGTGTCGTAGCCGACTCCCAGAACGCGGGGCACGAAGTATCCGATGATGCCCAGGCCGAGCGCGCCAATCGCTGGCCACCACAGCTCATCGATGGGAAGCTTTTCGAACTGATCCTCGGTCCAATAAAGCGCCTTGCTGAAGGCGACGGCGGCCAGGCCGCACAAGCCTCCAAGCAACAGATAGAAGGGGAGGGCGCGGGGAACGCTGAAGTCCATGGCGGCAACTTCAAACATGGGGCCGCTGCCGAGCAGTTGCAGATGCACCGCGGTGGCCAGTGTACTCGCGATCACGAGAGGAATGAACGAGCGCGATTTGAATTCGAAAAGGAGAAGCTCAATCGCGAGAATGACTCCGGCGATGGGCGTGTTGAAGGTAGCCGACATTCCGGCGGCAGCTCCGCAGGCGAGCAGCACTTTGCGTTCGACGGCGGTGGTGTGCACAATTTGACCGACGAGAGAGCCCAGGGCGCCGCCGGTTTGGATAATCGGCCCTTCCGCGCCGAACGGGCCGCCAGTGCCGATGGCGATGGCAGCGGAAATCGGCTTCAAGATGGCGACTCGCGGCTCGATGCGGCTGCGGTTGGTGAGCACGGCTTCCATCGCCTCAGGAATGCCGTGTCCTTTAATTTTTGAGCTGCCGTACTTGGCCATGAATCCGATTACGATGCCGCCAACAACCGGGGTCACAATCACCCACAAGCCGATGTGATTCAGCCGCGCGCTGACGAAGACGAAGGAGAAGCGATGAAAAAAGAAAATGTTGGTGAAGAGTCCGATCAGGCGATAGAGAACGAAAGCGACGACTCCGGCAAGCAGGCCGACGCCGGCAGCGAGGCCCGAAATCAGGACCATGCGAAACTGTGCGGGGGTGGCGAGGCTGTCGAAATTCAAAGCACCAGCAGGGGATCCGGATCCGTTCTTGCCAGCACCAGCCGACGACGATTGGCCATCGGATTGGCCATCCAAGAGAGACATCCAACCTTCCTTTCTCTGTTTCTTTCCGGCCTGATGAGCGTGAATCTGCTCAGGTTTGGCCGGATTTATATATCGTAACACGATGTATATAAGCGCAGAAGTGACGAGGGGGCCGCCGGTGTTACCAGAGTTCTATTTCCCGCGAAGCACCGTCTTTGCCGTGGCGAGATTATCGAAACGGTCGTAGGCGCGGACCACGACGACGTGGTCGTTCGCGGTGCTCCCAGCCATCGGACCCGGTGCCGCTTCGGGTTGGGGCACAGTCACGCGAAAATCGTAGTCTTCGGTTTTGGAATCGGACAACTGGCCGACCGGCTCGACGAATTGCCAGTCGCCGCCATCGAGCGAATACTCCGCCCGCTTGATCGGCGAAAACGAATCGCTGGCGCGGAAGCGGACGTGAATTTGTTTGCCGTCAAGTGTCGCAGTCAGGTTGTCAATGATTGGAGCAGTGCTATCGACCTCGAAGCGGGCGCTGACACGTTCGGCGTACAGCGCTTCTCCGGGCGAATGCGAGGGCGCATCGGAGGCAATGACCTTCACGGTGTAGCCGCCGTCCGGTAAGAGACTGGCGTCGAAAGAATAATAGCGATCGGAGAGATTGTTTTTCAGCAGCAGCCAGCGCGATTCGCCGTCGCCGCGATAGTAGACGTTGTACACGAGCTGGTCATCGTTGTCGTCGTGGGCCGACCAGCGGATGCCGATCGAGTCGCGGTCGCGCAGAGCGGGAGGCGGAGGATCGAAACGCGGCTGCCCCTGTCCTTGCCCAGGCGACTCGCCGCCGCTTACATGGGGAATCGGCTGATAGTGGTAGCCGGGCTGCACGATAATTTCATCAATCTCAGGGGCAACGTTCTTGGGCAAGTAGTTCAGTAAGACGTCGTCAACGCGAGGCGCGGGATTGCCGGCATGGAGCACGGCCTTCCACTGCACGAAACGCGCTGGCGGAATGTTGAGTTCGGAGCCGCCGGCCAGGGCAAGATTAATGCGCGTCCATTTACTCCAATTGCGGTCGGGATTGTCGACGTTGCCGCTGCGCGCATAAAGCTCGACGTTGGAGTTGGAATTGGAGCTGGAGTTGCTGGTGAGGCGAACGCTGGCGCGTCCCCAAAGCGAAAAAACGTGCGCGTCGAAGACATCGCTTTCGTACGTGCCCTCAGATTCAAGACCAGGACCGAGAACGAAGATCTTTCCCAGGTTGCTGCTGGAGGCGTAGAGTCCTCCGCCGGGCGCGGCGGCGAAGGCGGTGATCTGGGTGGCGCTGGCCTTGATCAGATCGGTGAAATCGTCAGCCTGGTTGCCGTTGATGGCGAAAATGTGGCCGCGATTGCCGGTGCCGGCGAGGAGGCGTCCGTGTTGATCGAAGCCGAGAGCGTAGACGAGATCTTCGTGGGAAGTCCACAAGCGTGACGGAGCGCCATCGGGAGCGATGCGATAAATCTCGGAGCCACCAGTAGCGCCAACGCCGGGAGCGGGAAAGGGCTGCGTCATCATAGCCGCGGTGGGAGCCGCGGTAAGGGTGATATTGCCGCCGGGCCCCGGCACATTCTGCACCGGCGCCGCGAGCATGACGCCCATTTGCGGCATCGCGCCTCCGGCGTGCTTCTCTCCCGCAGCGGCGGCGTAGATATTGCCCGCGCCGTCGATGGCGAGCGCGGTGATTTCTTTCTTGGGCGCGCTATAGAGAACGAAGGCTTCGCCATTGGGCGCAATGCGATAGACGAGTCCGCTGCCGTCGGAGCCGGCGATAAGGTTTCCTTTGGGATCGAGGGCGAGAACGCGGATATGGACTTCATCGCTCTTGAAGAAGAGCGAGTGCTGGCCGTTGGCGCCGACTTTGTAGATTTCGCCGTGATCGCCGGTGGCGACATACAGGGTGCCGGCCGCGTCAAGAACGATGTCCCAGATGTACTTGGAGCCGGGATCGAAGTAGGAGGTTACACTCCAGGATGCCTTCGCATCGGCCTTCGCGCCTTTCACCGATTCGAGCCGCGGAGGTTCGAGACGATAGACTTTGCCGTCGGGCGCAGTGGCCGCATAGACAACGCCATTCTTGTCGACGACCAGGGACTGCACCTGCAATTCCTGCGGCTCGAAGATGGTCGTGCTTTGGCCGTCGGGCGTGATGCGGTAAACGCGGGCCGGAGATCCGGCGGCGGCATAGATGTTGCCCGCGGAATCGGATGCGATCGACCAGATGTAGGTCGAAGGCGTGGTCGCGAGCGCTTTGAAAGCCGGAGCGAGTTCGAGGCCGCCCTCACTGCGCAGCGCAATGCCATTGGCAGTGCCCTTGGTCAGTTCCTCGAACTTGGATTGTTCCCAAGTGCGCGTGCCCTCGGCGAGGGCGAGTGCGGAAAGCCCGAAGGTGGAAAGAATAAGTGCAGATAGTAGAGCGAACGTCTTACGAGCCAAAGTCATACCTCATTTTAGGTTACTCGGGTTTTAAGATATACGATTGGGTTGTCATCCTGAGCGAAGCGAAGGATCTGCTGTTTGGTGCGCGGACAAAAAAGCAGGTCCTTCGCTTCGCTCAGGATGACAGGCTTTGGGGACGCAAGCTATCATGCACGCGGCTACTTGATGTTAATCGTCAGCATCTGCGCGCCGGAGACGACGTAGTCGAGCGGTTCGGTGGAAGCTTCGCTGACTGACGATTCGCCGAGCACGACCATATCCTGCGTGCCGCGCATGTTTTCCATGACGTTCATGACGGAAAGCGGCAGCGTCGGCATCACCTTGTCGGCGACCATGGCTTCGGGATCGGACTGGATCAGCGAAACATAGACGCGATCGTTGGCACGTTCTTTGTTCAGCAACGCGATCGTCGGCGCCAGGCCGAGGCCGCGGTTCATCATCGGAGTACCGCGGCGCATGCGATCGAGCGTGTCTCCGTCGCTGACCAGGATGCGCAACGTTCCTTTCGACGTGGAGGTCGGAATCCGTATGGGAATCTGGCGGACGAGGCGCTCGCCACGATACGGACGAATTACCGTCTCAACCGTAATCTGGTCGCCGGGACGAGCTTCCGTCATATCGGTGCGCGCAGCTTCCAGGCGGGCGGAGCGGCGTTCGCGGACGAGATCGAAGTCGAGTTTCACGCCCTCGACGTCGGGAGCGTCGAACGGGTTGCTGTAGATGCGTCCAAAGCGGTCGCCGATCGTGGCCGCCGCCAACGCTGCCGCGGGCTGCCCGTTGTCCTGCGGGGCAAACATGTTGCGCAGCGTAACGTCGGGATACCCCTTCACGCTGAGCACGCCATTCATGCGGTAAGTAATGTCTTCGCCGTATTCGTTGGTGCCATGCAGCGCGTTAAAAACGGTGGCCATCATGGCCAGTGGGCTCAGCCGCGCATTGTTGAGAATCTCGTAATGAAATTCCTTGGTAGCCGTTCCATGTTCACCCAAACTATGCATGGCGACCGTCACCGGAATCATCTTCGACTCCCGCCCCGGGACGCCCATAATGCCGTTCTGGCGGTCCTGCACGAACGCGCCGAACGTCTCGGTCGTATTGACGATCTTGAAGGCATTCAGTGGTGAAGGCAGTGTGGCCAGCACCGTGGCCTTGGTCATCGGCAAGTCCACTTCACCGAACTGCAAGAGCGGATGTCCGCAGGCAAGCAAGCGCTGCGGATCGACGTAGGTCACAGTGCAAGTGGCGGCAATATCCATATCGCCACGAACCAGCACGGCGCTGACGGCGGATCCGGCCTCGATCGGTTCTGGCTGTTTGCGATCGCTAGCGGAGCCAATGCCCATTACCGGAACGATGCCGGCGGCAGCGAATTGTGGCCCGTAGCGCTGCAAAGTCTCGTCGGAGAAACCGTTGAACACGAGCGGCGTTTCGATGGGCTTCAGATAGTTGCTGTAGTTCTGGACTGGGAGCGTCGCGCTTTCGCTGGGGCTGGCGGTTTGCGAGGTTGCGTTCTGACTTGAAGAATTCGCGTCCGGAAGGCTGGCGCGCATTGTCGTCGCTGCTGGCGCCGGTGCAGGACGGCGATCGAGCGCATTGATCTCCAGCATCTCCTCGATCGGCGTCACGCCCGCAATCGGCTCCTTCGAGAACTCACCGATGCGGAAGGCGAGCGCGCCCGCCAGTTTGCCGTCGAAATAGACCGGGCTTCCACTCATGCCGGCAACCACGCCGGTATATTCAGGCTTGGTACCGTGGAGACGGACCAGGATAATATCGCCCTTGGGACCGCTCACGTTACGCAGCACGCCGAGAACTTCCACGTCCATGGATTCGGGTTTCACGCCCTGGAAGACGGTGAGCGCGGTGCCTTTCATGCCTTCGTGGATCTGGTCGAGCGGCATGATTGACGGGGAGACGATTGCCAGGGAAACGATCGCCGGGGAAACGTTGGCAGGAGGAACGCTTGCAGGTGCTGGTCTGTCCTGCGCACTAACCCAGACGCAGGACGCGAGACACAAAAGGACGGCGAGTGTGCGCGCAACTTTACCCATGAACGACCCCGGAGGCCACAAAGTGACCCTGTCGCTTGCAAAGACTCCGCGTGCTATCAGAAGGTTTTGCCAGGGGGGAGGTGGTGTTTTTTTAGACCCGCAAAATATCCCAACCGCAGAGCTCTTGCATCTATACTAGCACAGGAGTTTTCGAGGGTATCCCCATGATTTCTGGCGTTGTTGGCGGGCCAAACCGCGTGACCCCGGCTTCCCGTAAACGTGTGATCCTACTGGCGTTTGTTCTTTTTGGGGTGGCGGTTGCGACTTTCCCGGCGCGGGCGCAACAGCCCCCTCAGCAACCCCCGGCGAATCCGAACCAGCAAGAGGCTCCGCCCGAAGCCGGAGGACCACAAAACGACGTTGGCCCCTATATCATTCCCAAGAAGAAGGAAGAACCGCCGCCCCCGGCCCCCGAAAAGCCAAAGAAGATCGAGAACATGCCCGACTATTCGATCACGGTAAACGTGCCGCTGGTCAACCTGGATGTGCTCGTGACCACCAAGGACGGCCAGACTGTCCCCGGGCTGCAGAAAGGAAATTTCAAAATCCTGGAAGATGGCGCACCGCAGCAGATTGCGAGCTTCAATCAGACCCAGGCTCCAATCACGGCAGTGCTGCTGGTCGAGTTCGCATCGACCAACTACGACTTCATTGTCGAAGCCTTGCGGGCATCGTACGCTTTTGCGAACACGCTGCAGAAAAACGACTGGGTGTCGGTGATTTCCTATGACATGAAACCATACATCCTCGTGGATTTCACCCAGGACAAACGCGAGGTCGTGGCGGCATTAAACCAGTTGCGCATGCCGGGTTTTTCTGAAACCAACCTGTTTGACGCGCTCTTCGACACCCTGGATCGAGTTGACCGTATCGAAGGCAAGAAGTACGTCATTCTGGTCACCACCGGAGTGGACACCTTCAGCAAGATTAACCTCGACCAAATCCTCAAGAAGATCAAGTCCACAAAGGACGTCACGATCTACCCCATCAGCGTCGGCTTCGCGGCCCGCGAATATTGCGAGGTACACCATTGCCAGACGCGCGGATTCATACACACCAACACCATGGACTACCTGCAAGCGGACAACGAGGTGAAGACGTTCGCGAGCCTGACTGGAGGCCGCGCCTACTTCCCGCGCTTCCAAGGCGAATTGCCGGAAGATTTTCAGCAAATCGCTTCCGATATCCGTAATCAGTACAGCATCAGTTACCACCCCACCAATGCCAAGCTCGACGGCACCTACCGCAAACTGAAAGTTGAACTCCAGGCGCCGGACGGTGGTCCGCTGAAGATACGCGACCAGAAGGGCAAGGAAGTGAAATACATCGTATACGCGCGCGAAGGATATACGGCAAAGCACTCGGTGGAGTAAGAAGTCATACGGTGGAGCGACGGGCACCCCGTCCCGTCTGCCGTGCGCACTGCACGCAGTCGCCTGTCTGATTTACAATCCTCAGTTCCCCTTCAGGAGACAGCGCCGTGATCCCACGCTATACCCGGCCCGAGATGGCTCGCATCTGGAGCGACGAGAACCGCTTCCGCACCTGGCTCGCGGTCGAAGTCGCCGCGACCGAAACATTGGCCGCCGTGGGCATTGTGCCGAAAGATGCCGCCCAGGCCATCCACGCGCGCGCCGACTTCAACGTTGACCGTATCTTCCAGATTGAAGCCGAGGTCAAGCACGACGTTATTGCCTTTACCACGGCAGTGGCCGAAATCGTTGGCCCGCATGCGCGCTGGTTTCACTATGGCCTCACCTCGAACGATGTTGTCGATACGGCGCAGGCGCTGCTCATCCAACAGGCTTCGTCGTTGATCGCCGGCGACCTGGAGCGACTTGCCGAGGTGCTCGAACGCCGGGCGTTCGAGTTCAAGGATACGCCGATGATCGGGCGCACTCACGGCGTCCACGCCGAACCCATCACCTTTGGATTCAAAATCGCCAACTGGTATTCGGAGACCCAGCGCAACATCGCGCGCTTCCAGGCCGCCGCCGAAGATTTGCGTGTGGGCAAGTTCTCGGGCGCTGTGGGAACGTTTGCCCACCTCACGCCGGAACTCGAAGAGAAAATGTGCGCGCGCCTGGGATTGAAGGCCGCCGCGGTGTCGTCGCAGGTGATTCAGCGCGACCGTCATGCCCACTATCTAGCCACTCTGGCCACGATCGCGTCCACGCTCGACAAGATCGCGACTGAAATCCGTCACCTGCAGCGCACCGAAGTCCGCGAGGCCGAAGAATTCTTCAGCGAAAAGCAGAAGGGCTCGTCGGCCATGCCGCACAAGCGCAATCCCGTCACCTGCGAACAGATCAGCGGATTATCGCGCGTGGTGCGTTCGAACGCGCAGGCCGGATTCGAGAACGTCGCGCTCTGGCACGAGCGCGATATCTCGCATTCCTCGGCCGAGCGCATCATCATTCCGGACTCGACCACGCTTGCCGACTATCTGCTGAACAAGACCGCTAACCTGATCGAGACGATGTTTGTCTATCCGGAGCGCATGCTGGCGAACCTGGAGAGCACGCGCGGCCTGGTCTTCAGCGGACCGTTATTGCTGGATCTGGTGGAGAGCGGAGTTTCTCGCGAAGACGCCTATCGCCTGGTACAGAGTCATGCCATGCGCGCGTGGAAAGAGAATCTCGACTTCCACGAGCTGATCGTGAACGATCCCGAAATTCGCGGACGGGTGCCAAAAGCAAAGATCGAACGCGCGTTTGACCTGAAGCGGCAGCTCAAGAATATCGACAAGATTTTCGCGCGGGTGTTTCCGAACAAGACTGCCGTCAGGAAGAGCTCTGCATCGTCAAAGAAGAAGGCCGCTAAGCGGAAGAAATAGCGCTCTAAGCTTTTACTCGGCGTCTCGGCGGTGAGAAGATTTTCCGCCTCTCACCAGTTCCAGCAACTCAATCAACTGCTTCAGGTTCTCCTGTCCGACGTGGCGGAGCATCTCACGTCCGTGCTTTTCGATCGGATTGTCCATTTCACGCAGAAGCTTCAGCCCGGCGGCGGTGATCTTTCCGTAGATGACACGGCGATCGTGCCGGGCGCGCGTGCGCTCGACAAAGCCGCGATATTCGAGTCGATTCAGCAGACGCGTAATGTCGGGATCGTGCGTGATCATGCGCTCGCCGATCTCGCGGCACGGCAAGCCCTCCGTCCCAGCTCCGCGCAGGATGCGCAGCGCGTTGTACTGCGTGCCGGTGAGTCCGAACTCTTTGAGCCGGGCCTCGACCTGCGCCTGCAGAGCGTCGGCCGTTCGCAACAAAGAAAGATAGGCTTCCTGTTCGGGGCTGGTGAATGGGATTTTTTGCTTGAGTTCCGCCTGCAAACCTTCTGCTCGCAAAGCTTCCTTCTGTAAACCGCGGGGCATGGGGCGAGATTAGTCGTTATGACAGACATCTGTCAATCTTCATTCCAACCCACCCCGCTTGTAACGGTTTGTAAAGGTAATAGTTTGTAAAACCGCCCCGCCGGTCGCATCACCACAGACCGGTCATGCATCTATTTAACTAACCGGTTAATCGTGTGGGAAACCGGAATTCCAGTAAGGATGGCAACCATGAAGAAGCAAATATTTGCGGTGACTGTGGCGTTGCTCGTCCTGCTGAGTATGACTGCAATGGCCTCCACGGGCCGGTACGACGAGCAGATTCAGCAGGCGGTCAGCCAGAAACTTCATGACGCGAAGCAACTGCAGAGCGTGAGCTCGAGCGTCGAAGATGGCATCGTGACCCTGACCGGCTCGGTCGGCCTTTATCAGGACAAGCTCGACGCCGCCAAGAAAGTTAAGAAGCTGGCGAACGTCAGCGGGGTTCGCAACGACATTGAGGTCGCGGGACCAACTGTGCCCGACGGCCAACTCGAGAAGAAGCTGACCAAGCAGGTCGCATATGATCGGGTGGGATATTCCGACAACGCGTTCAACTATATTGCCCTCGACGTGAAAGATGGTGTCGTAACCCTTAGCGGCGACGCCGTGTGGGACGTACCGAAAGACTCGGCGCTCGCCATCGTGGCGCGCACGCCCGGCGTCAAGGATGTGGTGAACGAGGTGAATGTGCTGCCGACTTCTCGGTTTGACGATTCGATCCGGCTGCGCACGGCGCGCGCGATCTATCGCGATTCGGTGCTGGGCCGCTACGCGAGCGATCCGGTCGACCCGATCCGCATCGTGGTCGACAACGGTCACGTGACGCTCTACGGAACGGTCGAGAGCGCGATGGACAAGAACATCGCCGGAATCCGAGCGAGTTCCGTGCCGGGCGCGTTCAGCGTCGAGAACAAGCTGGTGGTGGACTGACGGGCGTGGGCTAACCCGTAAACGACTAAGGAGTTCATCTCTCTCCCCGGGCGCGGCGCAAGCTGCGCCCTTTTTTTGGGCTCCACAGAGGCGTTGCTTTGTGCCTAGTCCGTCTTGCGCGAGTGCACCAGCTTAAGTTTGTCGCCCTGCAAAATTCGCCGGATCTGATGCTTGGCATGGACCGTCCAGGGGCCGGTGGTGTCGAGCTTCACATAAGCACGCCAGTGTTGCAGCGCTTTTCGCGGCTCGCGTATCTTCTCGTAGGCAAGCGCAATGTTGTAATGCGCATCCGCGTAGGTGGGCGCGAGTTGAATCGCGGTCTTATAGGTGTTGATAGCTTCCTCGACGCGTCCGGTTTCGTCGAGCACATTGCCCAGGTCGAAGTGGGCGAGCGCGTAGCGCGGATCGATCTGGATCGCCGAACGGTAATGCCTTTCGGCGAGCGCGTAATCCTGACGGTTGTAATAGAGCGTGCCCAGATTGATGTGCGCGGCGGCGTGCATGGGATCCATATCGAGAACCTTTAAGTAGGCAGTGATTGCTTCGCTCTGCGTGGAGGGATTTTCTTCCAGCACGATCCCGCGCGCGAACAGGTCGGCAACATCGGTAACCACCAGTTCCGGTCCACTCCGTGGCGGGCTGGTCACGACTTTACTCTCTTCGGAGGAGAAATCGAACATGAACTGTCCGGCGATGGGCTCCAGCAGCCGCCCCTGGTGCCGGAAGGCAACCCGGTGTCCGCTTTGATAGGTCCCGGCTTCAAGCAGCGGATTCTCCATCCCGGCAACTTGTTTCAGCATGGCCTCGAGCGATTGCCGGATTACGGCGGGACGAACCCGCTTGGCACAGAGGTCGCGCACTTTCTTGATTTGCACGAGATCGAAGAAGGAATAATCTTCGCCCACCGTTACCAGTCCTGCCTTCTCCCAGGTCTGAAGCTGGCGAGGAACTAGCCGGAGAATGCGCAGCAAGTCTGCTCGGCTGTAGCGATACACGATTGTAAGAAGCTCTCGTCCATGATTATCCGGAACTTGTGTGCGGGAATGCAAGTAGCAACGTGGTGGAAGGCTGTGGAGAATTGGGGCGAAATGGCACAGAAGTGGTGGACTTTCATGCCCGCGCGGCCGGTTTGCGTCCATCGTAACATTGCCTCCTACCGGTTTGTATGGATGCAACCCCATACATAGCGGTAGAATCTGATTAAGCAGGAGCGCGCCGTCCTTGTAGTGCATGGGCTCCTCGCTCCAAGCTGCACTCCCATGTTCGAAGGCACGTTCGAAGGGAGGTACGGATTATGAGCAGATTTGGTCTTCGCGGGTTCCTCATCGCATTAGCTGTTTTCCTCGGCCTCACTCTCACGCCAGATCCAGCATTCGCTCAGCACGGTGGCGGTGGTCACGGCGGTGGCGGTGGCGGCGGTTCCCATGGCGGCGGA
>Ga0116134_1001066_pt1 | contig 13987 bp, 14 predicted proteins | sample June2015DPH_19_5_FD_89737 | JGI IMG/M metagenome (GOLD analysis project Ga0116134, IMG submission 89737) | Peatland microbial communities from SPRUCE experiment site at the Marcell Experimental Forest, Minnesota, USA - June2015DPH_19_40 | ecosystem: Environmental > Terrestrial > Soil > Wetlands...
ATACACATCAGTTCGCGCCCCCTAAAATTTCTCTCAATGGTCGGCTTGACTCATTGCGGCGACTATCCACTAAAGCCGATCCTTCGATAATTATGGCATCGTGTTGAAATGGGAAAAACCCACCATAGCTTTTGCCATAGTATTCAGATGCCGGTATGGTAAAATGAATCGCCACGGGCGGCGCATTAAACCTTTCAGCACAACCTGAATCTTCAAATATGATTGGAGTTGTCATAAATCATTCAATTTTGGATGTTGGCGGTTGCGGCGGTTGTGGCATGGATGTTATAGAACGAACGGGAAGCACGCGCTGGCCTATTTTTTCTCCATCCACCAATACAATTATTGAATAATTGCCAGCCGATTGAAAAAACAAACCAGAAATCGGAAATGGCACATCCATTACTTCTGTCCCGTTAAAAACGTAATCTGGCAAAATCGCAAGGTTCCCAACGGTATTTGCCAAAACTTGACCAGTTCTTGGGTCTTCAATTCGCACGGCTATTACTATCGGCTTTTCAACTTTTCCGCGAACGTTCGTAATCAAAGGCGTTATGAAAAATGAAGGAACCGCTATCGGAAAGGCTCCCGATTGATATTGATGAAAACTACCAATGAAAGACACCTTCCCGGTTCCAACCTCACGAATGGCTGAATCGGAAAGCACAATACCCATCAATACGATTTCATCTTGCATTACCATAAAATCACCACAAAATCATGCATCTGTCAACTGCCAACGGCGGCGAGCCAAATTTTACAACACCTTTTAACCATTCTGTAACATTCAAACTGACCCACTACCCAAGCATGATTTTTCAGGGTGAGTTGAGGGGTGACTACCGAGCGCGCAGAACGCTCAAAACAGGTTGCTTATTTCGTGTAGTTCGTGTGTTTCGTGGTTCAATTGAACGCCCCGAACAGCGCGCGCATTTCCTCGTCCACGTCCGCCGAATCGGCCAAGGTTTGTGCAATTTCGTCACGGAGCAGTTGCCGGTAGCGTTTCCGCAGCCGATGCACCGCCACACGCACCGCGCCATCGTCGATGCCCAGCGCTTTGGCAGCGTCGGCATGGGACAACGCGCCCTTGCCGGCGGTGAGGAAGATTTTCAGTTCCGCGAACAATTTTCCCCGACTGTCCGCCTCGCACTCGGCCTGCAGCCGTTCGATTACCTTGGCGAGCAGGATCACGGCCCACTCGCGGTCGAATGCCTTGTCGGGACTCGGCTCGGCGGTGGCGGCGATTTGAAATTGGGTGTCGGCGGTCTGCCAGTCAAGGGACAGCGGCGTCACGCCGCCGCCGCGTTTCTGGCGGTGCGATTTGTCCCATTCGTTGGCGAGAAAATGCTTCAGCGATGCGAGCAGTAAGGCGCGGAAACGGCCACGTTCGGCGCTCAGACCTGCGAGATAATTTTTTTCGAGAAAGCGCGCGAAGAAGGCCTGGGTCAGGTCCTCGGCGTCTTCCTTCGTATGACCGCGTCGGCGGACATAGGCGTAGAGCGGAAACCAGTAGGCCCGGCACAGTTCCTCCAGCGCGCGGTCGGATTGCGGCGTGCTGCGCCGTCCGGCGGCGAGCACGACCGTCCAGTGCGTCGTGGCGAAGATGTCGCCCGGCGCGCCCGTGGACGGTGTGGAAGTTTCGGAGGTCAAGCAGTTCCCGGCATGATGGATTGGCACATGGCCACGAATTTTTCCGGGTCGTCCGGTGAGAACCGGATGCGCTTCATGAAGCCCAACTTTCGTTTGATCGCAACGTGACGGCAGCAGTCCGCATTGTCGATCTTGAATGCCCAGAACGCAAAGAGAAAGCCCTTGCCTCTGAAAACATCTGCGAGAACCACAGGCGGGCGGACTTCGATGGCCCGAATTTCGTTTGCCGGCACAACGACGGTGTGGAAAAGAACCCAGGATTGCAGTTCGAGCCGGTCCCGGTAGATGCGATACTCCTGCCACAGACTTTTGGCCGTCCGCTTTGAAATGTAAATGGGCGAGCCGTTCATGTTTCAAAGCAACTCAAATTTTGGGCGGCGGTGGCGGCCCCGGCGTTTCGGTCTTTTGGAAGAGCAGGATGTAAAGGATGGGCAGAATGCCGACGGTGCTGAAGATGGCCAGGCAGATGAACCACGCCAGTTGGCTGTGGCGTGCACTCTTCCACATGGCGATCAGCTTCCAGACGCCGTCCCAGATGGCCAGGGGGATTATCACCAAAAAGATCAATACCAGCAGGGTCGTATGATTCATGTTTGTCCTTGGTTGTTTTAAGGTTTTGGCTGTTCAAATCACTTGATGAAATAACCGGCGGACTTCCACTGTCCATCTTTTTCCAGCATGAACGTGACGGTTTCAATCGCGGATTTTTTGTTGGCGAATGAAGTCTCGAATTGCATGACGACATATTGTCCGTCCGGTGCGCCGGGCAATTCCGTCATCGGTTGCGCCGACTTCAATTTGCGCGACACCAGATTGCCCAAGGGTTTACGGACGTTTTCCAAGGCCGACACCCATTTATCCTGCGTGATGGCCTTTCGAAACAGTTCCGAGGCTTGGTCCCAGCTTTGGGCGTATTGTCCGTCGTCAACCGTTGCCAGCCAGGTCTGCGCCGCCACCGTGGCCGCCTTTTGCGACCCGGCTTTTGGGTTGGAATCCGGCGAAACGGCCTTTGGCGTTCCGTCATTGGTTTCGGTGGCAGATCCGGAAGCAACGCCCGCCAAGAGAGCGGTTGCACACAGCAATCCGACGACTTGGGATTTGAACAGTTTGATTTTCATGGAGGTTCCTTTATTGATGGTTTTAGTTGATCAAATCATTTGATGAAATAACCGGCGGACTTCCACTGTCCATCTTTTTCCAGCATGAAGGTGACGGTTTCAATCGCGGATTTTTTGTTGGCGAATGAAGTCTCGAACTGCATCAAAACGTATTGTCCGTCCGGCGCACCGGGCATTTCCGTCATGTGTTCCGCCGATTTTAATTTGCGCGACACCAGATCGCCGAGCGGTTTGCGGAAAGTTTCCATTGAATTTGCAAAACCCTGTTCCGTCGCTGCGCCTTGAACAATCGCCGAAGCTTGTTTCCAGCCTTCGGAATAGCGCCCGTCATCAATGAGCGCCAGCCAGGCTTGCGCCGCGGCATCGGCTGCTTCGACTTTATTCCTCCTGTCGGTGGCGGTTGAATTGGTGGAAGGCAGGGAATTCGCAGTTTTCTCAAGGGCGTCTTCATTCTGCGCCAGCTTGTCGTTTTTCAACATAAGCAGCGTGATGTCCGGCGCTACGACCCACCGGTAGGTCTCGCTGGTGTTTATCGGCTGAATGTTGTAGGCGACCCCGGGGACCAGCTTGGTCTTGTCTTCGGTGGCGAACTGTGCGGCGTACGCCTGGAAACTGCCGTCGCCACTACTCAGGGTAAGGTGATTCAAGTGCGCCTTAACGGTTGGATGTCCCGATGCAGTAAGCAGGAACTCCTGCCCAGCCCGTTTCTCGAATGCGCTCATCGGGTGGTAAGAACCACCGGGACGCCATTCCTGACTGGCAATAAGAAAATCCGTCCCGGTTTTCTGCCAGGTCTCGTCCTTGACCCACGCCGGAATCGCCGGAGAACCCCTGGGATAGAGCCCGATGATCGTAACCGTCCGAAGTTCGGCCAGTGGAGCTGGCGGGTTGTCCAGATGTGCGTTAGCGCCAAAATGATCATGCACGGAGATCAAACGATACGGATTTTTCGAGGAGAGTTTTGGCTGGTCTGCCGGATATTTGAAGTAACGCATTCCCCAAGTCTGCGCCAGCGGCACCTGGCTCAGGTCGGAGCAGGTGTAAATGTGCGTCAAGAGTCCAAAATAATGGGCATCCAAGATCGGCTGTCCCAGGGTTTTGTAATTGAGCCGAACCCAGCGATGACCAACAAAAACTTCGTTGAGCATGTGGTCTTCAAAGCCGCCCGTGCCGTCGAGCGCAGCCCGGATCGTCTCCCGGACCTGATTATGGTGAATGTTGTCATAAAACATCCGGGCTTGGGCGTCGTCGTTCGGGTCGAACGGGGGAATACAGAAAACAATGCGGGTCGGGATGCCCAACGCGCGGAAGAGGGTGGCCAGATACACCGAAGACGACGTGCAGGCGCCATGCACTTTGTTGTAGAACATGGACCGGCCAAGCGCCTCCTGCTCGAACATTTGCTGATCGGTCCAAATCGGATCAGGTTTCTCCCGATCGAACGCGTCCCGCAATGGAGGATAGACTGCGGGCCTGCCATCCGGGAAATAGACGCCCCAGATGGAGAAGGCATGTGTCGAATGGGCGCGGTTCATGGCCCACGCTGAGACCCGTTCGACGAGTTGCTTGTCCGTCAGGCGATCCGGGTCAATGTTCGCCTGACGGAGTTCCGCAATGAGATCACGCCGCATGGCTTCGTCCCAGTTCTCGGTGGCCGTTGGTTTGAGGTACTGGGTCATGCCAGCGTCGTCCGTGCGCCAATTGGGGTTCTCGCCAATAGCCGGTTGGTAGAACGGATAATAGGTCACCTCGACCGTGCAGGAGTCTTTGTCCTGTGCCAACACGCGGGCGTCCTGAAAATCATCGTTCATGTCGTCAGGATTGACGGGTTTAAGAACCTGGATAACGGAAGTGATGGTGTAGGTGTCTTCTTTGCGCAAATGACGTTCGGCGGAGGCAGGCAGTGTTGATTGTGCTGACACAGTTCTCTCATTCGCGCCTTGCACCAGCTTGTAGCGGATTTTCACGCCGCGCGGGTTGTCGGTGAAGCCGGTGATTTGGAGAATGCCCATGTTCCCTTCAGGGGTTCGGAACAGCCAGATTGAAGGAAGCGGCTCATTAAATTTGGCGGGAAAGGAATCCATGCCGTGTTCGTTCTGAACATTGTGAGCCTCATCGGACAAACGCTCCACTACTGAAGTCGCAGTGATTTCGTCCCAACTATGGTCGCCGACAACAGGAGATACAGTCATGCCCAAGGCCACCAGACGGTTGAGTTTTGGGTTTATACCAAGAGCGTTTGTGTCTTTGGACGGGAACCATATTTCTTGACCTCTTTTTCTTGCCGCCCAACTTTCTTTGGCACCTACAATAAGCAACCCCGAATCAAAATTAATCATCATCAGCGTATTGGTGAGTCCTTGAGAAGTCTCGTAACTGAGGGTGCTTGGGCTTTTGCTGTCAGGAATCACCCACTCAATCACCGCACCGAAGGAAAGATTTTGCGCGGCAGCGGAAGCGGCGGGCGATTGGTTTGCCGGCGTGTTTAGTTCGGGAGCGAGGTCTTTAGTGGTGGTTTGGCCGGGAGGTTGTTCCCCCGGTTGGGAACCGGCTGGAGGCGATTCCGCCGTCGGCACCAAGTCGTAGCGGACCTTCTGGCCCTCCCGCAAACCGTTTAATCCGCCACTGACTACAACCTCCCCCAGCGACAAACCACTCTGAATCCAAACCTTTGCTCCGTCTTTCGTCCCCACTTGCACCTGTCGCCGGCTCACCGTTTGATCTGGTTTAATCACCCAAACGAATGCTCCCTGCGGGTCGTAAAGAATCGCTTCAGCCGGCACGAGCGTGACCCCGTGTTTCACCTCCAACAACAGACGGAGATTCAAAAACAAGCCGGGCACCATCAAGTTCTCTCCTTCAGGGATCAGGCTGGCCCTGCATTTCAGAGTGCCGGTGGTCGTGTCGATTTGATTATCCACCCCGACCAGGAAACCGTGGCCGAACCTCTCCCCTTGGCGGTTGAAGGCCTCCACAGTCAACGCCTGGTAGGCGTCGAACTTCTTGATCACCGCCTGGCAGTCATCCTCAACAATCTGAAACATAACGGAATTTGACGACTCCACCGTGCCCAGGGAATTCAGGTACACTCCAATGTCACCTTTGCGTGCAGTCGTTGCGGAGACCTGTTTCACCTGGCCTCGATTCATGGTTCCCCCGAGAGGTCCGGGCGGTCTCAACAACCGGTGCCAGCAAAACCAGATGGCCAGCACCAACGCTATGCCCGCAACAACATAGGCGTACTTGGGCCAACCGCCCGCGCGGCTCCCAGTTCGCGCGTTAGACGATGTCTCCCTGCACTCCGGGCCCGCTTCGCCCTTCGACGCATCCGAAGCCGCGGTTTGAAGGATTGTTTCCACCATCGTCTTCACTTCGCTGACTTGCTGGTAGCGGAGTTCGGGTTTCTTCTCCAGCGCGCGCAACACCACTTCGTCGAGACGCACGTCAATTTGAACTTTTGACGATGGCGGTTCGAGGCGTTTGCCGGGCAGTTCGCCCGTGAGCATCTGGTAAAACACCACGCCCAGCGCGTAAATGTCCGCGCGATGGTCCACCTCATCGGGATGTTCCACCTGTTCCGGCGCCATGTAATTCGGCGTGCCCATGACCTTGCCGGCAGCGGTGAGCGCCTCGGTAGGGCGCGCCACTCCGTGCGCGCCGTCGTCCTCCTGCGTTTCAGCGGCGGGCAGAGGACTGCCCGCCCTACCACTTTCCGTTCCCACCAATTTCGCCAGACCAAAATCCGCCACCTTCACCCGTCCGCGGCGATCCAGCAGAATGTTTTCCGGCTTGATGTCGCGATGGACGATGCCCTGGTCGTGGGCAAACTGGAGCGCGTCGCAAATTTGCGGAACGATGGCCAGCGCCTCGCGTGGCGCGATGCGCCCGGCACGGAGCAATTGCCGCAGGTTCACGCCGTCCACGAATTCCATCAGGAAGTAGTAGAGTGGTGTAGCGTCGGACCTCTGGCCCGACGTAGAGGGCGGCATCTTGCCGCCCGGAACTGCGCCCGAACTTTCCACACGCTCCGAACCAACCGTAGCCTTTCCGCCGGGCAGGATGCCCGACTCTACGGCAGGCAAGATGCCTGCCGCTACACCGAACTCGTAAAGTGTGACAATGCCGGGATGATTCAGCTTCGCCAGTGCCTTGGCCTCGCGGGTGAAGCGGTCGGCAAACGCCGGATCGTCGCCAATGCCCGGCGGAAGAATTTTCAAGGCTACGATGCGGTCCAATTGTTTCTGTCGCGCCTTGTAAACCGCGCCCATGCCGCCTTGGCCGATGAGTTCAAGGATTTCGAGTTCAGGAAATTGCGCGGCCAGCCCGGCAACCGGCGGCGGGGTGAACGGCCTGGCTTGCCCACCCGTGGCGGTTTCGGCGGCGGCGCCCTGTTTCAGGAGGCAGGCGGGGCAGAGTCCGGCGAGCGCGCCAGCCGGCAGCGGCGTGCCGCATTGCGGACATTTCGGACTGTCTGACGGGGTCACTTTGGTGCCACTCATACACCCAACCCAGAAGCAAATCACGGCCGATGTTACGCGAAAAATCGGGAAAACATTCAACATCCAATATCGAACGCCCAGCATCCAATGGAACGGGCTGCCACATCATTGGTTGTTCGATGTTGGGTGTTGGTTGCGGGATGTTCCCAATTCATCACCGCAATTTAAATCCGCCCTGAAACACCACTTCCGCCACCGTCACGATTAAAAAAACGGCGCTGACGATGGCGTTGAGACGGAAGAACGCGAGATTGATCCAGTTCAAACTGCGGCGGCGCGCAATCCAGTGTTCCAGCACCAGGCAGCCGACGATAATCATCCAACCAACGAGATACGCGATGCGAAACCGGCAGAGCAGTCCGAAGGCGAGCAGCAGTCCGCACATGATCATGTGCGCGAGAAACGCCGCTTGCAGCGCATTCTTTTGCCCCCACGCCACAACGAGCGAGTGCAGCCCCTGCGACTTGTCGAACTCGTAATCCTGAAGCGAGTAAATGATATCGAAGCCCACGAGCCACAACACGACAGCCAACGCAAGAACGATTGGCTGCATGCCGACACGTGCCGCCTGTTCCCAGGCCCAAAAGGCATCGGGTGAAGAGAACATGCCAGCGGGTGACGCAAAGCCGAATTCTCCTTTCACCGCCAGCCACGCGCCGACGGGCGCAAGCGCGAGCGCGAGGCCGAGAAAAACGTGCGTGTAATCCGTGAACCGCTTCGTCAGTGAATAAAAACAAACCACCACCAACGCGACCGGCGAAAGATAAAAACACAGCGGATTGAGGAAACAACTGGTGGCAACCAATCCTGCCCCTGACAAAACACAAAGTGCAATTACCCCCGCCAGTGAAATTTGTCCGGTGGGCAGATGGCGTCCGGCGGTGCGGGGATTCAGCGCGTCGAATTTGCGGTCCACGATGCGGTTGAAGGCCATCGCGCACGTTCGCGCGCAGACCATCGCCGTGAGAACCAGTGCAAACGTCCGCCAACCCGGCCAGCCGCGATTATCGCGCGCGGCGACGGCCATGGCCGCCAGCGCGAAGGGCAGGGCGAAGGCCGTGTGCGAGAAGCGCACGAAGGAAGCCCATTTTTTGATCAAGGAAAACATCGAACATCAAATACCCAAGATGGATGAGTCTGAAATCCGAAGTCCGAAAGCCCGAAATCCGAAAGAAGGCCGAAATCCGAAATCCGAATGACCATATTGGCCGATAGCGAAACCAAAAATCCGGCGGTCTTGGAGTACGAATCTTCCGGCTTCGGTATTCGAGCTTCGGATTTCTTTCGGAACTCGGATTTCGGAATTCGGATTTAGCTTCATTCCTTTTCCTCATTCCAGCGCGGCGCGAGTTGGTTCGGCACGCCGAGATGATCGAGCACGCGCGCGACGACGGTGTCCACCACTTCCTGAATTGTTTTCGGGCCGGCATAAAAACCCGGGTTTGCCGGCAGAATCACCGCGCCCGCCAGCAGCAGCAGTTCCATGTTTTTGACATGCACCAGACTGAGCGGCGTCTCGCGCGGCACCAGAATCAGCTTTTTTCGCTCCTTCAGCACCACGTCCGCTGCGCGCAGCAAAACGTCCTCACTGTAGCCGTGCGCGATGCGGCCCATCGTGCCCATCGTGCAGGGAATGACCACCATCGCGTCCGGCGGGTTCGAGCCGCTGGCGAACGGTGCGTTCATGCTTTTGACATTGTGCGTCTTCACGCCGTCGGGCAGGCGCAGGCCGCCGGGCAGTTCTTCGGCGATGACCTGCGGCGCGTAATTGCTCAACACGACGTGGATTTCATGAGTGCGCGGGTCGAGATTGTCGAGCAGACGCTGGGCGTAAAGCGCGCCGCTGGCTCCGGTGATGGCAACGAGTATTTTCACCGCGTGAATCATGCCGCAAGCGTGCGCCGCAAACAAGCCGCGTGAGTGAATCGTCCTCGTTCTCGTCCTCGTTCTCGTAATCGAACCATGAAATTCGAGGACGAGGACGAGAACGAGGACGATTGGAGTTTATCAAAACAGCTTGAGTCCGGTTTCCCCATCCGCACAATGGCTGCGTGTCCAAGTCACTGGCAATCATATTCGTCACGGCGATTCTTTTGGCGGGATGTGCCACCACACCACACCCGCCGGAAGAAGTCATTTCGTCGCCGCCGGTCATGTCCAATGAGGCATCTTCATTGAACTGGTCGGATGCCAACCTCGTTAAAAAATTCTCCGCCTCACGGGCAATCAGGCCGGGAACGCCGGCAGCCCGGACCAATCGGTCACCCGCCGCGCCGGTGACGACGTGGACTTCGCTCAATCGCTGGGCCGCTGAGAACAAGATCGGCCAACCGCATTTGATATCCCGCACGCCCGTGGCCACATACGCCATTGGGACGGCGAACGGCACGATGGTTTTGGACATCGGCAGCCGCGAAGTGAGCTGGAATGGCACGGAAATCAATCTCGGCTTCGCCCCGGAATTCATTGACGACCAGGTTTTCATCCACGGCCTCGATTTGCAGAAAAATCTTGAACCTCTTTTGCTCGGATCCCCGCCGGCATTTGGCAATCGCGTCATCGTGATTGACCCCGGCCATGGCGGCTCCAACGTCGGCACCCACAGCGTCCTCGACGGCCGGTTTGAAAAAGAATTCACGCTCGACTGGGCAAAACGTCTCGCGCCGTTGCTCGAAACAAATGGCTGGAAAGTTTTTTTGACGCGGACAAGCGACGTAACCGTGTCGAATTCAGACCGAGTCGTTTTCACCGAGGCGCACCATGCTGATGTGTTTATCAGCCTGCATTTTAATTCGACTTTGGACCAGGATAAAAGAACCGGCGGTCTTGAAACCTATTACATTACGCCGACAGGAATGCCTTCGACTTTGACGCGTGGTTTTGCCGACCCCTGGTCGGAACATTTGCCGAATAACGCTTTTGATGCGCAAAATCTCCAACTCGCTGTCCATGTCCACAGCGCATTGTTGCGCGCGACGGGCATTGAAGATCGCGGCGTTCGTCATTCGCGGTTCGACACGGTTTTGCGCGGACAAAATCGCCCGGCGATTTTGATTGAAGGCGGTTATCTGTCGAATCCGCACGAGGCCAGGCTGATCGAAACCCCGGAGTTTCGCCAAAAGCTTGCTGAGGCCGTCGCAGACGCACTGCGGTAAAACAAAACGAGAAGGGAAAATGACTTTGAGTGGAGCGTATTTTCAAAATCAGGTTGAAGCCGCGGAGCGGGGGGAGATAGTAGCCCACGGCGGCAGCCGTGGGTTGTGTCGTTCCCAATTGTCAGCCCCGGGAGGGGCGAAAGATTCGATGTCAGGACGTAATTTTCTGCCGCCCCATCCGGGGCGGGATTATTTTTGTCCGATTATCCCACGGCTGCCGCCGTGGGCTACTTTCTTGCGCGCTTCCGGCGCTGAAGAGGGTCATCTGATGTTGCTCAATAAAATGATTGCGCGTGCCAATGACTTCTATCGAAAGTCGGAAAGCTGAACCCCATGCCATCCTCCAGCCTCCATCCTCGTCGCGCCGAAGCAAAGCGAAGGCGGACTCCATCCTCGCACATTCTCGTCACCGGCGGCGCGGGTTTCATCGGGTCGCACCTCGTCGAGCGTTTGCTGGCCGACGGCAAAACGGTCGTCGTCATTGACGATCTTTCCACCGGCAGCCTGGAAAATCTACGCGCGGTCAAATCGCATCCGCGCCTGCGCGTGGTCCAATCCAGAATTTCCGCGTGTCGCGAACTGCCGAAACTGGCCGCGAACGCGGAATTCATTTTTCATCTGGCGGCGACCGTTGGCGTCGAACTGGTGGTAAAATCCGCGTTGAGCGTTTTGGAATCGAGTTTTCATGAGACGCAGGTTTTGCTGCGGGCCGCCGCGGCCAGGCGCACGCCGTTGCTGTTGACTTCGACTTCGGAAGTTTACGGCAAGAGCCAGAAGCCCGCGTTTGGTGAGGACGACGATCTGCTCATCGGCCCGCCCGGGCAATCGCGCTGGAGCTACGCGTGCTCGAAACTCACCGACGAATTTCTGGCGCTGGCCTATGCGCGGGAAAAATCGCTGCCGGTCATCATCGCGCGGCTGTTCAACACCGTCGGGCCGCGCCAGACCGGCCGTTACGGCATGGTGCTGCCCCGTTTCATCGCGGCGGCGAAAACGGGTGGGCCGCTGAAGGTTTTCGGCGACGGTGCGCAAACGCGTTGTTTTTGCCACGTGCGCGACGCGGTGGAAGCGCTGGTACGGCTGCAAAATTGTCCGAAGGCGCGCGGCGAAATTTTCAACGTGGGCGGTACGGAGGAAGTCAGCATCCTCAAACTGGCGCGACTGGTGGTGAAAACGCTGGATTCAAAATCGAAGATTCAATTCGTGCCGTATGCCAAAGCCTATGCGCCTTCGCCCAAGGGCTTCGGCGTCACCGGTGCGCCGGATTTTGACGACATGCGCCGCCGCAAGCCGATGGTGAAAAAGCTCGAACGCTTCGTGAGGTTCCGTCCGCGCACGCCGTTGCGCGAAATTATCCGCCTGACGGCTATCGAGGGCTGACTAAACCCGCCTTTTTGAGCCGCTTTAGATTGTTTGTTGCGTAGTGCTCTATCTGGAGAAATCGCATGATTGGCGACTTCAATTCCTTTGTCTCCTTTTGTGCAAAACGGCGCAACTCATTGATCGCTTTAACATAACCTTCATTGATGACCGGCTCTACCTCAATACCCGTTCTTTTCTTCACCTCGTCAAGAGCATATTGCAGATGACGAAATTGATTATATTCGTCCTTTCCATTGGAAGGTTTCACGACCGGAGACCACAACTCATAAGTTTTTTCGTATCCAACGAATGCAGTTTTTCCGTATTCAATATCCTTGATAAACTTTCTAGCGAGACGAATCCCCGTGTCCGGTCTTTTGTTCTTCGTGTATTGCATGCCGGTTGTCAGATGGGTAACCACCTCGCAGATGTAAACATGCTTGGTCGTATTATTGATGCCAATCACGTCAATCTCACCTTGAACTTTCTTTGTGTAGACATTGAAATCAACAAAGTCACATTGACGGACAAATCTGAGGTAGTCGCCTACGAATGTTTCTCCGGGATTTTCCATTTTTGGTTGAATTAAATTTTGACACCTTCGCGTACAAGCAATTTACGCTTCCAATCCAACCCGCCGGAAAAGCCGCCAATCTTTCCATTCGCCGCGAGGACGCGGTGACACGGAACCAAAACCGGGATCGGATTCGCCCCGCCCGCACCGCCCACAGCCCGAATGGCCTTCGGCTTGCCAATCGCCTGCGCGATCTCACCGTAACTTTTGGTCTGGCCACGGCGGATTTTGCTCAGCGCGCGCCAGACGCTTTTCTGAAATTCCGTTTTGCCGGACCAATCGAGCGGCGGCAGCGTTTTCGCCGCGCGCCCGGCTAGAACCGCCTTCAACGCGACGGCGGTCGTGCGATGCCAGCGGCGTATTGCGGTAGGGACGCGCTGCCGCGCGTTCTGGCCGGGCGGCAGCCCGGCCCTACCTTTGGCGGGGAAATCCAATTCAGCCAGTCCTTTTTCCGAATAACGCGCGACAAATTGACCGTCGTTGGTGGCAATGGACAGTTTAATCGAACCGGTTTCAAAACCGTGGCAGCCGACGTGAGGAGGCTCTGATTTCTTTAAAGTATAAGCCTCGTTACCTCGGCTGCTACGGGAAGTTGAAATTGCCTCAATCGGCCGGGTTTTCATACGCAGCCGGTCAGTGATTGTGGACAAACATCAGAATCAGGCCGAGCAAGAAAAAAAATAACACGGCGGCGAAAAAGATGAAGCGATTGCGCGCGACGCGCTTCTCGTAGCGCATCGGACGCAGGCCATGCACGCCACCGGCGGCCAGATAGGCGACGAGTCGCGGATTGCTGGTGGTCGGCCGGCGGAAATGGTTCCGGAGGCGATTGAAGAGTGCCGGCAAATCGTATTTACGCACGCCGAGTTCGTTGAACTGATCGGGGGTGGCAGTTTCATCGGCGTCTCGCAGTGGGGTTACCTTTTCAAAAACCGGCTCATGCGCAGGTTGGGGCGGCGGAGACGGGGCTGGTTCGTGCGCGCGGGCGATGGTCGCACCGTGCGGAATGGCGGTGGAACGAAATTTCGGAGTGGGCGCGCGCTGAAGTTGCGTATCGAGCTTCTTGATTTCGGTTTCGAGGGCGGCAATCTGGTCGTTGAGCGCGCGCGAACGGTCGGAAAGCGGATCGTTTTTTTTCTTCGCGGGCCCCATACAACAATTTCAGCGCCGCATCAAAACGGCAACCAGCACGCCCAGCGCGGCCAAGGCAATCAACACCAGCGGCCAGGTCATCGCCAGACCAAATTTGCACAGCTCGCCAAAACTGGCATTGGCGAACGGCAACCGCTCGGGTTCGGGCGCTGGCGCTGCGTCGTCGCCGCCACCCTTTTCGCCGTCCAGGACGGAAAATTTGAGCCGGGCGGCGTTCCATTCCATGCGCGCGTTTTCGATGGTGGTGAGGCCGCGGGTGAGTTCGATGCTGAAATTGTCCTTCGTCCACGCTTCATCGTGGATGGCCTGGATTTTATCGAGCGCGTCGCGAAAATCGGCCACGGTCTTGACCATTTGCTCGGCGTCGCGGCGGGCATTGAACTCGGCCTCTTCGAGCAGGCCGAGGCCGCGCGTGAGATGGTGAATCATTTCCTGGCGGCCGGTTTGAAATTCCGTCTGGCGGCGGCGCAATTCCTC
>Ga0116134_1001067_pt1 | contig 13971 bp, 9 predicted proteins | sample June2015DPH_19_5_FD_89737 | JGI IMG/M metagenome (GOLD analysis project Ga0116134, IMG submission 89737) | Peatland microbial communities from SPRUCE experiment site at the Marcell Experimental Forest, Minnesota, USA - June2015DPH_19_40 | ecosystem: Environmental > Terrestrial > Soil > Wetlands >...
GACCAGATCAATCTCAAGCGCGTGGTGAATCGCCGCCGCGAGCAGGCCCAGGTTTATTTCAACCAGGTGGCCGGGCGCTTCGACCGTGTTTATGGGCCGGGCCGTTCGTGGCAGGCCTTCGGGCATCTGCTGCTGCGTATTCTGCCGCCGTTGATTGTGGCTGATCTCGGATCGGGCGAGGGTTTGTTGAGCGAACTGCTGGCGCGGCGCTGCAAAAAGGTCATCGCCGTGGACAATTCGGAGAAGATTGTCGCCTTCGGCGCAGCGAAGGCGAAGAAGAACGGGCTGAAAAACCTGGAATTCCGGCAGGGCGATTTGCAAAACCCGCCCATTGAAGCCGTCAGTGTTGACCTCGTGATTTTAAGCCAGGCATTGCATCACGCGGATGAGCCGGCCAAGGCCATTCGCAGCGCGCATAAAATTTTGAAGAACGGCGGTCAGATTTTGATTCTCGATTTGCTCAAGCACAATTTCGACAAGGCGCAGCAGCTCTACGGCGACCGGTGGCCCGGTTTTGCCGAATGCGACCTGCATCACTGGCTGGAAGCGGTGGGCTTCAAGAAGATTGAAATCAGCGTGGTCGCCCGTGAGGAACAGCCGCCGCATTTCCAGACCATTCTGGCGAGTGGCGAGAAAAACTGACCGCGTAGCCGTGGACGTCAGTCCGCGCCGATTTCATCCCCGGGTTGGTTCCCGATTGGATTCAGCGCCGACTGACGCCTACCCTGTCATGTGACCCCAGTCAAGTCATTGCGAGCCAGCCAGATCCACACATAAAAAAACCTCACTTTTTTGAAAGAATCGTCTTTTTGCTTGCGAGCTATTGATGGAATGAAAATGTATTGTGAATATAAACCCTTCCAAACCGACCGGGGTTTTATAATTGACCGGCCTGTTTGCGTCAGGTATAAATTAGGTAAATCAATTAGAGGATTTTCGGGAACATATCAACCCATCCGGAGATGGAAGAAAGTGGAAAGGCTGCCCTTATGAGAACGTTGATTGGTTCACTTCTGACAAAAGCAAAGCGGTATTCCCTTGCGATAATCACCGGAGTTCTCCTGGTTTCGGTTTCCTCCTTATGCGCCAGCCCGGTGCAACTGCTTTCCACACATGACCCATCCGTCCCCCTGCCGGCCGGCGGGAACGGCGACTCGGTTGCGCCCTGGATCAGTGACGACGGCAGTTATGTGGTCTTTTCCAGCCTGGCCAACGATTTGACCCCCGGCGGCAACAGTCAGCAGGTCTTGAACGTTTACCTGCATGATTGCAACCTGAATACCATCGAGCTGGTGAGCGCCAATGCCAGCGGCACCGGCGGCGGCAACGGCCATTCCACGGTCGGACAGGCATCCACCTATGGCCGCTATGTCGTGTTCCAAAGCGATGCCAGCGATCTCGTGCCCGGGGATACGAACGGAGTCACTGACATTTTCCTGCGCGACACCTTCATGGGCACGACCCTCCTCATCAGCGTGGCGGCGGACGGTGGCTTTGCCAACGGGGCTTCCACGGAGCCGGTCATGACGCCGGACGGCACGTGCGTGGCGTTCATCAGCGCAGCCACGAACCTGGTGGCCGGAGACACCAACGGGATTCCAGGTGTCTTCGTGCGGGATTTGATTACGCAAACGACCTCGCTGGTGAGCGTGAATGCGGTCGGAAATGGCTCGCCACCAGCGGCCACCATGGACACGCCGGTGATTACGCCGGACGGGCGGTATGTGGCGTTTTTTAGTACGGCTACGAACCTGGCGCCGGGAGTTCCCGCCACCACCCAGGGCGAGATTTATGTCCGCGACCTGCTGGCCGGCACAACCACCTGGGCCAGCACGAATGCGGCGATGACTGTCTCCAACCTGCTGCATTTGATCTCGATGCCGTCCACTCATCCAGTGCTGAGTGATGATGGCCGGTACGTTGCGTTCAAGACCGGCTGGACGAATGGAACCGTTTCCCCCGGCGGCTCAGGCGTGGCAGCGGTGATTTTCTTTCTCTACGACTCGGTGAACGGGACGACCACAATATTGAGCACCAATGGCTACGCGCCCTGGGCAAACTGCGACGACGTTTATGGTCCAGCGATGACGCCGGACGGGGGGTTTGTCGCCTTTGTGCAGCGTGAGCCGGCCGGGAGCACGAATTACTCCAGTGTTCGTCTGTGGAACCAGCAGACCGGCACGAATGTGCTGGTGAGCGCGAACCCGGGCGGTTTGTGGCCGACGAACAGCACGTCGCACACCCCGGCCTTGAGCCAGGATGGACGCTATGTGACGTTTCTCAGCGACGCCACCAACCTGGTGAGCAACACCGTTTCCAACGGCCTGCATATCTATCGCCGGGACCTGCAAACCGCCACCACCGTGCTGTTGGACGCGGATACAAACGGCATCGGTTCGGAGGATCAACTGGGGGCGATTCCGGCGTTGAGCGCCGATGGCCAATGCGCGGCGTTTTCGGCGCTTGACGGCAGGTTGATCGGCGGGGGTAACAACAACGCGCTTGACGTTTTTCTGTGGGACGCGACCACCGGGACGAATGAACTGATTTCCATGTGCGATCCTCTGGCGCCTTCTCAATCCGGAAATCTGGCGAGTTCACTGGGACAGCTTTCCATCAGCGGCAACGGCTGGTTGGTGGCCTTTGCCAGTTTCGCGAGCGACCTGGTGACGAACGATTTCAACGGCGTTGCCGACGTCTTCGTTCACGATCTGATGGCCAACAGCAATATCCTCGTGAGTGTGGGTCTGAATGGAAATTCCGGCCGGGGCGGAGGGTCGTACAGCCCGGTTATCAGCGCCGACGGCCGGTATGTCGTCTTTCTCAGTGGCGCGACCAACCTGGTGGCGGGCGACATCAATGGCGCGGTTGATGTTTTCCGCCGCGATTTGCAGTTGGGCACCACCGCGTTGGTGAGCCTCATTCTGACGAGCGTCAACTCCATCTCCGGCAGCGCCAATTCCGGCATATACGATGCCTCTTTTCCCGTCAGCAGCCAGGACGGTCGCTACGTCGCGTTCCTCTGCCGCACCAACGTTTCCACTGCGCTGACCGGCCTGTTCTGGCGGGACATGAATTCCAATCTGACCCGTGTGGTATCTGGAAACGCTGCCAACCAGGCGATCTCGATCAGTGCGGATGGACAACGCGTGGCTTATTTCGGCAGCTCGTCCGGGCTCTACGTGTGGGACGCGAATTTGCAGGCCAACATCTACACCAACACGACCGCCGGCCTGACTTCCGCCGCCATCGCTCCGGCGGGGAACCGGCTGCTCTATCTGGCCGCGAACCAGTTGTTCGTTTACGACCTGGCGGGCAACTCGAATTTGTTTCTTTGTCCGAGTACCGTCCGGATCAAGGTTTCCTCCCAGTGGAGCGGGGACGGGCGCTATGTCGCCTTTGTCACCGCCACCAATCTCGTGGCCGGCGACAACAACGGGACCAACGACATCTATCTCCAGGATTTGCAGACGGGGAACCTCACCCTGGTCAGCATGAATCAAAGCGGCACCGCCAGCGCCGCCGGGGTTTCGGATTCACCGGTGGTCAGCACGGACGGACGATTCGTGGTGTTCCGCAGTTTCGCCACCAACGTGTTGCCCGGGATTGTGAGACCTCCCTCCTTGGTGGTGTTTGATCGGCTTTCAGGTTCGAACAGTTTGCTCGTCACGGGAACGACGGAAACCGGCTGGACGACGTGGGTGGCCCGGCCGGCCCTCAGCACGGATCAATCGCGGCTCGCCTTTCAAAGCTGGGATGCCGGCCTGGTGAGCGGCGATTTGAACGGGGCCGGGGACGTCTTTGCGGGAGGCATGAATAATTTGCCCGCGTTGGACAGCGATGGAGACGGCATCCCGGATTGGTGGATGATAGAATACTTTGGGCACCCAACCGGACAGGCGAGTGATCTGTCCCTGGCGCAGGATGATGCGGATGGTTCTGGCATGAGCAATCTCCAGGATTATCTCGCCGGCTTGGACCCCACCGATCCGGCTTCTGTTCTGGCTCTTCGCATTGCGGCTGACGCCACGGGCACCAATATGGTGCTGAACTGGACGGCCGTCTCCGGCAAAAACTATCAGATTCTGTCCACCACCAATTTGAGCAACCCGGTCTGGCCGGTGTTTCCCGGCAGTGTCCAGGCCGGCAGTGCCGCGGCGATTGGAGGCCAGCGATATTTCAACGTCCCGGCCACGAATTCACAACGTTACTTCCGCATTTGGTGCGATTGATGGATACGGTCTATGAATAAATCATCCCTGAACCAATTGGCGGCGGTTCACCGGCGGCAAACCGGTTCCGCCTGGGCGTTTACCTTGACTGAATTGCTCGTCGTCATGGGCGTTGTGGCCATGTTGGCGGCGGTGTTGCTGTCGGCATCGTTCACCACCCAGGAACGCGCTATGCGGGCTGAATGCGCGAGTAACTTGAAACAAATTGGCGTAGGCATGGCCATTTATGCCGCGGAGAATAATGATTACGTTCCTCTAATTAGTTGGGAAAATGCGCCACCTGGAAATGGAAATCCATGGCAGACGTATGAGGCATGTCGCACGGCCGGTGTTGGGAGTAGCATAATCACCGAGGGGCCTTATGGGCTTGGCCTTCTTTTCTTTGCCCACGCCATTCAGAACCCGCAAACTTTCTACTGTCCCGCCGTCCTGAGTGGAAGTTTCGCTTTCGCTACATACTCACAGCCGGGTTGGCCTTGGCCTTCGATTCCAGCCGACATGGCTTCTGTTGATCCTCAATTCGACGGTAACCCGTATGTTCGCTGCTCCTACAGTTATTATCCGCAGTCGAAGTCAACCGAGACCTTGAACGAAACCGGCTATGGCAGTGGCACTGCAATTGTTCCAAAGCTAACGGCGGAAAAAATGACTTTAGTGAGTCCCAATCCCGGCGATCCTCCGCAATACGCGATTGATGAACCTGTGCCACTCCTATCCACTTCCGTGGATCCGACCAAAAGTGTGTCCACTGATTTGTTGCAAACCTTTGCAACTCTGAGCCACAAGACCAGCGGTCAGCCCGCCGGTGTGAATGTTCTTTTTGGCGATGGCCATGTGAAGTGGGTGCCTGTGCGTGGAAATAACACGAGAGGATCTAATCTGCCATTCGACCCAAAGTTATGGGATCCACTCGATGTTGGCGGCGAAGGTCCAGGTGAGGATCCGGTCGGTTTCCGGATAATAATGAACGGTTGGAGGCCGTGACGGGCGAGTCTAACCCACCACAATATTCACCAGTTTTTTCGGCACGACGATGACTTTCCGGATCGTCTTGCCAGCGATGAATTGCCGGGCCTTCTCCGAGGCTTTGGCCGCGGCTTCCACCGTGGCGTTGTCGGCGTTGGCTGGAACACGGATGACATCGCGCAGCTTGCCGTTGACCTGCACCGGAATCTCCAGCGTGTCCTCGACGAGCAGAGCGGGATCAAACTTCGGCCAAGGGGCGTAGGTCAGGCTGATTGGATGTTCGATGTTCCCGCCTTCGCTGCGCTCCGGCGCGGCGAGGGATGTTGGACTTGTCGCGCCGAAGTCCGACGAAGGCGGATGTTCGATGTTCAGCTTGCCCCACAATTCTTCCGCCAGGTGTGGCGCGAACGGCGCGAGCAGAATCAAAAAATCGCGCAAAACGGAAACCGGTTTCGTTTCCCACGTTATCGCGTCGTTGACAAAGACCATCATCGCCGAAATCGCGGTGTTGAAACGCAAGCCGTCCAGATCCTCCGTCACCTTTTTGATGCAGGCGTGCAGCGTTTTCAACTGCGCGGGCGTGGCCGGAACATCTTTGATTGCAGGGCTGAGTTTAATCAGTTCCAGCAGCTTCGTAGCCGCGCTTGTCAAAGTGCGGGAGTCCGCGGATGCACATCCGCAGCTACAGGTGTCGGCGGTGGTTTCCGCCTGCTCGAATTCCGTTTCGCTCTGTTCATCCACGAACAACCGCCAGGCGCGGCCAAGAAAACGGTAAACGCCTTCGACGCCCTTGGTGTTCCACGGTTTCACCATTTCGAGCGGCCCCATGAACATTTCAAACAGTCGAAGCGAATCCGCGCCATAGTCGCTGACAATGTCGTCGGGGTTCACGACATTGCCGCGCGCTTTGGACATCTTCTGGCCGTCCTCGCCTAGAATCAGCCCTTGATTGACGAGCTTGAAGAATGGCTCCGGCGTCGAGACGTGGCCAAGATCGAAGAGAACCTTGTGCCAGAACCGCGCGTAGAGCAGATGCAACACGGCGTGTTCCGTGCCGCCGACGTAGAGATCAATGCCGGGGGTAGGGACGGCTGTCCCAGCCGTCCGCGGCGCGCTGGGGACAGCGCGCCCTACCGATCCCATCCAATACGATTCCGCTTCCTTGCCAACAAACGCGGCATTGTTCTGCGCGTCAAGGTAACGCAAGTAATACCAGCAACTGCCGGCCCATTGCGGCATGGTGTTCGTCTCGCGCACGGAACCGTCGGGCAGGTTCACCCAATCCTTCGCGCGAGCGAGCGGCGGCTGACCGTCGGGCATGGGTTTGTAATCGTCGAGCTTCGGCGGAAGCACGGGCAACGCGCTTTCCGGCAGGGCTTCGTGATATGGTGGCTGACCGCCAGGTCCGCTCGCGTCGCGCTTCCAGACAATCGGGAACGGCTCGCCCCAGTACCGCTGACGCGAAAAAAGCCAGTCACGGAGTTTGTAGTTGATCGTTTTCTTGCCGAGCTTTTTGGATTCAAGCCAGTCGGCGATTTTCTTCTTGGCTTCGGGCGTGGGAAGGCCAGTGATTGAAACTTCCGGGCCGGTTGAATTCACCGACGTGCCGTCGTCCACGAACCCGCGCCAATCGGTTTTCGGATCGGGCGGCTGAACGACTTGAATAATCGGCAGATTGAACTTGGTGGCGAACTCGAAGTCGCGCGTGTCATGCGCCGGCACAGCCATGATGGCACCGGTGCCATAGCTGGCGAGAACGTAATCGGCAATCCAAATGGGAATTTTCCCGTTGTTGACGGGATTGATGGCGTAAGCGCCGGTGAACACGCCGGTTTTCTCCTTCGCCAGTTCAGTGCGTTCCAGATCGGACTTTTTGGAAACCTCGGTTTTGTATTTGGCAATCGCTTCGTGCTGTTCCGGCATGGTGATTTGGTCAACGAGCTTGTGTTCCGGCGACAGCACCATGTAAGTCGCGCCAAACAAAGTGTCAGGGCGCGTCGTGAAGACACGGATGGTAGGGACGGCGCGCTGCGCCGTCCGGTCGTCGCAGCGCGACGACCCTGCCACTTCAAATTCGACCTCCGCTCCTTCGCTGCGCCCAATCCAGTTTCGCTGCATTTCCTTGAGCGAATCACTCCAGTCAATCGTATCGAGATCCTGCAACAGCTTTTCAGCGTATTCGGTGATGCGCAGCATCCATTGACGCATCGGTTTGCGAATAACGGGAAATCCGCCCACTTCACTTTTGCCATCCACGACTTCCTCGTTGGCGAGCACGGTGCCGAGTTGTTCGCACCACCAGACCGGTTGCTCGCTGACGTACGCGAGGCGCTTCGAATCGCGATAGGCGCGGCGTTTGGATGCGAGTAGCCCAGCCGTCCCGGCTGGATTTGCAGGCGGGACGCCTGCGCTACCTTCCAGCTCCTTCGGATACTTCAGCATCTCTATCGGCTCGGCTTTGTTCGTTTCCGGATTGAACCACGAGTTGTAAAGCTTCAGAAAAATCCATTGCGTCCACTTGAAATAATCAGGGTCGGTGGTGGCGAGTTCGCGCGACCAGTCGTAGCTGAAGCCGAGCGATTGAATCTGCCGCTTGAACGTGGCGATGTTCGCCTCGGTGGTCTGGCGCGGATGCTGGCCGGTCTTGATGGCGTATTGCTCGGCGGGCAGGCCAAAGGCGTCCCAGCCCATCGGATGCAACACATGAAATCCCTGCGCGCGCTTGTACCGGGCCAGGATGTCGGTGGCGGTGTAACCTTCCGGATGGCCGACGTGCAGGCCCGCGCCGGACGGGTAGGGAAACATGTCGAGAATGTAAAATTTGGGTGGCAACTGCGTTGCGGCCACCTTGCCGGAAAGCTTATGGCGCCGGGCAAACGGGTGACCGTCCGGAAGCGCTTCGCCCGGATTGAAGGCGCGAAAGGTCTGCTGTTCGTCCCAAAATTGCTGCCATTTCGGTTCGATCAAATGAAATGGATATTGTCTGCGACTGCTCGCCATAGGCGGACATTATTGGCGGAAGCGGAACGGCGGGGCAATCGCGGAATGAAACGCGGGCGCAGCCGCTTACCAAGACAGCTTGTAACGGGCTTTTTCCACAAGCGAGATAAGACCGGCAATAGGAATTAATTCCCATGACCCTGAATGCTTGTATTGGAAATCACGCTCCTTGTAAGGCTGGCTGATCACTGCAACGTAATTTCCAAGTTCGCCAGTAAAATCCAAAATCTTGTCTAATTCTAGTTCCATTGCCTTGTTGAAACCAATCTGCAGGTCATGGCCAAATATCTTGGGCTTTTTGAGATCCTCCACGGAAACCTTTTTTGACCTTAGAAAAGCTTTCAGGTAGAGCTCTAATGCTTGGCAAATCATGAAGAAAGTCGGCCAGTCCGGCTTGTTCGGATGGTGGCTGTTTAAGATTTTTGCGGCCTCTAAAAATTCTTCGCCTAGTGCGGAAAAATTATGTGGGGAATCCGAACCAAGTCGTGTCAGCCATGGCACCACTGTACCGACGTTCGCCGATGTCCCGGTTGTCGGAGTATTTGGTGTTGTCATATTGACCGGCCATTCCTGTTTGTTATCCGGCGGCGATTCACATGACCCGGCGCCCTATCTGCTTCCCACGTCAATCGCAAACCTTCCAATGTCAGATTCGGTTCAACGGCTGAAATCTCCGGCAGTTTGGACGCAATCAGCTTCGCGTAACCACCGGTGGCAACTACCGGCAATCTCTTCACTTTCAATTCGCGCCTCAGTTCACCAATCAATTCACGAACCAGCCCGCGATAGCCATGCACCGCACCGACCAGCATCGCTTCCTCGGTGCTTTTGCCGATGCTCGTTTTGATTTCGCGAATTTTGATGCGGGGCAACAACGCCGTTTTTTCGTGCAAATAATCCGTCATCGCCGCCAGCCCCGGCGCGATGATGCCGCCAGCGTAGTTGCCAGCGCGATTAACCACGTCGAGCGTGACCGCCGTGCCGAAATCCAGCACCACCACCGGCGCGCCAAACCGGTGCCGCGCGGCCACCGCATTGGCCAGACGATCCGGACCGATGGTGTCCGGTTTCGGATAATCAATCCCCACGCCCCGCAAGGTTTTCGGCGTCAATTCAAGCATCGGAACGCCGGGCACCGTCCCGGCGTATTGCTGAATTTCCTTTCGAGCCGAGCCGGTGCTCGGCGCTCCAAGTTGGGTGATGAATTCCCGAACGAGCGGTGTTGCGCGCGGCACGACGCTGCAAAGCGCCACGCCGTCGAGCCTGGCGCGGCCAATGAATTTCCGCACCCGCTTCGCCGCCGCGCCGTTGAACCAGCCCGCCGTGGGAAGGTTGGTCTGCTTCACGACCCGCCGGTCGTTCGCCAGCCCGGCGTGCGTGTTCGTGTTGCCGATGTCGAAAAGCAAAAGCATCATAAAAAGTCCGAAAGCCGAAATCCGAATCCCGAAAGAATGTCGAAATCCGAAATCCGAAGATCCAATTCGCCGGTTCGCGAACCTTTTGTAATTCGGTCATCGGCCTTCGTCCCGCATTGCGGGATTTCGGTCATCGGATTTCGGTTTTCGGTGCTCAACTTCATTTCTCCAAGGTCACATCGCCGCCGGTGACGCGCTCCAGATGCCCGTGCTCGGTGCGCAGCAGCAACGCGCCGTCGTCATCCAACGACTCGGCGCGGCCGCGAATCCTGCGCTCGCCGGTTTGAATCGTCACGTTGCGGCCAATCGTCTGGCAATGTGCTTCCCATTCGTCCGCCACCTCCGCGAAGCCGCCGCCGCAAATCCGCGCGTAATCGCCATCGAGCTCGCGCAAAATCGCCGTCGCCAGTTCCGGGCGCGAAATCGTTTTGCCCGATTCAATTTTGAGCGAAGTCGCCAGCTTGCGCAATTCCGGCGGAAACTCGCTTGCGCCCAGATTTACGTCCACGCCGATGCCCAGGATGACGTGGCGAACCCGGTCCAGTTCCGCGCTCAACTCGGTCAAAATGCCCGCGACTTTTTTTCCACCGATTAAAATGTCGTTCGGCCATTTGATTTCGGGATGCAAACCGGTTTCGGATTGAATCGCGCGCCGCAGGGCCGTTGCGGAAGCGACCGTCAATTGCGTCGCTTCCTGCGGGCGCAAATCCGGTCGCAGCAAAACGGAAAACCAAAGTCCTTTCCGTTCGGGCGAAATCCATTTGCGGCCGAGCCGCCCCCGGCCCTTCGTCTGCGACTCGGCAAAAACGACGGCGCCCTCCTTGACGCCGTCGCGGGCGAGTTTTTCGATCACGTCGTTCGTCGAGGTCGTTTGCTCGAACACGCGGATGTCGCGGCCGACGACCTTCGTTTTGCCGAGGCGGGCGAGCAAATCGTCGGCGTGCAACACATCCGGCGCGCTGACGAGCCGGTAGCCAAAATGCGGACCGGCCTCGATTTCGTAGCCGAGCTGGCGCAATTGCTCGATGCGCCCCCAAATCGCCGCGCGCGTGACCCCCAATTGCCCGGCCAGGTCTGCGCCCGAAACGCCGGCGGCATTCTCGCGCAACGCGGAAAGAATTTTAGCGTCCGTGGTCATGTCATTTCGTCCTCGTCCTCCTCCTCGTTTTCGTAATCGAATAATCGAGGACGAGGACGAGAACGAGGAGGATTAAAATCATTCTTCAAAATCCAAACCGATGTCCACCGCGTGCGCCGAATGCGTCAGCGCACCGATGGAAATGAAATCCACACCGGTTTTCGCAATCGTCTGAACGCCGGCCAGATTCACGCCGCCGCTGGCCTCGGTTTTCGCGCGGCCTTTGACTTTTTGCACCGCGAGCCGCAACTGCACGGGATTCATGTTGTCGAGCAGAATGATGTCCGCGCCCGCGGCGGCGGCCTGCTCAGCCTGCTCCAGCGTGTCGGCCTCGACCTCGATTTTCAGTTGCGGAAATTTTTCGCGCGCGCGCCGGACGGCGGCGACGATGGCGTTCGGCTGTGCGTCATGCAGCGCGTCGAGGTGGTTGTCCTTGATGAGCACCAGGTCGAACAGGCCCAGGCGATGGTTGCGTCCACCGCCGCAGGTGACGGCGTATTTCTCGAACCGCCGCCAGCCGGGCGTCGTCTTGCGCGTGTCGAGAATTTGCGCCGGCGTGTCTTTGATGGCCTCAACGAATTGCGCGGTCAAGGTTGCCACGCCGGAAAGCCGCTGGACAAAATTCAACGCCACGCGCTCGGCGCTCAAAATCGCGCGCGCCAAACCGGAAATTTTCAGCAAAATTTCGCCGCCATTGACGCGCTGGCCGTCTTTGGCCAATCGTTCAATCTTGATTTCTTCTTTGGAGGGCGGAGTTCCACGACGCCCTGATTCGTTTTGAGATTTTTGGGGCTCGCAGAGCTCGCCCCTCCGATTGATGAATTCAAAGACTCCGCGGAAAGCGGCTTCGGCGAAATCGAGTCCGGCGACGACGAGCGGTTCACGCGCGCGCATGACGGCCCTGGCCGTCGCGGTTTCGGGCACGGTGGCGAGCGTCGTGGCGTCGCCACTGCCGATGTCCTCGGCAAGGGCGGCCTGGACGGCCTGGCGGATTTCTGCGGCGGACAATTCCACGCCGTCAGGATGAAGGCGAATGGAAAAGGGGAAAAGAAAAAACGGGCGCGCGGTTTTCTGAACGGCGCGATGACACGCGCGAAAGCGCGCGCCGGGTCCGATTTTAAGCGCAGAACACCAACGTCAGCTCAACAATTTTTCAAACCGCGCGGCGGCGGCATCCCATTCCGCAGCCGATTGCGGCATGATGGTTTTAAGTTCAAATGAATTTCGCACCACTTCGCGCGCGGCGGCATGCGACGGCAGATGGCCGAGCGCGATGGCCTGGATCAAAAGGTTGCCGGTGGCGGTGCATTCGGTCGGACCGACCAGGACGGGGATTTTCACCGCGTTGGCGGTGCATTGATTGAGCATCGTGGCCTGGCTGCCGCCGCCGACGATGTGCAACCGCTCGATTTTTTTGCCGGTCAACCGCTCGATCCGCCGCAGCACGACGCGATAAAACAACGCGAGGCTTTCGTAAATGCAACGCATGAACGCGGCGTGATTGGCGGGCACCGGCTGGCCGGTTTCCCGGCAAAACCCGGCGATTTTTTCCGGCATGTCGTCCGGGCTGAGAAAGCGCGGGTCGTCGGGGTTGATGAGCGAGACGAACGACGGCGCGGTGGTGGCGAGTTGTTCCAGCGCGGCAAAATCGTATTTTTTGCCTTCCTTCGCCCATTGACGGCGGCATTCCTGCACCACCCAAAGGCCGACGATGTTTTTGAGCAGGCGCACGGTGTTGCCGAAACCGATTTCGTTGGTGAAGCCAAGCCCGCGGCCCTGTTCGTTGATGATGGGCTGCGGCCATTCGACGCCCATGAGCGACCACGTGCCGGAACTGAGGTAGGCCCAGTTTCCCCCGCTCGCCGGAACGGCGGCGACCGCCGCGCCGGTGTCGTGCGAACAGGACGCGACGACTTCGATCTGCGGCAGGCCGGTCTCGGTGGCGAGATTTTTTTTCAGCGGGCCAAGCCGTGTGCCGGACGGGCAAATGGGCGCGAAAAGTTCCCCGCGCAAACCGAGCGCGGCAAAAAGTTTTTTCGACCACGTTTTGGTCTGCGGATTGTAAAGTTGCGTGGTGCTGGCAAGTGAAACCTCATTTCTCGCCACGCCGGAGCAAAAATAATTAAACGCGTCGCCGAGGAGCAAAAGTTGTTTCGCCCCGGCCAGACGCGCTGGTGGCTCGGCGGCGAGCTGGTAAATCGTGTTCAACGACATGAACTGAATGCCGGTCTCGGAGTAAATCGTCGGCCAGTCCACACGCGCTTTGGCGTTCTCGACACCGACGACGGTGCGCGGGTCGCGGTAGCACCACACCGGCATCATGATCAGGCCGCGCTCGTCGTAAAGCACGTAATCCACGCCCCACGAATCGGTGCTGATGCTGGCGATGGGCAGCTGGCGCGCGGCGGCTTTTTTCAGGCCGGCCTTCAACTCGTTGAACAAGCCGTCAATGTTCCAGTGCAACGCGCTGGAAACCTTGACCGGGCCGTTGGGAAAACGATGCAGCTCCTCCAAGGTGATTTTTCCGTTGTCGAGCGTGCCGAGCATGAGGCGTCCGCTGTCCGCGCCGAGGTCGCAAGCGAGATAATGTGTGGGCATGGTGAAAAAATTGCCGGCGCATTTTACGCCATGCAAACGCGGTGTCAAAGGGATTGGAAATCAGCCGCCGGGACCGAATTGAAAAATTGATTTCCCGTCAACCGCAATGTTAAATCTCTCGACTCCGGCGGCGTTGTTTGCAAAACTGGTGTCATGGATGCGGACGAGCGCGACATTTTTCAATTCCTCAAAACCCGTGGGACCGAGTTTGTGGGCGCAATGGAGATTGCCCGGCGTGCCGGCAACAAAAGGAGATTTTACGAAGACCCCGACTGGGCCAAAGTGGTCCTGATGCGGATGCAGGAACGCGGGATTCTTGAACACGACGCCTCGGCGCGCTACCGCATCAAACCGGTTTCCAGAAAGGGTAAAAACAAGGGCTGGGTTGCGCCGGACATCGCCAAAATCCTCAACGAAAGCGGCGTGGAAGTTGAAGCTGGCGGTGACATTGCCTCGGACGAGTATTACGAGGAACTCTGACCGCTCATCCGCCCGGCGCAATCGCCAAACCGGATTTGCCACGCCAAAAATTTTCCGTTCGCACCCGACATGTTCGCCGCGCTGCTCACCACCCTGTTGTTTTCCATCTCCGCCATTTGCGGCCATCGCACCTCGACGCGGC
>Ga0116134_1001068_pt1 | contig 13970 bp, 11 predicted proteins | sample June2015DPH_19_5_FD_89737 | JGI IMG/M metagenome (GOLD analysis project Ga0116134, IMG submission 89737) | Peatland microbial communities from SPRUCE experiment site at the Marcell Experimental Forest, Minnesota, USA - June2015DPH_19_40 | ecosystem: Environmental > Terrestrial > Soil > Wetlands...
CGAAGACGCGCATCGAGCATCATCATTTCTGCACGGGTGTTGCTGCCGAGCACTTCGCCTGCGTCTTCGGTCTTGATCGCGACCACCTTCTTGTGCGCTCGATGAAACACTCCAGCCATATCGGTGAGGTAGTATTCGCCGTGCGGGTTCGCAGTAGAAAGACGGTCAATATACTCATACAAGGCGGGAGCATCGAAGGCATAGAAGCCGGAGTTGATCTCGCGGATTTTCTTCTGCCGCGCAGTCGCGGACTTTTCTTCGACAATCGCCTGTACTTCAGCTTGTCCACCGACTCGTCCACCTTTGCGAATCACACGGCCATATCCATAAGGATTGTCGAGATCAGCGCTGAGCAAAGTCATCGCCGCCTTCTGTGCGCTGTGAAAGTCGCTGAGTTTCCGAATCGTCTCGGCGGTAATCAGTGGAGCGTCTCCGGAAAGTACGATAACCTGGTCATATTTACTACCCGAGAGTGCTTCGCGTGCCACTATGAGCGCGTGTCCGGTGCCACGCTGTTGGGCTTGGAGCACGAAGTTCACGCCGGTGCCGGCAACCGCCGCACGCACGCGCTCCGCCTCATGGCCGATGATCACGAATACGTCGCGCGCGGGCGCGACCTTTGCAGCCGTGGCGATCACATACGCCAGGATCGGCTTGCCGCCGACCTCATGCAGAACCTTGGGATGTTTCGATTTGAGTCGCGTGCCCTTGCCCGCCGCCATAATCGCGATGGCGATACGCGGGCGCTGTGGACTTGCTGCGGAAGACGTCCGCTTGACTTTTGGCGCTTTTGCCATGCTCAGACAATATACCGCGAGAGAATCAACTCCGAATCGCCTGCCGGACCGGCGCTTGCGCCATCAGCGCCATCAGATCGTGCGCGACGTGGTCGGTCGCGTGCCGCGCCACCTCGCCCTCTTCCAGATAATCTCCCAGCACCGGGCACACGCCGAGCGCTTCGATCGCATCCAGATCGACCACGATCTGCGATGCTCCCTCCAGCGCGTACTTGGCCTTCATCTCCGAAGATGCCGTCTTGCGGTTGATCAGGGCGTAATCGAACAACTGGACTCCCGCATGGCTATTGAGCGCGCGGATGTGATCCGCCGCGGTTAAACCAAGGCTTTCATTAGCCTGTGTCATCAAGTTACAAACAAACACCTTGATAGCAGGCGATTCAAGAATCGCTTCGGAGATCCCGCGCACCAGCAAGTTCGGAATCAGGCTGGTGAAGAGCGAGCCCGGGCCGATCGTGATCAGGTCGGCGCTGGCAATAGCCTGCAGCGTCTGCGGAAGCGGCTCGACGTCAGGGGGCACCAGGACCAACTCTCGAATCTTGCCCTTGCTCGCCGTGATCCGCGTCTCGCCGCGCACTCGCGTCCCGTCCTGCATGACCGCTTCCAGTTCCACGCTCGACATGGTTGCGGGATAGATGTGCCCGCGCGTGAGCAGAATTTCCGAGGAGAGCCGCACTGCTTCGGCAAAGTCGCCGGTGATCGAAGTGAGCGCCGCTAGAAAAAGATTCCCGAAGCTGTGCCCTTCCAGTCCCGAGCCCTTCTGAAAGCGGTGCTGGAACAATCTCGAAAGCAGGGCTTCATCCTCGGAAAGCGCCACGATGCAATTGCGCACATCGCCCGGCGGCAGCATATTGAATTCTTTGCGCAGACGGCCGCTCGATCCGCCATCGTCGCTCACCGTGACCACGCCACTCAGGTCGCGAATCGTGGGTTGACCGGAAATGGCCAGCGCCGGCGTCATGACGTAACGCTTCAGCCCCTTCAGCAGCGTGGAGAGGCCGGTGCCCCCTCCGATTGCGACCACGCGCAGTTCGGGGCCAGTCTTGCCGGTGTCGGATGAGTTGGTGCGCAACGAGGAGAGCATAATGCCCTAATATTGAATCATTGAATCATTTTGTCATTGAATCATTGGGTAAAGCGCAGAGACCTTAGGTTTTCAATGATTCAATGCCTCAATGATTCAGTGACTCAATCGAAGTTAAGCTGGCATCTCGCGCGGGTCTCAATACGCGCTCGCTTCTTCTTCCTGCGGCTCAGATTCGGCGCCCGGATCCGGATATAGCAGCTCAGTGAAGCGCGGATCCTCCGCCAGATTCTGGAAGTCGGTGTCATTCCGCGCCTGGAACCGCAAACCGGGTTTCGCCTTAATCGCCTCATCGAGCGTCGTGAGCGATTCTTCGACGTGACCGGTCAAGCAATGCAATGCTGCCAGCCCATACAAAACGAACTCTGCCTTCGGATTTTGCTTCAGCAGCTTGTCGAGGTGCTCGCGCGCCGTTACGTAATCACCTACGTTGATCAGCGACACCGCATAGTCGTAATGTTCCTCGGTTGTCTTAAACTGCAATGTGAGTTCTTTCAGATGCTTATCGCAGGTGAGAATGTGCACTTGGGCCCGGTCGACCAGAGACTTGTTCGGCCCGCTCAGTACTTTCTGCAGGTGGCCTTTGGCCTTCTCGAACTTGTGCTCCTGCAAAGCACGAAGCCCCGACTCGTAGTTCTGCACCGCCTGTATGTGTCTTGGATCTTCCGCCGCTTGTTTCTTGGGGGTCACCTTCAATGGCATCAAACCGCCTTCAGTTCAGAATTGAAATCGAAATCAATTAATGCTGGCTGCTGTGCTTAGATCGATCGCCTTCCAGTCGCCCTTGATGATTCCGGCGCGAATCTGCCGCGCCGTCTTGTGCTGCTTGTACATAGTGTAAGTGTAATAAAGCTCTTTGAGGCAGGTCCCGCATTCCGCTCCGTGTGTGCCCGAAAAACAGCTGTGCAGGCTGTTGTGTCCCATGCCGCGGTCGCAATAGCAGTAACAAGGCTGTTGGTATAGCACTTTCGGAATCTTCGCCGCCAGTTCATAAGCATGCGTCTGATACGGAAATTGCGCATTCGCGCCCCAAAGCTGATCCTTAGCCAGGATCGGCGGAAGCTTGGTGCTCGCGGCCGGAGGGGTCGCATTGAAATGCGGAACGCCCTGATCGTCTTCGGATTGCAGCCACGGTGCTGACACCATCGTGACCATCAAAAACAGCACCGCCGGAGCGAGAATCCGTGTACGCATGCCAACTCAGCCTCAATCTTATATTTTACCTGAAGGCGCGGAATTGGCGAGTCACTGGGCGGGTTCCCGGGTTGCGAAATACGACACTCTCTAGTAGAGACGAGGCTTGCCTCGTCTCCTGCTGCGGCGTGAGACGGGGCAAGCCCCGTCTCTACCCTAGAGCGGTGTCGACCTCTTACCCCAACTTCTCAAAGAACAAACAAATCGTTTCAATCCCGCGATGGAAATTCGGAATGTGAAACTTTTCGTTCGGAGCATGCAGGTTGTCGTCGGGAAGCCCAAAGCCCATCATGACCGATGGAATCTTCAGCACGTCCTGGAAATCGGTCACGATCGGAATCGATCCGCCGGAGCGAATAAACACCGTCTCTTTCTTGAACGTGTCATGCAGCGCCTCAGTCGCCGCTTGGATGTACTCATTGTCGGTGCCGACTACGCACGCAGGTCCTTTGCTCCAGACTTTGATTTTCGTTTCAATCCCCTTAGGTGTGTGTTTCTTGACGAACGCCGTGTAGCGCTTAAGGATGTCGTCCGGATCCTGGTTCGGCACCATCCGCATGGAAACCTTTGCCGACGCCTTCGCCGGAATCACCGTCTTCGCACCCTGAGTCACAAACCCGCCCGGCATTCCGTGCACCTCGAGCGTCGGACGCGCCCACGTCCGATAGAGCACCGAATATCCCGGCTCGCCTGTCAGCACCTTGGAGCCGACTTCGGTCTTACGATAATGCTCTTCGTTGAAAGGCAGCCGCTTCCACGCTTTCAGCTCATCTTTGCTGGGCGCTTTGACATTCTTGTAAAAGCCCGGGATCTGTATCTTGCCCTTCGCATCTTTCAGCTTGCTGATTATCTCCACCAGCGCAAACAACGGATTCGGCGCGGCTCCGCCATAGATTCCTGAATGCAGATCGGTTTTCGCTCCCACCGCTTCAATCTCCGTATACACCAGGCCGCGCAGGCCGACGCACAGGGTAGGTAGGTCGGGCGCGAACAGTTCCGTGTCACAGACGAGAGCAAAATCCGCTTTCAACTTCGCCTTCTGTTTGCGGACATACTCGGCAATCGATTCGCCGCCCACTTCTTCTTCGCCTTCAAAAATAACCTTGACGTTGATCGGCAGCTTGCCCCCGTGCGCCTGCATCAGGGACTCGAGCGCCTTCACCTCCATCCAGAGCTGGCCTTTGTCGTCGACCGCGCCGCGCGCATAAATATTGTTGTTGCGTTCGGTCGGTTCAAACGGCGGAGTCTTCCATTCGTCCAACGGATCGGGCGGTTGCACGTCGTAGTGTGCGTACATCAAAACGGTCGGCTTGCCATGCGCGTGCAGCCAGTCGGCGTAGAGCAGAGGATGTCCCTTGGTCGGGATGATTTCAACGTTGTCCATTCCGATACGGCGGAGTTCAGCGGCTACAAATTCTGCTGCCTTCTGCACGTCACTTTTATGTTCATCGAGCGTGCTGATGCTGGGGATGCGGAGAAGGTTCTTCAGCTCGTCGAGAAAACGCGGCTGATTATTGCGGGCAAAATCGACTGCTGGGGAAGCCATGGTCTGTTGCCTTTCTGGCGCGCTGGGCGCACGTACTTGAATTAAGATGATCGCCGAAAACGATTCAGTATATACCTGCCCGGGCAAATGCCGGGTTGCGGGGTAGATCGCTTTCAATTGGCAAAACGGTCGGCCGAGAATTTCAATATGTCGATCTGCGGCCTCTGCCCCGCCATCATCTGTCCCATCACCCTCGCCGTCACCGGCGCCAGCAGAATTCCATCCCGAAAATGTCCGGTCGCCACAAAATATCCCGGCGTCGGCGTTGCGCCCAGAATCGGCAAGCCGTCGGGCGTTCCCGGACGCAGACCCGCCCAGGCGGACAGAAAACGAGCTTCGGCCAACTTTGGAACCAGATCGATCGCAGCCTGGCGCAATTTCTGGATCGTCTCCGGCACCGTCCGCCTGTCAAATCCCGCTTCTTCCGCAGTCGCGCCGATCAGCATCCGTCCGTCGCTACGCGGAATCAGATAAACGTCCGGCGCGCGCACCACGTGGCGCACCAACTCTCTCTCAGGGGTAACGACGCACAGCATCTGCCCTTTGACCGGCCGCGTCGGAAATTGATAAGGTCCGATCTGCCCCGCCCAGGCTCCGGCGCAATTCACCACCATGCCCGCGGCAAATTGCGTCTTGTTGGTGCGGACGCCGCATGCCTTTCCGTCCGCCACTTCCACGGCCAGCACCTGGTTGCCCAAGGAAAGATTGATGCTCCGATGTCGTCGCGCAGTGGCGATGGCGGCTGCCGTTAAATCCCGAGGATCTACGCAGCGCTCCTTCAGATAAACTCCCACAAGACCCTTGGCTCGCAGATTCGATGCCTTTAACGCTGGTTCCAGTTCGCGCCACCGCGCGACCCATCCATGCCCGTCGAGCGCATGCGGCTCCGGAGGTTCGTCAAGAAACAGTAGCGTGCCCACCGACCGCAGATCAATCTTCACCCCAGACTCATCCTCAAGCTCACGCACGAACTCGGGATACATGCGGGCGCTGGCACTCGCGAGATCGCGCAGCTCGGGTCGCGTTTCGAAGGGACAGTCGACCAGCATCCCGCCCGCTGCCCAGGACGCCTCGCGCCCGGGCTCGCCTTTTTCCACCACCAGCACTCGCAGTCCTTGCTTGTTCAGTTCGATCGCCAGCGAAAGTCCGATGATTCCCGCCCCAACAACGATCGCGTCCCAGCTCTTCACGCCTTCATTCTAGCGGGTGCCCCGCGTCGCGCGCTTTTCTAGACGTTGCGTTTACCAAGAACCTCGAACGCAATTGACAGCAACCCGCATCTCACAAACAATAGCGTCTACAATCCATATTCAACCGGAGACAACCTCTATGTCTGAAGGCGAGCAACCGACCGTCTACCATCCAGAGCCGCAAAGCAATATCGGCAAGTGGGTTCTAATCGTGCTGTTCGTTGCCTATGCTGGCGCATCAGCGTTTTTTATTTACGACCAGCACGGCAAGCTCGACAAGCTGACGCAAGATCAATCCGCCAGCCAGAAGCAAATTGGCGATCTGACCAAGCGCATGCAGACGTCCGAAGCCGACTCCGAGACCCTGGCCCATCAGTTGGGTATGACCAAGAAAGAACTGGCGGCCCGTACCGACCAGTTGCAGCATCAGCAGCAGATCGCATCGGCTACCATCGCGGCACAGGCGGCAGAAGAGAAGAAAGATGTGAACGCCGTTGCCGGAGAAGTAGGCAGCGTAAAGACCGACGTCGGTGGCGTGAAGACCGACGTGGCCGCCACCAAGGCGTCGCTCGAGGCGACCATCGCCAAACTGCAGGGCACCATCGGTGATCTCGGCGTGCAGAGTGGATTGATCGCCAATACGCGCAGCGATCTGGAAGCCCTCAAACACAAGGGCGATCGCCAATACTACGAGTTCACCTTGTTGAAGGGAGCCAAGCCGCAGGCCTATTCGACCGTGGCCTTGCAGCTCAAGAAGACCGATCCCAAACATGGCAAGTACACGTTGAACGTCACCGCCGACGACAAGAGCATCGAGAAGAAAGACAAGAACCAGAGCGAGCCCGTGCAGTTCTACACCGGACGCGATCACATGCTCTATGAACTCGTGGTCTGGACGGTGGACAAGAACAAGATCACCGGCTACCTGAGCACGCCGAAGAACGCGCCAACGCCGATCACCGCTACGCCGCAGTAGCTAACGAGGTCAGAGGTTAGAGGTCAGGTTGCAAAGGTGAAATCACTCGGGTAGCCGACTGCCGTTTGCACGATGGGTATTAACCTCTGCAATCTGACCTCTGACCTCTGACCTCTAACCTACGGCCGCGTCATCCTCTCCGGCTTCATCAGTGAATCAAATTCCTCCCGCGTGAGATATCCCAACTTCAAAGCCGCATCGAGCAAGCTGCTCTTGTCAACGTGCGCCGTGTGCGCAATCTGCGCCGCCTTGTCGTATCCCACTTTCGGAGCAAGCGCCGTGACCAGCATCAACGAATTCTTCACGTAGAAGTCCACCTTGGCGCGATCGACCTCAATGCCCTTGACCATGTACTCCACGTAGCCGTGGCAGGCGTCGGTGACGAGCGTGACCGAGTGCAGAAAGTTGTAAATGATCACCGGCTTGAACACGTTGAGTTCGAAGTTGCCCTGCGATCCCGCGAATCCCACCGCCGCCGTAGCTCCATGAACCTGCACGCAGACCATAGTCATAGCTTCGCACTGCGTAGGGTTCACCTTCCCCGGCATGATCGACGATCCCGGCTCATTCTCCGGGATCACTAGCTCACCAAGCCCGCACCGCGGACCGGAAGCGAGCCACCGTATATCGTTCGAGATCTTCATCAGCGAAGCCGCCAAAGTTTCCATCGCGCCCTGCGCAAACACGATCTCATCGTGCGCCGAAAGTGCGGCAAACTTGTTGCCATGCGAGCGGAAGGGAAGTCCCGTCAGCTCCGCGATTTTAGAAGCCGCGCGCAAGGCAAATTCGGGATGCGTGTTCAGCCCCGTCCCCACCGCAGTCCCGCCGATCGCCAGATCGTAAAGCCCATCCAGCACGAGCTCCAGCCGGTTGACATCGCGATCCAGCAGACTGGCCCAGCCGCCAAATTCCTGTCCTATGGTTAGAGGCACAGCATCCTGTAAATGGGTGCGGCCAATCTTCACTATGCCGTCAAACTCCCTAGCCTTGGCTGCGATCGCATCGCGCACCGTCTTGATCGCCGGAATCAAAGCATTCTTCACCCGCTCCGCCGCCGCGATGTGCATCGCCGCCGGAAACGTATCATTCGACGACTGCGACATATTCACGTGATCGTTCGGATGCACCGGCTTCTTCGATCCCATTTCTCCACCGGCAATCTCAATCGCACGATTAGAGATGACTTCGTTCACGTTCATATTGGTCTGCGTGCCGCTGCCGGTCTGCCAGATGCGCAGCGGGAACTGGTCATCCAGCTTGCCGGCAATGACTTCGTCGGCGGCGAGCACGATGAGCTTCGCGATGTCAGCAGGAAGCTTGCCCAGATCCTGATTCACCAGCGCGCAAGCCTTCTTGAGCGTGCCGAAGGCGTGAAGCAGTTCGGGAGGCATGGTGTCGCGTCCGATATTGAAATGCAGCAGTGAGCGCTGCGTCTGCGCTCCCCAATAAACATTCGCGGGAACTTCGATCTTCCCCATGCTGTCGGATTCGGTGCGCGTCTTTGTCTGGGACTCGGTAGCGGGTTCGGTAAGAGTAGTAGACATGATGATCTCCTGTTATGAGGGACCGATTATTATACGGCGGGCACTCCGCAACAGGGACGAAAAACCGCTCTTTCAGTCTCACGCGATTTCCACGTTTTGCTCTTTGTTTATTTGGGTTTGAGGGACATTTTTGTTGATTTGTACACCCCTCCCCCCCTACCCATTTTGGCTTAAGTCATTGATAAATATAGACTTACACGCAAAGTATTCCGCAATAAGGAGTTAGGGGCGAAATGCTTTGCGTGACAAAGGGACTGTGGAGGGCGTCGACGGCTCCTGAGGACGGACACAGTTCTGCCTTTGCCGATCATGTTGTTTCCATTTTCAGGGATGGCGGGTGGTGTGTCTGTGATGGCGCGCACTGGCTGGATGTGATGAAAAAACGGGGGTGATGGGCTTGCGGAAGTGTATCCAATCGGATACATTGAGGAAACAATGAAGACGAAGAAAACGAAAACCACTTACAAACCATTCGACGCGGCGGCGTATCTCGACAGCGATGAAGTTATTGCGGAGTATCTTTCGGCGGCCGCCGAGGACGCGAACCCCGAGGTATTCGTCGCGGCCCTCGGCGACGTGGCCAAAGCGCGAGGCATGGCGCAGATCGCCAAAGACGCAGGACTGGGCAGGGAGAGCTTGTACAAGAGCCTGAGCGCCGGCGCGCACCCACGCTTCGAAACGATCAACTCCGTTCTGCACGCCCTCGGCGTGAAGTTCGCCGTCGTCGCCGAACGTGAGAGTTAGGGACTGGGCCCGCCCAAGCGAAGCTCCTCCGGGGCACCCTCTGGGTTTTGGAAATGAATTGCGGAAGGGCGGGCCACGCACCCAACGTGCCAGCTCTTCAACCTTCGACCTCTTGAGTCAGCCGAAGTAGAAAGTAAAAGTCGTTCTTCTCTTTTAGTGTGGCGCCGTGCTCGCAGTAAGACTGCGCCGCCTTACCTAAGAGGCTCGTTCCGGCGATTCCCGGCGCGACGGCCATGGCTGCCCTCGCGATCGCGGGCACGATTCCCGAAGAAACTCCGGCAGCAGTCGCGGCGGTCGCAACTCCGGGGACGATTCCGCCAAAGGCCCCCATTGCCACGCCGGCAGCCATCGCGGCCAATCCAGACAAGCCCGCTCCAATTCGTCTCCGCTGTCTACGCCGTTCTTGATAAAGCTCTGACTTCATCTTTGCGAGCTCGGGTTCGATCCGTTCCCGGAAGAGCTGGCGAACATCCTTCTTGCTGATTCGCTTATTCCGCTGGGAAATGTCCGTCAAGATTTGTCGAACTGCGAGGCGATAGCGTTCGAAAGAGTCGCGCTCTTCGCGTCTGATTGCGAGGAGTCGAGAAATTGGGAGGTCCGCCAGCAACGGCAAGGTATGGTTCATGCAGTCGTTAAGAGCGGCGTTGCTTGCTGATAGTTCAATGTCGCTGGTCAGATCCCTCAGCAGCATTGCCTCTCCTCGAAGGTTTGTGAGCAAGCGTGCATTTCGATTCCTGCCATAGGCAAGATAAAAGGAGGTGTCCTCCCCTATGCCCGCAAATATCCCCGAGAGCACCGCATCTTTCCTGAATCCGTGCACCTCGACCTTGCCCTCTTTATCGAACTTCCACTTCTTGAGCCTCCATTTTGGCAGTTCCGCAAACAGCAGAATCCTTTGGCCGTGCTCCAGGAAATCCTCCGGACCCTCGATATATATTGAGGGAATGCCGGTCGGGGCCTTTTCTGGAATTTGGAACTTGACCACGAAATCATCTACTGTGGCGTCCAGCATGTGATTTGTCGCCTCGTAAACGATGCGCTTCATGTCTTCGCACCATTTCAATGTGTGTTCGCAATGGAAGGAGCGCCTAACAACGGGGTACACGATGCCGGCGTCGATAAGAGGCCTCAGGCGAAGCAATGGCAGCGAAGTCTGCGAGATTTCGCGAATTGCATCTTTCGGGCTATCCACGTTAGATGGGGCAGTGAGAGGGAGTGGCAGGATGACCTGGTTCGAATATAGAGTGGCGTAGCGTCCGAGCATGTCGAGTCTGTTGATTCGGCAATCAAACTCGGAGCAAACATCTCCACCAAGGGATCTGCCTGCCAAGAAGGTGAAGGGTCGAGTTGGCGCTCGGCGCTAAGGTCCGCGTAGTAATCGTTTTCCTGCCTGGTAACTATCGCCGTAAACAACTCTTCGTGCAGTCGCTCGACTTTCTTTCCGGCAATTTCGGTTACACGCAGCGAGTCGGAATCTTGGACAATCCCATAACTCTCTAGAATCTCTATCGCTTCGTGCATCTTACCCCAAATTCTATCAGCCGGAGCGCTCAGGCCTCGCCGGAAACAGTATCTTCATTTAGTCATTGCTCTGCAGTCCACCGTGCGATGATCGCCGACGCCTCTCCTACCTTGAGGTCACTCCCGGTCCCATTCCGGCGCCATAGAATTCCGAAAGGGCCGTCTTCTCCTCCGCAGTCAGCTGTCTCGCGATGCTACGCATTCGAACGTTAATATCGTTGGCCCGATTCCCATTTGAAAAATTCTCGAGCTGCTGCTCCAGATAGTTGCCGTTCTGGGTCGCCAGTGGGGGAGCTCCCTGCACATAACTCACCGGACCGTGGCAGGACTGGCAGGGTGGTATGCCCCGCTGCCCGTCTCCGAAAACAATGAGGCGGATGGCCATCGAGGCACCAGAGGGGTCCCGCATGGCCTGGGGAAATGCCCGGTTGTCTTGCGGATCACTCGCCGTAGGCAGCATCGCGTAATATGCCGCCAAGTCGGCCGCGTCGCGCGCCGAAAATCCCTCGGCGATGCCCTGCATTATGGGTGAAGTGCGCTTCCCGGATCGAAAATCCTGCATCTGTTTCCAGAACGACAGCCGGTCCTCGCCTGCCAGGTTGGGGAAGGCGGGAACGGAGCTGAATCCCTCTTCGCCGTGACAATGATTGCAGCGCCGGGCAAGCAGCAGTCCATGAAAAGCGTCGCCACGGTAAATAATCGCAAGCGTTTCTCCTGTCCAGGCCACGTCCGAAGGGATGCGAACCGGAGGTTCAGAATTCTCCGACTCCCTCTGCGCGGAAGAATCCATTCCCGACAATAGGAGCGTAATCGCAAGCAGCAGCAACGGGGTTCCAGGCCATCGGGACCCTATTCGCGGGCGCGCCGCCTGGCTAGCGTGGCTCACAAGACCGCCTTTCGCCGGGAAGCAAAGCGGCAAACCGATCTCGCGGGACCACATCCAGATGGCCTCTCATCGCATAATGGCCGGCTCCGCAGAACTCATGGCAGGGGATCTTGAATTCGCCAGCCTTCGCAAAAGTAAAGGTCGCTTCGGTCACCACCCCGGGCACAGCTTTGAGGCCGTAATTCGTTCCCATGAAGCTCAGCTTGTGCACTGCATCGGCGCTGGTAATTCGAAACGTGATCGGAACACCCGCGGGGACCACGATGCACTGAGGCACGAAAACAAATTGCTGCGCAATCATGCGCACGGTAAGTGATCCGGCCGGCCCTTCCGCCGCGCCCAGATTGCTCTCCACGAATTCCCCGCGCAGGTGCAAGGTCACAGGGTCTGGTCCTTGGCCGCCGCCAAAAAAATGCCACACGGGCAGGTCCACCATATAGTAGCGAGTGGACAACAACGCCAGTCCGACTAGCACGATTGCTGCTACAAACCCAATCTTCTTCTTCATGGCATCTCAAACTAACCCCAGTCTCGGCGTTAGATGAAACACGGGCTGGAATGGGTACATCGATTCTGACGGATGGGCCACTTCAACAGGGAAGTATAACGCTGGCTAGTCTTTGAACTTCGACCATAACAGAGGTTGCACCACTTCTCGCGCTCTTCGAGGAGTGGCCTGCCCAACGCCGACACCGTTTGCCTCCGTCAGTGAACGCCGATGGGCTGGTTAACGAGTGGCAACAGCATGCCGCCAGAGCGAGGTCCGTTTGTCACCAAGCCGGACAAAACTACTACCCGGCGGCCGATGTCGCCGAAACTGGTCCTTATCCCGGATCCAGTTGGATCTAGTATTTGCTCCGTGCAGGCCAGATTTGGCGTCGACAGCAAGCACGTGTTCGGCTCCCCAGGAAGGCAGGTATTGTTGCCGGGTTGACAACCGACTAAGAAGCCCGAGACGTTGGAGGCTTTGCTGGTGGTGCGAGTGCCCACATGCACAAAGAGAGTCGCAGTGTCGACTCCGTGACAGGCATTGCAGGTGTTCGAGGAGAAGTAAACCCTGGCCTCTGGGCTCGCTGTCGGGGTAGCATCTTCCCAGAACGCAGCCGTGGCACCGCCTTTGCCGCCCCGGCTCACACCGTCGGGGTTGAAAGCCGAACCTCCGAGGAAGGGCGAGCCCGCCGGATAGTCCGGAGTAACAACCGGCAGCGCACCGAGAGTGGCGAGAATCTCGGTTTGATTCGTATTGATGTAGTTCACCAAGGTGCCGGGGACGGCGCAGGCCGGCATCCCGGTTGCATCACACTTTGGCTGGCCGAAGTTAAAGCTTCCATCCGGAGTCATGGCGACGGTTGACTGTTGCAGCACCGGGCTTCCGTACTGATCTTGCCCGAGATGGAACTCCCGCTGTTCCCAAAAGTTCGTTGTTTCACCTGCAGCCAGGTCAAGTTCAGTGGTTCGTATTTGCGCCAGGCAACTGGAGCCGCCGCAAGCGCCGGCGGTTACAACGGCGTCGGTGACCTGCGACTGCAGCGCCGCCGGAAACGCATCGGGAGGCGCGTTCGCCGGCTCGTTCCCCAGACTATTCCACACATTGGCCCAAGCGTTCGGACTGAATGTAGAAGGGACATTAAATTCGATGATGATGTCAAACGGCGCCTTTGGATCCGCTGCACAGGAGCCGCCGGGGCTGGTTCCGGCCGTAACCCCGAAGATGAATCTCAGCTCACCCGGAGTCGCTGGATTGAAGTTCTGGCCCAAATCGATACGATTGACGATGGCATTCAACCGCACGGGCGGGTTGAGCAGCGACGGGAGCGAGGGGTTATTGGGGTCCGCAGGCCAGTTACCGAGCAGACCCGACTGAGAGAGAACTCCAATGCCACCCCTCGGTTGAACCGTGAAACCATTGATCGTTTGCACGTTCTGCCAGGAGGAGAGCATCGTGTTTAACATCTGTTCAGCGACTTGAATATTGGTGGTGTTCGCCATGGCCATCATCAGTGTGCCCAGGGTCCATGCGCCGTTGGGGTTGCCATTGGCCGGTGATGTCGGGTCGCTGGGGTCGATGCAGCTGTCGTACACTCGACCGTTACCGTTAGTGCCTACGTCCTGGACTACGGACAAGTCGGTGATCATCAGCTCACGATTGGGATAAACGTTGACGGCTCCGCCAGCTAAAGCCTGCCCCGAGAATTGGACGGGCTGGTGCGATTGCAGGGCGCTCTGAATCTCTGCCGGATCGACGAACTGCATCCTCTCCCTGCGGACGAAGCGGCGACCCTCAAAGACCGGGATCTGCCTGCCAGTTGCCGCCAAGTCCTTGCGCTGTTGCTGCTCCTTGGCAAAAGTCTGCCAGTCGAAATCGACTCTGGTAGAAAATACCTGCGCGTCATCGGGGGAACGCCGCAAAACCACGTTCTGGCTGCCAAGGGTGATCGGTATTTGCGCCGCCAATTTTTCAGCCTCCGATCCCTTGAAGCGCACCGAG
>Ga0116134_1001069_pt1 | contig 13968 bp, 8 predicted proteins | sample June2015DPH_19_5_FD_89737 | JGI IMG/M metagenome (GOLD analysis project Ga0116134, IMG submission 89737) | Peatland microbial communities from SPRUCE experiment site at the Marcell Experimental Forest, Minnesota, USA - June2015DPH_19_40 | ecosystem: Environmental > Terrestrial > Soil > Wetlands >...
GAGAATCGGGGAACAAGGAAGCGGTGTGGCCATCGGGGCCCATGCCGAGCAGAATCAGGTCAAAGCGCGGAAATTCGCCGGGGCGATCTCCGGACGGGTCTCCAGAGCGAAGCTCGAAGAAGCGGCGGAGCCGCGACTCATAGTCCTCGGCGGCGGCTGCGGCATCGGGATTCTCGGCGGGCACGCGAAAGACGTTCTCGGCTGGAATCGCAATCTTGGTCAGCAACGATTCATTCACCATCCGATAATTGCTGTCGGCGTCGGTGGGCGGCACGTGACGCTCGTCGCCGAAAAACAGAAAGACGCGGTTCCAGACGAAGTCGGCGTAATTCGAGGCGAGCAGGGAATAGAGACGTTTTGGAGTCGAACCACCAGAGAGTGCCGCCGTGAATCGTCCCTGGGCGCCGATGGCGGTGCGGGCGGCGCGGACAAATTCTTCGGCGGCAGCGTGGAATAAATCGGCCGCGGTGGCTAGCACTTCAATGGATCGAGTCGAGGGCATGTGGTCTCTCGAAAACAATCGTGTGGTGGCGGGGCTTTGCCCCGCTCGACGGGGCGGAGCCCCGTCACCACACAAACCCTGAATCATTTGTCGAAGTTTCTCCAGCGCCGGCCATCGCGTTCCATCAGTTCGTCGGACTCTTTCGGGCCCCAGGTTCCGGAGGGATAGTTGGGAAAATTTCGCGGCGGCAGCGCCTTCCACACATCGAGCACGGGATTGACAATGCTCCAACCGGCTTCAACCATGTCGGCGCGCTGGAACAGCGTAGCGTCACCGGTCATGCAGTCATGCAGCAGGCGTTCGTATCCGGTCGAAGACGAGACGCCGAAATAGTCGGCGTAGTTGAAATCCATATTCACTTCACCCAGTTGCATGGCGGGACCGGGAGTTTTGGCGGCAAAGCGCAGCGAGATGCCTTCTTCCGGCTGGATGTGCAGCACCAGTTGGTTGGGCATCAGGTCTTCGACCTGGGTCTCGCGGAACAGCATGAAGGGCGCGCGACGGAACTGAATCACGACATGCGTATTGCGGCCAGGCAGTCGCTTGCCGGTACGCAGATAGAAAGGAACTCCGGCCCAGCGCCAGTTGTCGATCAGCAGGCGCATGGCGACGAAGGTTTCGGTGCGCGAGTCCGGAGGTACGCCCTCTTCGGAGCGGTAAGCGGGCACGTGCTCATTGTCCATGGTGCCTTCGCCGTATTGTCCGCGGACGGTTTTGCTGAGCACGTCTTCGTTGCTGAAGGGTTGAATGGCGTGGAGAATTTTAGCCTGCTCGTCGCGCACCGCGTTGGCCTCGAATGAAATCGGCGGCTCCATCGCGGTGAGAGTGATGAGCTGCATGATGTGGTTGGGCACCATGTCGCGCAGGGCGCCGGCTCCATCGTAGTAGTCGCCGCGGGCCTCGACGCCGACAGTTTCGACGACCGAAATCTGCACGTGGTCAATGTAGCGGCGATTCCAGATGGGCTCGAAAATTCCGTTGGCGAAGCGGAGCGCCAAAATGTTCTGGACTGTCTCTTTGCCCAGGTAGTGATCGATGCGGTAGATCTGGCATTCCGAAGCGACTTTCAGGAGTTGCTGGTTCAACACTTTGGCGGACTCGAGATCGTGACCGAAAGGTTTTTCGATAATCACGCGCCGCCACTGGCCATTTTCTTCGGTCATGAGGCCGACTTTCGCCAGCCGCTCGACGACATCGCCGAAGAATTTGGGCGCGATGGCCATGTAAAAGAAATAGTTGCCGTGGGAGTTATGCTCCTGGTCAACCTTGGCCAGCGTTTCTTTCAGCTTGTCGTAAGTCGCGGGATTGTCGAAATCTCCACTTACATAACTGATGCGGCGGACAAACCACTCCCACAAATCGGCATCGACCGCGCCGGTGGCAAACTGTTTGAAGTCTTCGGTGACTTTTTTTCGCGCATCGTCATCGCTCATAGGGCTGCGGCCTACGCCAATCACGGCGAACTCGCGCGACAGCAATTGCTGACTGGCGAGGTTGTAGAGAGCGGGAATCAGCTTGCGGCGCGTCAGGTCGCCGGTAAAACCGAAGATCACCATGACACACGGATCTCCAGTGCGTCCCACTCGCGGTTTCGTTGGTGCTGGCCGAGCATCGGTTAGAGCCATCGTTTCCTCGATCTCTCTCTTTTTATTTCGTGTTTGCCGACGGTTTGAGTTCGATGTGACCGCCGAATTTCTGCCGCATGGCAGAGAGCATCTTCTCCGCGAAGGTATGATCTTGCCGCGAGCGGAAGCGGGTATACAGGGCCGCGGTCAGCACTTCGGCCGGAACCGCCTCTTCGAGCGCCGCCTGAATGGTCCAGCGGCCTTCGCCGGAATCCTGCACGAAGCCGCTGTACTCGGAGAGCGAGGGATTCTCGACGAGCGCCATCGCGGTCAGGTCCAGCAACCATGAACTGACCACGCTGCCGCGCCGCCAGACTTCGGCAATATCGGGCAGGTTGAGATCGTAACGGATATCCTCGGGAAGTTCTTTGCTGGTCGCGTTCTTGAAAATGTCGAAGCCTTCCGCGTAGGCCTGCATCATTCCGTATTCGATGCCGTTGTGCACCATCTTCACGAAATGTCCGGAGCCGGAGGGACCGCAGTGGATGTATCCGTCTTCGGCGGTGCTTGCCGCAGTCCCCGTAAGTTTTTCGCGTCCGGGAGTGCGCGGGATATCGCCGCGTCCGGGCGCCAGCGTCTTGAAGATCGGGTTAAGGCGCTGGACGGCCTCTTTCGGGCCGCCAATCATCATGCAGTATCCGCGGTCGAGTCCCCAGACGCCGCCGCTGGTGCCAACGTCGACGTAATACACGCCTTTGGCGGCGCAAAGTTTGGAGCGGCGGACATCATCTTTGAAATAGGAGTTGCCGCCGTCGATGATGGTGTCGCCCGCCTGCATGCGCCCGAGGAGAGCCTGCACGGTTTTTTCCGTGGGATCGCCTGAGGGCACCATGATCCACGCGGCGCGTGGCGGGGTCAGTTTGCTGACCAGGTCGTCGAGTGACGAGGAGCCGACCGCGCCCTCGCCGGCGAGACCCTTGACGGCATCGGCGCTGAGATCAGAAACCACCAGCGTATGACCGCCGCGCATCAGGCGCCGCGTCATGTTGGCGCCCATGCGGCCCAGACCTACCATTCCCAGTTGCATGCGTGCTCCTTAGATTTTCGCCCGGTGCGAACGGGCCGGAGGCCCGTCACCACACGACCCTCTACTACACAATCTGCTTTACCAGTTCTGCCAGCTTCGTCAGTCCCGCTCTTACATCGCTGCCTACGTGTACGCGCAGCGCGCGGCGCTTGCGGTCGGCGAGAACCTGGAAGTCGCCGCGAGCCTGTGCCGCCTTCACTACTCCGAACGTGTACTTCTGTCCGGGAACCAGCAAGTCCTGCGCATCGTCGCACGTGATCTGCAGGAACACGCCGCTATTGGGGCCGCCTTTGTAAGCTTGTCCGGTGGAGTGCAAGAAGCGCGGGCCGAAGCCGAGGCATGTCGCCACGCGCTTGCGATCGCGTACGGTCATGCGCAGGTCTTGCAGCTGAGATTCGTGCTCCGCATTCATTTCTACATATCCCAGCAGGGCAAAATAGTCGCCGGCGCCGAGACGCGCCAGGTGCGCTCGCAGATAGTTCTTGAGTGAGCGATCGGAGCCAGCGGCTTGGGCGAGCGCGGCCGCGTTCTTGTCGTCGGTGAATAGCTTGAAGCCAGCTTCTTCCAGTATCGGTTTTTCGGCAGGTAGCGAGCCCGAGCTTTCGTATGCCGACGTCAGTTGCTTGGTGACGATTTTGCTCGCTTCAACGTCGGGCTGATTGAAGGCGTTGATTCCGAGGATCGAACCCGCGACCGCGGTCGCAATTTCCCAACGGAAAAATTCTTGGCCGAGGCTGTAGGTGTCGGCGACGGCGACGCGCACCACTGGGTACCCAGCTTTCTCGAACTCGGCGACCTTGGCATCCTGCGCCGTGTCGGACGCACCTTCCAGCCGGAGGTAGGTGAAGATGCGGTCATTCCCGTATGCTTCCGGCGCACCGATGTTTTCGCGGTCTACCGGGATGATGCCCTTGCCGAGTTTGCCGGTGGATTCCGCGATCAACTGCTCTAGCCACGCGCCCAGGTCGGAGATTCCAGGCGAGGTGATGAGCGTCATTTTGTCGTGGCCGAGTTTTGCGGCTGTGCCCATGATCAGGCCGAGCATCACTCCCGGATTCTGTTCCACGGGAGTGGACGGCTTACAGGCTTCGACCATTTCATTCGTACGCCGGAGGAACTTGCCGGTGTCGAGGCCCATGGCCGCGGCGGGAACCATGCCAAAGTTCGAGAGCGCGGAATAGCGTCCGCCAATGGATGGCAGGCCATAGAAAATGTGGCGGAAGCGGTCGCGATCGGCGACCTGCTGCATCTTGGAGCCGGGATCGGTGATGGCGATGAAGTGGCTGCCAGCTTTGTCTTTGTCCGTGCCCATTGTTTGCTGCACGCGCTGGAAGAAGTACTGCTTGTAAATGTTGGGTTCGAGGGTGCTGCCGGACTTGCTGGAAACAATGAAGAGGGTTTTGGCGAGGTTGACCTTTTTCTCGACGCTCCTGATCTGCGCGGGGTCGGTGGAGTCGAGTATGTGCAGGCGCGGAAAGCCGGGCGTTGGCGCGAAGGTCAGCGCCAGCACTTCCGGACAAAGGCTGGATCCGCCCATGCCGAGCAGCAGAATGTCGGAGAATCCGGCGCTTTTGACCTCGTCCGCGAGCGCCTTCAGCTTGGCGGTGTTAGCGAGTTGTTCGTCGGTGATGCCGAGCCATCCCAGCCAGTTGGCCTCGTCTTCGTTGGTCCAGAGAGAGGCGTCGCCCTGCCAGAGGCGCCTTACTTTTCCCGACGCCCGCCAGTCGTTAAGGTTTTTTTTTACCGCGGCGTCGAGATCGGCCGGAAGCGAAGCGGTCTGCTGATTGATCTTGGGTGTGCTTGATTGCTTCGTACTTTTTTCGACCGCGGCTAGCAGGGTATCGAAGGCATCGGCGAATAGTTTCACACCGTCGGCGGTCAGCTTGTCGGTTACGTTTTTCATGACGATGCCAACGCCGGCCAGATCGGCCATCGTTTTGCGCGCGGTGTCCAGGTCTTCGGTCAGACTCTGGCGCGGCTTGCCGTGATCGCGGAAGGCGTCGAGCGTTGCCGGAGGAATGGTGTTGACGGTGTCGGGTCCAATCAATTCTTCGATATAGAGCACGTCACGATAATTCGGATTCTTGGTGCTGGTGCTTGCCCATAGCACACGCTGTGTTTGCGCGCCCTTGGCGGCTAGCGCTTTCCAGCACGGAGAAGAAAAGATGCGCTGGTAGGCTTCGTAGGTAAGTTTGCCGTTGGCGATTGCAACCTTCCCGAGAAGCGACTGCAACTTTGCCTTGCGGGCCGCGTCCGTTTCGTTCTTGAGTTTGTCAACGACGAGCGAATCGACTAACGAATCGATGCGGCTGATGAAGAAACTGGCGACGCTCGCCATCTTGCTCACATCGCCGCCAGTCGCGCCGAACTTTTCGAGACCGTCAATGAAGGCCGCGGCTACTTCTTCATACACTCCCTGCGCGAAGAGCAGCGTTATATTGATGTTGATACCTTCGCTGAGCAGTTGCCGGATTGCGGGTATGCCTTCGACGGTGCCCGGAATTTTGATCATCACGTTTTCGCGGGCCACGGTCTTCCACAGGCGGCGAGCCTCGTCGATGCTGCCGTTGGTGTCGTGCGCGAGGTACGGAGAGACTTCGAGGCTCACGTATCCGTCACGTTTTTTCGTGCTCCGGTAGACGGGACCCAGCAGGTCGGCCGCGTCCTGAATGTCGCGGATCGCCAGCAGTTCGTAGCGGCCCTTGGCGTCGAGGTCGGTGCGGCCGGCGAGCGAGTCGAGAAAATCCTGATACTCGGTCGATCCTGCTATGGCCTTCTCGAAAATTGCGGGATTCGACGTCATCCCGCGCAGGCCGTCTTCCGTGATCAGGCGTTGCAGTTCGCCGCCCTTGAGCAGGTCGCGACGGATGTAGTCGAGCCAGATGGACTGGCCGAAGGTCTGAAGCTGAGTGAGAGGATTCGCGGCTTTTGCGGTTTCAAGCGTGCCTACTGGATTCATAACCATCTCCTAAGAATTCCGTAGAGACGCGGCTTGCCGCGTCTTTTTCCACGAATGCCTCGCGGTGTCCAAAGAGACGGGGCAAGCCCCGTCTCTACACAAGCAGTTCACGTGCTGCTTGAATCACGGCATCGGTCGTGAAGCCAAATTTCTTCTGTAAATCCTTCAGCGGCGCGGATGCTCCAAACGTGTGCATGCCTATGATGCGTCCTCTTGCTCCCGCGTATTGCGCCCAGCCGAAGGTCGACGCCATCTCGACCGCGACCCTCGCGGTGACGCCGGGCGGAAGCACTTCATCGCGGTAACTCTGATCTTGATGCTCGAACAAGTCCCATGAAGGCATGCTGACGACGCGCGCCCGAATGCCTTCCGCTTTTAGTTTCTCGTAAGCGTCGATACAGAGGTAGACCTCGCTGCCGGTGGCCATAAGAATTACCTGCGGCTTGCCACCTTCCGCGTCGGCCAGGATGTAAGCGCCGCGAGCTACACCTGCGGCGGACGCGTATTTCGTGCGATCATTCGTTCGATCGAGGGTTGGCAGCGCTTGGCGCGTCAGAATCAACGCCACCGGCTCCTTCGGCTGCCTCATGATGATTTTCCACGCTTCGACGACTTCGTTGGCATCGGCTGGTCGCAGCGTGATCAGACCGGGAACCGCTCGCAGCGTGATCAGTTGCTCGATCGGCTGGTGGGTCGGTCCGTCTTCGCCAACGCCGATGGAATCGTGGGTGAAGATCCAGATTGACGGAACTTCCATGACGGACGAAAGGCGGATCGGCATCTTCATGTAGTCGCTGAAAATGAGAAACGTCGAACCGTAGGCGCGAATTTTCGATAGCGCCATGCCATTGACGATCGCGCCCATCGCGTGCTCGCGAATGCCGAAATGGAAGTTGCGCGCGTTGTACTGGCCCGCTTCGAAATCGCCCGCACCATCGAAGGTGAGCCGCGTCTTCGTCGATGGATACAAATCGGCCGAGCCACCCATGAGCCAGGGATGGTTCTTGGCAATGGCGTTGAGAACCTTGCCTGATGAATCGCGGGTTGCGAGTCCCTTCGGATCGGGCGCAAATGTGGGCAGATCCTTGTCCCATCCGTCCGCCGGCTGACGATTTTGCATGCGCGCGAATTGGGTCGCCAAGTCGGGATACTGCGCGCTGTACTTCGCGAACAGCGCGTTCCACTGGCCGCGTAATTGCTGGCCGCGCTTGCCCAAGACGTCTTGGAAATTTTCGCGCACGCCGTCCGGGACGAGGAACTTGGCGTCTTCCGGCCAGCCGTAGAAGCGCTTTGTCAGTTTGACTTCTTCTTCGCCGAGCGCTTCGCCGTGCGCTTCTTTTGTGTCCTGGCGGTGGGGCGAGCCATACCCGATGTGGCTGTTGACGATGATCAGCTTGGGGCGATCCTTAATACTCAGCGCATGCGCGTAAGCGTCGGCGAGCGCAACCAGATCGTTGGCGTCGCCGACGTGCTGGACGTCCCAGCCATAAGCTGCGAACCGGGCGGCCACATTTTCGTCGTAAGCGAGATCGGTATTCCCCTCGATCGTGATGTGGTTGCTGTCGTAAATCCAGCACAGGTTCGACAGTTTCAGATGCCCTGCTATCGATGCGGCTTCCGAGGAAACTCCTTCCATCATGTCGCCGTCGCCGCAAATTGCCCAAATGTTGTAATTGAACAGCTCGAATCCCGGACGATTGAAATACGCCGCCAGCCAGCGCTCGGCGATGGCCATGCCCACGCTATTGGCGACGCCCTGACCGAGCGGGCCGGTGGTAGTCTCAACGCCTGTGGTCAAGCCGTATTCGGGATGGCCTGGCGTTTTGCTTCCCAGTTGCCGGAAGTTCTTGATCTCGTCGAGCGACAGGGCAGGCGTCGAAAGAATTTTGCCGTCGGGACCGACTTCGCGTATGCCTGCCAAATGGATGAGCGAATACAGCAGCATGGAGGCGTGGCCGTTGGAGAGAACGAAGCGGTCGCGGTTCGGCCAGATGGGATCTTCCGGGTCATAGCGCAGAAACTGCTGCCACAGGCAATAGGCCACAGGAGCCAGAGCCATGGGCGCCCCGGGATGTCCCGAGTTCGCCTTCTGCACGGCATCTATCGAAAGCGTGCGAATCGTGTTGATGCACAACTGATCGAGCTGGGTTCCGGTGGCGACAGACTGGTCACTGACTGCCATCAATTCTCTCCTCGCAATTCCCTGGTATTCCCCACTACCAACTTAGATGAAATCAGCCCCGAATGGATACACGTGCGCCAACTGCCCCAAGTTTACATCGGGATCGAGAAAGAAAACGAGGCACGGGAGGACTGACGTCCAAATTTTACACTGAGAAGAATATGGCTCGCTGCTTACTGCCAGTATTCCTTGGCGTTTACCGGACTAGAAAGCAAGACCTTGCGATCCGCCAAGTGCGCTTTCAGCAACTCGATCTCATCAGCGGTATCGGTGAGCGGCAGGGCCACCTGTCCTCCGTAAACGACCGAGCGGCAGAGCGCCATCATGATTTCAAACCCCGCATACGCGCTCTCGAAATTGCAGGAGTGCACTTTGCGGTCGTCATCAAGCCAGTCGGCGATTTCCTGAACGTACGGAGGCATATCCAGGTCGTAGTTCATGCAGCCGCCACCTGAGGAAGCGCCCGCCTTGGTCACAGCTCGCCAGCCGCCGCCCGTCAGGACCTCGGCGAATCCCTCGGTGCCCTGTGCGCCGATGCGGCACTTCCGCCACCAGTAGTCGACTTCGGGGACATCGGGAGCGCCGGCTCCACACTCCACGATTCCGCGCACTCCGTTGGCAAACTGGATAAAGCCGCCGATATAGTCGGGTGACGGATGCAAGTCGGCCAACTTCCCGCGCCCCGCCGCTTGGGCCATCACCCACTGAGCGGGTGATTCATTGTCGTACGATTCTCCGTTGAACCAGCGCATGTAGTCGATCAAGTGCGACATCATGTGCACCATCCAGCCGGACGCTGTGCCGTAAACGGTGTGGACGCGTCCGAGCGCGCCACTGGCAACGATTTCCTTCACTTTGCGATAATGTTCGCCATAGCGATGCTGATGACTGACCACGGCTTTGACTCCGCTTTCGGCCAACAGCTTTCTGACCTGAAAGCCCTCGCGCGTGTTCAACGCCACCGGCTTTTCGAAGGCGATCAGACGCGCACCGCTCTTGATGCCGATGCGAATCATCTCGCTGCGCAGGTTCGGAAGAGTACAGAAGCAGAAGACGTCGGGTTTCACGGCGGTAGCTAGCTGGAGCGCGTCCGTACCTTTGACTGCGCCGAACTTGGCCGCGGCGGCATCTAGGCGGGCGGGGTCGATGTCGCAGACGCCGGCCACTTCGAACCGGCCGTTCGCCTGAAACGCCTGGGCATGGTGCATTCCGCGCTTGCCCATGCCCACGATCACAACCCGGTATTTACCGTTCGTTTTCATTCTTACTTATTGCGCTTATTGCGCGCTCCTTTATTGTTATTGTGCGCTCCTGTCCCATTCCAGGACCTTGTCGATGGTGTAGTCAACTTCTTCTTCCGTTAGCTCCGGGAACATCGGCAGGGAAACGCAGCAGGCGGCATTGCGCTCCGAATTCGGGATCGGGCCAGCGATGCGCGCCTCATGACCCCACGGGTAACCTTCCTGCTGGTGAATCGCAATCGGATAGTGGCACTTGGCGTCGATCCCGGCGTCGTTCAGGAACTGGAGCAGGGGATCGCGATGCTTTGCCTGCCTGGTCTCGATCACATACAGGTGATACACGTGATAGGAGCCGGGAGTCTCGAAGGGCAACGTGATATTCCTGGCTCCCGCCAGACCTTTGCTGTAGCGCGCCGCCCATTTTCGACGCAGTTCGCTCCATTCCCCGACGTGCTTCAGCTTGGCGCTGAGAATGCCCGCATGCAGATCGTCGAGCCGGCTGTTGTATCCCACGCTGTGGCAGGAACGCTTCTCGGAGCCGTGGTTGCGCAACTTGCGCGCAATGCGGTCGATCTCGGCGTTGTTGGTAACGATGGCGCCGCCGTCACCGAACGTTCCCAGGTTTTTCTGAATGATGAAACTGACCGTGGCAGCGTCGCTGAGTTCTCCGATTTTGAAGCCGTTGCCGCGACCGCAGATCGCCTGCGCGTTATCCTCGACCACCTTGAGATGATGTTTGTCGGCGATCTTGCGGATGGCCTTCATGTCCGCGCACTGGCCATACAGATGCACCGGCACCAGCAGTTTGGTGCGCGGCGTGATCGCGGCTTCGATCCTGGTGGGATCGATGCAATTGGTGCGGGGATCGGAATCGACGAACACAACCGTCGCTCCCGTGAACCAGATGGCTTCCGCCGTGGCGAAGAAGGTGTTGGTCGTGGTGATGCACTCGTCGCCGGCGCCGATTCCCAATGCTTTGAAGCTCAGCCACAAGGCATCGGTTCCGTTCCCCACACCGATGGCAAACTTCGTCCCGTGGAACCCGGCCAACTCTCCCTCGAACTTCTTCAGCATCGGGCCGAGAACATACTGGCCGCTTTCGAGCACTTCCTTGATATTGGCGTCGATCTCGGTTTTGAGGTTGTGGTATTGGCGGACGTGTCCGTAAAAGGGCACCGATAACTTGGTTGCAAGCATGAGATTGCCTCCCGGAACCGGTCAGTAACGATGTATTAAATCGTTTCAATTATCAGACCGGCTTAATGGGATTGTCAATCGCAGCCAGCGTGAAATGCAAGTTTCAAGTAAGGAAAGCTTTATTCTGGCTGATCCTGTGTTGCAGGGTGGACGCTAGTTGGTCCACATCCACGGCCGAGATGTGCATTACGTCAGGGTCAAGCATGGGGATGCGGTTGCTTCCGACTGCGTCGCGCCGTACCTGGATCAGCAAAGCCTGCAGCGCCTGCGGATCGTATTTTTGCGGCGTCATGCGGATCAGTTCCTGAAGCGCCGATCCAAGCGACAAGCGTTCGCGGTAGGGACGCTCGCTGGTCATGGCGTCAAAGGTTTCGGCCAGGGCCACGATCCGCACATTTTGGGGTATTTCGTTTCCATGCAAGCCGTCCGGGTATCCCGTCCCGTCTGCGCGCTCATGGTGCCAGCGCACGATTTCCGGAATCTGGGGCCAAGGAAACTGCACCTGGCTGACGATCTGATGGCCAACGACGGTGTGGTCGCGCATCTCGCGGGATTCTTCCGGGTCGAGCTGCGCGGCCTTGCCCAACAGTCGCTTATCGACGGCCACCATGCCAATGTCGTGCAGATAGGCCGCCGATCGCAGCGCCGCGACCGCGGTCGGGTCCATCCCCAGCGCCTCGCCAATCGCCTGCGAGTACCGCCCGACGCGCAGCGAATGTCCATGAATGTTGATGTGTTTGACGTCAATGGCGGTGGCGAAAGCCTCGAGAGCGTTGTCGTAGAACCCGTGCAGCGAGCCCAGCAGCCGCAGATTTTCCGAGACCCGTTGTGCCAGCGTCTGGCCGAGAGTGTGATTCTGAATGGCCAGCGCCACGTAGTGGCTCAGCATTTCAAAAGCGTCGAGCGCGTCTTCTTCGTACAAGGCTTCGCCGGGCCGGCGTCCCAGGGCGATCGCTCCGGCCAGCTTTCCCCGGACTTTCAGTGGACAAATGCACTTGAACAGTTCGGGAGCGACATTGCCGTTCGAACTCAGAAAGACGTCGTAGGTGGAGGTGTTGAGCAGCACCGGGCCGGCGGCTGCGGTCAGGGTGTGCACATGGCGGGGAAGCAGAGGAATCAGCGACGGTTCCGGCAGCAGCGCAAATCCTTGCGCGTCCACCGAGGTGAGCATGGAAGGCCGCTCGCTGAAGGAAAAAAGGACAGCTTCGCGTGCGCCGGCCGCCTCCATCACGGCGGTCAGCATGGCGCGAGCGGTGTGGCGGAAGTCGCGGTCCGCTGTAAGTTCGGGCCCCAAATCCGCCAGCGTCTCGACTGTTCTTAAAAGCTTCTTGAGATTGGTTCCCTGCAATGCCTCTTGCGGAGGAGAATGCGAGAAACCAGAGCGAAATCAGGGTAGCACCCACGCCGCGCTCGATTGTTGGTTAGTTTGGTGCAAGCAGCGCATCGGATCATCTGACGATCGGGTCATCGGGTGATCGGAAATTCAAGCAGGGGAAAGGCGATCCGATCATCCGATCGGAGATTTTCCGCGAAGTACGCGAAAGGACATGCGCGCGTCGCTTTCCTTGACAGGCGCTCGGCGTTGGCCCATACTTCGGCCAAATCGCCCGCGCCGCTTGCGTTCTGCCGGTTTTGCCCGGCAATTTTACCGACCGAGAGAGAGCTGTGGTAGTGCCTCAGTCCAAGCCGTTTGACTCCGGGAAAATCCTCAACCCTCGGGATCGCGATCCTTTGTCTGCGGCGACTTCGTCCAGCCGTTCGGGCAACCAGTCTGGCAGCCTGGACGAGAGCACAGCTCTGGCATCCCTGAAGGAGTTGATCGCAGCCGGGGACCACCGCCTGGATCCGATTCTCGGGACCATCACCGACGCCGCCCGGCAACTGACCGGCGCCTCGGGAGTCGCGCTGGCGATGTGGAGAGACGGCGCCATGGTGTGCCGCGCGCGCAGCGGCGACACGGCTCCCGTTCTCGGTGCGCGGTTAAGCGCGGAGACGGGAATCTCGGGAAAGTGTTTGCGCAGCGGCAAGATCCAGGTTTGCACGGATACGGAGAACAATCCGCTGGTTGATGTGGAGGTCTGCCGCAGCCTCGGTTTGCGCTCGATGGCCGTTTTGCCAATTCAGGGCTGGCGAGGGACTAACGGAATTCTCGAAGTGTTTTCCACCAGCCCCGCAGCCTTCAGCGAAGCGCATATTGCTCTTCTTCAGCAACTGGCGGCGCTCGCGGAACGGGCACGCGCGTCGCAACCGCATGGCGCATCGCCGGTCGCGCCGAAACTTTCGTCTGCGATGGAGAAGCCGCAACCTTCCGGCCTGCTGCCGGCCTCAGATCGGGTTGGGGACGTGGTGCTCGCTTCCCTAGGCGCTCGATCGCGACCGCTCGTTTTAGGCGCCGGCGGGCTGGTGGCGATCGCGCTGCTTGCCATGGTGATCTGGCTGGGGTGGCGCGGTGCGGATGAGACGGATGGCAACGCGCACGCGGCGATCGCAGCTTCTGTCTCTGCCAATGCTGCAACCGTGAGCGCTGTAACGGCACATCCTCCCGACAAAGACCGGGTCTGGAATGCGAATCCTGGTGGCGAGTCCATGATTCCAGCGGGCGCAAAGCCTTCAGCCGGATCGGCTGTGAAATTCGCCTCAAAAGTGGACGTGGTCGGGAGAAAGAAGACTCAGGCGGATCGCTCTCTCTTGCTCGCCGACGTTGCTGCCGATGTTGTCGTCCGCCATGAGGTTCCAAGTTCGCAGACGGGATCGCAGACTGGATCTCACTCCGATGAGAATGCGGCGGCCGAGCCGTCGTCGCCCGCGCCGTCCGTGCCGGTGTCGCGAGGGGTTTCGGGCGGCCAACTCCTGCACCGCGTTGAGCCGGTTTATCCTGCGGAGGCTCTTCTGCTGCGCCAGGAGGGCACAGTCGTTCTGGCCGTGACCGTGATGGAGGATGGAACGGTGAGTGATGTGAAAGTCAGGGAAGGCGCGCCTATCCTCGTCCCATCCGCCGTGGATGCCGTGGAGCACTGGCAGTACACGCCTTTTGAGCGCGACGGAAAACCGGTGAAGAACGAGATCGGGATCAAAATTGACTTCAAACTTCCCGATACAAATCATTGAGACACTTAAGGAGACTCTGAATAAGTGCTCCTTTTCCACAACGAGTAAAGATAAATTAGCGCCAGATGAAATCTCCAAGCCAACAGAGGACACTGGCGATGATGACGGGATTCGAGCGGTATACGAA
>Ga0116134_1001072_pt1 | contig 13958 bp, 13 predicted proteins | sample June2015DPH_19_5_FD_89737 | JGI IMG/M metagenome (GOLD analysis project Ga0116134, IMG submission 89737) | Peatland microbial communities from SPRUCE experiment site at the Marcell Experimental Forest, Minnesota, USA - June2015DPH_19_40 | ecosystem: Environmental > Terrestrial > Soil > Wetlands...
ATCAATTGCGTCCCGGCGGGCGGCCTGACCACCGGCGGCTGGGGGCCGGGCGAGGGGCTGCGCATCGCCGGCGCCACCGCATTCCACGTCGGCGGCACGCTCTCGACCGACGCCAAGATCGATCTGATGCTGCGGATCGGCGAAGTGAATTTCATCTACGCCTCGACCAATTATCTGCACACACTAACCGAGGCGATGCTGCGCCGCGGCCTCGAGCCGAAACGCGTGTTTCCGACCTTGCGCACGCTCTTCATCGCGGCCGAGGGTTATCCGATCGAGTGGGCGCAGCGCGTGGAAGAATTGTGGGGCTGCCGCCTGCAGGAGGGTTACGGCTCGACGCAATGCGCCGGTTTCGGCGCCTCGACCTGCGCCGAAGGCGTCCTGTCGCCCGGCGGCGGGCGCGGGCTGATGCACATGTTCGAATGGGAGACGCTGTTCGAGGTGCTCGATCCGGTCACGCTGGCGCCCGTCCAATCCGGCGAGACCGGCGAACTCGTCGTCACCAATCTTTCGATCGAAGGCTCGCCGGTGATCCGCTTCCGCACCGGCGATGCCGCGCGCTTCATCGCCTATCGCGACACCGGCAGCGGCCGCGCCTGGAACGCGATCGAGTGCGGCACCATTGGCCGCTTCGATGACATGCTGAAAATCCGCGGCAACAATGTATGGCCGTCCGCGATCGACGCCGCGGTGTTTTCTCATCGCGAAGTCGCCGAATATGCCGGCCGCGTCTACACCAGCGGCGACGGCAAAACCGAGATCGAAGTCAGCGTCGCCTTCACCGAACAAGCGGCCGGGCTCGATGCAACCGCGCACGCGCGCCTCGTCGAAGCGATCCGCACCACGATCAAGGAACGCACCAATGTGTGGATGACGCTCGTCGTCTGCGCCCGCAATGAACTGCCGGAATTCAGCTACAAAGCCCGCCGCTGGAAGGACGAGCGACAACAGGGCTATCGTTTGTAAGGAGAGACGTCCGGTGAGGCATGCCCACGACGCGGCGGCCGCGCCCGGCCGCGATCATATTGTCTTGTCGCGGATGCTGGCCGACGCGGACAGCCTCTGCGCGACGCGCGATGCGCTGCTCGCCGGCCAGTACCGCTATCTGCGCGGCCGCATCGCCGCGCTGCTTGAACTCACCATGCCGGTGGACGGCGGCGAGGCCGACATATGAGCCGGCTTGCGGGAAAAGTGGCGCTGGTGACTGGCGCCGGCTCGGGGCTCGGCCGTGCGGTGGCGCAGCGTTTCACCGCCGAGGGCGCCAAGGTGGTGGTGACCGACGTCGATGCGGCACGTGGCGCTGCGGTCGCGTCCGCGATTGGCGCGAACGCCGCCTTTATCCACTGCGATCATACGTCGAGCGATGACGATGCCGCCGCGGTCGCCTTCGCGGTCGAGAAATTCGGCGGCCTCGATATCGTCCATAACAATGCCGGCGGCCCGTTTACCGGACCGTTCGAGGCGGTCGACGACGCGACGCTCGAGCGGGTGCTGCGCGTCAATCTTTTCGGCGTCATGCAGATGACGCGGGCGGCGCTGCCGCACCTGCGCGAGAGCGCCAAGCGCAATCCCGCCGGCGCTGCTCTCCTCTTCACGTCGTCGCTGCAGGGCCTCAAGGCCAAGCCCAATTTCAGCCTCTACACCGTCGCCAAGCACGGCATCGTCGGCCTCGTGCGCAGCCTCGCGCTCGAACTCGCGCCGCAAAACATCCGCGCCAACGCGCTATGCCCGACCGTGGTCGCGACGCCGATGCTGGAGGCGTTCCTGCCCGGCATGGCGGGAGACCACGACGAAGCAATGAAGCGCTTCCGCGCGACCATTCCGCTCGCCCGCATGCCGGAGCCGGAAGATGTGGCGAACGCGGCACTGTTCCTCTGCTCCGACGAAGCGCGCATGATCACCGGCGTCGCCCTGCCGGTCGACGGCGGCCAGATGGCGATGTGATGCGATGAGCGGCGCCCGCTTCAGTCTCGCCGGCAATGTTGCGGTCGTCACCGGTGCCGGCGGCGGCATTGGCACTGCCGCCGCAGTGGCGCTCGCGGAGGCCGGCGCCGATCTCGCCCTCGTCGGCCGCAATGTGGCGAAGCTCGAGGAGACGGCGCACGCCGTCGGGCCCGCCGGCCGCGCCGCGCTCGTCGTCGAGGCCGACGTCACCGACGAAGCCGCGGTCGGGGCGGCGCGCGATTTGGTGATCAGGCGGTTTGGACGCGCCGACATTCTCTTCAACAACGCCGGCGTCACCTCGCCGAAACTGCTGGTCGACATGCCGCTCGACGAGTGGCGCCGCATCGCCGATGTCAATCTGACGGGTGCATTCCTGTGCGCACGTGCATTCGCGACGCCGATGATGGCGCAGCGCCACGGCCGCATCGTCAATATGGGCTCGATCCTGTCGGGCCGGGGCATGGCGACCCGCACCGCCTACTGCGCCACCAAGGCCGGCCTGGCGAATTTCGGCGCGGCACTCGCTTTCGAACTTGGGCCGCACGGCGTCACAGTCAACACCATCGGCGCGACCGTCATCGTCACCGACCTCAATCGCGAGCTGATCCGCACCCAGCCGCAGCTCTATCAGAAAGTGCTCGACCGCACCGCTATCGGCCGGCTCGGCGAAGTCGAGGACGTGGTCGGCGTGCTGGTGTTCCTGGCGTCGCCGGCGGCGGCGTTCGTCACCGGGCAGACCATCTATGTCGATGGCGGCTATACGGCGGGATGAGAGGGTCGCGATGCTCATCCAAGTGCTGAACGGTGTCGTCTATGGCGGGCTCCTTTATCTGCTCGCCGTCGGGCTGGTGCTGATCTTCGGCCTGCGCGAAGTCGTCAACTTCGCCCACGGCGCGCTCTTTATGGTCGGCGCCTATATCGGCTTCTCGGTCGCGGCGGCAGGATACTGGTGGGGCGGGCTGGTCGTCTCGGTCGTGGCGATGGCGATCGTCGGCTGTGCGCTCGACGCGACCGTGTTCCGCGCGTTGCGCCGGCAGGACCCGATGGTGACGGTGCTCGTCACGTTCGGGCTGCTGCTCATCCTGGAAACCTTCGTCACGGCGGTCTGGGGCAAAGCCTATCTGCGTTATCCGATGCCGGCGCTCCTCTCCGGGACGGTCAATATCGCGGGGTCGCCGTTCCCGGTCTACCGGCTGTTCGTCATCGCTGTCGCCGTCGTCGTCGCGCTGTCGCTCACCGCTTGGCTCCGTTTCACCCGCATCGGGCTTTATGTACGCGCGGCGAGTACGGACGCGCGGGTCGCCTCGATCCAGGGCGTCAATGTCGATCGCCTCAGCCTGATCGTCGTCGGCCTCGGTACTGCCTTGGCGGGCCTGTCGGGCGTCGTCGCCGGGCCGCTGCTGACGCTGTCGCCGACCATGGGCAACTATATTTTGATCGACTCTTTCATCGTCGTCGTCATCGGCGGGCTCGGCAGTTTCGCCGGCGCCTTCGTCGCCGCGATCCTCATCGGCCAAATCCATAATTTAGGCGCCATCTGTCTGCCCTGGGCCGCGACCATCCTGCCGTTCCTTCTGATGGTCGGCATTCTGATCTGGCGCCCCGCCGGGCTTGCGGGGTCGCGCGCATGAGCACGTTGGCGCACGACGCCGTCCGCTACGCGAAAAAGCCGCGCGGCACGTCCGCGACGGCGGTTTTGCTGCTGGCCGGCGCGGTGGCGCTCCTTGCCGGTTTCGCCTTGCCGTGGATCGCGCCGTCGAAACTGGCGATGTCGCTATTCGCGCAGGCCTTGTTCGACGCGCTCTTGGCGACCAGCGTTGGCTTTCTGTTCTTGCAGAACGGGCGCGTCAGCTTCGGGCAGGCGGCGTTCTCCGGTCTCGGCAGCTATGCGTTCGGCGTCCTGGTGGCACGAAATCTCGTGGGTGCCGAGGCCGCGCTTCTCGTCGCGCTCTTGCTGCCGACAGCGCTCGCCTTTCTGCTCGGCCTTGTCATCGCCCGCGTCAGCGGCGTCGCCCATGCCATGTTGACGCTTGCGGTCGGGCAGGCGCTTTACGAGGTCGCGTTCCGCTGGCGCGAGCTTGCCAAGGGCGACGACGGCATGTCGTTCGACCTGCCGGCGCGCATCTTCGGCGTCTCGGCGCGCGGTCTGCAGGACCCGGCGGTGATGGTGGTGCTGGCCTGGTCGATCCTGGTGATCGTTCTGGTCGGCCTCGCGCTGTTCGCCCGCAGCCGTACCGGGATGGTGGCTGCGGCGATCCGCGACAACGAGGAGCGCGCCCGTTTCCTCGGCTATTCCACCACCTTGCCGCGCGCGTTGGTCTACGCCATTGCCGCCTTCGTCGCCGCGCTCGCCGGCGTGCTGCAGGCGAGCTATAACGGCTACATCGCGCCGCAGATGTTTCACTGGACCGTGTCCGGCTTCGCCCTGATCATGGCGATCATCGGCGGCGCCAAGTTCATCATCGGTCCCGCGGTCGGCGCGGTCGCGCTGTTCTACATCAAGGATTTCGCCGGGCAGGTTGCCGAATACTGGCCGGCGATCGTCGGCGGCGCGCTGGTGATCGTCACGCTGACGATGCCGCAGGGCATCATCGGACTTGCCGATCTTTTGTGGCGGCGGAGCGCGCGCCGATGAGCGACATCGCGCTTCAAGGTATCGGGCTGACGCGGCGGTTCGGCGGCTTCATCGCGCTCGACAAAGTCGACATCGCCGTCAAGCGCGGCGAGATCCGCGGCCTGATCGGCCCGAATGGTGCCGGCAAGTCGACCCTGATCGACGTGCTGTCGGGTCGCGCCAAGAACCGCGCCGGCCGTGTTCTCATCAACGGCGAGGACGTCAGCGGTCTGACCCCGCAGCAGCGACGCAAGCGCGGCATGGCGCGTTCGTTCCAGCGCACCAACATTTTTCCGGATCTGACCGTCGAGCAGCAGTTGCGCGTCGCCTCCTGGGCGGTCGCCGATGCCGATATCGCGGAGGTGATGGACGAACTGCATCTTGCCGGGCTCGCCGACTTCCCGGCCGCGCAGATCAGCTACGGCGATCAGCGCCGCCTCGACCTGGCGCTCGCTTTGGTCGGGCGGCCGAGCGTCCTCCTGCTCGACGAGCCCGCGGCCGGGTTGACGACGGAGGAATCCTTCACCCTTGCGCGCATCCTGCGCGATCTCGCCAACCGCTGGAACGTCACAGTGCTTCTGGTCGAGCACGATATGCAGGTGGTGTTTTCGATCTGCGACCGCATCAGCGTGCTGCATTTGGGGCGTCAGCTCGGCGAAGGCACCTGCGCCGAAGTCAGGGCCAATCCGACCGTCGTCGCCGCGTATCTCGGGACGGAGGCGTGATGACGCTATTGGCATTCCACGACGTGCACGCGCTCTACGGTCACGCCCGCATTCTCAACGGCGTCAGCTTCGCCGTCGGCGCCGGGGAGCGGGTGGCGCTGATGGGACGCAACGGCGTCGGCAAGACGACCGTGGTCAATACGCTGTGCGGCATGACCCGCGTGGCGCAAGGGCTCGTCGAGGTTCACGGCCGCCCGCTCACGCATCTGCGAGGCTACGTCGCGGCGAGGAATGGCATTGCCATCGTGCTGCAAGGCCGCGGCATTGTCGCGCAGCTCACCGTCGAGGAAAATCTGATGCTCGGCGCCGCGACGCGGCGGCCCGGCCCATGGTCGCTCAAGCGCGTACAGCAACTGTTTCCGATCCTGCAGGAGCGCCGGCGCAATCCCGGCCTCGCATTGTCCGGCGGCCAGCAGCAGATGCTCGCGATCGGCCGCGCGCTGATGGCCAATCCTGACCTGCTCATTCTCGATGAGCCCAGCGAAGGGCTCGCGCCAGTCATCGTCGATGAACTCGCCGCGCTCCTCAACCGGCTCGGCGCCGAGGGCATGGGCATCCTGCTCATCGAGCAGAATGTCAGCCTGATCCACCGCGTCGCCGAACGTTTCTATGTGCTCTCCAAGGGCGCCGTCGCTGAAAGCGGCTCGCTCCAGAATGTCAGCCGGGACGAACTGCAACGCCACATCGCGATCTGATTTCAACGACAGGTGATCGACAAAAGATCGATCCGCACCATCAGCCCGCGCAGGCGGGCCCACAGGAGGAAATGATGCCGAAATCCGTAACCATTTTCCGCGCCGCCGCCGGCGCCGCGCTCTTGACCGCGGCGTTCGCGACCTTGGCGCAGGCCGCCGAGCCGCTCAAGATCGGCGTGCCGACCGATCTTTCCGGCACCTATGCCACGCTCGGCGAGCAGGTGATGCGCGCGGTGCGCTTCGCCGTCGACGAGGCGAACGCGCAGGGCGGCGTTGCCGGCCACCCGGTCGAATACAAATCCTACGACACCGAAGCGAAGCCGGATCTGGCACGGCGTCAGTCGGAGAAGCTGGTGTCGGAAGGCTATCCCATCCTCACCGGCCTGATCGCCTCGGGCGAAGGGCTCGCGATCGCGCCTTTGATGGACCGCTGGGGCTCGATCTACATCTCGACCATCAACAAGGCCGACGAACTGACCGGCGCAAACTGCGTCGCCCGGGTGTTCCGCGCGAACACCCAGTCGGCCATGGACGCTGCGACCGTCAAGCCGTGGCTCGCCCAGCGCAAGGAAAAGAAATGGGCGGTCGTCGCCATCGACATCGCCTGGGGGCGCGGCTCCGGCCATTTGTTCGCCGAGACCGCGAAATCGCTCGGCAAGGAGATCACCGCCGAGCTTTACGTGCCGGCGAACAGCAACGATTTCGCGCCCTATATCGAGCAGGTCAAGTCGAGCGGCGCCGAGGGCGTGTGGGTGGTGCTGGCCGGCCGCGACGCCATCAACTTCGCACAGCAGTCCAAGCAGTTCGGTCTCACCGACGCGATCACCGTCGCCGGCGTGAGCTTCACCACCGACGCCACCGTGAAGACGCTCGGCGACGCCGCCAAAGGCGTCTACGGCATCATCAACTACAGCGCGACGCTCGATACGCCGGAGAACAAGGCCTACGTTAAAGCCTGGAACGAGAAGTACCACGCCGTGCCGACCAACTTCGAAGGCGAGACCTATCTCGGCATGCAGGTCATCTTCCAGGCGGCGAAGGCGGCGAACAGCGTCAAACCCGACGATATCGCCAAGGCGCTGTCGGGCCGCACGTTCGACACCATCATGGGCAAGCTGACGATCCGCGCCGAGGACCATCAGTTGCTCAAGCCGAACTATTTCGGTGTGGTCGAGGAAGTCGACGGCGTGCTGCGTCCGGTCATCAAGACCACCGTGAGCGCCGAAGAGGTGGCGCCACCGGTCACCTGCAAGCTGACCAACTGATAGAACCCGGAGCGCGCGGCCGGGCGAGTGCTCGGCCGCGGTCTCCCGCAGCAAACCTCATGCGCTCAACTCCGCGCCGCCGTCCAGCCAAGCTCTGCGAGCGGGGTGGCCAGACGGCCGACCTGGAGCGCATTCGGCGCACTGGCATTGCCGGCAAGCGCGCGGGCGTAGACACCCTGCGCGATCGAGGCAAAGCGAAAGAACGCGAAGGCGAGGAAAAACGAATAGTTCTCGATCCGCTCCCGGCCCGCGGCGACCGCGTAGCCCGCGAGATAATCGGGTTCGGAGGGAATGCCCAGCGCGGCGAGATCGCGGCCGGCGAGGCCGCCGAGATTGGGTGTCGTCGGGTCGAGATGCCAGATCATGCAATTGTAGGCGACGTCGGCGAGCGGATGACCGAGTGTCGCGAGCTCCCAATCGAGCACGCCGATCACACGCGGTTCGTTTGGGTGGTACATCAGGTTTTCAAGACGGAAGTCGCCGTGCGCGATGGTCGTCGTGTCGTCCGCCGGCATGTTGGCCGGCAGCCAGCGCATCAGTTCGTCCATCGCCGCGATGACGTGGGTCTTGGCGGCTTCGTATTGCCGCGTCCACAGCGCGATCTGCCGCGCGAGATACCCGGTCGGCTTGCCGAAACTCTCGAGCCCTGCCGCGCGCCAGTCGACGGCGTGCAAGCGCGCCATGACCTCGGCCATGGCCGCATAGATCGCGGCGCGCTCGGCGGGCGCAACGCCGGGCAACGCCGGATCGCGGAAAATGCGGCCCTCGGCGAAATCCATCAGATAAAAGTGCGTGCCGATGACGGATGGATCTTCGCACAGCAGGTGCGTCGGAATGACCGGCACGGCGCTGTCGCGCAGCGCGTGCATGACCCGGTATTCGCGCTCGATCATGTGCGCGGACGGCAGCAGCTGGCCCGGCGGCTTCTTGCGCAGCACGTAGCGGCGGTCGCCGTATTCGACCAGGAACGTCGGGTTAGACTGGCCGCCGCGGAACTGGCGGACCGTCAGCCCGCCGGACACACCCTCGATATGGGCCGCGAGGTAGTTTGCCAGGCGGCCGGTATCGAATTCGTGTCCCGGCCGAATTTCGGTAACGTCGGCAGTCATCAAGGTACCCCCGCAGCGCGCCGCGATCCTATGGCGGCCGGCAGGTCTGTCAAGATATTGTCCGATAATTCGACTGTTGAACTGTCGGACAGAATATGGAACCTTTGACATCCAAGGGCGGAGCAGGGCCGGCCATGAATCTCGATTATTCGCAGAAAACCATGGACTTGATCGCGCGCTGCCGGGCGTTCATGCGCGAGGTGGTCTATCCGAACGAACGCGTCTTCGCCGCGGAGCACGCCAAGCAGGCCGACCGCTGGTCGGTGCCGCCGATCATGGAGGAGATGAAAGCGAAGGCGCGAGAGGCGGGGCTGTGGAATCTGTTTCTGCCCGAAAGTGAACACGGCGCAGGCCTCACCAACATCGAATACGCGCCGCTGTGCGAAGTCATGGGGCGCTCGCCGATCGCGCCGGAAGTGTTCAATTGCGCGGCGCCCGACACCGGCAACATGGAAGTCTTGGTGCGCTACGGCACTGAGGAACAGAAACAGCAATGGCTGGTGCCGCTGCTTGCCGGCGAAATCCGCTCCGGCTTCGCCATGACCGAGCCCGACGTCGCATCCTCCGATGCCCGCAACATCCAGGCGAGCATCGTCCGCGACGGCGACCATTACGTCATCAACGGCCGCAAATGGTGGACCTCGGGCGCCGGCGACCGCCGCTGCCGTATCCTCATTTTCATGGGCAAGACCGATCCGGCGGCGGAGGCTTACCGCCAGCAGTCGATGATCCTGGTGCCGACCGATGCGCCCGGCGTCACTATCGTGCGCGCGCTCAATGTGTTCGGTTACGACCATGCGCCGCACGGCCACATGGAGGTGAAATTCGAGAATGTCCGCGTGCCCGTGAGCAACATGTTGCTCGGGGAGGGGCGCGGCTTTGAGATCGCCCAGGGCCGGCTCGGGCCAGGCCGCATCCATCACTGCATGCGCGCCATCGGGCTCGCCGAGCGGGCGCTGGAATCGATGGTCGCCCGCGCCAAGAGCCGTGCGGCGTTCGGCAAGCCTCTTGCCGCGCATGGCATGTTGCGCGAGGCGATCGCGCTGAGCCGCATGGAAATCGATCAGGCCCGGCTCCTCACGCTTAAAGCCGCCTACATGATGGACACCGCCGGCAACAAGGCCGCCCGCGCCGAGATCGCCATGATCAAGGTGGTGGCGCCGCGCATGGCCCAAGCCGTGCTCGATCGCGCCATCCAGATCCACGGCGGCGGCGGCGTCAGCGACGATTTCGGCCTGGCCGCCGGCTGGGCACTGGCGCGCACGCTGCGCCTCGCTGACGGCCCTGACGAAGTCCACATCGACCAGATCGCACGGATCGAACTCGGCAAGGAAGCGGAGCTGTGGACCTGAAAACACGAACGCCGCGGCTACACGCAACGACACGGTTCTATCTGGAGATTTGAAAGATGGCGTCAGCACCAACCGAGGCGGCGGACTATCTGCGCACGGCCGCGGCCGCGGCCGCCCGTGTAAACGGGATCGACCAATCGACGCCCCGCCGGCCGATCGCGCGCGTCGGTGTCATCGGCGCCGGCACCATGGGCAGCGGCATCGCCATGGTGTTCGCCAATGCCGGACTGCCGGTGACACTGGTCGAGAAGGATGCGGACGGCCTCGCCCGTGGCCTCGCGCGAATTCACGAAGTCTATGAGCGGGCGCGCGCCAAGGGCACGCTGCCGCAGGACGAAGTGACGGCGCGTCTCAAGCGCATCGCCGGCGAGACCGATCTCGGCAAGCTCGGCGACGCTGATCTCGTCATCGAAGCGGTGTTCGAGGACATGGCGGTCAAGAGCGAGGTGTTCGGCAGGCTCGACGCTATCGCCAAGCCCGGCGCCATCCTTGCCACCAACACCTCGGCGCTCGACGTCGACGCCATTGCCGCGGTGACGTCGCGGCCGCGGGACGTGATCGGACTGCATTTCTTCAGCCCGGCGCATGTGATGCGTCTTCTCGAGATCGTGCGTGGCGCCAAGACCGATCCGTCGGTGCTTGCGACCGTCGTGGCGCTGGCAGGCAACGCGGGCAAAGTCGGCGTGACGGTCGGCGTGTGCGACGGCTTCTGCGCCAATCGCATGCTTTATCCTTATCTCCGCCAGGCCGATTGCCTGATGGAGGAGGGCGCGCTGCCGCAGGACATCGACCGCGTGCTCACGTCGTTCGGCCTGGCCATGGGCCCGTGCGCCATGCTCGACATGGCCGGGCAAGACGTGGCGTGGTTCGTGCGGCAGCGCCAGCTGAAGACCTGGCCGGCGAACATGCGCTATTCGCGGCTTGGCGATCTCCTCTACGAGCGCGGCCGCCTCGGCAGCAAGAGCGGCGCCGGCTGGTATCGCTATCCGTCCGGGCCGCGTTCGGCGGAGCCCGATCCGATGGTCGAAGTGTTGATTGCGGAGGAGTCGCGCCGCCTCGGCATCGAGCGCCGCGCCGTCGCCGACGACGAGATACTCGCGCGCTGTCTCTATGCCCTGGTCAATGAAGGCGCGCGGCTTCTCGGCGAGGGCGTTGTCGGGCGTCCAAGCGACATCGATCTTTGCTACGTCTATGGCATGGGGTTTCCCGCCGAGCGCGGCGGGCCGATGCACTGGGCGGACAGTGTCGGCCTGCCGCGTATCCACGCCGCCGTCGTCGCGCTCAACGAGCAGCACGACGACAATTGGGCGCCGGCGCCCTTGCTGGCCGAGCTTGCGTCGTCGGGACGAACGTTCGGCGATCTCGATCGCGCCGCGGGAGCCGAATCGTGACTGAGGATACGCTTAAAGGTCTCTTCGACCTCTCCGGCCGGGTCGCGCTCGTCACCGGCGGTTCGCGTGGGCTCGGCTTTCAGATCGCCGAAGCGCTGGGCGAGTTCGGCGCTGCCCTGGTCCTCACCGCGCGCAAGCAGGATGAACTCGACGCCGCGGTAACCCAACTGCGTGCCAAGGGAATCGCGGTGTCCGCGCTCGCGATCGACCTCGGCAAACCCGACGCCCCGCAAGCCGCGATCGAAGCGGTGATGACGCGTCATGGCCGACTTGACGTCCTGGTCAACAACGCCGGCACCACCTGGGGCGCGCCGGCGGAAGACCATCCGCGCGAAGCCTGGGACAAGGTGGTCGGGCTCAATCTGACTGCGCCGTTCCTGCTCTCGCAGGCCGCGGCAAAGCAAGCGATGATCGCCGCCGGCGGCGGCCGCATCGTCAACATTGCATCGATCGAGGGATTAAAGGGCCACCCACCTTATATGCCGGGGACGATTGCCTATAACACTGCCAAGGGCGGCGTCGTCAATATGACGCGGGCGCTCGCGGCGGAGTGGGGCAAATATGGCATCACCGTCAACGCCATCGCGCCCGGATACTTTCCCTCCAAGATGACTAAGGGCGTGCTGGGCACGTTCGAGACCGATCTGATCGCGCGCACCCCGCGCGGCAAGCTCGGCGGGCCGCACGACCTCAAAGGCGCCGCGCTTCTGTTTGCTTCCGACGCGTCCGCCCACATCACCGGCCAGATCCTGGTGGTTGACGGCGGCGCCGTTGTCATTTGAGCTGATCAGACCGAGACGGGCCGCCGGGATGCGAGTTTGCTGATGCCCTTCATCGACCGCGCGACGCTCGACTTTCTGCTGTATGACTGGCTCGACGCGGCGTCGCTTGCGCGCTATCCGCGCTACGCCGACCATAATCGTGAAACCTTCGATGCGGTGCTCGATCTCAGCGCGCGGATTGCCGACGAGCATTTCGCGCCGCATGCGAAGCTCGCCGATCGTCAAGAGCCGGTGCTCGATGACGGCAAGGTGCGTGTGTTGCCGCAGATCAAGCCCGCGCTAGCGGCCTATGCCGACGCCGGCTTGTTTGCATCTTCGTTCGATGAGGCGCTGGGCGGCGCGCAGATCCCTGCGCTGATCCACACCGCCTCGACTGCACTGACCATGGCGGCGAACATCGCGACCGCGGCCTATCCCATGCTGACGGTCGCCAATGCGCGGCTGCTCGCCACATTCGGCACGCCCGATCAGATCGAGGCGTTTGCCAAACCCCAGATCGAAGGACGCTGGTTCGGCACCATGTGCCTTTCCGAGCCGCAGGCCGGCTCCTCGCTCGCCGATATCACGACGCGCGCCGTCGCCGACGGGACTGATGCCGCGCTCGGACCGCGCTACCGCGTGTTCGGCAACAAGATGTGGATCTCCGGCGGCGATCACGACATTGTCGACAACATCGTCCATCTGGTGCTCGCGAAAGTGCCGGGTGCGGACGGCCGCCTCGCCCCCGGCATGGCGGGCATCTCTCTGTTTGCCGTGCCGAAATGGCTTCCCGCCCGCGGCGTCGGTGCGCCAGAGCGCAACGATGTCACTGTGATGGGGCTCAATCACAAAATGGGCTATCGCGGCACCAGCAATTGTCTGCTCGCCTTTGGTGAAGGAACGCAGCACCGTCCCGGCGGCGCGCCCGGCGCGGTCGGTTTCCGCATCGGCGAGGTCGGGCAGGGGCTCGCCATCATGTTTCGGATGATGAACGAGGCGCGCATCGCCGTCGGCGTCGGCGCCGCCGCGCTTGCTTGCCGCGGCTATTATCATTCGATCGCCTATGCCCGCGAGCGCTTGCAAGGCCGCAGCGGTAAAAACGCCGCGCAGCCGCCGCACCCGATCATGGTCCATCCCGACGTGCGGCGCATGCTGCTGGCGCAGAAAGTCTATGCCGAAGGCGCGCTGGCGCTGGTGCTTTACTGCGCCCGGCTGGTCGACGAAGAGGCGAACGCTGCGACGGAAGCCGCGCGCGACGACGCTGGCGCGCTGCTTGGGTTGCTCACGCCGGTCGCCAAGAGCTGGCCGGCCGAGTTCGGCCTCGCCGCCAACGATCTCGCCATCCAGATTCATGGCGGCTACGGCTACACCCGCGACTTCGACGTCGAGCAGGTCTATCGCGACAACCGGCTCAATCCGATCCACGAAGGCACCCACGGCATCCAAGCGATCGATCTCATCGGCCGCAAGATCCTGCGCGACGGCGGCAAGGCGCTGGCGCTGCTCGGACAGCACATCGCGGCGACGGTCGGTCGCGCCGGGAATCAGATGCTGGGCGAGAGCGCTGAGCTGGCGCAGACATGGGACCAGTTGCTCGAGGTCGTGGCGCGCTTGCGCGAAGAGCCCGCGGACAAGGCGCTCTACAACGCCTCGGCATTTCTCTCCGCCTTCGGTCATGTCGTGGTCGGCTGGCTGTGGCTCGACCAGGCGCTTGCGCCGACCGAGGTTGCGCAGCGGCACGAGGCGTGCGTGCGTGCGTGCCGTTATTTTGTCGCGACGGAATTGCCGAAGGCGCGCACGCAGCTCGCTTTGGTGAAGTCCCTCGACGACCAGGCGGTTGCGTTCGCCGACGAGCTGTTTTGATTGCTATCGATCCGTGCTTCAATCCGAGGCGCGCGTGGTTGGAGGAAATTCCATGAATGAAGTCTACGTCGTTTCCGCCGTACGGACCGCGATTGGCAGCTTCGGCGGCAGCTTGAAGGACGTGCCCCCGACCGAGCTTGCGAGCCGCGTCACCGCCGAAGCGGTCAAGCGCGCGAATGTCGCACCGGCGGAGATCGGCCACGTCGTGTTCGGCCAGGTGGTGCAGACCGAGCCGCGTG
>Ga0116134_1001076_pt1 | contig 13939 bp, 11 predicted proteins | sample June2015DPH_19_5_FD_89737 | JGI IMG/M metagenome (GOLD analysis project Ga0116134, IMG submission 89737) | Peatland microbial communities from SPRUCE experiment site at the Marcell Experimental Forest, Minnesota, USA - June2015DPH_19_40 | ecosystem: Environmental > Terrestrial > Soil > Wetlands...
CGGGGACCCTGGCTGGCCAGCGTCGGCCAGATGGATGCCAAGCTGAAGGCCGTCGGCGCCCGGCACATGAGGCTGGTTGCGCCGGCCGGCAACAAGCCCGCTTCCCTGAGAGAAATCCCGGCGGACGTGCATGTTTACTGGGCAAGCACGCTTCGCCAGGCTGACCGCTACGCCCGCCGGATCCGGCCAGTGAGAACAGCAGCAGCCAGTCTTGCTGTGCTCGCAGTGATCGGCGGCTCGGTGGGACCAGCCCTCGCCGTGCACTACGACACCGCGGCCCGTCAGCAGCATGCAGCCGCCGTCTCCGCGCGTGACCTGGACGCCTCCAATGCCCTAGCGGCGCAGAGCGAGGCGACCGGCGACGCCGACCCAGTCATGGCCCGTCTTGAGGCCGTCGCCGCCTGGCGCGTCCGGCATACGACCACGGCCATGCATGCCATGCTCACCGCCGCGTTGCTGCCCTGGGCCGCCGTCCTGCCCAGTTCCGACGGCACCCGGGTGAGCGCGGTAGCGTTCAGCCCGCACCGCGACCTACTGGCGGCCGGGACGATCGGCGGCACGATACAACTCTGGGACCTTACCTCCCGAAACCCGACATCCCAGCTCCTCAGCACCCCCGGCCATGTCGAATCGGTGGCGTTCAGTCCCGACGGCGCATTGTTGGCCGCCGGCATCATCACCGGCAATATCCTGGTGTGGGACGTCGCATCGCGGCGCCTGGCATTCACGCTGCCCGCCGCGCACTCGGTCACCGCGGTGGCGTTCAGTCACGACGGCAAGTCACTGGCCGCTGGTACCTTCAACGGCCGCACGCAGGTGTGGGACCTCGCCGCGCGGACGCTGACTGCTCAGTTCACCGCCCCCGGGCCCTACGGCTCGGTCAAATCGGTCGCGTTCAGCCCCGACGGCAAGCTGCTTGCGGCGGGCACCAGCCCTGACGGGATCCAGCTGGTAGACCTCAGCACCGGTACTCCGCGAGCCGCCCTTCCCATCAGCACCAGCTCGGCCGTCAACTTGGTGGCGTTCACCGCTGGCGATACTCTCCTGGCCGCCGAGAGCAGCGGAACGATCCAGCTGTGGAATCCAGGATCCCGGACGCTCACGGGCACACTGGCAGCCAAGAGCGACGTCCTGTCGGTGGCGGTCAGTCCTGACGGCAAGCTCCTCGCCGCGGACACCTGGGCCGGGACGACCCAGCTGTGGGATCTGGCCAGCCGGACGCAGCGGGCCACGCTCCCGGCGGGCAGCGCCGACGCGGCTGAGACCGTGGCGTTCAGCGCTGACGGCAAGTACCTGGCCACCGGTACCCTTCCCAGCACTAGGCTGCTGGACGTCGGTCCCGATTCCGTGGTCAGCAGCGCGGTCGCCAACCTGCCAGTCGGCCGGGCGGAATCGGTCTGGTCACTGGCGTTCGGCGGCAACGGCAGGTCCCTGGCTGCCGGAACCACCGGAGGTACCCAGCTATGGGATGTCACCTCCCAGACGCTCACCGGAATGCTGCCCGTCGGGACGGGCACGAGAGTCAATGCGCTGGCCTTCAGCCCCAGCGGCGGGGTCCTCGCCGCAGGCTCCGACCGCGGCACCATCCAGCTATGGGATCCCGCGTCCCCCGGGCCGACGCCGACGGCCACGCTCCGCGTCGGCACGGGCAACGCCATCGTCAACTCGGTCGCGTTCAGCCCCAGCGGCAGGTTTCTCGCCGCCGGGGCTCAAGATGGCACCGTCGAGGCATGGAACCTTGCGTCCCGCCATCCGACGCCGATTGCCACGTTGTCCCTGGGCAAGAACAACCTGGTCGGCTCGGTGGCGTTCAGTCCCGATGGCAGCACCCTAGCCGCGGGGGCCGACGGTGGCACGGTCCGCCTGTGGCGCGTCACCGCCCGGGCGCTGAGCCCTGCTGGCGTGCTCGCGGTCGGCGGGAACATTGGGGTCTACTCCATCGCGTTCCGGCCCTCGGGCACGATTCTGGCGGCCGCGACGGCCAACGGAACGATTCAGCTTTGGGACGTTGCCGCACGTCGTCAGGTCATTAAGCCGATCCTGGCCGCGAAGACGTACCCCGCACTGGCCTTCAGCCGCGACGGCACCACCCTGATCATTGGCAGCGCCGCGGGTATACAGCTATGGGACACCGGCACGGAACGGCAAGTCGGCGTGCTACCCGGCAACAGCACCGACAACTTCTTCCGCGGCGCCGCCCTTATAACGCTGAGCCCAGGAGGTACGCTCCTGGCGGTCGGCACGGGCTCAGGCACAGTGCAATTGTGGAGCATGCCCTACCTCACCGACCTGGTCGGCTACCTGTGCGGCCTGGCCGGCCAGCCCTTCCCCGCACCCCAGTGGGCAAGCCACGCACCGGGCCTGCCGTATCAGGCGACGTGCCCCTGAACCCACGGGCTGAGCTTGGCCCCATCTTCCGGGCACCCGACACGGTCTCCTCGCCGCTCGCGGACGCGCCCCGGCTCATCGCGAGCACGGCGTCGCGGCGGCTCGTTATCCCCGCCGGGTTATCCCGGTGACCTCCCATGCCCGGCCAAGGGCGCTGCAATACAAAGCCACAATGACGAGGACCAAAGCATGTTGCAGCGCGGCACTCCGGGTGTTCGCCAGGAGCGCTGCGGCGAGGCCGAGCTGCACTGAGTAGGCCCCGGCCGAAATCGACGCGAAGGCGATATTCAGCTTTCTGGTTCGAAAGCCGCGGGTGAAATTTCCAGCCCGCTTTGCCCTCGGTACCAGCCGCCTGGTGGCCAGCAGGCCGACGGTTGCCATTGCGAGGCTTGATAGCCCGAAGACGACTGAGCCCCCGGTCAAGGCCACGATCGAGACGATGAAGATGTCTACCAGGGCAACAAACGCGCTCCCGGCCAGCACAGTTCGGTTCTCCCGAGTTGTGGGGTTCGCGTCATCCGCGTTGACGACCGATACGGCGACGACCAGCAGCCCCAAGATGGCAGCGGACGCGCCCGCGCTTGCGATGAAGAAGCTCTCATAGTGCCCCGCCACAACGCCACCCTATCGGGCGTTCGACCCATTCGTGCAGAATGGCGTGCAGCTCCGGCAGCGCCTCGCGGGTGTCCGGCCACGGTGACCGAAGTCCCTTGACAACGCTGTTCGCGACCTTGGCAGCCAGTTCGGCCTCGGTCGCGCCAGGCACTGGGACGAGAGTCATACGAGCCGTCCTGGTGAGTTGAGCGGTCACGAGGCTACTCACGTAATGGTAGCCAGCACTCGCGCTGAGCTGATCGCAGAACGGTCCTGTCCGGTCACATAGCGAACCCATGCAGTGGCGGACCACGGCATTCATTCCCCGCTCCTCCGCAGTGCCGATCCCAGTGCGGGGAAAGGCACATTAGTCAGCAGCTGTCAATGCCGACGGCTACCAGCTCGCGGCGAAGCCGATCAAGGCAGCGCGCCCGTGTCGGCCCGATGCTGCCGACAGGCATGCCGAGCCTAGCGGACGTATCTGCGTAGCTGCGGCGGGGCGAATTCATCAGGTATGCGAGCAGCCGCCGGTCCGGTGTCGACAGCCGGCGAAAAGCCGCTCGAACTCGCGCGTCCTGGTCCCGTGCCACTGCCTCGTCTTCGGGCGAGCGATCGCAGTCCGCCGTGTCGAGGTCCTCAGCTCGCGTGCCCGGACGCTCTCGCCGGCGGTTTTGAACCACGAGGCGGCACTCTCGGTGGGCGGTCGTCGCCAGCCACGTACCAACCGCGCCGGGATCACGCAACGTGTCGAGATGCTCGATTAGACGCAGCCACGTTGTCTGCGCGACATCGCCCCGGACAGACGGGTCCAGCCGGTAGGAGCTTGTTATCGCATGCAGCATGCCGGTATACCGGCCGACGAGTTCCTCCCACGCCTGGCGGTCTCCGGTCGCCGCACCCTGCACGAGCTCTGCGGTCGTAACCGCCGACCGCCTGGACTGCACTTCGCTTATCATTCCGAGTACCCCTGTAAGCCGAATGGCAGGAGCATGCAGCAGTGCTGCGGCCGCGGGCATCGGAAGAATTAAGTATTATCGCGGGTTTATCCCTTAGGCGTCCGAGCTCCCCGTGGGACCGCTGGCCGCCTGGCCACGGTGCGGGCCAGCGCTATCGAGCGGTACGGCCGGCAATTAGAAATTTCATGCGCCACTGCCGTGGGGCTGCCGTGGGATGCGCAAGCTGTAATAAAACCACGAGTGACAGTGAGCATATCCATTCTCAGCCAGACCGCAGGTTGCGTAGCTCTCAGTTGACGCGCCAGGAGCATTGCGCGCTCGCGGTCCCCCCAGCCCCGTGAACCCCACGCCGGAGCGAGGTGCGCGGCGGTCAGGGCCGATGCCAGCCAGGCTGAGGGGCACAATTCCGCGCTTCGGCCACAATGAGTGGCCGCCTGCATGCGCCGAAACACGGTGGACGCACTGAGATGCGGTGCTCTACCCTGCTGGTATGGGTGAAACGGGGAATTTCCTGCCCTTTGTCGGGCGTGATAATGAGATAGGTTTCCTGACGGCTGCATTCGAGGATGCGCGCCACGGGAAAACGATTATCGCAATCGCCGGCGGCGAAAGCGGGGTCGGGAAAAGCCGGCTCGTCACCGAATTCGCGTCAACGGCGTCCGGGGATGACGCCATAGTGCTGTCGGGGGCGGCTATCGACCTGGCCGACGCGCCCCCGTTCTGGCCGGTCACCGACGCCATGCGCAAGCTGCTGCGCGATCCGGCCCGTGAGCGGGCCGGGAAGCTTCTGACCAGCGGGGGCGAGCATCTTGACCGGATACTTATGCTTCCCGGGTCCGGAGCCAGGAATGAGCGCGATAGCGCAAGCTTGCCTGCCATAGAGATTTTGTTCCAGGCCCTGGCAGGACTTGCCGAGCAGGCACCCTTGGTCCTGGTGATAGAGGACCTGCAGTGGGCGGATCGCTCGACCCGCGACTTGATCATGTATCTGCTGGCCAACGTGGTCGACGAGCCCATCCTGGTCTTGGCCACCTACCGAAGCGACGCCCTGCCTGCGGGGCATCCGCTGCGCTCGCTGCTGGCTGAATTCCGGCGCGACCGCCGGGTCCGTTTCCTCGACATGATGCCGCTGGATCACACGGCAGTCGCCGGCATGGTGGCAGAGGCGTTCGGGAGCACAGCGGATCGTGAGCTCATTGAGCTGATCTGGAGCCGGTCCGAGGGCAACGCATTCGCCGTCGAGGAAACGATCCGCGCCGTCAAGCGCGGCGACAACGCGCTGCCCCTGACGCTCCGCCAGCTCGTGCTCAGCCGGCTGGAGGCGCTGCCCGCCGAGGTCGGCCAGATAGCGCGCGCGGTGGCGGTCAGCGGCGTGCCCATGAGCCATCGGCTGCTGGCCGCGGTCGTGGACCTGCCCGAGACGGAGCTGATCGACGGACTGCGCGCAGCGGTCGAAGCCTCGGTGCTGGCGGTCGATGATACCGGCCGGGGATACGCGCTCCGGCACGGCCTGATGACCGGTGTGATCGCTGGCGATCTGCTGCCCGGCGAGCGTATCCGGTTGCACCGGCGCATTGCCACGGCACTGTCCCACTGCCGCGGGGGCGGCGAGGTCGTCGACGGGCATATCCCGGCCCGGCAGGCGCACCACTGGGACCAGGCGGGTAATTACCAGCGGGCTTTCGCAGCAGCGGTGGAGGCGGCCGTGGAGGCGGAGCAGGTATACGGGTTCGCGGAAGCCCTCCAGCGCTGGCGCCGGGCCCTGGACCTGCACGGCCGGCTCGAGTCAGCCGCGAGGCCGGACCGGGCCGGGCTCTTGATACGGGCCGCCGAGGCGGCGCATCTGCACGGCGAGCACGACGAGGCCGTGCAATACCTCACCGAGCTGCTGGCCCGATCGCCGGGCCAGGGAGCGCTGGAGAAGGCCCGGCTGCAGCAGCGCCTTGGGCGTTACCTGCTGGCGGGCGGCCGCAGCCGCAGGGCGGTCGAGGCGTACGAGCGGGCCGCCACCGTGCTGCCCAGTGACGCCACCGCCGCCGACTGGGCCGCCCAGATGGCCGGCTATGCGGATGCGCTGCTGCTGGCGGGCGAGTACGCCAGGTCGAAGGCGGAGGCTGAACGCGCGCTCGATCTTGCTCGCGGCGCTGGTACGAGCCAGGTGCGGGCACGGCTGCTCGCCACGCTCGGGTTCAGCCTCGCCTACCGGGAAAACCCGGCCAAAGGTCTTGAGGCGATGAAGGAGGGCCTGCGCCTCGCCGAGGAGGCCGGCGAGCCGGCTGACATCGGACAGGCATACGTTCGTCTCGCCGAGCTGCTATCCGCGCCGCTGAATGAACTGGCCGAGGGGGTCGGATGGTGCCGCCGGGGGGCGGAGCGGATGAACGAGCTCGGGCTGGGACGCACGTACGGCGTCACGCTGCTCACGCTGGCCGCCAATGCGCTGTTCCGGCTCGGCAAGTGGGAGGACGCCTGGCAAGCCGTCGATGAGGCGCGGTCGCTTCGGCCGACCGGCAGCCAGAGCATCGAGCTGCGACTGGCCCGCTGCCGCCTGCTCCTCGGACGTGGTGAGCTCGACGAGGCCGAGCACGACCTTGACGACATTGACCTGCTGTCGGCCGAGACGGCCGGTTCGCGCTACCGCGTCCCTCTCCTGACGCTGCGGGCAGGCCTGGAGATGTGGCGGGGACGGCCTGATCTTGCGAGGCAGACGGTCTGCGCCGGGCTGCAGGCCCCGGCCGCAGGGTCTGATGACGTCTGGGTCATCGCGCCGCTGGTCTGGCACGGCATGCGGGCGGAAGCTGACCTGGCCGAACGGCATGGCACGCGGGCGGCGACGACCCCGGAGCTGCACCAGTTGCGCGACAGCGTGCGGCGCCTCGGGGAGCAGGCGGCGAACGCAGCACCCCCCGTCCAGGATGTGGTCACAGGATTCCTCACGCTCTGCGCGGCCGAGGACAGCCGGCTGGCCGGCGTGCCCGATCCCGACGCGTGGCGCGCCAGCGCCGCCATCTTGGAGCGTCACGGGCACCCTTACCCGGCCGCGTATTCCCGGTTCCGGCTGGCCGACGCCCTCCTATCACAACGAAGCCGTGCCGCGGGCGCGGCCGACGCTCTGGCCCTGGCCTATGCCGCCGCGCGCAGCATGGGCGCGCGTCCGCTCCTCGGCCAGATCAAGGACCTTGCGGCCCGGGCCCGGATCACGCTGCCGGACCACGAGGCGGCGCCGCCCACGGACGCGCCACCACCAGACCCGGCCGCTGGACTGCAGGCGATCAGCCTGGCCTCGGCTGCGCCGGAGTCAGGCCCGCTGCCCGCCCCCTTCGAGGAACTCACCGCGCGTGAACTCGACGTCCTGGCCCAGCTCGTGGCGGGGCTGACCAACCGGCAGATCGCGGGCCGTCTTTTTATCAGCGAGAAGACCGTGAGCGTCCACATCTCGCACATCCTGGCCAAGCTGGGCGTGCGCACCAGAGTCCAGGCGATAGCCGCGGTGCACAGGTCGCGCATGACGGTCGGCTAAGGCTATCTGTCCTCACCTCGCGAAGGCCGGCGGGAAGCCGCCGGCCTCATGCCCGCTCGACGACGTCCACGGGGGCCAGCAGTGCCTGCCCGGCAAGCGCCGTCATGATGTCCATCGACTCGGCCTTGAGCTTGAACTCCTCCTTGGATGGCTTGTGGTTGAGCCGCCACAGGTGCTCGCCGGTGTGCCATGCGGCATTGCGGAAGATCACCACCATCATGTCGTCGAAGTGATTGCTGAGGCGTTCGACGGCGGTTTCGTCCAGCCTTTGCAGCAGCGGGTCCTCGAAGTAGTGACGCAGATTGGCCATCTCGTCGCGGAAGACCTTGTTGACGGTTTCATAGTCGTCATGTTGCGGGCCGGTGCTCGCCGGCGCATCAGCCGGGTTCCACGTGGCGAGCAGCGCGAAGGCCAGGTCATAGTTGACGTGGGCATTGACCCCGGCGATGGCGAACTGCATGCGCGTGATGCGGGGATCGTGCTGCCGGTCAAACAGTACGCGCCACGAGCGCGGGCACGTTTCCTGCTTCTGCTGGTAGCGGTCGAGGGCGTCAAAGTACCGGCGGGCGAACTGCACGTCCAGCTCGGCCAGGAACCGGGGATCGCTGAAGCCGCCATCCTGCAGTCTGGCCAGGATGCCCTTGGTGATTTGCGTGTAGAGGTAGTTAAACGAGGCAACACCGTCCGCATCGGGCGGCGGTAGGTTATCCCGCGTTTCCGGCCAGACAGTCTGGAGCTGGTCGACTACGCCCTGAACTTTGGCACATGCGTCACCGTCGATCTGTACTGTTGTCATCCGATGTCCTCTCATCACGAACGGCACGGTCGTTCCTGCAGGCCCGTCGTCAGCACGGAACCGGTAGATTGAGCGCTTAACGGGCGCCGACGGCCGGGAAGATCTTGACGGATGGCTCGCGGCCCACCGAGGCACGTCCATGCTGTCTCGGCACGCCGCATGATGATCTTCCCTGACGCGATCGCCCGTCCTCGCCCTGTCACTTGATACAGAGCAGTGACCGGACCCCCTGATACGCACCCGTCCCGTAGGGCCCTGTTGGCTTGTCCGAGCGGCATGTCGTGAGGCGCGGCAAATCATGAAAAGTGCTGATCAACGAACTCCTGATTCGCCGATCATCACCTCGGGCACCCCATGCCCGCGCGCCTCCCGGGCGAACCGGTAGATCAGCGGCCCGTACAGCAGACCGCCGAGCACCGGGATGACCACGAAGAAACCCAGCCCGAGCCACGGCAGATGCGAACTGCCTACGTACCCGGCCTGGCCGAACTGGTCGTGCCTGTGGGTGCCGAAAACCTCATCCGCGTCACGCGACCAGGCGATATTCGTTGATCAGAAGAAAGGCGAACTTGCTATCGCATCGCGCCGATGACGCAGCCGCCGATCCCGGCCAGCACGATGCCGGCCAGCACCTTCCGCGCCTGGCGCGTGCCCGGTTCGGGAACGTGGAAAACCCAGACGCCTACGCTGGCGTTCACCAGGAGGCTGAGCTGGGCGATGGTGAAGCCCGTGCCGGTGCCCACCCGTGCCACCAGGGCGAGCAGGGCGAGGTTGCCAATGCCGAACAGGACACCGGCGCCTAGCTGCGTGCTCGTGGCGCGTACACCCAGCTTGACCGGCTCGCCAGCCGGGAGAGCCAAGGCGAGGGCAGCACCGAGGATCCCCAGAGCGAGCGGGAAATCGCTCACCTGGGCGGGAACCGCGGCCCACTGCGCCGGCACGAAGTAACTCCCCCACAGGACCCCCGCCCCGCCCGCCCACAGCAGGCCGGCCCGCGCCGTGGCGGCCCGCCGACCGGATTCAGCGGCCGCGCCTGGCCGCGGGGATGACGAACGGGGCTGCCCGGAGGGGCCGTCCCGGGAACCGGCGATCAGCAGTACCCCGGCCACAAGGACCAGGAAGGCGGCGCCCAGGACGGCGAACCGTGCTCTGGAGAAGCCGTCAAGCTCACCGAACAGCAAAGCGCCCCAGGCGAACGCGACAACGATGTTGAGCGGCGTCCATGTCCCGGCCGCTCGCGCGAGCCCGATCGTCTCCGACGCCTTGAACACGCAGTAGTTGCCCGCCGTCCACACCACGCCGCCAGCCAGCGGCAGCCAGAAGCCCCGACAGCCGAACACCAGGCCGCCGCCGCCAGCCAGCAGAGCTATCCCGGCGAAGACGGCGTTGCCGACGGCCACGTAAAAGACCAGGGAGCGCCCTGGCGTCCCGGGCAGGAGCTGGGCCAGCGGAATCCAGGTACCCAAAGCGGCCACCACAACGAACGCGAGCAGTACGGTCATGGCTTTGCCTGCTTCCTGGCCATGCCATCAGTCCTGGCCGCCGAGTAGCGCGCAGCGCCTCCGCCGTGTGCTGTCCACTCCGCAGTTTATCCTCGTTGAACGAGCATATACAACCGAGTGAGAGGAAGGCGGGATCCCGGACATCCGCGCAGACCTCGATCATGCGCGGTGCAGGCCCAGCCAGGCAGCACCAGCCAGCCCGCGGGGGGCCCGCTTCAGCTGCCGTAGAACGGCTCACCGGAGACGAGCTCGGAGGTGCGGCCGTCCACGCCCTCGGGCGCGGTGCCCTCGAGCGTGACTCGGTACAGCGCGCGGTCGTGGCCCAGGTGCCCGGCGTCAGGGACGGCCAGGCGGGCGGTCGCCCGGTTGTCCCAGAAGACCACGCTGATGCGCGGAGCTCCTCATCAAGCGTCAAAGCGATCGGCAGGCAGATCAACGCACTCCGGCTACGCCATTTGTTTAGCGCAACTTTCTGCTCGCCTCAGGGGCAGGCGGCAGCGAGCCTGCCAGGCGATGGGCGTCATCGAGCGGTCATGCTGACCGTCGCGGGACAGGCGTCTCGCAGCAGAGCTGGCCCTGGACGGAGCCGAAGTCGATCAGCATCGGGCGCACCCCGAGCCGTCTGCCCGGGGACACGGCTTTGGCCGTCTCGCCGGCCGGCGTCATCGTCCATGCGCTCTTGCCCACGTTCCGCAGGACAAGGGCTCCCGCCCTGGCCGGATGCTCCTCGGCCACCGCGACGATCGTGTCATGGTCACGGTCGCGGCTGAGGTGGTGCGATGTGATGGTGGCGCCGTGCGACAGCGCGACGGTGCAGCCGGGCAACTGCAGCAGCGGCGGCCGGGGCGGAATCTGACCGCAGTTCCAGCACCGGAGGCCGGCATCGTCGGGGTCGTAAAAGACGGACGCCGTGCAGGCGCATTCCGATACGCAGTCCGCCAGCCGGACCAGGCCGCGCCGCCAGAGCCCCTCCGTGACCCGGCCTAGTCCCGGCGAGAGCCCGGCCGTGAAGGCCTGCTCGAACAGGTCACGGAAGAACCGGGGGTAGATCGGCCACCAGGTGACCATCCGGTCAGCGGGCCGTGGCCGGTTGGAGCGGTCGTGCGGGTCGAAGACGAAGACCGGCTGCTGGCCGAAGTGCCGCATGGCGAGACGGCTCTCCGACTGGTGGTCCTCAGCCGCCCAGGAGTAGCTTGCATCGGTCGCCATCCCTTCGAGCGGATGGCCATGCATGAACAGATAGAACAGAAAGACGGCGAGCGAGTGGAGGTCGGTGAGGGTGGAAGGAGGCGCCTCGCGGCGGACGACCTCCGGCGCCATGAAGCGGAGGGTTCCCCAGACGAACGCCTCACCGTTGTCCAGCCAGGGCGGCCACGGGCGCCGGATCGGGAACGTGCCAGCGCGGCCTGGTCGCGAAGGCAAGGACCCGGATGAGCAGCTGGGCCTGAAGCTGATCGCCCTCCCACGAGAGGAGATGAGGGAGCATCGAGCGCAGCGCGTAATTGAGCGCCTGCATCTTCTCCCCCTTCATCGAGCCGGAGCAGTCGGCCATCACGATGAAGTGCAGTGGCCGCCTGGCCACCCCGCCCCCCGGCATCAGGATCTGGGACGTCTCAGCACCGGCGGCGACTGCGCTCGTCATCCGGTCGGCACCTCCGTCAGGGTCGGCACCGCCGTCGTCGCCGGGCTGATTTTGGGGCCCTTGTAGGACAAGCTGGCGACCCAGAGGCTGCCGCCATCGACGGCGAGGGCTGAAGGCGTGCTATATCCCTCGCCTCTCAGGGTCCGCACCACGCGGCCGGTGCCGGCATCCAGCTCGGTTACCGACCCTGCCCCGACACCGTTATCGCCGTTGAGGACCCAGACGTCGGCACCGTCAAGGGCGAATGTGACCGGTGTCAGGTTGCCTGCGCCCAGGGTCCGCACCCATTGCCCGGTGCCGGCGTCCAGCTCCGTCACGGAGAAGCCCCTGATGTTGGCGACCCAGACGTCGCCGTCGCCGGCCGCGATCGCGTTCGAGCCGCTGAAGCCGTAGCTCCCGCCCGACAGGGTCCGCATCCAGCGGCCGGTGCCGGCGTCCAGCTCCGTCACCGAGCCGCCGTGACCGGCTTTGGCAGCGGCGTTGCTGATCCAGACGTGGCCGCCGTACACGGCGATCCCGGTCGGGCCGGCGAAGCCGTAGCTCCCGCCCGACAGGGTCTGCACCCAGCGGCCGGTGCCGGCATCCAGCTCCGTCACCGAGTCGGCGTAGGTGTTGGCGACCCACACGTGGCCGCCGACGACCGCGATCGCAGCCGGGTAATCGAAGCCGTAGCTCCCGCCCGTCAGGGTCCGGATCCAGCCGCCGGTGCGGGCATCCAGCTCGGTCACCTGGTCGGCGCTGGCGTTGGCCTCCCACACATCGGTGCCGTCGGAGGTGATCGCGGCGTTGCTAGTGATGCCGTACTCGCCGTAGGACCGCGTCCGTACCCAGCGGCCGGTGCCGGCATCCACCTCGATAACCGTGCCGGAATTGGCAACCCAGACATGGCCGCCGCCGACGGCGACCGCGGAGGGGGTTTTGAAGCCGTACCTGTCGCCCGTGTACACCGTGCCCTGGGGCCCAGACACTGCACCCGAAGAAGCGGCAGAATTGGCCTGGCGCGCGGGCGTGGCGAGATACCAGATCAGCCCACCCGCCACCACGGCCACGACGGCGATGCCCGCGGCCCACGCGGTCAGGATCTTCCTCTGGCCGGCCACGCGGTGGCGGCCGGGAGCGGCCGCAGGACCCACCGCCTCAGCCTGGCCCGCTGGCGCAGCCAGCCCCGCCGCCGGGCCCGCTGGGCCAGCGGCCGTTATGGTCGGCTGCCCGTCACGGGCCGGCTCGGTTCCGGGCGCCCCGCCCTGCGGGGGCGCGGTCCTGCGCGGGACAGCCGGCGCGGTCCTGCGCGGGCCAGCCGGCGAAGGTGGCACCGCCCGCGGCGGCGGCCAGTCCGCCGGGGCGGCCGCCGCAACCTCGCCGCTCTCCTCGAAGCCGACCGCTGCCGCAAGCTCACCGACCACCCACCGGCACGCCTCCGGCGTAAACGCCGTCCGGGCCGCGAAGGTCCGCTCCGCCAGCGCGCAGGCGGTCCCCGCGTCCATGCCCTGCACCCGGTGATCACGCAGCACATCGGCCAGACGCGCCTCCGCGGCGGCGACCAGCACGCCCGCCTCCCGCGGCGCATCCGGCAGCAGATCCTTCAGCAGCCCGGACATCATCTGCGGGCTCGACAGCGCCGCCACCCCGTAATCGGGATCCGACACCACCGCGCGCAACACGGCCCGTACCTCGCCCCGGCGATCCCACGATGTGGTGGCCACCCGGCTCCTCTCGATGCGCGGCCCACGGCGCGACCGTCCCGCCACCTTCCCCCGCACAGCCAGCAGGCTGAGACAGCGACCAGACTAGCCAAAAACTCATCCCTGAGACCCGGTAACGCACGGTATGCCATCTGCTGTCCGTTGTCCCCGGTGAGAACGGGTGGGACTGTCCTTACTACGGGTACGGCGGCAATGACTCCAGGACCGCAGTACCCGGACGGCACCGTGGCCGTGGACGGGCCACCGGAGCGGTGCATGCTGAATCAGACAGGCAGCCCACGGCCAAAGGAGATGCCGACATGCCGAGCCAGGCCATGCAGGACGCGATCGACACCCTCAGGCGCCGGCAGAAGGCCAGTGCCGGCCAGGCCCCGCCGGCACTGGAAGAGAGCCGCGCCGCCTTCACCCCCGGGGACCGCCTTCATCCGGTGCCGGACGACGTGCTGGTGACGGAGGTGACCGCGGGCGGGGTGCCCGCCCACTGGCTGACCGCCCCGGGAGCGGACCCCGGCCGGGTGCTGCTGTTCCTGCACGGCGGCGGGTACGAGCTCGGGTCGCTGCGCAGCGACGGCGAGCTGGCCGCCCGGCTGGGACGGGCCAGCGGGATGCGGGTGCTGTTCCCCGAATATCGGCTGGCTCCCGAGCATCCCTTCCCCGCCGCCATCGACGACGTCCTAGCCGCATGGCGCTGGCTGCGCACCGATCAGGACCTGAGCGCAGCATCACTGGCGGTGGCCGGCGACTCGGCCGGCGGGGCTCGCCGTCGCCCTGCTCGTGGCCACCCGTGACGCCCGGGAGGCATTGCCCGCGGCCGCCGTGCTGATGTCCCCGACGGTAG
>Ga0116134_1001079_pt1 | contig 13905 bp, 10 predicted proteins | sample June2015DPH_19_5_FD_89737 | JGI IMG/M metagenome (GOLD analysis project Ga0116134, IMG submission 89737) | Peatland microbial communities from SPRUCE experiment site at the Marcell Experimental Forest, Minnesota, USA - June2015DPH_19_40 | ecosystem: Environmental > Terrestrial > Soil > Wetlands...
ACCACGTGCTCCAAGGCCGCGCGGAACTCGATCGCGAGCCGCCCGTGGGTGACCAGCACAAGACCTATCATACAGCTCCCCGCGGGCGCTTCTTTTTCGGTGCACCGCACGAAAGGGCCCTCATCTTGACCATCCGAAGGCCCAACGCAAGGGCCATTTTCCCCATATTTCGGCGATTGGTGCATTGCGGTAGCGCAAATCGGCTTGGCTTCCCGGCCGTCGATCGTGCGGGGAATAGTCTAGGCCGGTTAAGGTTACCAATCTGCCACCGGCTCGACTGGGGGCTATTGCGGATGGCTTACCTGCGGGAAGACATCGCGAATTCGCACGCTTGGCTGTCCTCTTGGCCGGCCGTTTGGGCATCGCGCGACGAAGCTAAGAGGGCGAGAAGCCCGGGCAAGGCCCCGGAACCCGGTGCGACCGCAAGCCGCGGTAGATTGATACCCGCAACCGTGGTCACGCGCTTTTCTGCTGGCGGCAGACGCTCGGCATCGGCGGCGGCCAGATCGACCACCAGCCCAACCACGGCGCACGGCTCATAGGGAAGCCGTAGAATGCCGACGCCGCGCACTTCGATCAGCCCGGCGAGCGCCGGTGCAGGACGCACCAACAGCCGCCCGCCGGCAGCCTCCACATGCACGCGATCGTCGCCGACGAGGCGCGCGAATCGCACCAAGCCAACCCGCGCCGCCTCGATAAGCTCGAAGGCGAGCCGCGACTTGCCCGCCTCGGAGGGGCCGCGAATCAGCACCGCCCGGGCGCCTAGGAGAGCGGCCGAGGCGTGAATGGTGGCCGGAATCATCCGCTTGATCACATCGCCGGCAGACGCACGACGAAACGGGCGCCGAGTACCTGCGGTGCGCCGTCCGCGTCGAGCGGGCCGATCCGGTTCTCGACCCAGATGGTGCCGCCATGGGCCTCGGCGATCTGCTTGGAAATCGAAAGGCCGAGACCGGAATTCTGGCCAAAACCCTGGTGCGGGCGATCGGTGTAGAAGCGCTCGAACACCTTATCCAACGCGTCGGGCCGCACGCCCGGCCCGTCGTCGTCGACGACGATCTCGATATTGCTCTTGAGGCGCCGGCAGGTGACGCGCACGGTGGCGCCCGGCGGCGAGAACGAGCGCGCGTTCTCGATCAGATTGTCGACGATCTGGCCGAGGCGCGAATCGTGCCCCGGCACCTCGAAGGCGCGCGCACCGCCGCCCTCGAAATTGAGCGTGACCTTGACGCCGTCGTCGCGCTTGACCTCGTTGGCGACCGAAACCAGCGTGCCAAGGAGCTTGGCGAAGTCGACCGGCGCCGCCTCCTGGCGCTGCAGCTCGGCGTCGAGGCGGCTGGCGTCGGAAATATCCGAGATCAGCCGGTCGAGCCGTTTGACGTCGTGCTGGATGATTTCGAGAAGCCGCGTACGGCTCTCCTCGGACTTGGCGAGCGGCAGCGTTTCCACCGCCGAGCGCAGCGAGGTGAGCGGATTTTTCAGTTCGTGCGCGACGTCGGCGGCGAAGCTTTCGATCGCCTCGATGCGGCTGTAGAGCGCATTGGTCATGTCGCGCAACGTGCCCGACAGATGCCCAATCTCGTCGCGCCGGCGGGTGAAATCGGGAATTTCGACCCGCGTACGAATGCGCCGGCGCACGCTTTCGGCCGCGTCCGCGAGCCGCCGCACCGGCTCCGCGATCGTGCCGGCGAGCAGAATCGAGAGCAGCACCATGACGCCGGCGGCGATCAAAAACACCTTGAGAATGGCGAGCCGCTCGGCTTCCACCATGTCGTCGATGTCGGCGCCCTGGGTCGAGAGCATCAGCGAGCCGCGCACGGCGCGGAAACGTTGCACCGGCACCGCGACCGAAACGATGACGTCGCCGCGCTCATTGATGCGCACCATGCTGGCGTTCTGGCCGTTCAAGGCCTGCTCGACTTCCGGGTAACCCTTGCCGTTCTCGGCGCCGAGTTCGCGGTAGAGCGGCAGGTCGCCGCGGCCGAGCCAAATCCGGATGGCGACGAGCGTGCGCTCGATCAAGCCGGGTTTTTCAGCGTCGGGCGGCGGCAGGTCGAAGCGCAGCACGTCGCCGCGGCCGAACAGATTGCGGCTGTCGACCAACAACACGCCGTCACGGTCGTAGATGCGCGCGCGCGTCTTGGTCGGCGAAACCAGCCGCCGCAGCAACGGGGCCACCCGCTCGGGATTGATCGGAAAATCGATGCCGTAAAGCGCGTCCTCGGACGGACCGTAGCTCTCGCCCGGCTGCAGATTCAAAAGCTTGTCCGGGTCGATCGTGATCGATGAATCGGTCTCGACCGTCGCCGATGCCGCGATCGCGCCGGCGATGATCTCGCCCTGCACCAACAGGCTCTGAATTCGGGCATCGATCAGCCCGGCGCGGAACTGCGAGAGATAGGAAATGCCGATGGCAAGCGCGAGCAGGCCCGCGAGGTTGAGAAAGACGATGCGCCGGCCGAGGCTCGAGGAGCTCTGGGTGATCAAGAACTGCCAGGCGCGCCGCAACAGATCGGTGATCCTGCCGAAACCGCGGCGCGCGACCGCAGCGTCGCCGCCGTCGAGATTTTCGGCGTCGCTCGCGATCAATGCGTCGGCCCGGCTGGAGCGCGCGCTGTCTGCAGTTCGGTCGAGCACGTCGTGTTACCGGGTTGGTTAGAGGGTTCCGGTATTGCCTGCGGTCATTCTACCGCAACGCTGCCAGCCCGTCAGGGATCAATCCCCAGGCCCGCCCTCACACTTTGGCCAGCCGCAACGTACCGGTTGGCGAGACTGGACCGGCAAGACTGGACCGGCAAGGCCATGCGGCTACTGCCGTCATTCCTTGAATCGATAGCCGACGCCGTACAGCGTCTCGATCATATCGAATTCGTCGTCGCTCGCTTTGAATTTCTTGCGCAGCCGCTTGATGTGGCTGTCGATGGTGCGGTCGTCGACATACACCTGATCGTCGTAGGCCGCATCCATCAGGGCGTTGCGGCTTTTGACCACGCCCGGACGGCTCGCCAGCGCCTGCAAGATGAGGAACTCGGTGACCGTCAGCGTCACCGCTTCGTTCTTCCAGGTGCAAGTGTGACGCTCGGGATCCATGCGCAACAGCCCACGCTCGAGCACCTTGCTGTCGATTTCCTTCGGCGCCGTGCCGTCCTTCGGCGAGACCCGCCGCAACACGGCTTTGACCCGCTCGACCAGGAGGCGTTGCGAAAACGGTTTGCGGATGAAGTCGTCGGCTCCCATTTTGAGGCCGAACAACTCGTCGATTTCCTCGTCCTTGGAGGTGAGGAAGATCACCGGCACGTCGGATTTCTGCCGTAGCCGTCGTAGCGTCTCCATCCCGTCCATGCGCGGCATCTTGATGTCGAGGATGGCGAGATCCGGTGGCGCGGTCTTGAATCCGTCCAGCGCCGAGGCGCCGTCGGTGTAGGTGTTGATGCGATATCCCTCCGCCTCCAGTGCGATCGACACCGAAGTCAGGATGTTGCGGTCGTCATCGACGAGAGCGATGGTCGGCATAAGCAGCCTTCTAGCATGAGTCGGCCGCAAGCTGCACCAGCCCCGGCCCCATAAGCCTTTGAATCCTCATGTAGAGGCGGAAGTGTGACGCCACAAGGCGAAATCGGGGCAATTCGTGTGGCAGCCCCTCCGAGCACGGAGAAGGTGCATGGCTGAGTCCGATAAAACGCAAACTGCTCTTCCTGGGGTCATGCCCGACCGGCTGCCTGAAAATGCGTCGCTGGCGAGACCCGATTTCGAGCCCAAATCGCTCGCCAAGAGCCTGTTGCGGGCGACGCGGGCGGGGACACTGGCGACCATCGACCGCAATACCGGCTATCCGTTCGCCTCCTTGGTTAACGTCGCGACCGACAGCGACGGTTCGCCGCTCATTCTGATTTCGCGGCTTGCGACTCACACCGCGAACCTCGAGCAGGACGGCCGCGGCTCGCTGCTATTGGCCGCAGTCGGGCGCGGCGATCCGCTCGCTCATCCGCGCCTGACGGTGCTGGGAAGTTTTGTTCGCCTCGCGCGCGACGAGCCTGGGGAAAGACGCGCACGGCGGCGCTTCCTCGCCCGCCACCCGAAATCGGAGCTTTATGCCGGCTTCGCCGACTTTTCGTTCTGGCGCCTCGCCATGGTTTCCGCGCATCTCAATGGCGGCTTCGCCCGCGCCGCGGACCTCGAGGCCGCCGACGTGCGCACGCAGATTGGCGATGCGGCGGATTTGATCGCGGCCGAGGAAGGCGCGATCGCGCATATGAACGCGGACCATGCCGACGCGGTGCGGCTCTATGCGGTCAAGCTTCTTGGTGCCGCCGACGGCGCCTGGCGATTGACCGGGCTCGATCCGGAGGGCCTCGACCTCGCGCGCGGCGACGCGACACTTCGCTTGCCGTTCCCGCAGCGTGTCGTGACCGCGGAGCAATTGCGCAAGGCGGTCGTCGATTTGGCAACGAAGGCGCGCGCCGACTAGAGGCAACTTTCTTCATCTGAAAATTTTGGTCGGGTCGGCGCGCATCCGCATGTCACGGCGCCGAAGCGCCGTGGGGAATCAGTACAGTGATACCACAATCCTTAGTTGTAACATTTCGCATCTGTGTTAATCTTTAGTTGTATTCTCAAGCATTGAATAACCACAAGATGGGGAGCGACAACATGCCGAGATCATCTCATCGGACGTGGAAATTTCGCCGTTTCAATTGCGCGGCCGCGGCCGCGATGCTGGCAGGCGTCATCGCGGCGTGGGCGTCGCCGGCGAGTGCGCAGACCATCCCGACCGACGCGCAACCCACTTGCACGGTGACGCCGGCGGAATTCAAGACCTGGTTCCAAGCGGGCACGGTCGCTCTGAACGGCGTCGTCAATCCCGCCAACAGCGTTACGTTCAACGAGTTCAACGCGCAGCATCAGCACATCAATTGCCCATTTTATCAATGGTCGAAGCAGATGTTCCTGTGGTTGACATCGCCGACCCCGCCGGTCGGTTATGGCGACACCGGCGGACGCATCCTGGATTCGGCGGCTTTCTTCGATGTCTCGCCACCGGCTGCGAACGGCAGTCGCACCTTTATTCCGCATGTGTTCAGCGTGATCAGGTTCCTTCCCGTGCGCGCGGCGCAGCTCGGCCCGCATGGGCTGCCGGTGATCTTCGACACCTCCGGCCGGATGCTCGAAGTCCAGCGCTCGACCGCAACGCCGGTTGTGCGCACCAAGGCGGGCACGACGGTCGAGGTCGAAAGCGCGCGGCTTGACGCCGACCGCAAGCTGATCCTACTCGACAAGACCGGCGGGCAGATCGAATTGCTGCCGCCTGAGATCCTAAAGCCCGGCGGCCCCGGCCCCACCGGCCCGAGCGGCATCCCCATCGTGCAGGAATTCAATGTCGGCGGGACCATCATCGTCGTCGATTCAGCAAACAACGTGATCGACGTCGAGCAGGGTCAAGCCCTGGATGGCGGCGTCCTCATGGCGCAGAACGGCTCGCTCGTCTACTTCGCCACCATCGTCAACGACGTCTACGCCTATTTCCGCACCGGCATAAAGGACGGCAAGATCACGGCGGGTTCCAACTTTCCGACCACACAGGGCGAACTGAATACGATCGTGAATTTCGCCGCGACCGCCGCGCCTCCGAACAACAGAACCTTCCCCGACCCTGACGCGCTCACCATCGAAATAAAATCGGCTTGGGTCGAGACCACCGGGCTCGCGAACCCCGGGAGCTACATCACGATGACCGCGACGGTGCCGACCTACAACACGGCCAACGCCAATAAATGGACCGCGAACGGGCAGAAGACGGTCGAGCTCGCGCTCGTCGGCATGCACGTGGTCGGCAGCGTAAAAGGCCACCCGGAAATGATCTGGGCCACCTTCGAGCACTCGGGCAATACGCCGAATGCCGGGCCCTACCAGTATTTCAGTTGTCCGCCGCCATGCGCGGGGGGCGGCCCGATCACGACGAAAATGGTGGCACAGAACACGTCCGGTACCTGGCTGTTCGCCAAGACCAATCCGGCGACGCCCTTCAATGCCGTGCACATGTGCCTGGGCGGTTCGTCATGCAATCCGGCGGTGAACCCGGCGACCGACATCATCTCGGCGCCGGGTTTCACGATCAGTCCCAGCAACACGATACGATGGAAGGCGTTCGGCGCCGCTTCCGACGTTCCGCCGAACCCCTTGGCGGTGGACCCCGTCACCGGGCAGCCGAGCATCGCCGCCTCGAACACCGACATCATCTCGATCAATCACAATATCGCCGCGATGATGCCGAGCGGCGATGTGCGCAACAATTACTACATGACGGGGGCGACCTGGACCGAGCTTGGCGAAGCTCCCACGAGTCATTTCCCGAGCGGCAATGAAGTGGGCACGAGCGTGCTGGCCGGCACCACGATGGAGACCTATCAGCAGGGCATCGACACCACGAGCGCCCACGGCGGCTCGAATTGCTTCGACTGCCACTCCACCTTTCAAAGCAACTTCACGGCGGCGTCCCCTTCGACCGGCGTGAGCCACGTCTTCGGCGCGTTGTCGAAGCTGTTCTGAGAGCATTTTCCGGAAAACCTGCCACCGGACTTGATCCGGTGGCACCCTCGCGGAAATGCCGCCACGGTTACCGACGCGGCTCGACCGACCCGCGCGCCGCGGCATAAGATTTCTCCAAACCCCCGAACTTTAGCACGCCCGCGCGCTTTGATTATTCACTGGGCACACCGTGATTATTTGCTGCACTGCAATGTGCCGGCGGCAATTGAGTAAGCGCCTTGGCAAATGATAGGATGCCAATTATAGCTCGCCCGCCCCGCGCGGTGGCGGGTCGTATGGCTCGGTCGTTCCCCCAGCGACCCTGGTAATGTCAATCGTTCCCGGCGCGCTGGCCGGGATGGTGCGGAGGCAAGCGTGAAGGAAACGGGTCTGCGGAACGCCGCGCATGGCGTTGAGAAATTCGGCTTGACGGATCTTGCCGCGGTTCATTGGAATGCGCCCGACACGGTCCTGGTCGAACACGCCGTCGCCAACGGCGAAGGCCACCTCGTCCATGGCGGGGCGTTTTGTGCCGAAACCGGCGTGCACACCGGTCGCAGCCCCAAGGACAAGTTCGTCGTCGTCGACGACTCGACCGACAAGACGGTGTGGTGGGAAAAGAACGGCCGGCTGCCGGCCGACAAATTCCAGTTGCTGTTCGACGATTTCATCGCCCACGCCAAAGGCAAGACGCTGTACGCGCAGGACCTCTATGGCGGCGCCGATCCGAAATACCGGATCAAGGCGCGGGTCTACAATGAGCTCGCCTGGCACTCGATGTTCATCCGCGCGCTGTTGATCCGCCCGGAGCACGCCGAGCTTGCCCACTACGTCCCCGACTTCACCATCCTCTCGCTGCCGTCGTTCAAGGCCGATCCGCAACGCCACGGCGTGCGCAGCGAGACCATCGTCGCCATCGACTTTTCCAAGCGCATCATTCTGATCGGCGGCACCTATTATGCCGGCGAGATGAAGAAGTCGGTGTTCACGGTGCTCAACTATTACCTGCCGGCCGAAAGCGTGATGCCGATGCACTGCTCGGCCAATGTCGGCCCGGCGAGCGATGTCGCGCTGTTCTTCGGTCTCTCCGGCACCGGCAAAACCACGCTGTCCGCCGATCCCAAGCGCACGCTGATCGGCGATGACGAGCACGGCTGGGGCCCCAACGGCGTCTTCAATTTCGAAGGCGGCTGCTACGCCAAATGCATCAAGCTCTCGGCCGAAGCGGAGCCGGAAATCTACGCCACCACGCAGCGCTTCGGCACCGTGCTCGAAAACGTCGTGTTCGATCCCGACACCCGGATCTGCGATTTCGACGACGATTCGAAGACCGAAAACACCCGGGCCGCCTATCCGCTCGACTTCATTCCGAATGCGTCGCGTTCTGGCCGCGCCGGCATGCCGAAGAACATCGTCTTCCTCACCGCCGACGCGTTCGGCGTCATGCCGCCGATCGCCAAGCTCACCGCGGCGCAGGCGATGTATCATTTCCTGTCCGGCTACACCGCCAAGGTCGCCGGCACCGAGAAGGGTCTGGTCGGCGTCCAGCCGGAATTCTCCACCTGCTTCGGCGCGCCGTTCCTGCCGCGTCATCCTTCGGTCTACGGCAATCTCCTGCGCGAACTCATCAGCGTGCACGACGTCGATTGTTGGCTGGTCAATACCGGCTGGACCGGCGGCATCTACGGTGTCGGCCGCCGCATGCCGATCAAGGTGACGCGCACGCTCTTGAGCGCCGCGCTCGACGGCTCGCTCAGGAACGTCAAATTCCGCACCGACCCTTATTTCGGCTTTGCGGTGCCGACCCAGCTCGCCGGCATCGAGCCGCATCTCCTGTATCCGCAGAAGACCTGGCAGAACAAACTCGAATTCGATCAAACCGCGCGCAAGCTGGTCGATATGTTCCAGAAGAACTTCGTCCAGTTCGAACCCCACGTCGAAGCCGACGTGCGCGCCGCGGCGCCGGAGGTGCGGCTCGCCGCCGAGTGATTGGTGAGCGCGGCGGCGCCCGGACTTGTCATCCGGTGACGCCGCCGTGCGGCCAAATGCCTCCGCCGCGCGCGACCGGACGCCTGGCGCTGTCTTGTTGCGGTCACGATCGCCGCGCTTAGATTCGCCATGACGTTGCACGAGCGGCGCGCCGCTGTGGCGAAGCGCCTTCGTGAAGCGCTTTGATTTGGTCAAGCGCCTTCGTGGCGAAAGGCTGTCATGGCGAACGATAGAGACATACCCGAAACGCCCAGGCCCGAAACGCCCAAGGCCGAACCCGAGATCATTCCGCCGGACCGTTTGCACGACGGTCCGCCTTGGCGCGCCTATCCGTTTGCCCGAGCGACCGGGACGCACCGCATCTACATCACCCGGCTGGGACCGTTCAGCGGCGCGCTGCTCCTTATGGCGATCGGCGCCATCGCCGCGATAATGCTTCTGGTGTTCCTCGGCGCGTTGCTGATCTGGATCCCGCTGATCGCGCTCATCGTCATCGTCGCCGCGCTGTCCGGCATGTGGCGCCCGCGCCGCCGGTAACGGCCGCGTTTTTGCGCCGTTTCACCGCGCGTTAACTTTAATCAATCATGAATCTTGCCGGCCGCGGATCGCCGGCGGGATGTTCTGGACATGCCCGGCGGTATCAGCGTTGAGTCCCGGGCGTCGAGCTTAAGTCCGGGCGTTGAGTGAAGTTAAGCGAGCCTGCTTCGCCGTCGCGGCGGGGTCCGGCACGGCTCGCTGGAGTGCGGAATGTTCGAAGCGCCGCGTCAAATCAAATCGGCAGCCGCCGGGGCGGCGCGGAACGTCGACATCGGTGCGGCGCCGCTCGCCGAGATCGACATTCACAGAATCTGGTCCGTGGTCTGGCGCGGCAAGACCACGATTCTGGCGACGACGGCGTGCTCGCTGCTCCTGGCGGTGCTGGTCGTCCTGTTCGTGCCGCATCGCTACACGGCCGTGACGCAGATTCTCATCGACCCGACGGATCTGCGCGCCGTCGGGAACGAACTCGTACCGGCCAATCAAATGAGCGACGCGGCCGTGCTGCAGGTCGAGAGCCAGGTCCGGGTGCTCACATCCGACAGCGTGCTGCGCCGCGTCATCGAGGCGGAAGCGCTCGAGAGCGACGCGGAATTCGTCGGCCCGCCGTCGCCGCTGCGCCAATTGGCGGCTGCATTTGGGCTCGCCGACGCTGCGATCGCCAACGCCGATCCGACCCTCGCCGCCTTGAACGTGTTCAAGCGTTCGCTCGTGGTGAGGCGCGCGGAGCGCACCTACGTCGTCGACGTGAGCGTCACCAACGTCAATCCGGAAAAAGCGGCGCGGCTCACCAACGCCGTCGCTCAAGCTTATCTCGCCGACCAAACCAGCGTGCGGTCGGATTCGGCCCGCCAGATATCGCAGTCTTTGTCTGCCCGCCTCAACGAACTCAAGGACCGCGTCCGCGCCGCCGAAAACCGGGCCGAGACGTTCAAGGCGCACAACAACATCGTCGGCGCCAGCGGGCAACTGCTCACCGAGCAGCAGCTTTCCGAGCTGAACAATCAATTGGGCGTCGCCCGCGCCCGCACGGCGCAGGCGCGCGCGCGATTCGAAGAAGTGCAGCGCCTGCAGCAGGCGAAGGGCGAAATCGGCGCTTTCCCCGAAGCGGTGGCGTCGCCGACCATTACCGCGCTACGCACCCAGTACGCCGAGATCATGCGCCGCGAGGCCGAGCAGATGACCACGCTTGGTGCGCGCCACCCGGCGGTGATCGATATCCAGGCGCAGGCCGATCGGCTCAAGCGGATGATCGAGGAGGAGGTCAACCGTATCGCGCTCGCGGCGCGCAGCGAATACGACAGCGCGCGCGCCAACGAAGAGGCGCTGAGCCACAATCTCGATGGGCTCGAGCACAGCGCCATCGCCACCAACGAGGCGCTGGTGACGCTGCGCGAACTCGAGCGCGACGTGCAGGCAAGCCGGGCGGTCTACGAATCGTTCCTCGTTCGCGCCCGCGAAACCGGCGAACAGGAACGGCTCGACACCAAGAACATCCGCATCATTTCTCGCGCCGAACCGCCGCTGCGTCGCAGCTTCCCGCCGCCGAGCAGCGTCATGGCGGCCGGCGCCCTGGTTATCGGCATCGGCGCCGGCGTCGCCATCGTTTTTGCGCGCGGTATTGTCGCGGCGCCCGCGCGGGCTGCGCCGCGCCCGGCGATTTCGGCCTTAAGAGCGCCGCGGAGGAGGTGGATGGCGACGCCACGACGACCGGCCGAGGCTGCGGCCGTGCCGATCCTGGCGGTGTTGCCGGACACCGATCCCGACTTCGCCGTGCATGCTGCGGTCGAGCGCGGGTCGGCATTCGCCGATGCCATCGGCAAGGTGTTCGACGCAGTGCGCGAGAACCACGCCAAACGCAGCCGTCCGAGTCTGCTGATCGCCGCTCAAGACGATGGACAGGCCACCGCCACGCTGGCGCTGAGCCTCGCCGCCATGGTCGCGGCGACGCAGGAGGTGCTGTTGATCGATGCCGATCTCGATCGCCGCACTCTGCAAACGGTCGACGCCGACCGTGGCGAGATCGGGCTGGTCGACGTCGCGACCGGCCGCCGGCGTCTGGCCGACGCGGTCGTGCACGACAGCGAAACCCACATCAGCCTGCTGCCGTTCGTCGCCGCGGCGAGCCGCCGCGACCGCGACCTGAGCGATGACGACATCAAGGGCGCCTTCGCGCAGACCAAAGGTTTCGATCTGGTCGTTGTCGTGGCGATGGACTTCGACCGCGATCCGAGCGGACGCTTCTTTGCCGACCTGGTCGACCACATCGTGCTGGTCGTGGACGGGCGGAACGCCGACCAACGCGGCATCGACCGGCTGGTGTCCGAGCTCGGCTTCGATGCACGGAAAATCCGCGGCGCCGTGGTGGCGGGAGCCAACGCGGCGTGAGCGGCGGTCCCGCGACACCGGCGCCGCCACCTCGATGCGACGGACAAGGACGCGAAGTCGTCATCCGCAGGTAAGTCGCTGTGACGAAGATGAGATTGGCATCAAAAGCGAGCGGCGTGGCTTTTTTGGCTGCCGCCGGGATATTGATTGCTGCGGTGTGTTCCGGAGCCGCCGCTGGCGCGACGTTGCCGGCCCCAAACGGCGCGCCGCGTTCCAAAGGCGCGCAGCAGCTTCTCGACTATTTGCAGAACATCGTACGCGGCAGACATATTCTGGCGGGCCAGCACGACTATCTCGAAGCGCCTGACGCGATGGTCAATGAGATTTATCGCGTCACCGGCCGGTATCCGGCCTTGCACGGCTATGAACTCGGCGCGATTTCCGGCCAGTCCGAGGACGGCGTCCGCGCCGCGCGCCGTGCGGTGGTCGAGAGCGCCAAACGCTGGTCGGCAGCGGGCGGCATCGTCGCGTTCACCTATCATGCGCGATATCCGGGCGGCTGTTATTGCTGGGATCAGGTCCAGCGGCAGACGACCGACGCCGAACTCGCCGCCATTCTGACAGCCGGTTCGCCGAAGAATGGCCAGTTCGTTCGCGATCTCGACGAGATGGCCGAAAGCCTCGCGGACCTGCAAAATTCCGGCGTCCCCGTCTTGTTCCGGCCGTTCCATGAAATGAACGGCTCCTGGTTCTGGTGGGGAGGCAAGCGGATATTCGCCGATCTTTGGCGGCTCACTTACGACCGCCTGCTCCGGCATCGCGGCATACGGAATCTCGTATGGGTTTGGAGCCCAAACGCGCCCAACGGCGACACTCAGCCCTACGCCGATTTCTATCCCGGCGACGCATTCACCGATGTCGTCGCGCTCGACATCTATGAGGGGGCGTTCAGCCAGCAGACCTACGACGAGTTGGTGCGGTTCGCGGGCAACAAGCCCATCGCCATCGGCGAGAACGCCGAACTGCCGACCAGAGAAGCGCTCGAACGGCAGCCTGCTTGGCTGTGGCAGATGAGCTGGGGGAAACTCGCGTTCGAAAAGAACACGCCCGAAGCGCTGCTGGCCTTTTACGCGAACCCGCACACGATTACCCGACCGCCGTTGCGCTCCAATCGGTGACGAAACGCATGTTGTTCCGTATTCTATTCCTGCTGCTCATGGCGGTCACTACCGTCAATATCGACGGCATAATTTCCGGAAACGACGCCGTCGTCAGCGAGACCGCCACGGCCAGTCTGGGCGACACCGTCGAGAAGGCGCTGCTGATGGCGACGAGCCTCGGCTTCTTCCTGACCCGGCGCAGGCATTGGTCCAACGTCGTCTTGCTGGGCTTGATCGTGTGCGTCACGCTCGCGTGCGCGGCGCTGACCGACTTCGCCGACTTCGAGTGGACTCGCTACGCCCGCAGCCTCTTCACGCTGCTTGCCCTCCTGCTGTTGCTCGCGGCCTCGTTCACGGACGAGGATCGATCATGGATGCTCAAGGTCATCGCATGTGTCCCGGTCGCCGCCGTCTTGCTGGGCGCGGCATACGCGGCGATCGGCTTGCGCGATGCGTTCACGATGGACACGGTGGGCGTATTCCGGCTGCAGGGCTCCTTCAGGTCCGCAGCCTGGCTCGGCGCCATCGCGAGCTGCGCGCTGTTTTCCGCCATCCGCCTCGGCGAGGTCGACCGACGCTTCTTTTTGTTAGCATTGGCAGATGCGGCGATATTGGCAATGACGGCCGCGCGCACGCCGCTCGCGGCAGGGGCGGCGCTCGCGCTCGCGGCGCTGTTCTGGGGATTCGAGCGGCAGCCTCTCGTCAAAGTCGGCGCCTTCGTCGCGTTATGCCTCACCGTGGTGCCTGCCGCCGTGATTTTTGGCGACAATCTCATTCGCCGTTTCACCGAATCCGGATTGGATGGACGCGACGTCCTATGGGGCAGCGCGGAACCGGCGCTGCGGGACTATCCGAACTTCGGCGTTGGACTTGGCCATCAGCCGTCGGTCCTCCCGCCGGCGGTGGCCCACGAAGCGGGAACTTGGGCCTTGCACAATGAGTATATGCGTCTCACGCTCGAATTGGGCACGGTCGGATGTTGGCTGTTCTTCCTCTTGCTGCTCGCGATGATGGTGAACTTGGCGATTCGTGAAAGGGTGGAAATGGTCGGCACGTTCCTGGTCGCAATCGCGTGCTTCGGTCTTTATTGTTACAGCGACAACGCTCTTAGCGTGCCGTCGATCGGCCTGCTTCTGCCTTTGGCGGTCGTGGCGACAAAGCGGATTCCGATCTCTGCGATGGGCCGGCATTTTCCGGCCATCGCTGGAACCGCGCCATGAACGCCGTCGACGGCGGCCGCGCATCGATCGGAAAGGCAAAGCCGGCGCCCGCCTTAACGATGTTTCAAGAAAGCTCGACCGCCCGCTTCTAACGGTCCTTCACGCGAATTATCAAATCACGATGGACCATGGACGGATGGAACCAA
>Ga0116134_1001080_pt1 | contig 13899 bp, 16 predicted proteins | sample June2015DPH_19_5_FD_89737 | JGI IMG/M metagenome (GOLD analysis project Ga0116134, IMG submission 89737) | Peatland microbial communities from SPRUCE experiment site at the Marcell Experimental Forest, Minnesota, USA - June2015DPH_19_40 | ecosystem: Environmental > Terrestrial > Soil > Wetlands...
AATTTGAAGGCGAGGCGGCGCGCGTGGGTCTGACCGGTACCCTCGGTCTTCCAAACAAGCCAGGTCGAGCCGAGTAGCGCGTAACCCAGCACGACTGCGACACCGGTGAGCAGCGTGAAGGGACTCAACCAATCGAGCCAACCTCCCGCGTAACCGTCGTGCACGACGTGGATGCCTTGAAGGATCGCGCCCAACGTCATGCCCTGAGCCATTGCGGCGATCAAGGAGCCGAGCGCAAAGGCCACATCCCAGTACGGCCGATGGTGTGGATCCCGCCATCGAAATTCAAACGCGACGCCGCGAAATACCAACCCTAAGAGCATCGCGATCATGAGCGGATAGGTGGCCGGGAGGACAATGGAATAGGCCAGCGGAAATGCCGCAAGCAAGGCGCCGCCGCCGAGCACGAGCCAAGTCTCGTTGCCGTCCCACACGGGAGCGATCGCATTCATGGCTTGATCGCGCTCGGCGCCGATTTCCAGCGTCGGGAAAATGATCCCGATGCCGAGATCAAAGCCGTCCATGACCACGTACGCAAGGATTGCGAATGCGATGATTGCAACCCAAACGATACAGAGGTCTGCGCTATAGATCATGATCAATCGCCGCGGCCGGCGTGGTTCCGGCCGCGTGCTGCGGTATGCGCGGCGGCTCGGTTTCCTGCGAGGTTGGCAGACCGGCCATCATGCGGATCAGATAGGCCGCGCCAATACCGAAGACGGTAAAGTACACCACCGCAAAGACGGCGAGCGATGTGGCCACGGCGGGCGCCGCCAGCGGGGACAGTGAATCGGCGGTGAGGAGCTCTCCGTACACAGTATATGGTTGTCGTCCGGCCTCGCTCGTGACCCAACCGGCAATCACCGCGAAGAATCCGGCGGGTCCCATCACAAAGGCCGCCCGGTGCAGTAATCGAGAATCGTAGAGACGCCCACGCAAACGGGCGCCGAGGCTCCAAAATCCCAGAGCCAGCATCGCGAGCCCTAATCCCACCATGATGCGAAACGACCAAAACACCACCGCGACGGTGGGCCAGCGATTGCGCGGATAATCCTTGAGACCGCCCAGTGGTTTGTTCGGCTCATGCTCCAGGATCAGCGAACCGAGCTTTGGGATCTCAATCCGACCATGAACCTGAGCGTCCTCGTTGCTTGGCAGTCCAAATAAGACCAAAGGCGCGCCAGAGGGGCTCGGGTCGAAGTCCCCCTCCATGGCGAGGACCTTGACGAGCTGATATTTCAAGGTATTCAGACCCTGGGTGTCGCCGGCCCATATTTGCAGCGGCGCCACGATGGCCACCATCCACATGGCCATGGAAAACATCTTGCGGGCGTGCGGGTTCAACCGATCCTTAAGCAAGTGCCACGCACCGACCGCGCCCACAACGAGCGCCGTCGTGAGATACGCCGCAATGACTGTGTGCAGCAGGCGATACGGAAAGCTCGGATTGAAGATGATCGGCCACCAGGAACCGGCGGGAACGAACTGGCCTCTTGTGTTGATCGCGAATCCCGCGGGCGTCTGCATCCAGCTGTTGACACTAATGATCCAGGTCGCCGAAATCAGCGTGCCGAGCGCGACCATCACGGTGGCGAAGAAGTGCAACCCCTTGCCGACCTTGTTCATCCCGAACAACATGACCCCGAGGAACCCTGCCTCCAGGAAAAACGCGGTGAGCACCTCGTACGCCATGAGCGGACCGATAATCGGTCCGGCTTTGTTCGAAAACACCGACCAATTGGTTCCGAATTGATAGGACATCACAATGCCGGAGACCACGCCCATGCCGAACACGACCGCAAAGATCTTCAGCCAATATTTGAACAGATCGAGATATACCGCCGTACCGATCTTAAGCCACAGCGCTTCGAGCACCATCAGGTAGCTCGCCAGTCCAATCGAAAACGCCGGGAACACAAAATGAAACGACATCGTGAACGCAAACTGCGCTCGGGCGAGCACCAGCGCGTCAATCGATAGGGCCATCGATGTTGCTCACGTTGGGCTCAGGCATCGCATCGAGCGCCATTATACGCGCGCCCCGAACGGCCCCTCGCCAGGGGATCACCCGCCTCATCCAGTCCATCCGCCACCGAGCGCTCCGCCTGTCACGGGGCAAATGGTGAGCGGCGCCCCGGTACATATCCGCCGATCAAGGGAAGCGGCGTCGTCACCAAAGACGATGCGACAAAACACATACACGTGGTGCTCAATGGACGACAGGGCGCCAAAGCCGGGGCCGTGCTGTACGCCAGTCCTATGCCGCCTTTCGGCAGCATCCTCAACGATGTCGACATAGCGGATATCATCGACTATGAGCGCAGCTCGCGGGGCAATCACGGCAAACTCGTGACGGCCGCTCAGGTCGCTGCCGAACGCGACCATTCCAAGTAACTGAACATTATTCATGCCGTGGCAGCGGACTCGCCTCAGTACGAGACGTTCTGCGTTGAATTTCAACCGTAACAGAAACGGCGCGCGCGGAAATGCCCTGGACATTTATCTGATGCAATCTATAGATATCGTTGATCAGAAAAGGAGACTAAGACGATGGACGCTCGCGAAACAGAACATGGAAAGCGCGGACCGGCGTCGATGCCGTCGGCGTTTGATCCATATGCCGTCGCGAAAATGTCGGACGCCTTGACTGCCCTCTTGGCTGATCTGTTCGCCCTCTACGTCAAGACGAAGAACTTCCATTGGCATGTGTCGGGGCCGCATTTTCGCGACTATCACCTGCTTCTGGATGAGCAGAGTGAGCAGATACTCGCTACGACCGATGCAATTGCGGAGCGCGTCAGGAAGATCGGCGGGGTGACCCTACATTCGATCGGTCAAATCGCCCAACTTCAGCGCATCGTCGATAATGACGAGGAGTATGTGGCCGCCCAGCACATGCTGGCGGAACTTTGCGAGGACAATACGCAATTAGCGGTCCGCCTAAGAAGCGCCCACTCTCTTTGTGACGAGTATGGCGATGTCGCTTCCGCGAGCCTGATCGAGAATTGGATCGACGAGGCCGAGCATCGCACTTGGTTCCTCTACGAGGCAACGCGCTTCAACCCGGAAAAGTAGGAGCAAGCGATGAACATTTCACGCAAGAAGAGAAATTGGATCGTTTGCGCATATGTTGTACCCCTGGTCTGGGGGGTTGGCGGCTTCGCCTCGCGGGTTGAGGCGCAGAATGCAGCCGCGCCGGCAATCAGCCGGTCAGCTTCTATCGCGGCGTCAACGACGCAATTCGCAGATTGGGTGGCAGATGAGGAACTAAAGAAACGCGTGAAGGCTGCGTTGCATGCCCATCCGTATTTCTCCGACGAACACGTCACAGTATCGGTCGAAAAGGGCGTCGTCGTGTTACGTGGGTTCGTCTTCAACGACTGGGATTTGCGAGACGCACTACGCATCGCAAGGAAAGCGGCCGGTGACAGACCCGTAATCGACAGCTTGTCGATCGAGCAGGGGAGACGCTAAGCTCACACGCCGCATTACTGCTAGCGTATCGCTCATCAAGGCATGGCGTCACGAGCAATCGGCTTGGTCATTCGGCGCCCCCTCTTCGAAAGAGGCCGAATTCTACGTGAACGGCCCGCAGATGCACCGGAAATCCCCTACAGCATTGGCAGGACTAAGCAGCTGATGCGACAAGGCGTTCGGCATAGCGATCGACGGGGAATCGAAATGTGCCGCGATGCCGGCTGTTCCAAGACCGTCACGTTTGATCGCAACGCGGCGGCACATCCCGGCTTCGAAGCGCTGGCATCCCGAACTGCGGACCGCCGATGATTGCTCTCGCATGGGCGCGCAGCACCCGGAATGGACCACTCTCCATCAGAGGCCGCCCCACGCTATTTTTTAGGCGAGTCAGGGGCCTTGGGTGTTGGCGAGCTGGAGGCACCGGAATCCTTCCCCTTCTTGTCGGAGCGTTTCGGCCCAGTCATGACAAGCACAATGCCCAGCAGGAATAGTGTAACGACAATGGTTTCAATCATAAAAGTCCTTGCCGATGCATCTCTGAGGACAAGAGAGCATTTAGTTCTAATGAGGGTGCCACGCACCTAGTTTCCGAACTCGCATTACCTAGTAACCCGGCATATATGCCCTCAAAAGAGGTAGATAATATACTTGTTAAGAGATTTAATCCACCCAACCCGCACCGCGAGCGCGTGCCGCCAGTTCGCTGTGCCTTTTGAGCCGCTGCGATTCGGTGGCTGCCCGCGGATGTACCGAGCGACGGTTACATGACGCTCATCAACAGCGGCCACGCACCCCAGGTGTTGATCGGTGCCGCCAGCCCGGATTTCGGCGAAGTCAGTTTCCACCAAATGCACATGAAGAACAGTGTGAATGAGATGGCAGCATTGAGCACCGTTACTGTAGCGCCGCGGAGTGGTTTACAATTTGCACCGGGCGGATATCACCTCATGCTGATGCGACCGAGACGAGCGCTGCAGCCGGGCGATCATGTCCCGATCACCTTGCGCTTTGCCGACGGTGAGTCGCTTGATGTGCAATTCGAGGTGCGTACTGCGAGCGGTAGCGCCCCGGGCCGTTCGGACGACATGGGAAGCATGCCGGGCATGCAGCACTGATAAGGGTTATGCCAAGCGGGTCGGCGCAATCAGTGATCCGCATTTGGAGGCTAGGCACTTGATCCGGTGGGGTCGAAAGCGTGCAAGCTGGTGGGCAGCGCTCGTGCTGCCAGGCTTGCTGTTGCGCGCGCTGATTCCGGTCGGGTTCATGCCGATGTTTGGCCCGGGCTTGAGCGCGCGGCTCACGCTGTGCGAGGGCTATGCGCCAATTCCATCGATGCCCATGGATATGTCGATGGACATGCCCACGGGTGTGCCTGCGCAGCATCACTCCGGCGGGCCGGGCCCGGGGGGAAACGGCCCGCCTTCCAATCAAGACCACAGCACCTGCCCCTACGGGACAAGTCCAACGCTCGCTTTGCTGCCGGCATTGACCGACGTGCCGGTGACGGTTCCAGCCTCAGCCCCATCGCTGATATCGGACCCTCAAGTTGCCCATTTTGAGATTGCTCCGCGCGCGCAGTCACCGCGCGGCCCGCCCCTGGAAGTCTGACCCCGTCGCGCTCACTGGTCTGAGCGCGGATAGGACGTCTCCACGGATACGAGAGCCGTGGCGCGTCGGCTTGTCCAATCGCATTCATGGGGAGACTCACATGTTGGGATCACGTCAGAGCGGTGGCCGCGCCATCGCCGATCTTGTTGGCATACATTCCGCGCGACCGATCGCCTCACGCCGGCACGCGCCGTCGGCGTTCCTAAATCTTCTTTTTCTGGCGATGTTGTTCGTTACGGCCCCGCTATCCGCCGCTGATGTCGCCGCGGTGCGTGGTGTCGTGCACGATGCGCAGCACCATCCCATTGCGCAGGCCGACGTGGAACTGCGATCCGCAACCTCGAACTGGGTGCAAGTCACCAAGAGCGACGCGCAGGGCACATTCGCCTTCTCGACCGTTCCGCTGGGCAATTACGTACTGAGTGTCTCACTGACCGACTTCGAGCCGAGCGCCCAGGCGGTCACCGTCACTTCGGGCTCAACGCCCGTCGCGCACATTCAGCTCCTCGCCGGCCCGACGCTGAGCGCCGTGACAATCACCGCCTCGCCAGAGACGACCACGATCAATTCAGCGACTCCGACGACGCTCGTGAATCGTGAGGACATCGAGCGCACCCCCGGCGCGGATCGCAGCAACAGTCTGGCCATGATTACGCAGTTCGTCCCCGGCGCCTACTTCGTTCACGATCAGCTGCACGTGCGCGGTGGACACCAGACGACCTGGGCCGTTGACGGGGTGGAGATTCCCAATACCAACATTGCCAGCAATCTCGGTCCTCAAATCGACCCGAAGGATATCGACTATCTAGAGGTGCAACGCGGAAGCTATGAGGCCGACCAGGGCGATCGTACTTACGGCGTGTTCAATGTCGTGCCGCGTACGGGCTTTGAGCGCAATGACGAAGGAGAGCTCATCGTCAGTGGCGGCAACTTTGGCCAAACGAACGACTACGTAAGCTACGGCGGTCACAGCGAGCGCTTCGCCTATTATGCGAGCGTGAATGGGAATCGCAGCGATCTGGGCATTCAGACGCCGGTAGCACAGATCATTCACGACGCGGAGGATGGCTACGGAGCATTCACCACGCTGATCTTCAATGCCAGCCCGGAGGATCAATACCGCTTGGTGGTCTCGGCCCGGCGCGACGATTACGACATTCCCAATAGCCCAGGTGACTTGACAGACGATGTTCAACGCGAAGCCGACGCGTTTGTCATTGCCTCCTGGGTACGCAAGCTCAGCGACGATGCAGCGCTGACGAGCTCGCTTCTGTATCACTACAACCGCGCTGATCTCGACGGCGCGCCTAACGATTTACCCATCAGCACGACCGATCAGCGCTCCTCAACGTACGTGGGCGGTCAGGAAACCCTACGTGTTCATTCGGGGCCAAATGATGTGCAGGTCGGTGTGATCGGGTTTAGTCAACACGACAACCAGTTCTTCGATGTGCTCTTCAATGACGGCAGCAATCCATCTGTGAACGAGGCATTGAATCCTTCCGGGAAACTGCTGGCCGCGTATGTCGAGGATACGATCAAGGCGACGCACTGGCTGACGCTGATGGCAGGCATTCGGCAGACCCATTTCTCGGGTGGGGTAGTGGAGAACGCGACCAGTCCGCGCGTGGGCCTGACCTTCGTGCTGCCCCGGCTCGGCTGGATAGTACGCGGCTTCTATGGCGAGTTCTATCAAGCGCCGCCCCTCACGACACTGTCGGGGCCACTGTTGGCGTTCGCCCAGAACAGCAACCTGGGCTTCCTGCCCTTACGAGGCGAGCGCGACAAGGAATTTCAGTTCGGCCTTACCATACCGTTATGCGGCTGGACCATTGACACCGACCATTTCCGTACCGAGGCCAGAAACTTCTTCGACCACAACAACATTGGGAACTCGAATGTCTTCTTGCCCATCACCATTGACGGCGCGCTGATCCAAGGCTCAGAACTCACTGTGCGCTCACCGCGACTGTGGAACGTCGGTCAGGTGCACGTCACCTATTCGAATCAGAGCGCAGACGGGCGCGGTGCAATCAACGGTGGCTTGACGGATTTCAGTCCGCCGTCAGGCTATTTTGCGCTCGACCACGACCAGAGAAATACGGTGAACGCCGGACTTGAGGCCAAGCTTGCGAGGCAGGCGTTTGCGTCCATGGACGTGTACTACGGCTCGGGTTTTTCCAACGGCGAAGGGGCTCCGAGCCACCTTCCAAGCCACGCAGAAGTGAATGTCGCCGCCGGAAAATCATTCGGGCAAAGCCTATCGGGCTCCGTGACGATACTGAATCTCACCAATCGCCATTTGCTGGTCGACAATAGCTTGACGTTCGGCGGTTTCCACTACAACGACCCTCGAGAAATCTATGCTCAGTTGCGCTATCGATTTTGAGCACCGAAGAGATGGCCGCCATGTCGGATCGCGGGAAGTCGCTCGGCATCAGACTTACTGAGCCCGCCGGCAAATAGTGCGTAGAGACGATTCAGGCGGCATAACGTACATGTTTCTCTTGGAAGAGATTGCGAATGATCTGCGGCTGTGTCGCTGGCGGCGATGCAGGTGGCTGCGTACAGGACGCGTTCGATAACCATTCTCATATGGCTTGCCGCTAGGGTTTTCCTGCGGGTATTGCAAGCCGCATTTGTACGCATGGTGGATCAGCGGGATCGATGCTATCTTACCTTTAGGGTGGGAATTAGAGTGAATCAACAAATGAAAACCGCGGTATTGTGTTCAATGGCATTGGCGATCGGCACAGGATTCATCGCCGGTGCAGCTCGGGCGGACGATGGTCCCTGGGAAGTGCGTGTACGAGTGGTGTATCTGGATCCGGCCAACAAATCGGATGCGGTTCCGGCGTTGGCGGTGCCCTCGGATGCGATCCATGTCAATAGCCGGGTGCTGCCCGATGTGGATTTCGAGTATTTCTTTACGCCCAATTGGTCCGCTGAGCTGATCCTGACCTATCCGCAGACGCAGACCGTCACCGTCGAGAAAAGCGCACTGGGTGGGCCGACCGGCATCGGCACGTTCAAGCACCTGCCGCCCTTTATCACCGCGAAGTACGACTTCCTGCCCGGTCAGGATTTTCAGCCGTACGTCGGCGCCGGCGTCAACGTGACCCTGATCTATGATGACAATCTGGTGGTTCCAACCGTCGGCAAGTTGTACATGAGTAATTGGAGCGTCGGGCCGGCGGCGCAGGTGGGGTTTGACTATAAAATCGCCCCGCATTGGTATCTGAACGCCGATGTCAAATGGGCCTTGCTCAGCTCGAAGCTCGATCTGGCCGGCGTCGGCAGGGTCTCGACTGCGCACATCGACCCGTTCCTGTTCGGGTTAGGGATTGGCTACCGGTTTGGCGGACACCCAACGGCCGTCGCGGCGGCCCCGGTCATGGCGCCGCCGCCGCCGCCGCCGCCGCCACCGCCACCGCCGCCACCGCCGCCCGTTGCCGTCTCGCCCCCGCCATGCAATGCGCCGGCCGGCTTCAAGGTTGACGCCAACTGCCGCATCATCGAGCAGTCGGTGATCGTTCGTGCGGTGGACTTCGAGTTTAACTTGTCGCAGCTAACTCCCCCGGCGCAGCAGACCCTAAGCGAAGTCGCCAGTGCGCTGATGACCCAGCCCGAACTCAATGTCGAAATCCAGGGCCATACGGACTCGATCGGCTCGGCTGAGTACAACTTGAAGCTGTCACAGAGGCGCGCGGATGCGGTAAAGGCCTACCTGATTAGCCAGGGCGTCAACGCGTCGACGCTGACGGCCAAGGGCTACGGAAAGACCTCGCCAATTTCCAGCAACGAGACCGCCGAGGGCCGCACGCAGAACCGCAGGGTCGAGTTCAAGGTGAGCAATGCCCCAGAGCACGTCAACGTGAGCAACGAGGGCGCCAGCGCTGCTTCGACCCAAGCCGCGGAGCAGGTTCAGGAGCCCAAAAGGAAGAAGAAGGAGCACCCCTAGGGAAAGGCTGCGCATCCATGCACCGGCTCGGGGACAGGTTAGCGTGGGTCCGGGATTACGAGACGCCGCGCTATAGATAAGCTTTCGGGCAGCTGTCAGCAGAGCGTGCGGGATTTCCCGCTTGGGGACCACTTTGCAGGAGAGCGGTCCGGTCCGGGTGCTACGCCGCTTGATCGTCAAGTTTGACACTGATCAGGACGGGCACATGTGCCGTGCCGACTTTGAAGCGTTCCAGCATTGCCTGTTTTCCCATTGACCGGGACGAGATACGCCTGCGCGCACGGCCCGGCGCTGTGCCACTGGATCGGGACGATGGCGCGGCTTCGGTCTACGGTGCCCAGGTGATCTCCGGCAAGCCCCCAAAGGAGACTCACTCTCGTCAAGGTTTTACCCCTATCGCAACACTCAATCACTCTGCAGAAGCCGCTCATATACTCGACACCTGCCCAATTCGCCAAACTGCAAAAAAAATATCTTGGCGCGCTGAACGCTTTGGCATGTACGCTGATTAATGCGACTGCATAGGTCACAAAGCTCAATCTCGCCGCAACGCACGCCCTCTTTCAAGACGCCTCCGAAACGACCAAGGACCTGTTCACCAGCAAGGATGCACAAGGGAGGCCGGCAATTACCGGCAGATTGGTGCAGCCGGTCGAAGCCTAGGTCACCGAAGGCAAACCTAAGGTTGCCGAGCTGATCGAAACCCCGCTCAAGAACGCTCCGCCCCGGCTCAGTGTTTTCGAATCTTGACCAATAGTAACTTTTGGTCAAGAGCCGTAGATAGCCCTCGCTCGGACCCCGTGGTGAACAGCAGCGCACCGATAGCAAGGATCGCAGCTACGACGAAAAACGTGATTGGGTTCATGGCGCTGCCTTTTTAAGCAGGATGCCCAGCGCGCGCCGGCTGCGTACTCAGATCGCTACGGCCGCCATGCCATATCGGCATGTCAGGCAATCTCTGGATCCTCATCCGAGGGCATCGTCGTCAGTGCCAGTTCGATGTTGGAGGCGAGATGGTTGGCATACTTTGCCGCCTCAAATAAATGCAGCGAATCGTAGTAGTTCGCTTTCCGCCGAAAATTGTCGACATCGTCCGAGAGGATCTTTCTGGTTTCGTCCTTTGTCATCTCAGCACTCCTAAGACATTGTTGATGGCGGGATAGGAAACATAAAAGCCCTACGAGAGATGGTTACCCGTCGACACCGCGAATGCAAGGAGCGACCCCTGTCATAGGGGCATTCCTGGCAGAATCGCATGCGCATGCCGCCCGTTCGCCTCGAGGTCTACATACAACCGCGCGCCTCCAAGACGGAGCTTGCCGGAATGCACGACGGTGTGATCAAGATTCGCATCGCGGCGCCTGCGGTCGAGAATGCCGCCAATCGCGCCTTGATCGATTTCATTGCGCAGCATCTCGGCGTCGCGAAACGCTGTGTGCGCGTCGTTTCCGGACGTGCCAGCCGCAGGAAGGTACTGGAAATCGACGGCCTCACCGCTGACGTGATCGCGGCTGCGCTGGGACCAAGATCTTGACCTCGTTGAACTGGATGATGGGGCGCAACTCGACGGCGCCGAAGTAGAATTGGCAACCGCCGAAGAACGCCTCACCGAACGCACCGCGCGAGAACGTCACAACGGCGCACGAGGCGGTGCGCCGGGTCGATGCGCTCTACCGCATCGAGCGCGAGATCAAGGACCTGAGCAACGAGGAGCGCACGCGGATCCGCCGCGAGAAGGCCCTATCGCTGCTTGAGTCATATAGAAGTGCGCGCCGGCGCCGGCCAAGATCTCTCTCGAACGGATCGCTCCATCTATGTGCCGGAGCGCGCCCTCAGATCCCCATGGCCGGCTGATCGAAGCCCCGGCAACGCCGCGCGCGAGCTTGGCGCATTCGCAAAATCAAAATATCGGCATAGGAGACGCGCTCACCCGCGCGCCCCTGCCACACCACCGGACATGCAGGTGCGCATCCGGCGGTTCGGCGGGTTGAGTCGAACATCGCACGACCAACGGCGGAAGTCCGAGAGAGGCAAAGTAGGCATTGGGCAGCGCGATCGCCAGAGCCGGAGAGTTTGCCAGGTGCCACGGGCCGTGAGCGCTGCCGGCGGTTTTGGCCGCCAGTGCCGCGCTAATGCCGCGTTTACATAGCTCGGCAAATCGCCTGCGCCCTCGCTTCCACTGCTTCCACAGCACTGCACGCAGTCCGCGTCACAGCCACAACTCAAGATCTCGCAACATCCTCGGTGTTTGGCAGAAGCCGAAGCAGCTGTGCCAAGCTCGCAAGCAGGTGGACAGTTCCTCCACCATGCGCTCGATGCTCACTCCGCACGTGCGGCGCGTCAGTTCCCGTACCCGCCCCTTGAGGCGTGCAATCGCCTTCGATGCAATGCGACGCCGCGGCGGCTGTCCACCCGTGAAGCTGAAGCCCAGAAACTTGCGCTCTCCCGGCCGAGCGACCGCGCTCTTTTGAGCATTGACCTTGAGCTGCAGTCGCCTCCTGATGAACGCCGTGAGGCTCGCCATCATCCGTTGTCCCGCCCGCTCGCTGCGCACATAGACATTACAGTCATCGGCAGAGACACCCATAACCAGAACAAGTGGGTCGCCGACGGAATTTCAATCACCTGCCTGTCTCAAATACATTGACACGCGCGCACGCCGCGCGCGACTATCTACCAGTAATCGGCGCAGCACTCCTAGTCGTCAGGGCGAGATTCAGGGTCATCGGAGGTCATCCATGTCGACACGCGTGGTAAGCGAGCTATTGGCAAGCGGAGACCGACAGCTATTTACTATCTCGCCGGAGGCCACGGTACAAGAGGCACTCGAAACGATGGTCACAAGGCGTATCAGCTCGTTACCGGTGACGAGCGGCGCGAATCTGGTAGGCATCTTCTCCGAGCGCGACTACATCCGAAAGGCTGTATTGAAACGTCTCGCGCCCTGGGACATTCTCGTCAAGGACCTCATGACCGAGAACGTCATCTGCGTGAGCTCGGGCAACACCATTCGCGAGTGCATGGATCTCATGTGCAGCAACCGAATCCGTCACCTGCCGGTGGTTGATGGCAAGACGCTTGTCGGAATGCTTTCGATCAGCGATATCATTCGGGCGCTCCGACCTGCGCGCATAGACTTCCCGCCTTATTAGGCCGCTCATCCATTACCTCAAACTCGGCCTCGCCGTGCAATTGACGCCAAAAGGCGAGGTCACCGATTCACTCGTGTGCGAACCGGCGGACTCCCATCTCGCGCAGGGCGTCGGCGATGGCGGCCACCGCCTGCCTCAAGGTTTCGGCGCCGATCGCGCCGATACAGCCGACCCGGAATGTATCGATGGCTGTCAACTTGCCCGGGTACAGGATGAATCCGCGGTCGCGCACCCGACGATAGAACTCGCTGAAGTCGTACGCCGGATCGGGTGGGGAGTGGAACGTGACGATGATCGGTGCCTGCACGGCGTCCGGCAATAATGTCTTGAAGCCCAGCCCCCGCATACCGGATACCAGCGCGGCGCAATTCTCGGTGTAACGTGCCAGCCGAGCCGGTTGTCCACCCTGCACCTGGTACTGGTCGATGGCCGCGCGCAGAGCGGCGACGACGTGCGTTGGCGGCGTGAACCGCCACTGACCTGTCTTCTGCATGTACTGGCATTGGTCGACCAGGTCCATGGCAAGCGAACAACTGTTGCCGCCGGAGCGCTCTAGCGTCGTCCGCCGGGCGATCACGAAGCCCATGCCAGGCACGCCCTCGAGACATTTCCCGGATGCCGCGATCAGAGCGTCGAAGCGGATGGTCCGAGCGTCGATGGGGATGGCGCCGTAGGAACTCATTGCGTCGACGATCAGGCCGCGGCCGTGATTTGCCACGGTCGCCGCGATCTCTGGCAGCGGATTCAGGATCCCTGTACCGGTCTCGCAGTGCACCTGCGCGACGTGCGTTATCGCCGGATCGGCAGCCAACGCGGCGTCGATCCGCGCAGGGTCAGCCGGCTCTTGCTCGCTATGCGACAGGATAAAGGCCTCGCGACCCAGATAGCCCAAGATTCGCACGATGCGCTTGCAGTAGGCGCCATTGTCCGGCACGAGCACCTTGCCGCCCTTTGGAACGAGCGTGCCGAGCGCCGCTTCGATGGCGAACGTCCCGCTGCCCTGCAGCGGGACACAGACGTGGTCGGGTTGCGCATTGACGATAGCAACCAGATCGCGGCATACCGATGCGGTCAGCGCGTTGAAAGCGCCGTCCCACGATCCCCAGTCCGAGAGCATCGCGGACTTGGTGTTCGCCGAAGTCGTAAGAGGGCCAGGCGTCAGCAGTATCGGGTCCGTCATGGGATCTACTTCCGTGATTCGTGCTGGCGGTACGCGAGTCAGTCCGCGTGCCGCTCGAGGGCGGGCACCAGCGCGGCGCCCGCGGCGTACAGCGCCTTGCCGGCGGCCGCCACACCGAGTTCGGCGCAGGCCTCGTGGATCATCAACGGCGACGGGCGCCCCGGCGGGGTCTCGCCCGAGCACACAAGGTGATCCGGCACGTAGCCTTGGGCGGCCGCACGATCGAGGACGTGCCGCATCATTTCGCGTGTATATCCCGTCGACGATGCGACCCTTAAGATCCGCCGCGCGCATTGCATCCACCTTGTCGCGGCTATGAGTGTTTGCATGGCGCCGAGGCGACTTTCCTAGAAACGGTATCGTTTCTTGTTCGTATCAATCTTAAGCGTCCCGCGATGGGGCCGCTAGGGCCGGCGATTCTCGGGGTTCGATTTTTCCAGCCTGGATTCCACGGTCCACACGCCAGCGCCATGGCGATACCGCCTGCCGCCGTGGCGGCTCGATGAGGCTCTCCGCCCTCG
>Ga0116134_1001084_pt1 | contig 13868 bp, 8 predicted proteins | sample June2015DPH_19_5_FD_89737 | JGI IMG/M metagenome (GOLD analysis project Ga0116134, IMG submission 89737) | Peatland microbial communities from SPRUCE experiment site at the Marcell Experimental Forest, Minnesota, USA - June2015DPH_19_40 | ecosystem: Environmental > Terrestrial > Soil > Wetlands >...
AGGCGGACGAACATCAGGTACAGCATTCGTATGGTCACGAGCCGTCCATCCTGCCAGCCGAACGGCCACCACGGCAGGAATACTCGCAGGTCAGCCACCTATACACCGTTTTGGAACCCTACAGGGCGGCCATCGCGGTGCGGACCCGGATCCGGGTCCGGGTGATCTCCCGCTTGGACTGGATCCCCAGCGCGAGCATCGCCTCCTCATGCCCCTCGCCGGAGAAGTCGACCGGACCGCCCGCTTCGGGCATCCACAATTGGACGCCGTAGTGCTCGAACAGCGGGGCCATCAGCGCGTACTGGCTGCCGTAGAAGGCCCGCTCGTACTCGCCGATAACGACCGCGACGAAGCCGCGGCCCAGGTCGGCCATCGCCGCCACTAATGCGGCGGCCTGCGGGCGGCGCGCCCACGGCAGCACCCGGCTCTGCCCGGCATCGAAATACTCCGCCGTGATCCGCCCGTACCCGGCCACCAACGCCGCAGCCTGGCCCAGCTGCCGCGCCCGCGAGGTGACCGGATCCTGATAATCCTCGGTCGACACCCGCCCGTAAAACGCGAACCGCAACCCGCCCCGCAGTCCGGCGGCGCCCCGACCGCTCCGCCCATGACGCGAGCGCATCCCCGGCAGGCTCCCGCGCAGGGGACGGCACCGACCGCCGCGCCGCGGCGGCTGCCACCCCGCACCTCCCAGACAGACCAGAAACAGCACTGATACTTCAGCGTGCCGCACGGCGCTGCGGCAAATCAGGCGAATGGCCAAATTACCTGCCGGCGAATCAATATCCAGATCCGGGACCGACACCATCCTTGACATTTCCTGTTTATCGCTCATTCCCGGCTGATTCAAGAACAGAAATACCCTCCGGTGCCGACCCGTCCGCAGTCTTCACGACTGCCCGCCTGCGGAAGGCTGCTCCAGGCCAGATCGAGTAATCGAGCCCGACAGGCGGCGCACCCGTTCTGACCTTCGGCTTTACCCGTTCCGGGTCCCCTCGTGAAGGCGTTTCCGGGCCACGTCTGCTCCACGTTTGCTCGTGAGCCGGGACCTAGTCGCGTGGGCCGCGCTACCGGAGCTCACAGGTGCCCGCGTGCGCCCCGGGTATCGAGCCCCGATGCGATCCGCGGCATCGGGACCGTCGCGAAGCAGCTGGCCGAGCAGCAGGTCGCCGTGCTGCTGCAGGCGGCCGATGTGTCCCGCGACGCCGACTCCGTCACGAGCTACCGCAGCGGGGATCCGTCTGACCGAGTTCCTCGTCGGCCATCCGGATGCGCCGGCGTCGTGGTACTGCTGAAGGACGGCCTAGTGGGCCGCGCTGCACGAGGACGCGACCGGTCGTGGATCCGTCCGACCGCGCCGGGCGCTGCTCCGCCGCGGGACGGCCTCGTAAGCGGCGACCGCGCATACGGGCGAAAGCGCCAAAACGGCCGCTCGCACAGAACGCAGCCCGTGACGATTCGAATCAGCAGCGTGTTTGTGGCTTCCAGAAATGCCGAAATACGATGAGTGGCAACCTGAGGTTGAAGTGCACCGGAATCGCCGCAGGAGGGGGGTCGGATCAAGTGGACTTGGACGACGAAGACGAGATACCTGCGGCGGCCAAGCGGTTGCGGGCTATCGTCGGGCAGATCACCCCGGAGGAGTTCCGCTGGCAGGAGGCCAACTACGATCGCGATTCGCTAGCCGGCCGCGAACTGCTGTTTCTTATCGCCAACAACGAGTGGGCGCGCGCCACGTCAGAAATGATCGATTTGACACGATCCGACGCCGTGGACACCACGGTTAAGATCGACATTGATCTCGACCGCGTCACCTACGAGGCGTTCCAGCGCCGAACCGGGCGTCTTTGGCTGCCGGTACTGCTGCTGCCGCCGCCATCCGGGGCACAGCGACCGCAGCGGTTGCCCGAGCCGGACCCGTTCGTCACCTTGACGGTCACCGACGCCAGCGGCGTCCTGCTGGCCGCGCTCCCCAACTCCGATGTCCAGCACCGCATATCCGCCGCCTTGGCCGAGATCATAGTGAACATGGCGGTGGCGCGGTGGCTCGACAGCGGCCATGGCCTGACCGCAACGCGCGACCAGCGGCTGATGCTGTCGGCCGCCATTTACCGGCTGCTGCGCCGGGAGGATCCGGGGCAGCAGGCTTACCGGGATGCGGCCACACGTCACGGGATCGCCGAGGCACTGCCCCGGATCAGCACTGCACGGCGCGAGCTTTACCGGATGCTCGATGCCTATATCGAAATGATCAAGCAGCCCGACGCCGACCCTGGCCACGACGAGGGCGGTAGCCCGGCGCCAGGGCTGCTCGCCCGGCGGCTGGCTTGGCGTGCGGTTCAGGTGCTCCGTGCATTTGCGGAATCCTCGGTGGTCGTCGTCGCCGTGGAACGAGAGTTCACCCCGACGGTGGTGACCGTGCAGGTACCCAGCCGCAGGCTGCGCCGTGCGCCACGTCAGCCGCTCGGCCTCGCCATACTACGCAATTGGAGGCAGGCAAGCGCATGGCATGGCCTCTGGCAGCGGGTGAGGCCCAGCTCCTGGAACTGGGTACTTCCACGGGCCTACCTGCAGGTTGACCTGCTGCTGCCGTCGGCAGATGCGGATCGCCAGGTCCAGGTCAACCTGCCTGAGGGGCTGTCGTTCGACCCCTCCCAGGCCGCAGCCGAGCGCGCCGAGATGCAGATCCAGGTGACCAGGCTGACCCCCGTTGACCACCTGGCGCGGCTGGTCGACCAGCTGCTGGCCGCGCCGGAAGACTGGCCGACCAACCTGGCCGAGTGCCTTGCGGACCTGGCCACTGTCAAGGCCGACGCCGCGCGGGAATCGCTCAGGGACCACCGGGTGAAGCCACCCGACGGCGCGGCGGCCGGCGCGCGATTGGCAACCGCAGAGATCCAGGACAAGCTGGGCGCCCTGCGCGCCGCGCTCGACCAGTTCTGCGCCGAAGGCGACCAGCCGCAGTCCCGGGTCAGGCTCCGGGATGCCTGGCAGGACGGCGCCTGGCTGCGGGTACCGATGCAGCGCCGGGCGTCCATGGACCGGCTGAGCCCTGGCGCGGTGGTGACCCGGGTTGGCATGATCGAGGACGTCTCGAAGCGCGCCGCCCCGGCCGACGCCAAGGTCCACATCCATGTTGCGGTCACCGACGCCGAGCACTTCTCCATTGCGACATTCACCAGCCGGATGAATGCCCTGCTCATAGGCGTCGTGATCTTTTTCTTCCTGCTGGGCAAGTTCCTCGGAATCAGCCAGGGGCAGGTCAGCGCCGAGGTCCTTGCCTTCGTGCTGACCTTGTTCTCCGCCATCCAAGCCACCCGCATCGAGCGCCCGGACCGGTCCACGCTGCGTGGCCTGCTGTCCCTGGCGGGGAACGGGCTGATCGTCACCTCGATCCTGCCGACGGTGATACTCGCGGTCGCGCTGGCGTTCTCGCGCACCTGGCCCTGGCCCATTGTCTGGGCGGCCGGCTGCCTGGGCCTGCAACTGCTGCTGTATGTCCTGCTGCAGGTGCGGCTGCGCCGGGTTCTCGATCGGGGCACCGCACCGGGATCGGCAACCCAGCGTGGGCCCTCACTGCGGACCGACCCCTTCGACTACAGCCACTCGGAGGTGCTGCACAGCGGATGGTGGCGGAGCACGACGGCCGACGCGCTGATGATCGGCCGGCCGGCTTACGGCTACCTGGTCTGGCAGCGCGGCAGCTCGCCGACCCTGCGTGAGCTGCTCATCGGCGCCCGCCCGCCCGATCCGCCGCTGCTGGTGCCAACCTCGCCCGCGCTGGCCGCCAGGCTGCGGCGACGGATCGGCCGACGGTGGCCGGGTATACAGATATTGGCCGTGCCGGGCCTGGTGGGCGAGTCCCCGGCGGGCAGCGGCGGCGAACCTGAAGATGCCGACCGGAACCCGGGTCATGAGCTCGGCGACGGCCTGGGCCAGCACGCCGGGCATCTGGACCGGCCGGCCAATGTCTTGGCCCTGCTGCACTCGGGGACCGTCGGCCAGTCGCTGACCTTCGCGGTGTTCCGCGACCAGCCTAAGGCGGATTGGGTGGCGGCCCCGCATGTCTGTCCGGTAGACCTGGATCCTGACCAGCTGGCGCCCACTGAGACCGTTACCGATACCGTCGAGATCTTCCTCGGCATCGCGCGCGGCGGGGAACTGTTCGAGGTAGCCGACCATCCGGTGGCCGCGGTGCTCGGCGCCGCGGCCGAGCACCGCCTGTTCGTGCGGGAGGTTCAGCTTCCGGTTCCCACCCCGTCCGCTGACTGTGCCGACCAGCAGTGGGCACTCGTGCGCATCGCTATCGGCGACACCGACATCGAGCGCCTGGCGCCGTTCCTCGGCGTGATCCATCAGTTCGCCGAGCGAGCCCAGTCAGGGCATCGGCGTAGTCCGGGGCATCAGGGATGCGTGGTGGCCGTGAAGATGACCTCGGAAGGCGGAGCGCGGATCATTAACCCGCACCCGGCGGTCCGGCGCCCGCCTGGCCAGCCGGTCCTGGCCAGCGACATCGATGTGATGGCCGCCGCCGGGCCACAGCCTGGCGAGAGCCCGGACTCCGACACCTGGCGGGTGCTGGCGATCTGCGCGGACGCGCGCAGCGGCGTCGAGAACGAAATCGTACGCGGGCTTGGCCCGGGCCTGCGGCTCGCCGCGATGACCTATGCGCGACTGCACGGCAAGGCCGTCCTGCTGGTGCTCTGCCACCAGCCGGGGGGGCCAGGCGCCGGGCCGGACGACCTCGCCGACAGGCTGGCCAACCTGCGCGCCGACGCCAACCTGGTCGTGCTGCTCGACAAGTGGCAGAGCGTGGCGGATCTGGGTACCGCCGGCCCGGAGTCGCTGCTGCGGCTGCATATCCGCGCTAGGGACCGGCCCGGGGCGATTCTGGATGTGCTTGACTCCCTGCGCGAGACCCTGCAGGCCGAGGCCCAGGTCGCGCTGCAGCCGGACAACTGGAACGTGTGGCACGCACGGACCATGGTCACCGGCGGCAATGCGGGTTCCTGCCGGCTCACGGTGCGGCTCTCGGTCGAGCCGGAGGTGGTGAAGGCATGGGGGCCGACCAAAATCGAAGACATTGAACGCAAGGTCAGGATGCTGGCCGCTCGCCGGGCGGCCGCAGCCGACGCGCTGGCCAGCGAACTGGGCGAGCAGGACGGCGCCCCCGAGGACATCGTGATCAGCGTCAGGCTCATTACGGTACCGACACCGCCGCTTGGCCGGGAATAGTGCCTGCTCGCCAAGGCCGCGGTGCCATAGGTCGGACCTGGCCAGAAGCTACCTTGCGGCTCTTCTCAGGCGATGGTTGTCATCGGCGGCGCCGGGGTCGACCGCGTGTCAGTAAGGGCGGACCGAACGGGCTCGTCTTCTGGCGATGGATGCTGGGCGCGGAACTGGCGGTGGTACAGCTCAGCGTACAAGCCGCCCGCGGCAAGGAGCTCATAGGATGGTGTCGGCGGCCACGATGGTGGGTGCCGAAAACCTATGCCACCAGGCGATATTCGTGGATCACGCCCCCAGCGCGGTCGCGCCGCCGGACGCGGAAGTGGTCCAGGTCGGTGACGCCGTCTGGCAGCGGGCGGAGCGGCGCGGCTTGGTCCAGGGTGCGGTGCGGCCGGTGCATGTTGCAGAAGTCCTCGTACTCGCGCAGCACGGTCATCAGGTGGCGTTGGTTCCAGATCAAGGTCCGATCCAGCAGCTCACGCCGGCAGGAGCCGATCCAGCGTTCCATGATGGAGTTCATTCGCGGCGCCTGGATAGCGGAGTGGACGACCCTGGCGCCAGCGGCCTGGAAGACGGCGTCGAACGCGGCGGTGAAGCTTGCGTCCCGGTCGTGCAGGACAAACTTCATGCTCATCCCTGCGTCTTCCAGGTCCATCAGGAGGTTCCTGGCCTGCTGCACTACCCAGGACCTGGACCGGGTTCTCCGTGGCGCCCAGGACCCGGATCCGGCGGGTGCCGTGCTCGATCACGGCAAGGGCGTACACCTTCATGCCGTTGAGCAGGTCGGTGGTGAAGAAGTCCAGCGCCAGGATCCCCTGTGCCTGGGACCGCAGAAACTCCGCCCAGCCCGGACCGTCCCGGCGCGGAGCCGGGTTGATCCCGGCGCTCTTCAGGATCTGCCAGACGGTGGACGGCGCCACCGCGATGCCGAGCCCCGCGAGCTCGCCGTGGATCCGCCGGTATCCCCACGACTCGTTCTCCCGGGCCAGCCGCAGCACCACCGACCGTACCTTGCGGCGCACCGGCGGGCGGCCGGAGCGGCCACGGCGCGACAATCGCGCCCAGCGGCGGCGGACGATGTCGCGATGCCACCGCAAGATCGTGCCTGGAGTGACGATCAGCCGCATAGCCGCGAGGCGCTCGGTCGGCAGTGTCCCGGCGAGCAGCGCCAGCCACGCCCGGTCCGGCCACGCCAGACGCGAATGAGCAGCAGGCCGCTCACGCTGGGCGACGGCAAGCTGATGGCGCAGCATCAAGATCTCCGCGTCCTTCCACCACGACTCCCGCCGCGACAAACCCAGCACCGACGCCGCACGGAACACGATCAAGAAGACTAGCTTCAAGCCCACAAGCCGAAGATCATCCCACCTCCGGCCCGGCCAAGACCGGCCCTGCCAGCACCGAACGCTGGACCAAACCGACCGTGCTCCGCCAGGCAGCTGCCCAGGTAACACAGGTTTTCGGCCCCCACAGGAGATCATCCCACGCCCTGGCAGGCAGCGCCGGACCGGGCAGCCAGGGGTCAGCAGAGCATCCGGCCAGGTGGCACAGGTTTTCGGCACCCACAGGTAGCCGCGTTAGCGCTGGCTTCTGCGATCAGCGCGCGAGCGGCGGCCGATCACGCCTGTAGGCAGAAGCGCTGCCGGTGGCGATGCGCGCCCGCCGCCCGACGGTCGCATCGCTGAAAGCCTGCACCGGCTGGAACTGGGCCCGGTGCGGAGCCCGGCACGCTCAGGCCGCCGGCACCTTTGCCCACGTCATGATCGATCGTTTCCGGGACATCAGCAGGCTGTGTCCGGTTCCCTGAACGATCAGCGCTAGATGGCCCAGGCGTCAGGCCAGGCTGGTGGTATCCAGGCTCAGTAGATCTGTGACCAGACCCGCTTTGCCTCAGGGGACAGTGTTCTCAGGAGTATCTCGGCAGGCTCTAGACTAGAGCAGCACACCGGGAATGGCGCCCTGGACCTGCCAGGCGATGGTGAGGGCTTGGAGGTTTGGGTTCCACCGGAGCAGCGCGGCGTGGTTGGGTCCGGTATCCGTGGTATCCCGCAGCAGGATCTCGGTACGGCCGTCACCGTCGATGTCGCCCAGCGCGGTGAAGGCGTCGTCTGCGCTGAGCGTCCAGGCGCCGATCGAGCCGGTTATCTTGCTGGCCGCAGTGATCCCGTTCTTCTGGTCATATCGCAGCAGGGCAAGGGAGCAGGGGCCGGTCAGTGGCTGGTCGCGGATGAGCACTTCGGTCCGGCCATCGCCGTCGACGTCGCCCAGGGGCAGCAGCAGGTCGGTCGGGGCGAGCTGCCAGGGGCCGAGTGATCCGGTCTGCAGCCAGGTCACCACGCCCCGTGAGCTGAGGTCGAAACGAACATGGGCCAGGGCGGGCGGCAGGAGCGGTGAGGTCCGCTGGAGCAGCACGCCCACCCGGCCGGGGTCGATGATGGCGCCAGCGGGCACGGCGTTGTCGGCGGCGTCCAGCAGCCACCCGGCCGGAGCCAGGACCGGGTCGCCCGGCACGGTGCCCTTGACGAGCCACGCTGTCTTCAGGCCGCGCCGGGTCGGGTCGTTGTCGAGGACGGCGAAGACCCGGTCGCTGTCGGGGTTGCGGGTCCATGCGACGATCTCGGCGAGCCCATCGTTGTCGATGTCGCCCGCGCCGATGTAGCCGTCGGTGTCCGCGCCGACGTAGGAGCAGACGTTGGCTATGGTCCATCCGCCGGGAATGCTGCCGCTGGCGATGGAGACGGCGTACAGGCTCCGCAGCGTGGTGTCGTAGTAGACCAGGCCAACCGAGCCGACGTGGTCTAGCCCGTCGTACTGGCTCTGTACCAGGAGCCTCGCGCGCCCGGTGGGATCGATCGCGCCGATCGGTACCCATGTGTCTAGCACGTCGATGTTCCAGCCGCCGGGGATCTGGTCCTTCGCCACGGCGGCCGTGGTGAGGCCGCCAGTGGCGCTGTCGTAGCGGAGCACGCCGGCACGTCCGCCCAGGCCCGGTTTCTTCGACAGCACCAGCGTTTCGGCGTTGCCGTCGCCGTCGAGGTCTCCTGCGCCGAGGTAGACGTCGGTGACCTCGGGGGTCCAGCCACCCGGCAGCGGGTTCTGCGCGGCGATCCAGGAAGCGTTCAGGCCGCCGTCCCTGGCCCACAGCACGGCGATGACCTGGTCGTCCGCTTCGGACCGGCTCTGTATCAGTGCGGCAGATGAGGCGCCGAGCCTGCCGAGCGCGGCCGAGGCGTCGGTGCCCGTTAGGGGCCAGCGCGCGGTCGGCGTCTCGTACTGCCAGACCAGGGAGACCGTGCTCTGCGGGTCTTTGATGCTCACGAAGAAGCCGACGTTGAAGCCGGTAACGGTCTGTTCCGACGCCCCCTGGGGGATGAATCCGGCATTGGCGTCGTTGACCAACAGCTGAACCACCGCGCCCGGGGCGTCCAGGTTAAAGGTGAGATTCACTGGAAGGAGCACTGGAAACACGAGGTCCGTGAACGCGAACTGGCGACCGCCGTCCAGGATCACCGTCTTCAGCGGATAGCCGTCCTGGGTACCGGACTGCCGGTAGGGGTTGGCGCCGAACTTGGCCTGGGTGCGCGCGTCATAGGTCGCGGCGAGGCTGACCGTGCCCCCGGTGCCGCTGATCTCTTGTCGGCCGTGGCCCAGCGGTGTGGTCACCGGGCCGATCACCAGCGCTGCCGAGGGCGCCTGACCTTCGTAGATCACGGGAACCTGCCAGGCGGTCTGGGTGTCCCCGGTCGATGCGAGGACCTGGAACAGCGTGTCACCGCTGATACTGATGGACAGGGGATCACTGAGCACGGCGGCCTCCTCAGAACACCGGCGGGTCGAGTCTGACCGTCACCTGGTTGTCGGTGTTGGTGAGCGTTTTGTTGATGGGGTTGGTGTTCCACAGGGCGCCATCGGAGTTGAGCTGCACCTTCATCACGGTCCAGTTGCTGAGCGGGTTGAGGCTCGCACGCTTGTAAAGGCGGATCGAATAGAAGCACACCGGCGTCTGCTTGCCCGCGAGATCTGTGTCCGTACCGTCAGGTGTGAACACGATGCCCGGGATGGTGAACGTGTCGACCTGACCGCGCTCGAACGGGTCGGCATGATCGCAGTACTTGGGATCAAGAGTGCCGAGCCAGTGCGCGAGCCTGTCCGTCGTGTCGGGGAGCGTCAGGTAGACATACAGCTGCACCTCGTCATCGGTGCCGGAGAAGTAGGAGTTGGAGGTCCAGACCTTAACCACCAAGGGAGTGGAGTTCCCGTAATAGGTGTCGTAGCTGTAAGGAATCTTCAGGACCGATTCCACCGTTTTGGCCCCGGTGCCGTCGAAGGTCGCGGGCATCATCTGCTTCGGGCCGAAATCCGGGAATCCCGGCGCCTCGACCTTCGCGGTCGGCCGGACCCGCTGCCACTGCGCCCAGATACGGTCGACGTTGCAGTGCAGCAGCCAGAACGCCGGGTCGTTGGGCGAGTTCGGGGTGCTCGACATCTGCCCGACCGAGCCGCCGACCCAGCCGTGCAACCAGTCGTGGAAAGCCCTGCCTTCACCCTCCAGCGCGCGGCGGAAGCCGTCGTAGGTCTTCTGGGCGAACAGTTGCTGTGTCGTGGTGATGGTCGGGAACTTGCCGGTAGCGGCCAGCGCGCGGCACAGTTTGGCCTGCGCCCGGCTGTCCGGCGAATAGATCGGCCAGTCCTTGGATGTGAACGGCCCGTCGGCGACCGGGTTGCCCGCTCCGCCGAGGTAGTCCTTGGTCCACAGGGCTCCGCGGTTGTCCACGGCCGTCGAATCGGCAGCGAAATCCCAGTAGGGCAGCCCGAAATCTGGGTCGCTCAGCGCGGTCTGCAGCTTATTCTCAAAGTCCATGAGGAAAGCCCGGTGCCATGGCAGGAACAACGGCGTCCGGTGCACCTTGTTCAAGACGGTGTAGTGCGACTGGATGAACTTGTCATAGTCGCCGTTCTTCTTAACGGCCTTCACACCCTCGACGTATTTCGCCACGACGCCCGGCGCCAGGATGCTGCTTCGCTTTGCCATGGAACGCGCCTCTCACCTGATCGGGACACGCCATGCCCGCGTCCGGGTACACGCAGCGCGGGCCTTTTATGTGCAGGACGTTTTATGGGTAAATGCGGCGTCTGCAACTGTAGATGAGCGCGCACCGCCGTACATGTGGCAACCACGACACACTGTCCTAGCCACACTCGGTCAGGATCTTACTTTGGTGAACAGCGCCGCGAGCATCCCACCTTGAACCCGCCGGGGTATCTCTGCAGGAATGTAAGGAGTAATGGAGGGTAACTCTGTAGCCAGCGAGAACGTCACTCTTACGGGGAGAAAAGCGATCATGCCCGTTACACGCCAAGAGCCTGTCCCGGCAGGGATGGTGCCTGCCCAGAGCACTGCGGGGGTTTCGGGGAAGGATTCTCATTACGACGGGGGGAAACCCTCCAGCCAGGGCAGCGGTGCAGCTGCGGGAGCTGATGGATGAGTAGCCACAGCCCGGCCCACCCGCCGTGTTGCTTGTGGGTGCCGAATATTGTGTCACCTTATGCGACCTGGGCATATTCGTGGATCAGGCCGCCGAGCCGGTCCCGCCGCAGAACCCGGATACTTGTGCCTGCGGCAGGCAGATCCGGGCGTCCCGCGGGCGGGTTCTGGTCCAGCGTCCGGTGCGGCCGATGGGTGTTGTAATGGCCGGCGTACTCGCCGAGGACCAGCCGCAGGTGCCGTTCGCCGGTGATCAGCATCTGGTCCAGGCACTCGCGGCGGGCACTGGCGATCCAGCGTTCGGCTATAGCATTCGCGCGCGGCGCCAGGGCAGGAGTCTTCACGATCCGCACGCCGATCGCGGCGAACACCGCGTCGAACGCCGCGGTGAACTTCGTATCCCGGTCCCGGATCAAGAACTTCAGGCTGCCAGCGCGACCCTCGAGGTTCATCAGCAGGTTGCGCGCCTGCTGAGTCACCCACGCGCCGGTCGGGTGGGCGGTGATCCCGGCCAGGTGCACGCGCCGGGTGCCGTGCTCGATGAAGAACAAGACGTACAGGCGGCGCAGGAACACGGTATCGACGTGGAAGAAGTCCGCGGCCAGGATCGTCGTGGCCTGCCCGGCCAGGAACGCCCGCCAGGTCTGCCCGGCACGCCGGGGTGCGGGATCGATGCCCGCGGCCTTGAGGATCTGCCACACAGTCGACGGCGCGACTTTATAGCCCAGGCCGGTCACCTCACCGTGGATACGGCGGTACCCCCAGGACGGGTTATCCCGCGCCATCTCCAGGACCAGCGCGCGTACGGCCTGCGCCGTGCGCGGCCTCCCGGGGGTGCGGCGCGGTATGCCCAGCGCCGCCGGACCAGGCCGGCGTGCCAGCGCAGCAGGGTGCGCGGGGAGATGATCAGGCGCAGGTGGCGGAGATGGCCGCTGGGCAGCAGCCGGGCCAGCGCTGCCAGGATCGCGCGGTCGGCCCAGGACAGCTTCGGCGTCCTGGCCTGGCGCTGGAGCACGGCGACCTGGTGGCGCAGAATGAGGATCTCCGCGTCCTTGGTGCGGTCGGAACGAGCCAGCAGGGCAAGCCAGTTGAACACGCGGAGCACCGCCAGGTAAACCAGTCGTAGTGACATGAGTACTGACAGTGCCCGAACGAGACCTGCTCGCGCAGTTAGATAGGTAACTCGACTAGATAGGTAACTCGACGCCCGCACTTCCAGGAGGAGCTACCAGGTCAGCGGCCGTGACAGGGTTTTCGGCACCCACACGCCGAGCAGCCGCGATTCAGCGCCGCGGGTTCCAGGACCGGCGCGAAGTCATTTTCGGGGTTTGCGCGCTCCAGCCTGGCCTGAATGGCGGTCAGCAACTGTGCCCGGCCGGCCACCTGTGCCTCCGCTCATCCGGTAGAGCGCCGGGGCGTCTCATCCGAACCTGCCACTGATGTCCGCCCTGGCACAAGGACGGTATACGCGCATGGTGGCCGGATGACCACAGCCGAGCAGCAGGGTCGTCGGTGATCCTTCGGGCTGCATTTGTGACCGTCCATTCCATTCGCTGGACGGACATCTGCCGTAACAGCTTCCGCCGTATCGCGCTAAATCACGACAGAGTCATAGATAACGCTTTAACGCATTCCAACGAGCCCCTGAATAGCATGGCCCGCCGGACCAATACCGAACTGACAGGTGCGACATCGCGGTAAGTAGCCAGATGACCCGGGGTTCTTGCGCTGCCTCTCATAGTGGGTCACTCCGAAAGCCACGACGGACTTGGCTCAACTCGCCCAGGCCATCCATGATGAGGCTCAGATCAATCAGTCCGCGAGGGGTGAGCCGGGTTCCCACCGGCTCTTGCGCATCCGGGCGGTGAGCCGCCTGCCGATGATTGGGGTCACCTGGCCGGGTGCTTGTTCGCCGAGTTGGATAGCCTGTAGGGTGCTATAACTGCGCCTATGGCCTCTGGGCTGCAGATTTTCGGTTCAGGCGATGATCTTCATGCCGCCCATTCGTACTCGTGGATCAGCCCGCCGAGAACCCCGAGGCGTCGTATCCCAGCCGTCGTCAGGTCGGTGACCGGGGCCGTGATGCCGTCCCCTTCGTCTGGCGGCCGCAGGTTCCTGGCCCGGTGCGGGCGATGCCGGTTATAGTGCGCGACGTACTCGTCCATGACCACCCGCAAGTGCTGCGGCCCCATGATCAGCATTCGGTCAGTGACCTCGGCCCGGACGGTCCGCACCCAGCGCTCCGCGTAGGCGTTCGCCTTCGGGCTGCGCGGCGGGATCCGCGCCACCTCGATCCCCGCACCGGCCAGCACCGCGTCGAACGCCCCCGTGAACTGCCCGGCCCGGTCCCTGATCAGCAACCGGAACCGGTCAGCCCGCTCCCCCAGGTCCATCAGCAGGTTCCGCGCCTGCTGGGTGGTCCACGCGCCGTCTGGGTACGCGGTCACGCCCAGGACATGGACATGACGAGTGCCGACCTCCATCACAAAAACACGTACAAGCGGTGCTGTGTCACCGCGCAGTCGACATGGAAGAAGTCGCACGCCAGCATGGTCTCTGCCCGGGCGCGCAGGAACTGCCGCCACGTCGCGTGGCCGCGCTGCGGGGCGGGCGGGATCCGCAGCCGCCTCAGCACCCGCCGTACCGTGGACGCCCCGACCCGGTAGCCGAGGCCGAGCAGCTCGCCCTGGATCCGCTTGCAGCCCCACTGCGGGTTCTCCCGCGCCATCTGCCCGATCAGCTCCGCGACGTCGGCGGCGACAGGCGGCCTGCCACTGCGGTGCGGGTAGGTCCACCGCCAGCGGACCAGCCGCTTATGCCATGCCAGCAGCGTGCCCGGCGTGACCAGCCGGGCCGCTCGCTGCGGCCTGGACAGCAGCCGGGCCAGGGCGGCGAGTACCGCCCGGTCGGCCCACTCCAGCTTCGGCCGGGGGTGCTGCCGCCGCAGTACCGCGACCTCCTGGCGCAGCACGAGCAGCTCGGCATCCTCCGACGCCGGCGAGCGCGCAAGCAGCGCCAGCCACCCGGTTAGGCGGACGAACATCAGGTAGAGGATCCGTACGGCCACAAGCGCGCCATGCTGTCAGCCAGACGGCCAGCTCCGCAGGAAAACCCACAGGTCAGCCGCTTATGCGCCGTTTTGGAACCCTACAGG
>Ga0116134_1001085_pt1 | contig 13866 bp, 12 predicted proteins | sample June2015DPH_19_5_FD_89737 | JGI IMG/M metagenome (GOLD analysis project Ga0116134, IMG submission 89737) | Peatland microbial communities from SPRUCE experiment site at the Marcell Experimental Forest, Minnesota, USA - June2015DPH_19_40 | ecosystem: Environmental > Terrestrial > Soil > Wetlands...
AGCCGCGGCGGCGTCAACGTCCGGCCACCGGGGCCGAATACTTGCAGGTAGACGTGATCGTGGCGCGCGTCGATCGCTGCGATCACCGGCACGGTCGCGTCGGCGTCCATCAGTGGCGCCGCCAACGCGGACAGGGTCGACAATCCGACCGCCGGCTTTGCGGCGGCGAGCGCGATGCCGCGCGCGGCGGCAATGCCGACCCGCAATCCGGTAAAACTGCCCGGCCCAACCGTCACCACCACCCGGTCGAGCTCGCGAAACGCCGTCCGCGCCTCGTCCATGATCCGGGCAATCAGCGGCATCAGCGCCTCGGCATGGCCGCGCTCCATCACCAAGCTCTCCGTTGCCACGATGCCGTGGTCGGTGTCGAGCACCGCCGCGGAGCAGGCCGCCAAGGCGGTATCGATGGCGAGAAGGCGCATCAGCCGAACCGTCGGTTCGGGCTAAGGCGAAGCCGGACGATCGCAGACCGTAGGCTCAAATCATCCTCAAACCGGCCGGACCTCGACGACGTCGGGAACGAAATGCCGCAGCAAGTTCTGGATGCCATGCCGCAGTGTCGCCGTCGACGACGGACAGCCGGAGCACGCGCCCTTCATGTTGAGAAAAACCACGCCGTCGCGGAAACCGCGGAAGGTAATGTCGCCGCCGTCATTGGCAACCGCGGGCCGCACGCGCGTCTCGATCAATTCCTTGATGGTGGCGACGGTCTCAGCGTCGGCCGAATCGAAGAACTCGTCGCCGTCATTGTCGCCGGTGCTGCCGGCCGCGACGAGCGGAGCGCCCGACATATAATGTTCCATGATGGCGCCGAGGATCATCGGCTTGAGCTGCTGCCACTCGCCGCCGCCGTCCTTGGTGACGGTGATGAAGTCGGAGCCGAAGAACACGCCGCTGACGCCCGGAATGGCGAACAGCTGCTCGGCGAGCGGCGACTGCGCCGCCTGCTCGCGATCGCGCAACTCCAGCGTCCCGTTTTCGAGCACGGTGCGGCCGGGCAGGAATTTCAACGTCGCCGGATTCGGCGTCGCTTCGGTCTGGATGAACATGAAGCTCTCCGTGCCTTGGTGCTTCGTACTATAGCCCGGCCGGATGCGGTCGCGCCATGATACTCAAATCAGTCTCATACGTGGCGAATTTCGCTGAAAATTCAAGTGCCTTGCTGGGGGCGGTAAGCCTAACCCGACAGCGCGTCGATTTCCTCGTCGCTCAGGTGTCCCGGCACGATCGCGACCGGGATCGGATAGTCGCCGGCGGTGCGGCCGATGGTGGCGACGAGCGGACCCGGCCCCTCCGACCCGGTGCCCGCGGCGAGCACCAGGATAAAGATGTCCTCGTCCTCGTCGATCAGCCGCAGGATTTCCTCCGCCTTGTCGCCCTCGCGCACCACCCGTTCCGGCGTGATACCGGCGATGCCGTTGGCGCGGGCGGCGTATTTGCTGAGCTGGGCGTCGGCCTCCTCGTGGGCCTCCGCGCGCATGATGTCGGCGACGCCGAGCCACTGCTGGCCCTGGTCGTGCATTTCGATCACCTGCAGCATCACGACGTTGCCGCCGATACGGGTCGCGCGCCGGCTGGCGAAATACACTGCGCGGTCGCATTCCGCGGTGTCGTCGATCACCACCAGCAGCTTGGGCTTGTGGCCGGCTTCGTAACTGCGGCGTCTGCGCGACATCAAGCTCCTCCGGGGCGACCGGAACAGCCGTTCCGGTGCGTCGACCTTTGTTCTTGAATCCAGACGGCAGGGTAACGCGGAATCTGCCACGGCGACGCGCCGTCGCACAAGCGGCCGCCGACAGGTCCGGAAGCCTCAGGCCCGCACGAAACCGACGATGTCCTTGACCGCTTTCATGGTTTCGCCGGCGAGTTTTCTCGCCCGCTGCGAGCCGTCGGCCAGGATCGAATCGATCGTGACTGGATCGCGCAACAGCCGCTGCATCTCACCGCCGATCGGAGCGAGCTTGGCGACGGAGAGGTCGATCAGCGCCGACTTGAACGCGGAGAACTGCGCGCCGCCGAATTCGCCGAGCACGCCGGCGCGCGTCATGTCGGCGAGCGCGGCGTAGATGCCGACCAGATTGTCGGCCTCGGGCCGATGCTTCAGGCCGGCTTCCTCGCTCGGCAACGGCTCCGGGTCGGTCTTCGCCTTGCGGAATTTTTGCGCGATGGCGTCGGCGTCGTCGGTGAGGTTGATGCGGGAATAGTCGGAGGCGTCCGACTTCGACATTTTCTTGGTGCCGTCGCGCAGCGACATGACGCGGGTCGCTTCGCCGGTGATCACCGGCTCCGGCAATGGAAAGAATGTCTCGCCGTAGCCGTGCTCATGGATCGAGTGGCCGAAATCGTTGTTGAATTTCTGCGCGACGTCGCGGGTCAGTTCGAGGTGCTGTTTCTGGTCCTCGCCCACCGGCACGTGGGTGGCGCGGTAGACCAGAATGTCCGCGGCCATCAGCGCCGGATAGGCGTAAAGCCCGACCGAGGCGTTCTCGCGGTCCTTGCCGGCCTTCTCCTTGAACTGCGTCATGCGGTTGAGCCAGCCGAGACGGGCGACGCAATTGACGATCCAGGCCAGCTCGGCATGTTCCGCGACCTGGCTCTGGTTGAACACGATGTGCTTTTGCGGGTCGATGCCGCAGGCGATGAACGCCGCCGTCACCTCGCGGATGGCCTTGGGTAGCTCGGCCGGATCCTGCCAGAGCGTGATGGCATGCAGATCGACGATGCAATAGATGCAGTCGTAGCGGTCCTGCAGCTCGGCAAAGCGCTTGATCGCGCCGAGATAGTTGCCCAAGTGCAGGTTGCCGGTCGGCTGCACCCCCGAAAAAACCCTCTCCTGAAACGCCATGACGGTCTCCCAGACAGCGTCCGCCACATGCCATGCCCACGGCTTGTTCTGCAAGGCCCGGTCGTTATAGTGCGCCGCGTTCCAAAGCGAGTTTACCCATGACAAATGCCCGTTACGACGTTCTCGGCATCGGCAATGCGATCGTCGATGTGATCGCCCGCACCGAAGAAGATTTCCTGCTCAAGCAGGGCATGCACAAAGGCGCCATGGCGCTGATCGACGAAGCGCGCGCGCAAGCGATCTACGAGGCCATGGGTCCGGCGATCGAGACGTCGGGCGGTTCGGCCGCCAATACCATTGTCGGCTTGGCGTCGCTCGGCACGCACTCAGCCTTCATCGGCAAGGTCAAGGACGACGAACTCGGCCGCACCTTCGCCCACGATATCCGCGCCGCCGGGGTGAACTTCGCTACGCCGCCCGCCGCCGAAGGCGCGTCGACCGCGCGCTGCTATGTGCTGGTCACTCCGGACGGCGAGCGCACGATGAACACCTATCTCGGCGCTGCCCAGGACCTGCATCCCAACGACATCGACGCCGACGCGATCGCGGCGAGCGCCATCATTTATCTCGAAGGCTATCTGTGGGACCCCAAGAACGCCAAGGACGCCTTCATCAAGGCGGCGAAGATCGCGCATGAGGCGGAGCGCACGGTGGCGCTGACCTTGTCGGATGCCTTCTGCGTCGGTCGCTGGCGCGCGGAATTCCTGCATCTGATGCGCTCGAAGACCGTCGATCTCATCTTCGCCAACGAGAGCGAGCTGCATAGCCTTTACGAGACCTCCGACTTCGATACGGCGGTGAATGCGTTGCGGGCCGACGTCGCTACGGCCGTGGTGACGCGGAGCGAGAAGGGCTGCCTGGTGGTGACCCGCGAGGGCACCGAGGCTGTGCCCGCCTTCCCGGTCGACAAGGTCGTCGATACGACCGGCGCCGGCGACCTGTTCGCCGCCGGGTTCCTGTCGGGCCTCGCGCGCGGTGCCGACGACCAAACCTGCGGCCGGCTCGGCGCGCTGGCGGCGGCCGAAGTCATCCAGCACCTCGGCGCGCGGCCGGAAGCCTCGCTCAAGGAGTTGGCGCGCGACAACGGGCTGATTGATTAACAAGCTCTTGGACTAACAGATTACCAAAATTTAAACTGGCTCGGCGCGACCGCAAACGGTCGCGCTAACCCTTTCCTAACCAAAACCGGTCTACCGACGGATGATCCGCCATCCGGAGGTTTTTTGACCATGGACGAGAGCGCGAAAGAAGGCGCGGGCGAGCGCGAGCCGCTTGGGCCCGACGCCGCCAAGGCGCCCGCCAACGACGCCGCCGCACCGAAGTCTGCCGAGGCCAAGCCGCATCAGGCAACCGGCGCCGCAGACACCGGCAAAGACGACGACCGGCTGCCGGTCGTGTGGTCGCCGAAGCTCGATGCCGGCGATGATATCGCCGCCGAGCCTGCCCAGGGAGAGCCCAGCGACGGACCGTGGGCGTTCGCGCACGGGCTCGAGTACGAAGGGATGAACGACGAACAGGCCGCGGCCGGAGCGTCGGCCCGGTCGTCGCGCTCGTTGCGGTTCGCGCTGCTGGCGGCTTCCGTCGCAATCGCCGCCGCGGTCGGATCGTTCGCCGGGAGCCATTGGATACTCGGCGCCGGCCGCAGCGTCGCAGCAAAAGCCGCGATCGCCGATGCGAGTACGGTGCAGGCGTTGAAAGCCGAGATCGCCGAGCTCAATGCGCTCAAAGCGAGCCTCGATGCTTCGACCCGCGGCTCCGGCGCGCAGATCGGCAAGCTCGCGGACCGGCTCGACCGGCTCGAGCACGCCCAGGCGGAGCCGGCGGCCAAGCTCGCCCATATCGCCGACGCGGTCGATCGCCTGGAGAAGCGCACCGCGGTGGCCCCGGCGGCGGCGCCGGAAACGACCGGCTCGATCGCTGCGAACCCGCCAGCGGCAGCATCCTCCGCACCGCCCGCCGATACAAAACAGCCGAGCAACGTCTTGCACGAGTGGGTCGTGCAGAACGTGCAAAGCGGCCGCGCCTTGGTCGAAAACCGCTACGGCGGCATGTTCGACGTCGCCATGGGGAGCATCCTGCCGGGCCTCGGCCGGGTCGATGCGATCAAGCGCCAGGACGGCGAATGGGTCGTCGTCACACCGCGTGGACTGATCACCTCCACCGGACGGTGATATCTGCCATGCGCCTTCGCCATGGCGTTTGTTGAAGCGCCGCTCGTCCGGCGCCTTATTCCATGCCATTTTGTCCGTTCTGATGGTCGACGCCGGGGCGTCGACCTGGGAGCGGTCATTGGCGCATCCCCACATGAACTTCTTGCCCCGCGGCGTGGCACCGTTCGCCATCGCGTTAGTCTGTTGCGTTGTGTCCGCCTTCGCATTGGCGCAAGCACCCGAGGCACCGGCGCCATCGACGCCCAAGCCGGAAATGCGCGAGAGTTGTCCCGGCCTCGTCGCCGCGAACGCGCCGCGTAGCACGCCGGTATCGTTCAAGCTCGCCGCCCTCGCGAACGATCAGGTCCGGATCGCCTTTATCGGCCACGCCACCTTCCTGATCGAAAGCCCGGAGGGCGTGCGCATCGCGACTGACTATAACGATTATGTCAGGCCGTCCGTGGTGCCGGACATCGCCACAATGAACCACGCCCACGACACCCATTTCACCGACCATCCCGACCCGGCGATCAAATACGTGCTGCGCGGCTGGGGGCCGGATCCGCAACATCCGGCGATCTGGGACGTGAAATACCGCGACGTGCGCGTGCGCAACGTGCCCACCAACATCCGCAACTGGACCGGCGGCACCGAGCCCTACGGTAATTCGATCTTCGTGTTCGAGATCGCCAATCTGTGCATCGCGCATCTCGGCCATCTGCATCACACGCTGACGCAACAGCAGCTCGACGACATCGGCCGCGTCGACGTGGTGATGGCCCCGGTCGACGGCAATTTCACGCTCGATCTCGACGGCATGATGGAGGTGCTGACCGCGCTCAAGGCGCAGCTGATCATCCCGATGCATTTCTTCGGCTATTCCACCATCGACCGCTTTCTGGCCCGCGCGCAGCAACAATGGCCGGTGGAGCGGGCCGAGGTGCCGACCCTGGTGGTGTCGAAGGCGACCTTGCCCGCGAGCCCAAAGGTCGTGCTGCTGCCGGGGTTTTGACGCCCGGGCGCTTTCTCAGATCATCTGACCTTGCAGCTCAGTCGCGAGCGCCTGCAATTTCGGCAGCAGCACGTGACGCATCTTGTCGAGCGTGCAGCGGTTGCTGTGGGCGCCGATGTTGAGCGAGGCGACGACCTTGCCGTCGAGCCGGCGCAGCGGCACCGAGATCGACCGGAAACCGACCTCCGCCTCGCCGTCGGCCAGCGAATAGCCGTCATCGCGGGCCTTGCGGATCGCGCGGGCGAGCTCCGCACGATCGACGATCGTCGCCGTCGTCAGCTCTGCGATTCGCACGCGGGCCAAGAATTTGTCGAGCAACCGATCGTCCAAGGCCGCGAGCAGCACGCGGCCGAGCGAGCTCGATATGGCCGGCAGACGGAAGCCGATCTGGGCGCTGACATTGACGACACGGTTCGGCGAGGCATGCGCGATCATGATCACGTCGTCGCCGTCGAGGACCGCGGCGGAACACGCCTCGCCGATCTCGGCGCTGATGCGCTCGACGGCCGGCTGTAGAATGTCGGAGATCGCGTTCGAGAGCAGATAGGCGCCCGCGAGCGTCAGCACCCGCGGCGTCAGCCGGAACATGCGCTCGTCGGTCTCAGCGAAACCGAGATGCACCAGCGTTCGCAGCGTGCGCCGTACGGACGCGCGCGGCAGGTCCACGAGCCGGGCGATGTCGCTCAGCGAGAGTTGCCGCCGGTCGCGATTAAACACCTGGATCACGCGCAGGCCGCGCGCCAGCGCTTCGAGAAAATCCGGGCCGCCGGATTCCGCGATCGATTGCTCGGCCTTGGTCCGTTTGATCCGCGGCATGATTCGTCGCCTCCTGGCGCGACGTTCCCGCAATGGACGGCAAAGCGACCCCGCGTGCCGATGGGCTTGCCGGAGTGGGCCGCAGTTGATAATAATACTAGTCCGAACATACGTTCGGTCTGCGAACAAAGCAAGCCTTCAGGGCAAGCGGTCGTGGAATCGACGGGATTTTGTGATTTTTGGAGGCTGCGATGCTGAGCGCTGAACAGAACGATCTCATCACCCGCACGACGCCCGGCACAGCCGCCGGCACACTGATGCGGCGCTACTGGCAGCCGGCCGCGCTGGTCGATGAGTTGTCCGGCAACCGCCCCGTAAAGCCGGTGCGGCTCCTGGGCGAAGATTTGGTGATCTTCAAGGACGACAAGGGCCGCTACGGCCTGATCGGCCGCAATTGTCCGCACCGCGGCACCGACCTCGCCTACGGCCGGCTCGAAGACGGCGGTTTGCGATGCGCTTTCCATGGCTGGCTGTTCGACGTCAACGGCAAGTGCCTGCAGACGCCGGCCGAGCCCGACGACAGCAATCTGTGCGCCAACCTCAAGCAAAAATCCTATCCCGTCGTGGAAAAGAGCGGGATTTTGTTCGCGTATCTCGGCGGCGGCGAGCCGCCGGCGTTTTCGGAGTTCGACTGCTTCACCGCGCCGGACACACACACTTTCGCCTTCAAGGGCATGATCGACTGCAACTGGCTGCAGTCGCTCGAGGTCGGCATCGATCCGGTGCACACCTCGTTTCTGCACCGCTTCTTCGAGGACGAGGACCCCGACAAGGGCTACGGCAAGATGTTCCGCGACCGCACCAAGGACGCGGACATGCCGATGACCAAGATCATGCGCGACTTTCCGCGCCCGCGCCTGGAGGTCGAGCCGACCGATTACGGTTTCCGCCTGATCACGCTGCGCGAGATCGGCGATGAAAAGGCGCATGTGCGCGTGACCAATCTGGCCTTCCCCAATATCTTCATCATCCCGATGAGCCGCGAGATGACGATCTCGCAGTGGCACGTGCCGATCGACGACGAGAAGCATTACTGGTACGCGATCTTCACCTCGTTCGGCGCTCCGGTCGACAAGGACGAGATGCGCCGCCAGCGCCTTGAGCTCTACGAATTGCCCGATTACGTGCCGCGCCGGAACAAGGAGAACGACTACGGCTTCGATCCGCACGAGCAGGAGCACACGACCTATACCGGTATGGGCACCGACATTAACGTGCACGACCAATGGGCTTGCGAATCCATGGGCGCGATCCAGGACCGCACCCAGGAGCATCTCGGCACCTCCGACAAGGCGATCAACGCCTATCGTCGCCTGCTGCGGGCGGCGCTGGAGCAATCGGGCAAGGGCGAAAAGCCGATGATGGTGCTCGATACAAGCGCGGCGGCGAAGCTCACCGGCCCCGCCTGCGTCGACGGCATCGCCCCGGCCGCCGATTGGCAGGGCTATTGGCGGCGGACCGATGCGGCGCGGCAAGAGACGAAGAGCTGGGCTTAGCGAATAGGGAGTGGCGAATAGCGAATTGGGAAAGTGCGAGTAAACTCCATTCGCTATTCGCCACTCGCCATTCGCCCAAAACAGATGCCCCCGCGTAACCGAGCCTCCGCGAGCTTCGTCGAACGTCACGGCCTCTGGACCGCCGACCAGGGGCGCGCGGCCAAAGACGTCGCGCAAAAAATCAAACAACAAAAACTCGAACTGATCCGCTTTTCCTTTGCCGATCAGCACGGCGTACTGCGCGGCAAGACCCTCGTCGCCGCCGACGCCATCGGCGCGCTGACCTCGGGCGTCACCATGACGACGACACTCCTCGCCAAGGACACGGCGCACAAGACCGCGTGGCCGGTGTTCACGCCCGGCGGCGGCTTCGACATGGCGGAAATGCAGGGCGGCGGCGATTTCGTCATGGTCGCCGATCCGTCGACGTTCCGCGTGCTGCCGTGGTCCGAAAAAACCGGCTGGCTCCTCTGCGACATCTATTTCCCCAACGGCAAGCCGGTGCCGTTCTCGACGCGGCGCATTCTGCGGGAGGCGCTGGGGAAACTCGCCGCCGGCGGCCACGACTTCCTCGCCGGCCTTGAAGTCGAATTTCATCTGTTCAAAATAGAGAATCCGCGCCTTGCGCCCGAAGACGCCACCTGGCCGCCGCGCGCGCCCGAGGTGAGCCTCGTAACCCAAGGCTATCAATATCTCACCGAAAGCCGCTTCGATCAGGTCGAACGCGCGCTGGAGCCGATCCGCCGCGGCATCGCCGCGCTCGGTCTGCCGCTGCGCTCGCTCGAAATCGAGCTCGGCCCGAGCCAGTGCGAATTCACCTTCCGCCCGCAGCGCGGCCTTGAAGCCGCCGACACGATGATCCTGTTCCGCGCCGCCGCCAAGCAGATCGCGCGCCGAGACGGTTATTTGCTCAGCTTCATGTGCCGCCCCGGCCTGCCGAATATGTTTTCCTCGGGCTGGCATCTGCACCAGTCGCTCATCGCGCGGAAAAACGGCCGCAACGCTTTTGTCGGCGACGCGCGCGCCGGCCTCTCGACGCTCGGCCTCAACTACCTCGGCGGCCTGCTCGCCCACGCCCGCGAAGCCGCCGCCTTCACCACGCCGACCGTCAACGGCTACAAACGCTACCGCCCCTATTCGCTCGCCCCCGACCGCGCCATCTGGGCGCGCGACAACCGCGGCGTCATGCTCCGCGTGCTCGGCCAACCCGGCGATCCCGCGACGCATCTCGAAAACCGCGTCGGCGAGCCCGCCGCCAACCCCTATCTCTACATCGCTTCCCAAATCCACGCCGGCCTCGACGGCATCGCCAAAGGCACCGACCCCGGCCCATCGGCCGACACGCCCTACGAAGCGAAGGCGCCGCTATTGCCGAAAAATCTCGGCGAAGCGCTCGCCGCGTTGAAGTCGAGCGACGTTTTCAGAACAGCGTTCGGCCCCGATTTCATCGACTATTTCGTCCACCTCAAACAAGCCGAGCTCACCCGGTTCACCGCCGAAAGCGGCGAAGGCGCATCAGGCAGCGACATCACCGCCTGGGAGCAGAACGAATATTTCGATCTGTTCTGATCCATCCGCCTTATCTGATCCCTCCCCCCTTGTGGGGGAGGGTAGGGAGGGGGGTCGGGCAGAACAATAAAATCCTGCTCGTCTACTCTGGCGACGCGACCCCCACCCCTTCCCCTCCCCACAAGGAGGAGGGGAAGTCATCACCCGAATTTCTTCTCGCCCTCGACCCAGGTTTCGCTGACCTTGATCGCCATGATCTTCTCGGGGTCCGTTTTGTAGGGATCGCTCGCGAGGATTGTCAGATCGGCCGCTTTGCCTTGCTCGAGCGTGCCGATCGTGTCCTCTAGTCCGATCTGCCGCGCCGCGTTGACGGTGATCGCTTTCAGCGCCGCGTCGAGCGTGACGGCCTGATCGGGGCCGATCACGGAATCATCGATTTCGCAGCGCCGCGTCACGGCGGTCTGCACCAGGCGCAGCGGGCCGATCGGGGACGCCGGCGCGTCGGTGTGCAGGGTGAAGGGGATGCCCGCCTTCGTACAGGCGCCGGCGGGGACCATGAACTTCGTCCGCTCCGGCCCGAAGATTTGGTCGCGATAGGCGGCGCCATACAGGAACAGAAGGTTCGGATGGAAGCTCGGCTCCACGCCGAGGCGTTTCATCCGGTCGAGTTGGTCGGGACGCGCCATCGTCGCGTGTTCGATGCGGTTGAGCCCGATCGCCGCGTTGGCGCCGTACGCGGCCTCGATCGCGTCCAGTGCATCGTCGATCGCCGCGTCGCCGTGGCAGTGGATCATGATCGGCCAGCCGGCGTCCTTCGCCGCCCGGCACATCGTGGCCATCTGCGGCTCGGGAAAGTTGGTCGTCCCCTTGCGCGTGCTGTGCAGGTAGGGCTCCGTTTGTGCGGCGGTTTCCGTCTGGTTCGAACCGTCGGCCCAGAATTTGATGCCGTAGAGCGAAAACCGGCTCCCCGGGATCGTCCTCGCCTTGGCGCCGACGCCCAGCGCGGCGAACGCCTTGCTGGCTTCGATCTGGTCCGCGCTGAAGCTCGCGCTCAGCCGCGTAGCGAGTGTGTTGGACAGCTTGGCGAGCGGCTCTATCCATTCCGGCTTGACGGTGCCGGGCTCGTGCAACGTCGTGTTGCCGACAGCCGCGACTTGGTTCGTATATGAAACGAGCGCTTTGGCCATCATCTCTGGATTGATTTTGGGGATGGCGACGGCGAGGAAGCGCGACAACGCGGGTTCCTCGTAGATCAGGCCGCTCAGCATGCCGTCCGGCCCTCGGCCGAAGCGGCCGCCGCCGGGAAGGGCGCCGATATCGTCGGGAATGTTGGCGCGCATGAACGCCATCGCGTTAGCGGCTGCGACGTGTCCGTTCACATACAAAACGAAGATCGGATGCGTGGTCGATATCTCGTTCAGTTCCTGCATCGACAGATCGCCGCCCTGCAGCAGGTTGTCGAAGTTGCCGGCACGAATCCATCGACCCGGCGGCGTGTTCGCGACGGCCGACTGCAGCGCGGCGATCACGGCTCTACGCTCCGAATACTTCGCGTAGCCGACATCGATCAGCAGTTCGGCGAACAGCGCGGACAGGCAGGTGTGATGATGCGGATCGATGAACCCCGGCAGCAGAGTGCGGCCCGTAAGGTCGACGATCCGGGTCGCGCTGTTCCCCAACGCCGAAACTTCCGACGCCGATCCGACCGCGAGAATTTTGCCACCGCCAATCGCCAGCGCCTCGACCGCGTGTCGCTCGGCCGTCATCGGAATGATCGTACCGTTGCGGAAGATCACCTCCACTCCGCCGGCGGCGTTGGCTTTGCGAGGAGCCGTCATCGCCGCGGCGGTGGCCGTGACCGCGTAGGCCATGAACTGGCGCCGATCGGCAGTGGCCGGCGAAACGCCGAATGTCAGCTTATCTGCGATGAGTGAACTTACGCATGCTCGGCACATGGTCGAGACCCGCTTTCAGATCGAAGCGGACATTGACCGAGACGCAGGCGACGACGTCGTATTCCCGAATTAATCACTTACATTCGGCTAATAGCGAGCCCTCGATGTTGACAAATGTCCTGAAAGCGGATGCCGATACCGGCGCGTTTTGCTCATCATGCCCGGCTTGATCCGGCAATCCATGCCGGCGAGCCAGGATGAGCTACTGGGTCAAGCCCGGCAATGACGACGTATTGTTGTTTGCCAAACGTCGGGCACGAATGGCGCTGCGGAAATTGCTGCATTGGCGAGATCGACAAGGTCGACGCGGACGAGCGAGCGTTACGTGGCGAGTCCGACGCTGAGAAGGCGGCGCTGGCCGAGCATTACTGCGATGTTTTCGCAATCGTTCGGAATGTGCTATTTACCGGGGCGGAGGACTCTCGTAAAATTAGGGATAGCGACTTGGATCAATGATCGGGGACGGTCCGACGACCGATCTTGCTGTGTCCGATGTTTTAAAGGACTTCGATTTTTTCCAGACGCTATTCTGGATAATACCGGGCACCTTTATGGTGCTGTTCCGATCGTTCGCCATAAGAGGCTCCTTTCCTCCACTCAAGAAGGACGATCTCTCAACACTTTTCCTCGGCTCTGTCGTCTATGCCTTTTTGCTGATCCTGTTCGGCCTAAACCTGTCGGAGAGGAACGTTTGGACGAAACTACATCCCGTCCTCTGGCTCCTTGTTCTGATCTTTATCCCCGCGGTGATTGGCTTTCTAATGGGTTTGCTCGAAGCAAGCGACCGCATCGGGCGAGGCTTGCGCTATCTTGGAATAACGCTACCATCACCGGAACCGACCGCATGGGAGAACCTATTTGGTGACCTTGAGATCAATGCGGTGCTGCTCGTGACACTCAAAGATGGGGTCGAGGTATTCGGGCGTTGGCTTGGTGGACGTAGCGGGTCGGCGGCGTCTACGGACGCGAAAATTCGCGACCTCTATCTGGCCGAAATAGGCTCTATCAATGCCCGCGGGCAGTACGTTCCGAAAACGCCCCGCCGAGGTGTGTACATTGCACCCGAAGAAATTCGCTGGATCGAGGTGATCGAACCGAGCTCACCCTAAGGGAGAAGACAAGATGTCCAACATCGGAAGCGAGATCGCAGGTGCCGTAAGCCGACGCTCGCGCGCGAAGCGCCCGGCTGGATCAGCAAAGCCTACTAAGGGCCCCGTAAGCATTGGCGGGGGCTCGATCGTCAAGTCTTCGCCCTCCTCGAAGGACAAGCCAAAGCCGGCCGGCAAGACGAGGTGAAGGCGGCGCGTTCATCCGTTTGAGAGACGATGCAGGTCACACATCCACGCTCGCCGTCAGCGCGTGCTCCTCGATGAACAGGCGGCGGGGCTCGACCTTGTCGCCCATCAGTTCGTCGAAGATGGTGTTGGCGTCGTCGATTTCCTTGACGCTCACCTGCAACAATGTGCGGGCGTTGGTGTCGAGCGTGGTTTCCCAGAGCTGCGTCGGGTTCATCTCGCCGAGGCCTTTGTAGCGCTGCAGGCTCACGCCCTTGCGGCCGGCCGCGGTGACGGCTTCGAACAGGCCGACCGGGCCGTAGACCGGCGTTTCCTCGTCCTTGCGCTTGAGCACGCCTGGGCGGGCGTAGGCGGCTTGCAGCGAAACGGCGTATTCGTCGAGGCGGCGGGCGTCGGCGGAGCCGAGCAGCGCGTGGTCGAGCATGGCGACTTCCTTGACGCCGCGCACGGTGCGCTCGAATGCAAAACCTTGGCCCTCGGTGAACTGGCCCTGCCAGCCGCGCTCGGTTTCGTCCGCCAGTGCATCGAGGCGCCGCGCGATGTACGGCGCCGCGGCCGCCGCCTTTTCCGGATCGCCGAAGATTTTTTGGTTGAGCACGCCGAGGATCGCGGCCTGCTCGACCACCTGGCGATTGTAGCGGCTGTGCAGCCCGCGCAGAATATTGCGGATGACGCGGGCGTCGTCGACCAGCGTGCGCAGATCGGCGCCGGCGCGCACCTCGCCGGTCGCGAGCCGCAGCGACGCCTCTTCGAGTCCGGTGGTGGTGAGATATTCTTCCAGCGCCCGC
>Ga0116134_1001087_pt1 | contig 13847 bp, 12 predicted proteins | sample June2015DPH_19_5_FD_89737 | JGI IMG/M metagenome (GOLD analysis project Ga0116134, IMG submission 89737) | Peatland microbial communities from SPRUCE experiment site at the Marcell Experimental Forest, Minnesota, USA - June2015DPH_19_40 | ecosystem: Environmental > Terrestrial > Soil > Wetlands...
GCCCTTGAGCGATGATCCCGTCGCCAATCTGCCGACGCTGGCAGACTGACCGATCCGGCACCTGCCTCCGATCGCCGGCCCGCGCTGAGCTACACCACGCAAAGGGACACGATCCTGCCCGAGACAGCGCCCGCGCTGTCATCGCAGGCAAGCTCCCATCGCCAAACTGCGGCACCCTCCCGTTCGGCCTCGAGGGTGACAGCGTCTTCGCCGCTCCACGCTTCGCCATCGCGCAACACGCCGTCACCGACCGCAATCGCACCGTGCACGACGAAGATCATGCGCGGCCGCGCCGGCAACGTCACCGCCGCACCGTTCGGCAAAATATCTTCGTGAAGTCGAAGCACGACGCTCATGCAATCTTTCCTCCCCTGGCATGCGTTTTGGCGAGTGTCGTCGCACCGCGGCGGCAGCGCAACGGCATTTACATCAACCCGTGCGGCCGGCTAAATCGCGTTCAGCCTGCCGCGCCCAAAAGCTCGCATCCAAGAGCGCGCGAGAAGAAAATATGGCCAAGGAAAACGCCCCGGGGAGGAGCCCATGCAACGAACCATGCCGCCGTTCCGCGCTGACCATGTCGGCAGCCTGTTGCGTCCGCCGGCGCTCAAGGAAGCGCGGGCTAAGCGCGAGCGCAACGAGATTTCGGCCGACGCGTTGCGCGCGGTCGAGGACCGCGAGATCGAGAAGGCGATCAAGAAACAGGAGGAGGTCGGCCTCAAGCTCGCCACCGACGGCGAGTTTCGCCGCTCGTGGTGGCATTTCGACTTCTTTCGCGGCCTCGACGGCGTGACGTTCTTCGTCACCGATCGCGGCATTCAATTCCACGGCGTGGTGACCAAGGCCCACGCGCTCAACATCAACAGCCCGATCGGCTTTTCCGGCCACAAGATGATCGAGCACTTCAAGTTTCTCGCGGCGCACACCAGCGTCGTGCCGAAGATGACCATCCCGGCGCCCTCGACGCTGCATTTCCGCCAGGGCCGCGTGGCGATCAGCCGGGAGGTCTATCCCGACCTCGATGCCTTCTTCGAAGACCTCGCCAAGGCCTACCGCGACGCCATCCGCGCCTTCTACGACGCCGGCTGCCGCTATCTCCAGCTCGACGATACGGCCTGGGCCATGATGTGCGACCCGAGCGAACGCGCCCACTCGAAGGAGCGCGGCGACGAGCCGGAGACGCTGCCCAAACGTTATGCGCGGGTCACCAACGCCGCGCTTGCGGGCAAGCCGACCGACATGATTATCACCATGCACTCCTGCCGCGGCAATTTCCGCTCGACCTTCATCGCTTCGGGCGGCTATGAATTCGCCGCCGAGCAGCTCCTCGGCAACACCAACCTCGACGGCTATTTCCTCGAATACGACAGCGACCGCGCCGGCGGCTTCGAACCGCTGCGGTTCTTTCCCAAGGGCAACAAGCAACTGGTGCTCGGGCTCGTCACCTCGAAGAGCGGCGCGCTCGAACGGAAAGACGACATCCTGCGCCGCATCGACGAGGCGACCAAATACGTCTCGCTCGATCAGCTCTGCCTGTCGCCGCAATGCGGCTTCGCCTCGACCGAAGAAGGCAACGTGCTCAGCGAGGACGAGCAATGGGCGAAGTTGCGCCTGGTCGTGGAGATCGCCGAAGAGGTGTGGGGGTAAATGTCCTCCCCCTGAAAGGGGGAGGCGGCGAACGAAGCGAGCCGGTGGGGGTCCGCCGCTTCCATCGACGTGGCAAGAACCCCACCCGACGGCCTTAGGCCGCCGACCTCCCCCTTTCAGGGGGAGGAAAGACAAAAGTGGAGTGAAAACGAAATGCAACGGACAATACCCCCGTTCCGCGCCGACCATGTCGGCAGCCTGTTGCGGCCGGCGGCGCTGAAGGAGGCCCGCGAACAACGCGCGCGCGGCGAGATCGGCGCCGAAGCGCTCACCGCGGTCGAGAACCGCGCCATCGAAGACGTGATCCGCAAGCAGGAAGCGGTCGGCCTCAAATCCGTGACCGACGGCGAGTTCCGCCGCGCGTCGTGGAATTACGATTTCCTGGAAAGGTTGCAAGGCGTCGAATCCTATGCCGGCGAACGCAAGATCAAGTTCAACGCCCAGGGCCCGCAGCCGCGCGCCATCCTGCTGCGTATCATCGGCAAGCTCGGCGGTTACACGCCGCATCCGATGGTCGAGCATTTCAAGTTCCTCGAGGAGCACACCAAGGCGACGGCGAAGGTCACCATCCCGTCGCCCTCCTCGCTGCATTTCCGTTACGGCCGCGATGCCGTGCCGGAAGCGATCTATCCGTCGATGAACGATTTTTATCGCGATCTCGGGCTGTCCTACCGCAAGGCGGTGCGCGCCTTCGCCGACGCCGGCTGCCGCTATCTACAGCTCGACGAGGTCAACCTCGCTTATCTGTGTGACCCATCGTTGCGCGAGCACATCGTCGCGCGCGGCGAGGACCCGGCCATGCTGCCGAAGATCTACGCCGATATGATCAATACGGCGATTTCCGATATCCCATCCGACATGGCGATCACCATGCACCTGTGCCGCGGCAATTTCCGCTCCAGCTTCGTCGCCTCGGGCGGCTACGAGCCAGTCGCCGAGACGCTGTTCAACGACATCAACGTCCACGGCTATTTCATGGAATACGACAGCGACCGCGCCGGCGGCTTCGAGCCGCTGCGCTTCGTGCCGAAGGGCAAGACCGTCGTGCTCGGCCTCGTCACCTCGAAGACCGGCACGCTGGAAAGCCGAGACGACATCAAGCGCCGGATCGACGAGGCGGCCAAGCACGTCCCGCTCGATCAGCTCTGCCTGTCGCCGCAATGCGGCTTCGCCTCGACCGAGGAAGGCAACACGCTCGCCGAGGACGAGCAATGGGCCAAGCTTCGGATGATCGTGGAGATCGCCGAAGAGGTGTGGGGACGGTAACAAATATTCGCCCGTCATTGCCGAGCTTGACCCGGCAATCCATGCAGCGGCGAGGCTCGATGGCCCCCCGGGTCAAGCCCGGGGGTGACGCTCAATCAAACTGGAGGAAACAACATGCAACGAACAACACCGCCGTTCCGCGCCGACCATGTCGGCAGCCTGTTGCGGCCGGTCGCACTGAAGGAAGCACGTGAGCGCCACGCCAAGGGCGAGATATCCGCCGCCGACCTCAAGGCGGTCGAGGATCGCGAGATCGAGCGCATCATCCGCAAGCAGGAGGACGTCGGACTGCAGTCGATCAGCGACGGCGAATTTCGCCGCTCCTGGTGGCACCTCGATTTCCTCTGGGGTCTCGACGGCGTCGAGCGTCACATCATGGACGACGGTATCGCCTTCGCCGCGGTCGCGACGCGCCGGGAGGGCGTGAAGGTGACCGGCAAGCTCGGCTTTTCCGGGCACCCGATGATCGAGCATTTCAAATTCCTCGAGGCGCACACGGGGCGGACGCCGAAGATGACGATCCCGGCGCCGTCGGCGATCTACGGCCGCCCGCTGGCGACGCCGATCGACAAGACGATCTATCCGACGCTCGACAAATTCTTCGACGACCTCGGGCAGGCCTACAAGAAGGCGGTGCGCGCCTTCGCCGACGCCGGCTGCCGCTACCTGCAGCTCGACGAAGTGTTCATCGCCATGCTGTGCGATCCGAAATATCGCCAGCAGATGAAAGATCGCGGCGACGATCCCGATTATCTCGGCAAGGCCTATGGCGAGCTGATCAACGTGGCGATGTCGGATATTCCCGACGACATGACCGTCACCATGCATCTGTGCCGCGGCAACTACAAATCGACCTTCATGGGATCGGGCGGCTACGACGCCATGCAGGAAGTGCTGTTCGACCAGATCAAGGTCCACGGCTATTTCATGGAATACGACACCGATCGCGCCGGCGGCTTCGAGCCACTGCGCTATCTCAAGAAGGACCGGCTCGCGGTGCTCGGCTTGGTCACGACCAAATCCGGCGTGCTCGAAACCAAGGACGCGCTCGAGCGCCGCATCGACGAGGCGGCCAAGTTCGCCGATCTCGACCAGCTCTGCCTATCGCCGCAATGCGGCTTCGCCTCGACCGAAGAGGGCAATGCGCTTGCCGAGGACGAACAGTGGGCCAAGCTCAAGACGATCGTCGACGTCGCGCAGGAGGTGTGGGGAAAATAGCTGCCGAGCAATGTGCCGGCCGTGACGCGCGAGAGCGAACGGCTCCGCCGACCCAGGAGCTCTGTTCCGATTTGCGGAGCCGTTCGCCGCACTCGCACGAACGCATCATCCTAGAAACAGAAGCCTTGCCGAGATGCTAATAACGGCGTCCGTACGAATGCGTACGGGCGGGAACTCCGCCGGCTTTTTCTTCGCTGGCCGCCAGTCGGATGGGGACTCAAGATCGCTGCCGCGGGTCGCGCGGCGTGCCGCGGTACAAATCGGCGACGCTGCAGTGGAGGCCGAACTCCGGCAGTTCGATCGGGTCGTCGGCGTTCCTGAAAACCGCCGCCTCCCAATTGCGGCTTCTGGCGTAGATTTCGACCAGAAACTCGCGCGGCTCGATGACGACGACGTAGAGATTTTCGGGAGCCTCGCGGTAGCGGCGCAGCTTCAGCGCGATCTCGCCGCGCGTGTTCGACGGCGACAGAACCTCGCCGACGAGCTGGAACCGCTCGGCATAAAGCTCGTATCCGGCGACGCCGGGTACCGCCACCACATCCGACTGCGGCTGAAAGTTCCGCACCCCGGGCGAGCGAACCCCGGCGTCGAAATAGGCAAACAGGTCGATCCGCCTTGCTGCGAACGCGCTGTTGAGAAGCTCGCAAAGATTGCGTGTAATTCTCTGATGCGCGTAGCTCGCCGGCGCCATCATGACCGCGACCCCCTCGATCAGATCCCAGCGCTCCCCCTTGGGACGCGTTTGGACGAAGGCCATGAACTCGTCGACGTCCATGGTTCCTGACAACGATGGCGCGTTCACGTTCATCAAGTATCTCCGCCAATACCAATAACTTAGCATTACCCCCGAGCGGACGCGAGAGGCCGCTGGCGATCCAAGCCTCCAGCTTCACGCACCGATCACGCTTGCGAAGCCGCCCGGCCGAGCGGTTGCGCTTTGCGCGACATCGATTACGTTTGTTGGCACCAAGCACGGATGCAAAGCCATGGATGTCAAGCAATACCCGGTCACCCACACCGACGCGGAATGGCGCAAAATCCTGTCGCCGGAACAGTACAAGGTCATGCGGGGCCACGGCACCGAGGCGCCGGGGAGCTGCGCGCTCAATTACGAGAAGCGCGCCGGCGCGTTCTTCTGCGCCGGCTGCGGCCAGGAGCTGTTCGCCTCGAAGCAGAAATTCGAGAGCGGCACCGGCTGGCCGAGCTTCAACGATCCGGTGCCCGGTTCGGTCGAAACCTCGACCGATAGGAGCTACGGTATGGCGCGGACCGAGGTGCATTGCAGCCGCTGTGGCAGTCATCTCGGCCACGTGTTCGACGACGGTCCGCCGCCGACGCATCTGCGCTACTGCATCAACGGCGTGGCGATGAATTTCAAGCCGGCGTAACCGGGGGGGTATGACCAATCGCGTCACCCGGGCGTCGGCGGCCGGTCGCCCTCGCTGACGTCGCGCGATTACGGCTGCTTTCCACCCGTCAAGCCTTCACCCGGCTCCGGCGATCACAAAATCGCCATCGCGCGCGGCGCATTCTGCCTCTTTCGCGCCCCGATGGGTGTGGAACACTGCCGCTACGGAACCGCCCGGGTGACGGCTGGACCGTCGCATGATTGGCAGTCGATGAGCAGCGAACGGGAATCGGCCACTCGCCTGCTGCAATTGATGATGATTGCGTCGCTGGTGCTGCCGGCGGCGCTGTTCGCGTACGCGTCCTGGGCGAGCTACCGCGACGTCCATGCCGCGGCCGATGAGCGCGTCCTGCGCTCGCTCGACGCCATGCAGGAGCAGGCGCTCCGGGTGTTTCAGACCGTCGATCGCACCTTTGCCGAAGTCAACGAGATCACCCGCGGCATGTCGAACGACGACATCCGCGCAGCGCAGCCGCATTTGCATCCGCGCCTGCAATTGATTGTCGGCACCCTGCCGCAAATCGACGCGATCCTCATCGTCGGCCGCGATGGGGCGCCGCTTGCGGCCAGCCACGTCGCCGCGGTCCCCGACACTGTCAGGTTCGACGACCGCGACTATTTTCGGGCGCTGATCGTCGCCGACGCCGGCACCTATGTGAGCGACACGCGAACGCCGCGACTGCCGGGCATCGACCCCGACTACTTTGGGCTGTCGCACCGGCTCCAATCGCCGGACGGTGCATTCACCGGCGTGATCTCGATCGCCGTGCGACCCCGCTATTTCGACGACTTTTATCAAATCATCGGACAACGCCAGGGCAGTTTCTTCGCCTTGGTGCGCACCGACGGCGCCTTCCTCGCGCGTTACCCGGCGCCAAACGATCGTTTGCAGCAGCTGTCGGTGTCGAACCGATTCCATGCCGCCATTGCAAGCAATCCCGATCATGGCCTTTACACCGTCAATTCCGAGATCGACGGCGTCAGCCGGCGCATCGCTTTTCGCAAGCTGCCGGATTTTCCGGTCTATGCGCTCGCCGGCATTACCAGCGCCGCCATCCAGGCGGACTGGCTGGCCACCGAAAAGAACCAGTTGATTTTCGGCCTTCCCGCCACGCTCGTGATCTTCGCCGTACTTTGGATCGCGCTGCGGCGCACGCGGCGGCTCTACGAAGAGGCCGATCGCCGCGAGGCCGCCGAAGGCGCGCTGCGCCAGTCCCAGCGGCTCGAGGCGATCGGGCAACTGACCGGCGGCGTCGCCCACGACTTCAACAACCTCTTGATGATCGTCAGCGGCAGCGTGCACCGGCTGCGCCGTCACATCACCGACGACAAGTCGAAACGGCTCCTGGACGCCATCGACAACGCGACGCAGCGCGGCGAGAGCCTGACGCGGCAATTGCTCGCCTTCTCGCGGCGACAGATGCTGCAGCCGGGCGTGATCGACCTCGCCGAAAGGTTGCCGCATATGAAAGACATGCTCAGCCGCTCGCTGCGCGACGACGTCGAAATCCGCGTCGTCGTTCCGAGAAAGCCGTGCCTGGTCAAGGTCGACCCGAGCGAGTTCGAACTCGCTCTCCTCAATCTCGCCGTCAACGCGCGCGATGCCATGCCGTCGGGCGGCATCCTCACCATCACCGCGAAGCCGATCGTGCTGCGCGGCAAGGCGAGCGACGAGGGTCTCAGCGGCGAATTCGTCGCGGTACGCGTCGCGGACACCGGCGAGGGCATTCCGCCCGACGTGCTGCCGCGGGTGTTCGAGCCGTTCTTCACCACCAAGGAGGTCGGTAAGGGCACCGGCCTAGGGCTGTCCCAGGTCTATGGCTTCGCCCGGCAGTCGGGCGGCGCCGCCACTATCACCAGCACGCCACGGCGCGGCACCGCCATCACCATGTTCCTGCCGCGCAGCTTCGAAGCGCCACCGCAATTGCGCGAGACCTCGGTCGCGCCCGACGCGGCGCAAGGGGCCGGCACGGTGCTCGTGGTCGAGGATAATGCCGAAGTCGCCGAGATCGCGCGGGCCTATTTCGAGCAGCTGGGCTATCGCGTCAAACAGGCGGCCGGCGCTCAGGCCGGTCTCGACCTGATTGCGCAAGAGGGCGACATCGACGTGGTGTTTTCCGACATTCTGATGCCCGCCATGAATGGGCTCGACCTGGCGGAAACCGTACGCAAGGGCTTTCCCAAGATCGCGGTATTGCTGACGACCGGCTATTCGTCGAGCGCGCAGGATGCCGTGCGACAGGGTTTTGAGGTGCTGCAGAAGCCTTATGACCTGCGGGCGTTGCAGCGCGCACTTAATGTTGCGCGCAGCGCGGTCGCGCGGACGGACGTGCGGGCGCCCACGCGCGCGACGGGATAGTCAGTCCGCCGTCAACGCCCGCCCGCGCGTCTCCGGCAGGGCGATCGCGGCAAGGATGACGATGGCGTAGGAGATGGCGGCAAAGATGCCGATGGCGGTGCCGAGCGAAACCTTCGTGGAAAGAAGCCCGACCAGGGTCGGAAAGAACGCGCCGATGCCGCGGCCGAAATTGTAGCAAAAGCCTTGTCCGGCCCCGCGCGCGCTGGTCGGGAACAACTCGGTGAGCACCGGCCCCATCCCCGAGAAGATGCCCGACGCGAAGAAGCCGAGCGGAAAGCCGAGCGCCAGCATCATCGCGTCGGAGATTTCGGTCTGGGTATAGGCGATCGCGATCAAGAGCGAGCCGATAGCGAAGATGAAAAAATTCTTCCGCCGCCCGATGCCGTCGCTGAGATAAGCGCTGACGATATAGCCGAGCCACGAGCCGACGATGATGACGGCGAGATAGCCTCCGGTGCCGAGCACAGTCAGATGGCGCTCGCCGCGCAGGAAGGTCGGCAGGAACGTGGTGATGGCGTAATAGCCGCCCTGCGCGCCGGTGGCGAGGATGGCGCCGAGGATGGTGGTCGGCAACAGTTCGGCGCCGAAAATATCGAAGCTGCCGCGCCGCGCCGGCGCTTGCGTCGCCGCCTGGAAGATGGCCGGCTCGGGCACCTTGCTGCGGATATAGACCACCAGCAGCGCCGGCAGGATGCCGACGAAGAACAAGGCGCGCCAGGCGATCTCCTGCGGCAGGACCTGAAAGACGATCGTGGCGAGGATCGCCGCGGCGCCCCAGCCCCAGGCCCACGCGCTCTGCACCGTGCCGACCGCCTTGCCGCGATCCTGCGCCCGGATGACTTCGCCGATCAGCACCGAGCCTGCCGCCCATTCGCCGCCGAAGCCGAAGCCCTGCAGGCCGCGCACGATCAGCAATTGCTCGAAATTCTGGGTGAAGCCCGACAAGAACGTGAAGAACGCGAACCACGCCACCATGAACATCAATAGCCGAGCGCGGCCGACGCGGTCGGCGAGCATGCCGGCGATCCAGCCGCCGAACGCGGAGATGACCAGCGCCGAGGTCGCGAGCAGGCCGGCTTCGGCCTTGGTGATGTGCCATAGCGCGATCAGCGCCGGGATGACGAAGCTGTAAATCTGCACGTCGAGCGCATCGAGCGCCCAGCCGCCGAAGCAGGCCCAGAACGTGCGCCGTTCAACGACGCCAAGTGCGCGGTACCAGCCGGTCATGGCAAGCTCCTGTGCCGAAGATGTCAGTCCGCATCGGTCCCCGGCGTCCAAAAGAACACCTCGTCGCCGCTTTGATCCAATATCCGCAAGCCGTCGGGGTTCTGCGGCATGTTCAAAGTGGCGAACAGCGACATCGCTTTCACCTTCGCGCTTTCCAGATCGGGCGCGAGGTGCGTGATCCGGTCGAGCGTGGCGCGCGCGTTGTCCGTTTCGCGAATCCGGAAGAACTCGATGGTAAACGTCATGCTTTGCCTTTCGGATGATCACGCCGGCCGGGCAGGCGCGTCAGAACGGCCGCGCCCGCCGCGCCCGGTCGTGCCACATCTGCCGCTCCAGGGAGTCGACGCGCTCATCCATGCTGACATCGCGCGCCTTCGCCACGGTACCACGATCGATGGCCGTGGCGAGCGCTCTTACCAGATCGGCGCGTGCGATGATGCCGACGAGTTTGCCGTCCTTACCCACGGGCAATCGCTTGACGCCGCGATCCTCGATGAGGCGGCACGCCTCGATAAGCGACGAGGCCGGGGCGACGGTCGCGGGGCTAGGGGTCATGACGTCGCTGACCTTATGGGTGCGGAGCTGAGCCAGTCCGTCCGGCAGGCCGGCATCGTCGATCATCAGCTCCATCCAATGCGGTCCGCGCCTGTCGCCATCCATTTCCCGCAAGAGGTCGTTTTCGCTGACAATGCCGACGACCTCGTCTGTGGCGTCGACGACGGGGAGGCCGCTCACCTTGTTTTCCAGCATCAGTTTGGCGGCGTCGGCGATCGAAGCGTCCGGCGCGACCGTCACCACCCGGCGGGTCATGAAATTTCCGACGATCATCGCGGTGCTCCGAAATTCCGCTCGTTCGAAAGGGTTTGCAAAAAAGGGGCCGAACGCGGCCTAAGACGGGTCATGTTGTTCGCCCTCCAGCCGCACGACGTCATCGAGCGCGATCAAGAGCGTGGCGACGCGATTGACCGCGGAGCGCCAATCCGACAGTCGCTGATAATTGTCGACCAGCCAGTTGAACGCGAGCTGCACGGTGACAAAAGCCGCCGACGCCTGGATGAGTTCCCCGAGCGTCATCGTGCCGGCGAGGTATTTCGGCGCGCACAGCACCCAGCCGACCACGGGTGCGAACAACAAGTCCGCTTGCGAGACCAGCGTCGTTCCCATCAGCTGCCAGCACAATTGGCGCCACGTTTCCAGGACCTCGCGCAGCGTATCCCAGACCCGCGTGATCTGGCCCGCCGCCACGCCCTCGTGGTTGCCGGACTCGCGAATCTGGTTGGCGGCGGCGAGAAATTCCGCCTCGGCCTGACTCTGATTCTGGATCACCGCCGGCAATCGGCCCCCGATCGCCATCATCACCCCGGTGAACGCCAGCGAATAGAGGCAGACGCCGATGACGAGATAGCCCGGTATCGGGATCTCGACACGGCCGAGAACGACCGTGATGCTGCCGCCGACGCTCCAGAGCACGTCGACGAACACCAAAGCGGTCAACACCGAAGTGATGAAGCCGAGCGCCAGATCGACCGGCGCGTCGGTCGCCGTGCGGGCATCGTAGGAGAGACGGTACTCGGCATTCTTGGATTCGCCGTTCCCGGAGTCGATGTGGCGATAGCGCTCACGCGGCAGCCAGGTGTTCAGGATATTCGTGGTGAGCCACTCGCGCCATTTGCGCTGCATCGTCATGCGGCCCCAGACCGCCGCCACTTTCAATGCGACACTCAAACACGCCAGCGGCAGAAAGATCACCGCCTGGTCCCAGAGGCCGTGGCCGTCACGCCGGCCCAGCGCGTCAAAAAAATCGCGATTCCAGTAATTCAGCCGATACTGCACGACGAGCTGCGCGACGCCCATGACCAACAGGCTCACCGTCAGCGACCAGCCCCACACCGCGGATTTGCCGCGCCAGAAGCCCGACGCGGTCGCCCAGAACCGGGACAGGTGATCTCGCCCCGAGTGGTTTCCGTTCGCCATCGCGTTCCACTCCAGCTCGCAGCATTTTCGTGTGTCAGAGCATGTCCTCTTCGCAAAACCGGGTTCCACTTTTGCGGGACATGCTCAAGGCCGCGAGACAGGCCGCGAAGCCATTGTAACTAGAGCATTTTCCGGAAAAGTGGTCACCGGTTTTCCGAAAGAAAATGCGACAAAACAAGGAAACTAGACCGCATTTCGATTCCACCGAAACGGAATGCGGTCTAGTCCGCGGCAAGCTCCAAGCGCGAGGCGATGAGCCGCTGGTACCAGCCAAACGACGCCTTCGGAATCCGCCGCTGCGTAGGGTAGTCGACGTAGACGAGGCCGAAGCGCTGACCATAGCCCGAGCCCCATTCGAAATTGTCGAGCAGCGACCAGATGAAATAGCCGCGCACGTCGGCGCCGGCCTTGATCGCGTCGAACATGGCGGCGGTATAGCCGTCGAGATAGGCGATGCGCGGCGCGTCCGAAACGGCGCCGCTCGCGTCAATGACGTCGGGGTTTGCCGTGCCGTTCTCGAGGACATAGACCGGCAATTTGTAGCGCTGGTAGACGCGGACGAGCGTTTCGCGGAAGGCGTCCGGTTCGACCGGCCAGCCCATCGCACTGCGCGGCACGCTCTCCGGCGCCGGACCGAAACCGATGCCGAGCGGCTTTGCGGGGTCGGCGACGACGTAATGCGGCGAATAATGGTTGAGCCCGAACCAGTCGACCGGCCGGTGAATGTGGCTGAGATCGTCGGGCTTGAGATACGGCGCCATCGCGTCGGCAAGGAGCGGCGGATAGGCCCCAAGCAATTGCGGATCGGGAAAGGCGCCGTTCCAATACGCGTCGAGCGTCTGCGCCGCCGCGAGATTCTTTGGGTCGCCGCCGACCGGCCGGCATGGTTGGCAATTGTGAACCGCGCCGAGCGACGCGCCGGTCACGGTCGCGCGCAGTCGGTCGACCGCCGCGCCATGGCCGAGGTTGACGTGATGGATCGCGCGCAGCAGCATGGCTTGGTCGGAAATTCCCGGCGCCGATCCGCCCATGGAATAGCCGAACAGCGTGAACACCGACGGCTCGTTGAAGGTGGCGTATCGCTTCACCCGGTCGCCGTAGCGCCGGCCGATGAGCGCGGCATAATCGGCGAACCATTGGGCGCAGTCGCGGTTGGTCCAGCCGCCGCTATCCTGCAGCGCCTGCGGCAAGTCCCAGTGGTAGAGGCAAAGCCATGGCTCGATGCCGGCCGCGATCAGCTTATCGATCAGGCGATCGTAGAACGCCAATCCGGCTTCGTTCACGGCGCCGCGGCCGGTCGGCATGACGCGCGGCCACGCCACCGAGAAGCGGTAGGCGTCGACGTCGAGATCGCGCATCAGCGCGACGTCTTCGGCATAGCGATGGTAGTGGTCGCAGGCGACATCGCCGGTATCGCCGTTGGCGATCCGCCCGCTCTGGTGGGAATAGACGTCCCATATGCTCTGGCCGCGGCCGTCCTCGTTGACGGCGCCTTCGATTTGATAACTCGACGTGGACACGCCCCAAGTGAAATCAGGGGGGCAAGTGAAGTCAGGAGGGGATTGGTGACGAGGGGGATTGGCGACCATGGTGGGGCTTAATGACCTGATGTGACCTGCCGACGATTAGCGCCAGCGTTCAATCGCGAAATCATTGATTTGTCTCAATAGGGGGGTGGTCGGCGGGGACTAGATTTTACGTGTTCGCTTTGCCCCCCGCGCGAGCCGGCAGCTTAATCGAGGATAGGATGATACTCCAGCAGCAATTCAAGCCCGCGTCCGACGCGGCTGCCTCGACGCCGCTCGTTATTTGGTTCGAACAGCTCGGACGCGCCGATGTGCCGCTGGTCGGCGGCAAGAATGCCTCGCTTGGCGAGATGGTGCGTCATCTCGCGCCGCAAGGTGTGCGGGTGCCGTCCGGCTTTGCCACCACCGCCGATGCCTATTGGCATTTCGTCGACGCGAATGGGCTGCGCGAGATCATGGCGAGCCACCTCGCCGGCGTCGCGAGCGGCAAGGTGCCATTGGCCGAGGCAGGGGCGGCGGTGCGCCGGGCCTTCGTGCAGGCGGCGTGGCCGACGGACCTCGCCGAGGCCATCACATCGTCATATCGCGAGCTGAGCCGCCGCTCCGGTAAGACCGACGCCGACGCCGACGTCGCGGTGCGATCGAGCGCCACCGCGGAGGATTTGCCCGACGCGAGCTTTGCCGGCCAGCAGGAATCGTACCTGAACATTCGCGGCGCAACCGCGCTGCTCGACGCCTGCAAGCGCTGCTATGCCTCCTTGTTCACGGACCGCGCCATCGCCTATCGGCAGGCCAAGGGCTTCGACCACCTGAAAGTAGCGCTGTCGATCGGTATCCAGAACATGGTGCGCTCGGACCTCGCCGGCGCCGGCGTCATGTTCTCGATCGATACCGAGACGGGCTTCGACAAGGTCGTGGTCATCAACGCCGCGTGGGGGCTCGGCGAAAACGTCGTGCAGGGCGCCGTCGATCCCGACGAATATCAGATCTTCAAGCCGCTCCTCTCCGACGCCGCGCTCGTCCCGATCATCGAGAAGGCCGTCGGCGGCAAGGAGCGGAAGATGATTTATGCCAGCGGGAGCGATGGCCCGACCCGCAACGTGCCGACCTCCAAGGCGGAGCGCGGCGCGTTCGTGCTCGACGACCGCGAAGTTCTGACCTTGGCGCGATGGGCCTGCGTCATCGAGCGCCACTATGGCTGCCCGATGGACATGGAGTGGGCCAA
>Ga0116134_1001088_pt1 | contig 13846 bp, 14 predicted proteins | sample June2015DPH_19_5_FD_89737 | JGI IMG/M metagenome (GOLD analysis project Ga0116134, IMG submission 89737) | Peatland microbial communities from SPRUCE experiment site at the Marcell Experimental Forest, Minnesota, USA - June2015DPH_19_40 | ecosystem: Environmental > Terrestrial > Soil > Wetlands...
ACTCCATAGAACAAAACTGTAAGCGCCATGGCCACGCCGAATGGAATTTTTGTGGACTGCGGATTGTCGAGCGATACCTCGGACCATACTCCGGAACCCAGCATCCGCAGGCTAAATAACGCCGCCAGCATGTGCGCGATGTTCACGAGCGTTTGTTTCAGCCGTCCTTTCCAGATAACCGCTCCCAGCGCCATGACTCCCGCAACCAGAATCGTGCCGACGAGTACGGAGAGCAATTGCCGCGGACCGAGACAGGCTCCCAGAGCGCCGGCGAGCTTCCAGTCTCCAGCGCCCAGGCTGCGGATTAACACGAACGGCAGCAGCAGTCCCAGGCCCAACAGGGTTCCGAGCAACGCGGCTTTCAGGCCCGGCCAGCGATAGAGAATCGTGTTGACCGCGACCCCCGCCGCCAGTCCCGATACAGTGAGCCAGTTCGGAATACGCCGGTAGCGCCAGTCGAGAATCCCCGCGCCAATCGCCACCAGCACCGCGGGAATCCATGGAGCGAGCATCATTTCGCTTAGGCTACTTTATGTCTTTCGGGGAGGACACTCAAGAGAAAGTTCTCAGTTCCCCGTTCTCAGTAAAACCAAGGCTGTTTATTGACTGCCACTGAGAACTGAGAACTGCCGTCCAAAACAAAAGGCCCGGTTGCCCGGGCCTTGCATCGGTACAAAGTTTTGCTAGCGTGTGACCGGCGGGGCCGCGTTTCGTTCCGCAACCACTTTCCTGGCATTGTCCGCCAAAGCGCGAGCTTGCGGCATCAACTCCAGGGCCTTGATCACATCCGGATCGGTCTCCGCTCGTACTTTCAGGCCCTCTTCCTGGCCGAAAGCATCGACGAAGAGTTCGCTCTTGAGGTTGGAGCGCAGCCAATCGTTGTTCTCGATCATCTCGCCTTCGGTATAAGAAATTTTTTCTTCGTCCAGAAATTTGCGGAAATCCTGGAGCAACACATCGTCTACTTCGAAGCTCTGCGTGATCTTGTGATTGAAGGCGTAGCGCTTGGCAAAATTAAATATCGCGTAATGCTGCAGCAACTCGTCCTGAAACTTCGAGGACTTGTAGGGCGGCAATTTCACGTCAGGCGTGATCCCACCCCCACCATACACCGTGCGTCCCCCATCCGTGAGCTTGACTTCGTGGTTCGCATTATTGTCCTCGCCCTCGCGGTTGTAATAGTAATCGTACAAAGACTGGTTGGAGTAATCGCGCTGGATCAGGCGTCCGCTGGGGGTGTAGTACTTGGCGGTGGTGAGTGCCAGGCCGGTATTTTCGGCCAGCGGATACACGGTTTGCACCAAGCCCTTGCCGAACGTGACCTCGCCGACGATCAGGCCGCGGTCGTGATCTTGAATGGCTCCGGCTACAATCTCGGCGGCGGATGCGGTGCCGCGATTGACGAGCACCACCAGGGGATAATCCTTGCCACCGTTGCCGCGGGCTGCTACGTACCGCTTTTCAGGAGACGAGCGGCCGTGGTGCGAGACGATCAGTTGTCCCTTCTTTAGAAATTTGTCGGCCACGCCAACACCTTCGCTTAACAGTCCGCCGGGATTCTGCCGCAGATCGAGAACCAAGCCTTTCAGATCGCCCATCTGATCGAGCGCTTCGGCGACTTCATGCTCGGTGGTTTCCTGGAATCCGGAAACGTGCATGTAACCGATGCCGGGCTTGATCATGAAATGCAGGTCCACGCTGTAGCGCGGAATCTCGTCACGGACGACGGCGAATTCGAGGGGGTGGTCGGAGCCTTCACGCAACATCGTGATGCGGACGGTGGTGCCTTTCGGTCCCTTGAGCAGATCGGCAACGTCAGAGGTGCTCATGTTGTCGGTGGGCTTGCCGTCGATGGCGGCGATAATGTCGCCCGGCCGGATGCCGGCGCGATAGGCCGGGGTGCCGGTGAAGGGAGCGATGACGATGACCTTGTTATTGCGGGGGCCGACCGTCATGCCCACGCCGTAATACTTGCCGCGCTGCTCTTCGCGCAGGGCGGAATAGGACTTGGGATCGAAAAAGTTCGAGTGGGGATCGAGCTGGTGCAACATGCTCGGGATGGCGCCGTTGTAAATTGCCTTGTCGGGGTTCACCGGGTCGGCATAGTTCTCCTCGACCTTTTCATAGATCTCGGTGAACTGCTTCAAGCTGTCGCGGACCTCGGAGTCGGTGCTGGGCGCGGTTGCCGGGCTGATTCTTTGCGCAAACAGCATGCCCAGCAGACCGAACAGAGCAAGGACAAAAACTACCAGGAAGAGTGAACGAGAGTTGGAACGACGAGAACTACCAGCCATGTGTCGAAATCCTCGGGCAGGAACTTGGAGGGATCCGGCCCACCCCATCTGACGCAGTATAACATGCGAAAGCGCCTGTTTATTTGGATGCTGAAACCCGCCGGAGGTTACCGGGGAGCGACATCTTTTGGGGCATTGTTGGCAAATTCGAAGGTTTCCCTATCATTCCCGAGCATTACCCGGAAATTCGACGCTCGGCCGCATCCCGGGTGAAGCCGCCTTCGTCTAATGCCTCAAGGAGACTCCATGCCTTTAGTCCGGATTGATCTGCATCAAGGAACATCCCCTGCTTATCGAAAAGCCATCGCGGATGGTGTGCATGCGGCCTTGATCGACGCCACCGCCATCCCCCCCGATGACCGGTTTCAAGTCATCAATGAGCATGCTGGGGACAGTCTCATTTACGACCCACAATACATGGGCATTCACCGTTCCGAGAAAGTCGTGTTGATTCAGATCACGCTGAGCGTCGGGCGCAAACCGGGGCAAAAGCGAGCCCTGTTCAGGCGCATCGTGGAACTGCTCGCCAAATCGCCGGGGATTCGGCCGGAAGACATTTTTGTCAACCTTGTCGAAGTTGCTTGGGAGAACTGGTCATTTGGTCTTGGAGAAGCCCAATACACGAAAGATTGAATTTCCGCTCCCGCCCCGTGCACTTGCGTTCGACACTTCACCGGACTTGGGGTTACAATCGCCTCCGTATTGCGATCTGTTTACACCATCTCTATTCCCTAAAGGAGGCGCTGTGAGAATTACCAAATCGCTGATCCTGTTTCTTGTCATTGCATTATCCGTATCGTTGGCTCTGCCTGCGTTCGCGCAAGACGGAGCTGCTTTGTTTAAAGCCAAGTGCGCCATGTGTCACGGCCCCGAAGGCCAGGGCAAGGTCGGGCCTAAGCTGGCAGGCACCACCCTCACTGCTGGCCAGATCGCCGACTTGCTCACCAAGGGTAATGACGCCAAGAAGGCGCCACACAAGAAACCTGTCGCGCTTTCCGCCGATGAGGCCAAAGCCGTCGCCACTTTCGTGACGACTCTGAAGTAAGCTCTTAGTTTCCTGGATATGTTCCCGCGCGCTCCCGCAAATGTTTTCGAGGAGCGCGTTTTGTTTTTCCGGAGAATGTCGCGGACAGGGATCCTCCTTGCAAAACCACTCACAAGCAGTACAATTCCGACAATTCAGACTTGAAAAAAATCCTGTTTCAACGGAGCCAGATCGCGGCCGGTCAGTGGTCGAGATCAGTGAGCAGCTCGTTCAAAAATACTCATGCACGAATGGAGGAACGCAGTATGAAATTATCTCGTCTCGCATTTGCAGTAGGAATAATCGGCGTTGCCCTGCTGACCGCCGGGTGCAGCTCATCCGGGAACAAGCCGAATGAGAGCGCGCCCGCAACGCCGGCCGCGGCACCGCCAGAGAGTAAAGCTCCCGTGCCTTACACCGGTCAGGAAGCATTCAACCGCATGATGGGTCTGGCGTTGAAGTGGTCGCCGGATGCCCAGCCGGCTAGGTTGGAATCCGTGCTCACCACGGAAACAACCGGCCAGGACGGGAAATCAACGATCTGGCGAGGGTACTTTGCCTCCCCCAGCCGCCGCTCCACCAAGACCATCGTGTGCTCGGGAAGCCGCCGGCCGGATGCGCCGCCCTTCGGAGTTTCAGCCGAGGGGAATGAGGGCGCCTACAACGCCGAAGCCGCTAATCTTGCCTTCTTACCGTTGTTGCTGAAAACCGATACCGATAAGGCGTTCGCGATCGCGCAGCAACACGGAGGCGATGCCATCCTCAAGAATAATGCACAGCAGCCCATCACTTATGTGTTGCTCAAGGACCGGAAGCTGAACGTGCCCGTCTGGTATGTCATTTACGGCAGCAGCGAGACGGACCGGAAAGGCATCGGTGTAATCAACGCGACCACCGGCGCTTTCGTAAGTGCGGGTAAGTGAGCAACGGGAGATTTCCCTCATCCAATGTCCAACAGCTTCAAAAAACGTGGTAGACGAAATGAGCGAAGAGAACTACCAGCAGCAAACCTCCGACGCCACAAAGCCAGAAGAGAAAATGCTCGGTCAACTTTGGGGAGTTGATTTCTTTCTTGTCCATCTTTTTGCTTTCCGGAAGTTCGACCATGAGTGAAGGATACTCCTGACGCCAGTGGATGGACAGACCTCAGAAGAAGCGGGTGACGCCCTCTTCAAGGACGACCACTTTGTCTTTCACGCCGGCGGCCAGGGCTTCTTGCTCCAGCAACTGGAGCGGTTCATCGATGGGCTCATGCGACAGTCGAAAGGTTCCGTAATGCATGGGGACCATCCAGCGGGCGTTCAGGTCCAAAAAGGCGCGAGTCGCGTCGGCGGGACTGGTGTGCACGTTGCGGAATTGCGGCGGATTGTAGGCGCCGATGGGCAGGAGCGCCAGTTCGGGCGCCAGGCGGCGTCCGATTTCGCGGAAGCCGTTGAAATAGGCGGTGTCTCCGGCGTGATAGACGGAGTGTTTGCCGCTGCGCAGCACGTAGCCGCCGTAGCCGCGGTGCGAATCTTTGAGAATGCGCGCTCCCCAGTGGCGCGAGGGGACGTGCGTAATGTCGAGCGTGCCGTGGCGATAGGTGTTCCACCACTCCAGTTCGACAATTTGTTCGAAGCCGAGATCGGAGACCAGGTCGAATAAATGATGGGGGACGACGAGCGTGGGCGCGGTCCCGGTCTGGCGGCGGGTTTGGCGTGCGATGGTGCGCAGCGACTGGCGATGCAAGTGATCGAAGTGCGCGTGTGTGACCAGGACGACATCCATCGGAGGCAGATCGCGCAGATTCAATCCCGGTTGCCGCAGACGCTTTAGAACGAAGAGCCAGCGCGCGAAGTTGGGATCGATCACGACGTTCTGTCCGCCAATCTGCAGAAAGAAACTGGAGTGCCCGATGAAGGTGACGCCCAGCTGGCCGTTCGAAACCAGTTTCGCTTTGTGCGTCTCGCCGGTGCGAGGCGTGACCGCGGAATGCCGCACCAGGCGCGTGAACTGGCCGGCGCGCTGGCGTAGAGCGGGACTTTTCAATGAGGACTTTAACATTTTTCGACCAGTACGATTCGACCAGTCCGCCGGCGGGGCGGGCCGATTGCTACATTATCGGCTTTGTTGGCTCAAGTCTCTAGTGTATTTGGATGCTCCGCAGACCGGAATCGGCGCACGGACGGCCAGATTCTTAGGGTCGGTTTTTCCTGTGCAAAGAATTTGTGTTTTCCTTGAGCGTCGCTTGGTCCTATTTATAATCCAAGCTTAGAGAACTGAAGCTTAGAGAATCTGAGTTCGGAGGAATCGCCGATGCGGGTCGCATTTTTAGGTTTGGGAATCATGGGACGGTCGATGGCCGCGAATCTGGTCAAAGCCGGACACGAGGTCGCAGTCTGGAATCGAAGCGCCGGCAAGGACGTGGAAGGCGCGCGCAGTGCGGCTTCTCCGGCGGATGCCGCGACTGGCACGGAAGTGGTGTGGATGTGTGTCTCCGACACGAAGGCGGTGGAGGAGGTATTGTTTGGCGCGAGCGGCGCGGCAGAAGTTCTGACCGCGGACACGATTATTGCCGATTCGAGCACAATCTCGCCTTCCGCCACGCTGCGCTTTGCCGAGCGCGTGAAGGCGCGTGGCGTTGACTATGTGGACGCTCCGATGACCGGATCGAAGATCGCCGCCGAAGCGGGGAGCCTGATTTTCATGGTCGGTGGCGGCGACGCTGCGCTGGTTCGCCTGCAACCGCTTTTTCAGGCGATGGGAAAACATGTGTTCCACATGGGCGAAACCGGTAAAGGACAGGCCACGAAGCTGGTCATGAATCTGCAGATTGCGCTCATCTTTGAAGGCTTCGCCGAAGCGCTCACCCTGGCCGCGAAGCTGGGCGTGGGCGTGGAAAAGCTGCTGCCGCTGATCCAGGCGTCCATGGTGCGATCGGGAGTGGTGGACTATAAAGCTCCATTTATTTTGAAGCGCGACTTCTCGCCGAATTTTCCGCTGAGGCTGATGCTGAAAGATATTCGCCTGGCCCTCGATGCCGCCAAGGAATCGCGAGTGCGCCTCCCCGGCCTCGAAGCGGTGGAAGAGGTCTATGACGTTGCAGCCGAGGAAGGCCAACAGGATCTGGATTACGCTGCGACACTTACTCTGCTGGAGAAGTGGGCTGGCGTGGAAGTGAAAGCTGCGGCGAGTAAAGCTGTTTGATAAATCGGTTTCTTGGGTAGGGAATGGCTTGACAACTCCAATCATCCACAACCCAATCATCCACAAAAAGTGCGAATGAGCGCGGCGCCCGGCAATCACATCGTCGAGTGACAAATCGCACCGACAGAACCCTCCAAAGGGTATCTATTTAATCTGCCGGCAAATCCCCAAAAAGCGAAAGGAGAAGCGCGATTAAAGAGCGATCCTCACAGAGGTTCGTGAATTTCACTTTTACCGAGGGCTCACAAGAAAAGACAAAGCTGTGAAGGAGGGACTATGCATTCATCAGAAACAAACCGTAAGACGAAACGTCTTCTAAACACTTCCGCTGTCGAACCAAGATTCGGCTCGACGAAACTGGCAGCGGGTGCCCCACACATTCGCGCCTTTTGCGAATGTGTGGGAGTGTGCGCCATCCGCGGCGCTCTAACACTAGCTGTGTTTTCCGCGCTGCTGCTTATTACCGCTCTCCCAGCGCAGGCTAAAGCCAAAGAGACCATACTCTACGACTTCTGCTCGATCCCTGGGGAAATCTACTGCACCGATGGCAGTGTGCCCTCCGGCCTCACCCCTGACGCCGCTGGCAACCTCTATGGGACGACCTATGCAGGGGGGGCTTTTGGACCCGGAGAGGTATTTGAGCTTTCGCCGAACGGCAACGGAAGCTGGGACGAGACCGTGCTCTACAGCTTCACCGGAGGGGCGGACGGGAACACTCCATATTTCTCTGACGTGATATTCGATAGCGTGGGAAACCTCTACGGAACTACGTACCTGGGCGGCGCTTATGGATTGGGAGCCGTGTTCGAGCTGAGTCCCGTGGGAGCAAGCTGGACGGAAACCGTCCTGTACAGCTTTGCTGGCGGGGCGGATGGTTCCACTCCGGAAACCGGCCTGATCATGGACCCGGCGGGCAATCTCTACGGCACAACTTACGCGACCCCGTGGGGAGGATCCCCAACCGTCTTCGAACTGAGCCCATCCGGAGGCGGCTGGACGAAGCAAGTGATCTACAACGTTGCTACCAGCGACGCCGCGTTGACGATGGATGCCGCCGGAAACATCTTCGGCGTCGGATATTCGACGGCATTCGAACTGTCGCCAAACGGAAACGGTGGTTGGAATCCGACTGTGATACACACCTTTCCTAGTGGGCCTAAAGACGGCAGCCTTCCAGAGGGCACCCTCGTGCTCGACCAGGCCGGAAACCTTTACGGAACGACAGCGTTAGGCGGCACCGACAACGCGGGAGTGGTCTACAAGCTGAGTCCTGGAGAGAAGGGAAAATGGAAAGAAACGATTCTGCACTCCTTTAAATGGGGCGATGGCGCCAATCCTTTTGGGGCAGTTGTGTTCGACGCGGCCGGAAACATGTACGGCACCACGAGCGAAGGTGGCAATTATGGCAACCAAGGGGCCGCTTTCAAGCTAGTGGCCCCAGTCGGCAAGGGCAGCTACAGAGAGAAGGTTCTCTGGGACTTCAACGGCTCGGACGGAAGTAGCCCGAGTTGCAGCCTGATTCTGGACAGTGCAGGCAACCTCTATGGCACGACTCAGTATGGCGGAGAGGTTGGAAGCGGCCTGGTGTTCGAACTGACTCCGTAGGACGCTCGTCAACTCGCGCACCTTAGCGCCGCAAGGTGCGCGATATTAGTCGCGCATGTTGGTTCAACCCAACCCCGTCCAGCTCTCGCTTGGGCGGGGTTTCTTTTCGGCGACTACACTCGCCCCAAGAGCCCGCGGTGAAAGTTGGGGAGCAGAAGCGGAACGCGTCCGCGTGTGCGCCTGCGGAGCTCCGTTCACGCACTGCATGTCCGGCAAAGCGGGCGTACAATCTGCTGTTCGCTAAGGCCCAAAGGAAATCATATTTTATGCCCACTTCCACTATTTCCAGTTCGCGAGTTTTGAATTCCAGCCTGGCATCCCGCATCATGAGCGCCGACGAAGCGGCCGCTCTGATCAACTTCGGCACTCGCATCGGTATGAGTGGATTCACCGGCTCCGGTTATCCAAAAGCCGTACCGCTGGCATTGGCCCGGCGCATCTCCGACGCCAACCTGCGTGGCCAGAAAGCTCAGGTCAGCATCTTCACCGGCGCTTCCACCGGGCCCGAGTTGGATGGCGCGCTGGCCATGGCCGGAGGCATCCAGTTACGCCTGCCCTATCAGTCCGATCCGGAGACGCGCAAAAGGATCAATGCCGGGGAGATGGAGTACATGGACATCCACCTCGGCCACGTCGCCCAATACGTGGAATACGGGTTCCTCGGCAAGATGGACTGGGCGCTCATCGAGGTCACGGCGATTCTCGAAGACGGGCGCCTCGTTCCCAGTTCCTCGGTGGGCAACAATCGCACGTGGATCGACCAGGCGGAGAAGGTGATTCTCGAAGTGAATGCCTGGCAGCCATCTGAACTCGAGGGCATGCACGATATTTATTACGGGATGCAGCCGCCGCCATACCGGCAGCCGATTCCGCTGGTGCATCCGGGGCAGAGAATTGGCACTCCTTATCTTCACCTTGACCCGGAGAAGGTCGCCGCGGTGGTGCTGACCGATTCTCCCGATCGCAATAGCGCGTTCAAAGCGCCCGACGAAAGCTCGCGCCGCATTGCGGGCCACATTCTGGAATTCCTCGAATGGGAAGTGAAGTCAGGACGCGTTCCCCCCTCGCTCCTGCCGCTGCAGTCGGGGGTGGGGAACATCGCCAACGCCGTCCTGCTCGGCCTCCTCGAAGGGAAATTTGAAAATCTGACTTCCTACACCGAGGTCATCCAAGACGGCATGATCGAGCTCTTGCGCAGTGGCAAGCTGACTTGCGCCTCGGCAACCGCGTTTTCTCTCAGTCCGCAAATGCTGGCACAGGTCAACGCCGAGATGGCAAACTTCCGCGATCGGATTGTGCTTCGGCCGCAGGAAATCTCCAACCATTCGGAACTGATCCGCCGGCTGGGCGTGATCGGTATGAACGGCATGATTGAAGCCGATATCTATGGCAACGTGAATTCGACTCATGTCATGGGATCGCGTATTCAGAACGGGATTGGGGGTTCGGGCGACTTCGCGCGCAATGGATACCTGGCGATTTTCATGGCTCCGTCCACGGCGCAGAAAGGGTCCATCTCGACCATTGTTCCAATGGTGTCGCACGTGGATCATACGGAACATGACGTGGGCGTGATCGTAAGCGAGCAGGGTCTTGCCGATCTGAGGGGACTGTCGCCGCGGCAACGAGCCAAACTGATCATCGACCGTTGTTCGCACCCGGATTATCGTTCTCTTCTACACGATTATCAGGAGCGCGCGGAACGCCTGTCTTTCGGCAAGCACACTCCTCACCTGCTGCATGAAAGCCTGAGCTGGCATGAACGTTACGTGCGCACCGGACGCATGCGCCCGCACGACGAGTGAACAAGAGTGAAGGAGAGTGAAGACGAGGCCGGCTCCGAGCCGTCAGTCTCGTCCGCTTCACTCTGAGAAACTGACAGCTGAGAGCTGAGAGCTCTGTCCCTACTGTTGCGGAGCAACTGACTTCAGATAGGCAACCACCGCTTCGGCATCACTGCGGTCCATGCGAAACTGGGGCATCGGAAGACGAAGCGGATTGCCGTTGGTCCAGATGCCGGTCGTCAGCAGTTTGATCATGTCCGCGTCGCTGGCGGGAGGAGTGCCGCCAATTCGCGGCGCGTTGATGGGCCAGTCCGAGCCGGGCTTCGCCGGCAGGTAGGGGACGGATCCGCCCTGGAGCCATCGCGTGCGATCGAGATTTCCGCTGGCGTCGCGCGGCGTGTGGCACTGTCCGCACACGGCTACGCCTTCGACGAGATACTTTCCACGAGCGACGCCAGGCGCCGCACCGGCTTTTTCGCTCGCACCTTTTTCGCTCACACGCTGCGAGTGATCGTTTTGAGCAAGAGCCACGCCGACCCCATTCGAGAGCAGGGCAAGAGCGATGGCGGCGGCGATTGAATAGAGAGCAAGTCGAGAGAACATTGGTCGTGAGAACATAGGTCGTGAGAACATTGCTTGAACCTTCTGAAGGCTGCGCTTGGCGATGCCGCTATTCTGTCCGGTGGGTATTGTACAGCTTTGAGGAGGACCGAGTGTTCCAGTTCTCGGCATTTGCCCAAAGCAGGTGACTTCAAACTGATCATGAGGGCATTGGCGTTGATTACGTCCTTCGATTACGTCCTTCGCATTCGTGCCATTGGTGCTGCAGGTTTTGGCGGACAGAGCCTGCCCTGAGCGAAGTCGAAGGGAGTGTCCGTCCTACAGGAGTTACTCGCAGGCGCTGCGACTGGCGGGTTGGAAGCGATCCATTTGTGCGTCGCGCTGGCTGCTGAAGCGACCGTCGGCGGTCTTTCCATACTGCTCTTCGCCGGGACAGTAGTAGAGAGCGGTATGCGGATCGATCCACACACTAATGCCCGGGTCGCCTTTAGGATGAGCCGCTGCGGGTGCAGGCGCCTCGGCGATGCCCAGCGCGACCAGTGCCCTTTCCATCGGCCCCAGCGCGGCCCGTCGCGGCGCGCTCACCGCCGGCCACATCAGCGCCACCAAGGCCAGAAATATGGCCGCTCCCAGATAGACGTCAGCGCGATGAAAACGCAGCTTCACACGCAGGTTCGCAAAGCGCCAGGAGTTAGGGGCGTCGTCGCTGTCGCTCGGGAAGGCGTCGCTCGGGAAAGAGTCGCTCGGGAAAGAATCGTCGCTTGCGGAGAACTGGAGTGGCGGAACGCTCGGGTCTGATCCCTCCGGCGCCAAGTCTTCTCGTGTCAAGTCTCGGAAAGTTTCAGGAGTCCATTCGTTTTGCGCTTCGAATTGGTTTAGCGCCGATTCGTCGAGACTTGAACTGCCGATTGCGGGATCGCGGACGGCTTGCGTCTTTCTCTCTGTCTCTGCCTCCGCGGTTTTTTCCTTTACCGTCTCCTCTGCAACCGGCCAAGCCACAAGGCGGTTGCTCGCGGAAGCGCGCGCTGAAGGCGCAAATGGCCGGCGCTCGCCCGCAAGCGGCGGGACGGTTCTTCGTACGCTTTCGCCAGGTGTGTCGGCGCGAGGTGTACCTGCGCCAGGCGTCCCAGCGCGAGGTTTTTGCCTATCTTGGCCAACCTCGGCCGGGCGTTCCGGCCAGAGGCCCTGCTCCTGGCTCTTCAGCCACATCGAAGCCCAATTGTGCTGTAGGCGTTCTCCCGGACGAAACTGGTCGAGGCTGCAGTTCTGGCAGCGTGATTCTTCTGTCAGCTTCGGAGCGCCACAATGCGGGCAAACGATATTCGGTTCCGGTTCCGGGCTGGCTTCGGATGGCGCTGGCGTTTGCAGAGCCTTTTTCACCTGATCGTTATGTTCCTGAATGGTGAAGGCAGCAGCCAGCAAGCCCTGAAAGGATTGCTCGTCCAGCGTCAGCTCCGAACGTGTCAGATTGGATCGGGTCGAACGCATGCCATTTGGGGGGGAGAAAGATAGTCCAACTCCCACCATTGTAGTGCAAGTCGGGGCAGTGTGACACGAAGAAAACGGAGGGCTTTTTGGGAGGGATTCCCGTATAGGAGCGCCATTATGGAAGTGCTTCATGAGAATGATCCAACCCATCGCGAAGAAAAGTCGAATCCCTAACTGTAACTCTATGGTTTTAACAGGCCTTCTCGGGAAGCGAAGATTTGGCGAACCGCTTGCTTCTGTTTACGGCGGGTCGCGACCCCAAGAACTGAACTGAAGGAGCGGACGAAAAGCCGAAAAATCAATGATTAACCTGAATGAGATCAAGATAACGCCACGTGACCAGCAAGTGCTACGCCTGCTCGTGCAGGGATGCAGCAACAAGGAAATCGCGAGTCATTTGAACATCAGCCCGCGAACCGTCAAACAGCATCTGCGCACACTGTTTCTGCGCGCAGGGATCAAAGAAGGCCGGAAGCGAGTGAAACTCGCCACCGCCATGTTCATCAAGGAGCAGGTGCAACCATGCAACCCCGTGATCGGCTAACCGCCAAGGAAATTCAAGTCGCGACCCTGGTTTGGCAGGGTCTCACCAACAAAGACATTGCCCGTGTCCTCATCACCAGCGAGCAGGTCGTAAAGAACTACCTGCGCACCGCCTTCGACAAGCTGGGCGTGTGGACGCGGCTCGAACTAGCGCTTTACGTCGCCAGCCACGGCGGAGCGAACTGGCATGCGCAATTGGGCAACGGGCTATTATCGCCGGCAGCCGCAGGCTGGAGCGTAGCTGCAGGCAAGGAAGGCCCTGCCATGGCAGAACCGGAAAGAAAGACGGCGGCTGCGGCCTCCGGTGGGAATCGCTAGAAATTGCGTATCCAGCGGCGCGTGCGCATCGGGCTCTAGGTCTCAGGTCTCGGGTGTAAGGTCTCAGGAAACCCCCCTAGACCTGAGACCTTTTGCTCGGCAACGGAAACAGATTTCACACCGCTCGCACTCCTCCGCAGCTCACGCCAACTGCCGGAGTCTGGGCTGTTGGACTAAGCAGCTTATTTTCATAGAAATACAAACCCATCTTCTTCCCGACCTCGAGCCCTTCAAAGACGCCAGTTTATCCCGACCTCGGTACTCGAATTGCTTGCTCACCCCCGGACTCGCTCGTTCCGGCTCATAAAGTTCTGTGCTGGATTCGTTCAACGGGTCATCCTTTCACAACCAGACTGGGGTGGGTATGGCTTACAAAGATATTTTCTGGATGGCCTGCGACTCGACCGAGCCATTGCGCGCCGAATACGGGCCGTTCCATACCCGGGAAGAAGCGGAACTCGAAGCCCGCAAGCTCGGCTTTGGATACCTGCTGCGCTACGAGCACATTCTCGGTCCCAATGAAGAGATCGAAGAAGTGCGCTGCGTCTTCCTCGAACTGCAAAATCAAAATCAAAATGAAAATGAAAATGCGCAGTCCCCGGTCAGGCCAGGAGTCACCTTTCACACCCGGTGTGCCAGTTGCGGTGAGACCGCGACCCACGAGCGCTCGTGGCAGGCGGAAGTCTGGGCCGACATCCACGAATTCGAACACACCCGCCACAAAGTCAGACTCTTCGAGCACGCTCGCGGCGAAGGTCTAAAAGAAATCGCCGACTGGCGCGGCCACGCAGCATAAGCGCAAGAAGCTCGCAGCTCTCAGCCATCAGTTCTCATCTCTCAGCCAAAACCGAGTCACGTAGGGACAGCCGCCCTCGGCTGTCCACCTTTAACTTCTAACAAAACTCTATCTTCAATCCACGAACTGTCTGACCCCCGTTTCTGGGCAAGTGCCAGGATACTCAGCGAGTACGCATTGACCCGCCGTAACTTGGCCCTTACTATGTTTGCGCACAACAAAGATCTGCTCACAACAAATGTGTGCT
>Ga0116134_1001090_pt1 | contig 13826 bp, 11 predicted proteins | sample June2015DPH_19_5_FD_89737 | JGI IMG/M metagenome (GOLD analysis project Ga0116134, IMG submission 89737) | Peatland microbial communities from SPRUCE experiment site at the Marcell Experimental Forest, Minnesota, USA - June2015DPH_19_40 | ecosystem: Environmental > Terrestrial > Soil > Wetlands...
CGCCACGATCGCATCCCATTTGCCCTGCGCTTTTAAAAGCATTTCCGCAACCTCACGCACCGCGCCGCGCCCGCCCGCCGCGCGCGTGACCAGATGCGCCGCCGCTTTCACCTCGGGCCGGGCATCACCCACCGCGACGGCGAAACCCGCGCATTTCAGCGGTCCCAAATCCACGACGTCATCGCCAACGAAACATACCGCGTCCCATTCCAATTTCGCGCGGCGCAAAAGTTTTTCGACCGCGCCGATCTTGCTGATCCGGTCGGTTTGCTGGACGAGAAAATCAATGTGCAGTTCGGCCGCCCGCAGTTCCGTCACCGCCGACGGCCGCGCCGAGACCCAGCCGACTTTGAGGCCGGCCCGGCGCAGAAATACCAGGCCCAAGCCGTCCCGGATGCTGAACCGCTTGATTTCCCGTGCTCCGCCGATGAACACCGAGCCGTCGGTCAACACGCCGTCCACGTCGCACAGGAGAAGTTTCACGCGCTTCAGACGCGAGTGAAATTTTTGGGAAATCTTGGCGGGCATGAAAATTAAGGATGAAAAACATCCAACTCCGATAAATCGCGAGCCGGCAACCAACATTCAACATCGAACAGCCGCTGATTTCCTGCGTGGGGTTCGATTGGATGTTGGGCGTTGAATGTTGAATGTTGAATGTTCATTCCTTCACCGCTTGGAACACTTTCAGGAAACTTTTCAACAACCCGGACATCTCCGCCAGCGGAATCATGTTCGGCCCGTCGCTGAGCGCGTGCTCCGGTCGTGGATGCGTTTCGATAAAAAGGCCGTTGGCGCCCGCCGCCAGCGCACACCGCGCCAGCACCGGCGCAAATTCGCGCTGCCCGGATGATTTGTCGCCGCCGCCGCCCGGCAATTGGACGGAATGTGTCGCGTCAAAAATGACCGGAAAGCCGGAACGTTTCAGGATTGGAATCGAGCGCATATCGGCGACGAGATTGTTGTAGCCGAACGTCGTGCCGCGCTCGGTGAGCAGGATTTTTTTCGCCCCGGCGCGCCTGGCTTTTTCAGCGACCTGGCCCATTTCGCCCGGCGAAAGGAACTGGCCCTTTTTCAAATTGATGATCCGGCCGGTGATGGCGGCGGCTTCAATCAAATCCGTCTGGCGGCAGAGGAACGCGGGGATTTGCAAAATATCCACGACTTCACCCGCGATGGCGGCCTGCGTTTCGGTGTGAACATCGGTCAGCACCGGCACGCCAAATTCGGCGCGGACTTTGCCCAGCACGCGCAGGCCTTCGTCAAGACCCGGTCCGCGAAAGGATCTGGCCGACGTGCGGTTGGCCTTGTCGAAGCTGGCTTTGAAGACGTAGAAGATGCCCAGTCGGGCGCAGGTTTTCTTCAGTGCGCCGGCGACTTGCAGGCACAGCTTTTCGTTTTCAATCACGCACGGCCCGGCGATCAAAAACAGCCGGCGCGGCGCGTTGAGATTTTTCCAGATGGCGGCGTCGTTGAGCACACGGGTTTTGTAGCAGCGCCGGGGCGGAAAGTAAATGACGGCGAATTAATTCGTCCCGATAGGATTTTTCCATTTCAACCCGCGAAAACGGGCGAAGTCCGAGTCGGTCGAATTCAAAATACAATTATGTTCCACCGCCAGCGCCGCGAGATACGCGTCCGAAACGAGATTGGCCGTGGCGTTTCCCGCGCGGAGCATCTGCTGGAAAATTGTCCAATGGTTTTCCGTCGGCTGAATAATTTTCACCCATGGTTGGTCGAGCCAGCTTTGCACGCGTTCAATCGCCTCTTTGATAGTCAATGGTTGTCGGCTTGCGCGTGGATTGGTGCCAATGCGGATGAATGCCTTTACAACCGGCCAGCATAGACAGACTGGTTCCACGCCGCTCAACTGTGCATCCCACCATGTTCGCGCAGCGGTGTGATATTCGGATAAGCTGTCCTCGGCATAAATCAGCAAGTTCACATCCACCAAAATCATCGGTAATCCTCTCCCTCAATTTGCGCCAGCAGTTCGCCGATGTTGTCATAATTCAAGCCGGGCCGAAGCCCCATTGGTCGCGGCTTGGTGCGGTAAGGCTTGGCGGCGGCCGGTTTCAAGACTTCGTCCAGGCCGATTCGCAACGCGGAATTGATCACGCTTTTGAACGGTTTGCCGAGCTTGGCTGCGCCGCGTCTGGCTTTCGCGGCAACATCAGGATCAAGCGTCAAGGTGGTTCTCATATAAGCATCATGATGCCTATATGAAGAAAGTCAATGTTAATTTTCGCAGAGCAGCGGCGTTGAACACGTGAAAGTTTTAACCGCCAAGCGATGGAAAGCAAATGCGGCGATTGAACCACCGATGGACACGGATTTATTTTGGTGGGGCGAGCGTCCCCGCGAGCAGAAAGTTTTTTGCTCCGTAGCGGCGCGTCGGCAGACCGCCGGTGACCAAATTCAAAATGGCGGCGCTCTGCCGAGACGCCGCTACGCCGACACGCCGCTACGCCACGGGCATCTCTTCACGCTCCTGCTGGTAAAGTTTTCAGAACTGTTCCCAAAAATCTTCACTCAGCGGATGCAGAAATGGATGGCCTGGCACAACCGCGCCCAAGTGCGGCCAGTTGAACCGGCAGACAGACCAGAGAAGCTGGCAGTTTGATTAAATGAGACGGCAGATTAATTCGATCAACTGGCAGAAACGATATTCGAACCGCATTTTCAAATCACCGTCCCGTGCGGGATGATGGCGTTTTTGGGAATGATGACGATGCCGTCGCGGATGTAATAAAGTTCGTGATCCACCTTTTCGGGCTTGCCGGCGGGCGAAATCTTTACGTTGTTTCCAATCCGCGCATTTTTATCAATGATGGCGTTTTCAATTTTGCAATTCGCGCCGATGCCGATGCGCGGTTTGCCTTCGCGTTCGTGCTGTTCCACCGATTCCTGCGACTCGTAATAATCGCTGCCGAGGCTGATGACGCGGTTCAATTCCGTGCCCGCGCCAACGACCATGCGGAGGCCGACGATGCTGTTACTGATGCTCGCGTAGTTGATGATGCAGCCGTCGGCGACGAGCGCATGGTCAATCTGTGCGCTGTTGATTTTTGAGCCGGGCAGAAAGCGCGGACGGCTGAAAATCGGCGCGTTCATGTCAAAGAAATTGAAACGCGGCAATTCGGAAACCAGATCGAGGTTCGCTTCAAAGAATAAACGGATGGTGCCGATGTCCTCCCAGTAGCCTTGAAAAATGTGGGAGTAAACACGGCGCTCATCGATGGCTTGGGGAATGATGTGTTTGCCGAAATCAGTCAGCGGATTGTCGAGCAGGCTGCGGATCAAATCGCGGTTAAAAACGTAAATGCCCATGGACGCGAGGAACAATTCGCCCTGCGCCACAGGCTCGGCAATGCCGAGTTTCGGATACCATTTCGGTTCCAGCCGCAATGAATCAAGCACCGCGGGGTCTTTTGGCTTTTCCTCAAATCGCGTGATGCGGCGGTCCGCGCCGATTTGCAGGATGCCCAGCGATTGCGCTTCGCGCCGCCCGACCGGAATCGTCGAGACGGTGATGTCCGCGCCGGTCTCGACGTGTTGTGCGACCATGGGACGAAAATCCATCCGGTATAACTGGTCGCCGCTCAAAATGATCAGGTAATCGAAATCGTGATTGAGAAAGTGAATCAGATTTTTCCGCACGGCGTCGGCGGTGCCTTCATACCATGAGGCGTCGGTGAGCGTCCGTTGCGCCGCAAGAATTTCCACAAATCCACTCGTGAACTGGTCGAATTTATACGTTCGCGAAATGTGGCTGTGCAGTGAGGTGGAGTTGAACATCGTCAAAATGTAAATCCGCCGGAAACCGGAGTTGATGCAGTTCGAGATCGGGATGTCCACGAGCCGGTATTTGCCGGCCAGCGGCACGGCGGGTTTGGAGCGATCCTTCGTCAACGGAAACAGCCGCGTGCCCTGACCGCCGCCCATGATGACGCAGAGGACGGTGCTCGTGTTGAGTGACTGGCGACCGGTTTGTGACATAACCGATGTTTGTGTTTGTGGCAATGATACTGCCGTCTGCTGCATCAGGGCAAGCAACGGATTTTGATCGGCGCATATTCCAGACGGTAGGGCCGCGCTGCCTTGTCGGGTCGAAGCCCGGCGAAGACCGATGCGCGGCCCCAAACCCGGCGGCGCAGCTCCGATAGATCGCGAGCAGGCAGCGCCGCCCTACCCGCCGCAGTTACGAAGCGGCTTGCGCTTCACGCACGATGTAGGGCGCGAATTCGTCGTGGTAATGCGGTGGAATACGGACTTTGAACCGCGCCGCCGGACCGCGGTAACTGTGCGAAATGACCTGGCCGACCTTGTGCAATCGCGCAATCACCGCCGCCTGCTCGTGCGGCACGCGCAATTCAAGAAACTCGCGTTTGGGACGCAACTGCGTTCCGATTTCCGCAAGCAATGACGCAATACCTTCGCCGGTCGTGGCCGAAATCGCGACGGCATTGGGATGCCGTTCCTGCAAACGGTTCAATGTGCCGCCCGCCCCGATTCCGCCGGGGTCGTCGTTGAGCCGGTCCATTTTGTTGAAAACCATCAGCGTCGTTTTCCCGCCCGCGCCGATTTCGGCCAGCACGGCATTCACGGCGGCAATTTGTTCCTCGGCCTGCGGATGGCTGATGTCCACGACGTGCAGCAGCAAATCGGCCTGCACCACTTCTTCCAGCGTCGCCTTGAACGCCTCAACAAGTCCGTGCGGCAGCTTGCGGATGAAACCGACGGTGTCGGTGAGCAACACATTCTGGTTCGTTGGCAGGCGCAACCGGCGGGTCGTCGGGTCGAGTGTGGCGAACAAAATGTCCTTCACCAAAACGTCCGCGCCGGTGAGTGCGTTGAGCAATGTGGATTTGCCCGCGTTCGTGTAACCGACGATGGAGGCCAGCGGCCAGTTGTTGCGCTGGCGTCCGGTGCGCTGAATTCCGCGCTGTTGCCGCACCAATTCCAGTTCGCGTGAAATTTTCGCGATGCGATCCTGCACGCGGCGGCGGTCGGTTTCCAACTGCGTTTCGCCTTCACCGCCGCGCATGCCGATGCCGCCTTTTTGCCGCGACAAGTGGCCCCAATATTTTGTGAGTCGCGGCAGCAAATGCTGAAGCTGCGCGAGTTCGATCTGAAGCTTGCCTTCGCGCGTGCGGGCGCGTTGCGCGAAGATGTCGAGGATGAGCGACGTGCGGTCGAGAATCTTGCAGTTGAAGATTTTTTCGAGGTTCCGGCTTTGCGCCGGCGAAAGATCGTCGTCGAATATCACCGTGTCCACGTCTTGCCGCCGGCAGACATCCGCGAATTCACCGGCCTTGCCGGTGCCGATGAACGTGGCGGGATTGAGCGATACCACTTTTTGCAAACCGTCACCGATGACTTCGCCGCCCGCGGTCGCGGCCAGTTCGCCGAGTTCGGCCAGCGAATCGCGCGTGTCCGCAAGATTGCGCGATTTGAGTTCGACGCCGACGAGGAAAACCCGTTCCGGCCGCTTTTTTCTGGTTTCGATGAGCGCTTTCAACGGCTGCGACGTTTCAAATTTGAAAATCCACCACGGTCGTTTTTTTCGCTTTGTTCAACACGCGCATGTCGGGGCTGTCGTAAATGACCAGCGACTTTGGCGCGACGCTGTCCATGAGAAACACATTGCCGCCAATCGTGCTGCCGGCGCCAATGACGGTCTCGCCGCCGAGGATGGTCGCGCCGGGATAAATCGTCACCCAATCTTCAATCGTCGGATGCCGTTTCTTGCCGCGCAATTGCTGTCCGCCGGCGGTGGACTTCGCGCCGAGCGTGACGCCGTGATACATCTTCACGTGGTCGCCAATGATGGCGGTTTCGCCCACGACCGTGCCGGTGCAATGGTCCACAAAAAAGTGCGTCCCGATTTGTGCGCCCGGATGCAGGTCCATGCCCGTGCGCGCATGCGCCCACTCGGTCATGATGCGCGGAATCAGCGCGACGTCCTTCAAATATAATTCGTGCGCCAGCCGTTGCACGGCAATCGCCTCGATGAACGGGTACGAGACCAGCACTTCCTCCTTGCTCTTCGCCGCCGGGTCGCCGTCGTAAGCCGCCTCGACGTCCGTCTGCAGCACGTCCCGCAACCGCGGCAGGCTGCCGAGAAATTCCACCGTCAGGCTGTGCGCCGCCATCGTGATGTTCTGTTTCGGCAGATGGGACGGAGGATTGTATTCCAGGCTTTTGCGGATTTCATCCTCCAGCGCGCCCAGCACCGAATCGAGCAACTCCGCCGTCACCACCTTGATTTCGGACGAATGGATGAGTTTTTCGTCGAAATATCCGGGAAACAACAGCCGCAACAAATCCTGCGTGATGGCGGCGATGGCGCGTTTGGACGGCAGGTTTTTGCCGTCCAGATGGTTGATGCCGCCGACGCGCGCATACGACGCGACAAGCTCATTCGTGAGTTTGGTGACCGTTTCCACGAAGGCGAATTTACCACGAAGGCACGGAGGCAGAAAGTTAATAATCGGCAGCCGGGGCAACGAACGGCCCACGATTTAAAATCCGAAACTCGAAAACCGAATTCCGAAAGAAGCCCGAATCTCGAAAACCGAAACTGATGACCAACCGCCGGGTTGACCGTTTCGAACTTCGGCCTTCGGATTTCTTTCGGAATTGGTTCACCCGCCTCAATCCGCCTTGCCGAAAATGTTTCCAACCAATATTGGCTTTCTGGGCGCTGCGAGCATGAACGGCGGCAGGTGGCGGCCATTATCAATGTAGAAAGGAAGGGTCTGCCAATACCAAAGCCCACCATCGGCGGCCAGCGCCATGACTCCGCCTTGATAGTTTTTAACGGTGACCCAGTCGGAATGATTGCCCAAACGTTTCCACGACAGTTTGTTTGGCTGAGATTCTGCATCCCACTTCCAGAGCGAGCCGTCGGTTTTAACCGCCAGTAATGTATTCCACCTGCCGGCCACGGCTTTCCAATCCGTTTCGCTGCCAACTTGAACAGGCCTTCCATAGGATGGCAGATCATTCGTCCACGACAAAATGTCGCGAGTCCACATGGTTCCATTCGTGCGAATATCGATTCGAATGGAATGCCCATAGGTATAATAACCGGTATCAAAATTCTGCCATTTGGTTTGTTTGGAATCGGCATCCCCAGGAGCCGGCTCAACCCAAACGCCGGGTTTGATTTCGTGACTGTCGGTTCGATTGTTTGGAGTTCCCCAAAGCAGCCGCCATACGCGTCCGTCATTCTGCTTCAGGCAAGGAATTCCGTAGCCGGCGAAAAACATTCCCGCCCAATTTGATTCCGTTCCCAAGCGGTATGGCTGAAAAACGTGAAGTCCCGGCCATTTGTCCCACCAATCATTTTGCCAGTAGTTAACATCGTCAAGGCGATTGGTTCCCCATCGCCACAATGTGCCGTCCTGCTTCAACAACAATGGAAAAGCTCCAAGCCCGAGAACCCCTCGCCAGTTGGTCTCATTGCCGAACCGGGTCATCTCGATCGGCTTTTGATTTTGGACCAGCGGTTGGTTCCATGTCAAAATGATGGGACCTCTCTCGGTTTCGGCCAACCACAAACTCCCATCTGATTGGATGCCGACGATTGTCTGGTAACTCGTGGCCACGTCCACCCAATTCGAGCTGCCGACAAAATGTTTTCCATCCAAACCGACGGGTTTATCCCAGTTGCCTCTGTGTTCCGATCTGTAAATCACGCTGCTCAACCAGAGCCTTCCGTCGGGGAATAAAATCGTCAGCGCAAGACGGTTGTTAATCTGGATAATTGGAGATTGTGAGACTGACAAACACGCCGCGCCGTGTGCCGGTTCGAGCGGCGTCAGCAACTCCCACACGCGTTGGTAAATCGCGGTGGTGAGCGTGGCGGAAAACACCACCGCCGCCGTCAGGCCGAGAACGTTCCGCCGCCAGAGGTGACGATTTTCATGCAGACTTTTGAAGTTTCGATAGGCGAGCCAGACAAATGTCGCCAGCAGCGCCGGGATGGCAATGTAATCTACCAGCAAGCCCTGCCACAACACGACTCTAAAAACCACCGTTGGATGCACCACGGCGACAATATTGGCAGCCGTCATGATGATGCCAAACCCAACCGCCGTGGCGATGGCGGCGGCCAACGCGTGTAAAATGTTCCGCGTCAGCGTCGAGGCAAAAAAAGCCAGCACCGGCAGGGCGACAAAGGCCAGTAAGATTCCCACGCCCGACTGACTAAACGATTCATTGGAAACAAAGAAAAGGTTTTTCACTCCCATCACCATTCCAATGGTTTCTGCCAGGCCAAACAGTGCGAGGCTTAACAATCCGCCAAAAAGCAGCGTGAAGAAAAATTTGATGGCAAATTGGACGCGACTGGAAACCGGCAGGCACAACTGGCTTTCCATCGTCCCGAACTTGCGTTCCTCCGCCACGCTGGCGCAGCCAATGAGCAATGGCACCATCAGCCACAACACTCCGATGAACCCCAAATTTTCATCCAGGTTCTTCCAAAAATAATCCTGCGGGTTCTGGTGGGCGTGCCGGAATGCCACAACGCCAAAATGCAACAGGAATAATCCGCCCATGCCGATGAACGTGACGCGGTGAAGCTGGAATTCCTTTTTCAGCAGCGCGAAAATCGGTTTTTGGTTCCGGGTTGAAACCGCATTTTCCGAACGCGCCGCGAAAAAATTCCAGTCGGGCAGTGATATGACTCCACCCGTCCATGCCACGTCCTGCGCCCGCAGGAAAAGCCGGCGCGCGAACCATAATCCGGTCAGGCTGTAAATCAGCAGCCCCGCGATCACCACCGGTTCGCAGGCGGCGGGGTGATTTTCCGGCCACAGGCCCGTGATGAGCATCACGATGACGCCGGGCGTCAGCAGCGTGAGCCAGAATGCCGCCGCCATTTGCCGGAGCAACAGCACCGTCCACAACGCGCCGGAATAAATCACCAGCAGAAACATCCAGGTGCCGAGAAATATATCCCAAAAATCTCCCAAGCCTTTCGGATGTTTGAACACCTCAAAGCGCAAATACAGAATGGCGCACCATAAAAAACCGCCCATGAACAGAGCCGCCGCGAGCAGCAACGTCTTCGTCCGCCAAATCCGGTGGCGCGACACCGGTTGCGCAAGCAGCATGGAAAAGGTTCCCGAACTGATTTCCGCGCCGAAAGAACTCAGTGCCATGAACACCGCGATCGCCGAACAAGAGAAGAACGAAACGACAGAAACAAACGCGTTGAGTCCACGCTGGTCCTCTGTCAAAAAACAGTTTGAAAACGTCAGCGCAACGCCGATCAAAAAGGCTGGCAGCAGCAGGCGGATTTCTTTTTTGACGAGCGCGTTCATGGGTTGGCTCTTTTCAAAATGCCCGACGCCACGAAAATTTCCTCCAGTGACAGCGATTCGCAGCGCAAATCCTCCGGCTGATGCGCCCGGAGTTTTTCCAGCAGTTGTTCACTGTTGCCGTCGGCCAGGATTTCCAGTTCACGGCCGGTCTGGCGCACATTCAACGCGCCGGGCAAATCGAGTTTGACGGGCGGTTGCGGGAAGCGGGCGCGGATTTTCCGGAAACGGTCCCGCGCAGCGTCGGCTTCCATCGTCAGCAGTTCGCGGCCCTGCTCGATGATGGTGAATTCGTCAATCAAGCCCTCGAATTCGGAAATCAGATGCGTGGAGACGAAAACGGTCCGGCTTCCCGGATCGCCGGATTGGTAGGCGCCGATGACGGTCTCGATAAATTCGCGCCGCACGATGGGATCCAACCCGGACGTTGGCTCGTCCAGCACGAGCAGTTCCGGTTCCGGACAAATCGCGCCAATCAACGCGAGCTGTGTCTTCTGGCCTCTCGAGAGATTGCTGGCCTTCTGGTTCGGGTCGAGTTGAAAGCGATTCAGCAGGTCGTTTTCGATGTTGCGGTTCCAATGTTGGCGGAACGAGGCGAGATATTCCAGCGTGTCACACACGGTCATCCAGGGATAAAACGCGACCAGGTCCGGCACATAGGCAAGGCGCGATTTCACGGCGACTTCGTTGCGCTGCGGATCCAATCCGAACACCCGCACTGCGCCGGAATTGGGCCGGAGCAGATTTAACAGGCATTTGATGGTGGTGGTCTTGCCCGCGCCGTTGCGGCCGAAAAAGCCGTAACAGCGTCCGGCGTGGACGGTCAGGCTCAGGCCGTTGACGGCGTCCAGCTTGCCGTAACGACGGGTCAGGTTTTTTATTTCGATGACGGGAGTGTTCGTTTCCATGATATCGCCTTTCCGTTAATCGTTTGCCTTCGCGCCGGATTTGCGCTCGAAGTAATCCAGCCGCTCCTTGACCAGGGCCAGGAACTTTTCGCGGTCCACCTGCAGGTGATGCGCCATGACCACGGCCTCGTCAATTTCCGCCGCCAGCAGTTTCTGGCGGACTTGTTTGTTGAACGGAGAATCGCTTTTCTTCAGGAAGCAGCCCTTGCCGGGGACGGTTTCAATGACGCCCTGGCTTTCCAATTCCGCGTAGGCCTTGGCGATGGTGTTGCGGTTGACGCGCAGTTCCTCGGCCAGCGGGCGGATGGACGGGAGCGGTTCGCCGGAACGCAACGCGCCCGAAGCCGCCGCGTAGCGGATCTGGTCCACCAGTTGCAGGTAAACCGGCTTGCCGGACTTGAAATCAACCTGAAAAATCATGGCCGTCTTTTACTGTCATAGAACAGTATGACAGTTGGGCCGGCTTGTCAACATGTTTTTAACCTCCGCGTTCGCTAACGTTTTCTCCCGCAGCTGCCGGTGGGGGCAACGCGATTCGCAAATCCGAAACTGCGAAAGCCGAATTCCGAAAGAGGTCCGAAATCCGAAACCCGAAAGCGGATGACCAATCGTCAGTCTGATCATTGCGAACTTCGGCCTTCGGATTTCTTTCGGATTTCGGAATTCGGTTTTCGGGATTCAGCCTGAGTGCCCGAACTATTTTGGTTGCTCAAACCAGCGCCAAGACCGCCTCCACGACGCGCTCGATGCTCATGCCGTTCAGGCAGCGGAAATCAATCGGACATTCGCGCAGAAAACAGGGCGAACATGGCGCGTCGGATTTGAGCAGCCGGTGCCGCGCGTCGCCCGGCAAACCCGGCCCGGTCAATTCCGGCGACGTGCTGCCGAACGGGACGACGACCGGCGTGCCCAGTGCTGCGGCCACGTGCATCGGGCCGGAGTCGTTGGTGAGCAGCACACGGCAAATTTTTAGCAACGCCATTAGTTCGCGGAGGGAGGTTTTTCCGGCCAGGTTCAAAATGGCGGATGGCGGACTGGGGATGACGGATTCGATCCGGTTCGCAATGGCCGCATCGGTTTCGCCGCCGAAAACCAGCCAGGTGCAGTTGGTTGGCTGTTGAATTTCGCTGGCGGCGGAGATGAATTTTTCCACCGGCCAGCGTTTGGCCGGGCCGTATTCCGCACCGGGGTTCAAGCCGAAGAGCGGCCGCTTAATTTCATCCAGGCCGAATTTTTTCTTCACCGCTTCAATTTCGTCGGGGGTCACAACCAACTGCGGCGGCATCGGTTCCGGGTTGGCGCCCAGCACAGCAACGAGATGCAAATACTCGTGAATCTGATGAACGCTTGAAGGTAGCGCAGGCGTCCCGCCTGCAAATTTGTTTTCGGATGCAGGCGAGACGCCTGCGCTACGGTTATTGGCGGCGATCAGCCTTTTGATTTCGCCAACGGAACGTTTCTGCATTTTTACGGCATCCGGTCGCGGTGTCACCCGCGTGGTCAAAAACCAGTTGCGCCACGGGCGTGCGTAGCCGATGCGTTGGGGAATCCCCGAAAGCCAGACTTCGAGCGCGGAGCGGGGTGAGTTTGGCAGCACGAGTGCGAGATCAAAATTCCCGGCGCGCAATTTTTTGCCGATCGAAAATACATTTTCGTCCGGTGCAAATGAAATCGTTTCGCTGATTGCCGGATGATTTGTCCACAAATCACCAAGCTTTTCCGGTGTAAGCAAGGCAATATGCGCGTCGGGAAATTTTTCGCGCAATCGCATCAGCGCGGGCGTGGTCATGACTGCATCACCCAGCCAGTTCGTCCCGCGAACCAGAATCCGCGGAGCAGGTGGCAGTTGGCAGATGGCGGTTGGGGAACTCATCCGACGGGGTCGGCGTTTTCGACTTTGGACTCCGGACTTTGGACTTTGGACGCACCCGCCTTCCAGCGGCGGTGGACCCAGAACCAGTTGGCCGGGTCGCGGCGGACGGCGGCTTCAAAGGCGCGATTGACGTCGCCCATGATTTCCCCGGATGGACGGGGACGGTTGTTTTCGTGCGTGGGAATTTTTTCGCCGAGTTCGATCCGCCATTTCGCCGGGGCGACGCGGTAGCAGAAGCCGGTGAAGAGTTCGCACTGATAACGCAAGGCCAACACGGCGGGCGCGAGCGTGGTGGAACAGTCGTGGCCAAGGAACGGTGCCCGGAGGCCGTTGGAGCTTTGGTCGGTGAGCAGGCCGAGAAGGATTCCCCCCCGGTTCATCGCGGCGCGGAGCAGCAGGCCGTCGGCGCGGCGCTCGAAGTAAAGGCAGCCGCTGCGCGTGCGCAAATCCTGCATGAGCCGGTTGAACGCAGGCTGCTTGAGTGCGCGGTAGGTCGTGGCGCTCTGGTAATCCGGCCGGACGTCCTGGATCCGCGCGTTAAGCTCGAAGTTGCCGAAGTGGCCGATGGCGACGACGGCGCTGCGCGGCGGTTCGTCGCCGGATTTTTGCGGCAGGCGGTCAATGCCGGCGAATTCGATGTGCGGCCGCAATTCCTCAAAACTCATCGCGGTGGTTTTGATGGCGCCGGCGTAATTTTCGCCAATGCGCCGGAAATTTTCCCGGGCGAGGGCGCGGATTTCCTCCGGCGATTTTTCCTGACCGAAGCACAGGGCCAGATTTTTCAACGCCACGCGCCGGTGCCGCACGTCGAGCCAGAAGGCCAGCCCGCCGCCTGCGCGACCGAGGCGCGCGACGAGGGTGAGCGGCAGCGCTTGAATCAACGCAACGAGCGCGCGGGCGGGCCAGTAAATCAGCGTGTCCATTTTCAACGAAAGCAGATTTTGCGGACGCAGTCCTGAAAGTCATTGGCGCCGCTGACGATTTGGATTTCAACGCGCATGAAATAAATCGGCAGGTCACGCCGGTCAATTTTGGGAAAACGCACGGCGTCCTTTTGGGTGGTGATGATGGTGGTGGCCTGGCGTTTTTTGGCGCGGTTGATGACGTTGAGAATTTCCTGCTGGGTGAAGCGGTGATGATCGGCAAAGCGTTTGGAATAAACCAGTTCCGCGCCGAGTTTTACGAGGCTTTGCTCGAAACTTTCCGGTTGCGCGATGCCACTAAGCGACGCGACTTTGTGCCCTTGCAGCAAATCCAATTTACGCCGCTGGCCGGTGAACACATCTTCGAGGAAAAGCGGATGATGCACACATTCGATGATGGCGGCGGCGGAATTGAATCCGGCAATGCGCCGGCGGAGTTCGGCGGTCTGGCCGTCGCTTTTGGTGATGAAAATCGTCTGGGCCCGCGCGAGGTGCGACGGCGGCTCGCGCAAGGTGCCGCGCGGGAGCAAATGTTCGTTGCCGAACGGCTGCTGGCGGTCAACCAGCACCACATCGTGCCGGCGCCCGCGCAAATCCCAATACTGAAAACCGTCGTCGAGCAACAGCGTGTCGCAGCCAAATTTTTCTATCGCATAACGTCCGCTCTTCACACGGTTCTTGTCCACGAGCACGACGACGTCCCGGAGATTGGACGCCAGCATGTAAGGTTCGTCACCGGCCATTTCCGAATCGAGCAACAGCGATTTGCCGTCGGACACGACGCGCGGCG
>Ga0116134_1001092_pt1 | contig 13821 bp, 11 predicted proteins | sample June2015DPH_19_5_FD_89737 | JGI IMG/M metagenome (GOLD analysis project Ga0116134, IMG submission 89737) | Peatland microbial communities from SPRUCE experiment site at the Marcell Experimental Forest, Minnesota, USA - June2015DPH_19_40 | ecosystem: Environmental > Terrestrial > Soil > Wetlands...
CGAACTGTTTTTTCTGCGCGTAAAGTTCCGCGAGCTGGCGCACCAGCTTGAGATTATTCGGCTCGGTCTGCAGCCGCGCCTCGTATTCGCCGATGAGCCGTTCGGCCACATCTTCAGTCTTCACGACGCGCTTTTCCTGTTCCAGCGAAACGGCCTGCTGCTTGTCTTTCAAAATGTCGCGGTAGGAACCCTGGCCGCTTTCGAGCGCGGCGTAGCCACCCTGGTCCAGCGTCTTGCGCGCGGACAAATCTTTGAGCGCCTGATTCAACTCGCCGTCGTTGGGCGTCTCGCGCAAAAGGTCCATCAGGATTTGTTCCCCGCGATTGTGTTCTCCCTCGCTGACGTCACCCGCCTCCGCGAGCGCGCGGGCAAATGCAATCGCCAAATCCCTGTCCTTCGGCGAATTATTCGACAGCGTTTCATAGGACAAAACCGCTGTGTGCGGCAATTCCAATGTGTTCGCCGCTTCCACGATGATTCGGTGCGCGGCGGAGCTGTTCGGGTCGCCGTTCAAAATCTGCTCGGCGATGGCCATGGCCTCGGCGGGATTTTTGCTCAATGCCATTTTGGCCTTGGCGACCTGAGGCGAGGAGCCCGCGCCACTCCACATTTTCTTGAAGAATCCGCCGCGGCCGCCGCATTTTTGGAATTGCGCCGCGCGCAGCGCCTTGCGGCATTCAAAAACCCCCGGCTCTTTTTCCAGCACCTGGTTGAACAGCGTGATGGCGTAATCCAGGTTTTCCCGTTGCACGGCTTCATTGGCCTTGGTGAACAGCATTCGCACCTCGCGCGAAACTTCGTTGATACTTTTTTCCGCCATTTTATTTGATTGGTTGAATCAATGATTTGCACCTGCGGACAAAAAATCAACCGCATTGTGCCTTGTGCCGGAGCGCGTGATCCACAAGCACCAGCGCGGTCATCGCTTCCACCATCGGCACCGCGCGAGGCAACACGCACGGGTCATGGCGGCCGCGGCCTTTCAGGGTTGTGTTGTGAAATTGCACATCCACCGTGTCCTGCTCGTGCATGACGGTGGCCACGGGTTTGAACGCGACGCGAAAGAAAATCGTCTGCCCGTTGGAAATGCCGCCCTGAATTCCACCGGAAAAATTCGTCGTCGTAAAAACCTTTCCGTGCTTCGCGCGGAACGGATCATTGTGCTCGCGTCCGGTGAGCGTGATGCCACTGAAACCGGAGCCGATTTCAAATGCCTTCGACGCCGGCAGGCTCAACATCGCTTTTGCCAGATCCGCTTCGAGTTTGTCGAACACCGGTTCGCCCCAGCCGGCGGGAACGCCGCGCGCAATGCCGGCGATGATGCCGCCGACGGTGTCGCCCGCGCGCCGCATTTTTTCGATGAGCCGGATCATTTTTTCCGCCGCCGTCTGGTCGGGACAACGGACGATGTTCGACTCGACGTCCTTGAATCTGACCTTGTCCGGGTTCACGTCCGCGACGATTCGCTGGACTTGTTTGACGTAGGCCAGAGTTTCAACGCCGAACCGTTCGCGCAAAATTTTCCTGGCAATGGCGCCGGCGGCGACGCGGCCAACCGTTTCGCGCGCGCTGGCGCGGCCGCCGCCCTGCCAGTTGCGAATGCCGTATTTGGCAAAATAAGTGAAATCCGCGTGCGACGGGCGGAACTTCGTCTTCATTTCGGCATAGGCTTCGGGGCGGGCGTCCTCGTTTTTGACCCACAGACAAATCGGCGTGCCAAGCGTTTTGCCGCCAAACGTGCCGGAAAGAATTTGCACCGTGTCGGATTCCTGACGCGGCGAAACAATTTTGGATTGTCCGGGCCGGCGCCGGTCCAAATCGGGCTGGATGTCCGCCTCGGTCAGCTTGAGGCGCGGCGGGCAGCCGTCCACAACCACACCCACGCCGCCGCCGTGGGATTCGCCCCACGTCGTGATGCGGAACAGTTGCCCGAAAGTACTGGCCATGCCGGAATTGTGCTAAAAAAACGCGTCATGGTCAATGCAGCTCGCGTAGCCGCGCCTGTGAAAGCGCGGTGAGGTGAGTGACAGGCCGGAAAGTCCGCATTTTGACAAACGCGGCTGCAACATTTTCCAAACTTGAAACTTGAAACTTGAAACCTGACACTCCATCGCATGAACCGCATCGTGGAACGTTTTGTGCGCCTGAAGCGCGAAGGCAAAAAGGGCTTCATTGTCTATATCGGCGCGGGCGACCCGGATTTGGAGGCCACGCGCCGGCTCGCGCTCGCGTTTGACCAGGCGGGCGTGGACGTGCTGGAGCTGGGCGTGCCGTTCAGCGATCCGCTCGCCGACGGTCTGGTGAATCAACTCGCCGCGCAGCGCGGTTTGGAATCCGGCGCCACACCGCCGAAGGTTTTAAAGACCGTGGCGGCGATCCGGCGCGATTCGCAAATCCCGATTGTCCTCTACATTTACTTCAACCTCATTCACCGCGCCGGTATGAAGCAATTCATCAAAGACGCGGCGAAGGGGGGCGTGGACGGCATGCTGGTGCTGGATTTGCCGCCGGAGGAATCGGACAATTACGAATCGCTGATGCGCCAGGCCGGTTTGTGCCACATTTATCTCGTTGCGCCTTCGACGCCGGAAGACAGGATTGAGTTTATCGTGAAACGCGGCACCGGGTTTATTTATTACATCTCGCGCGAAGGCGTTACCGGGATGCGGGCGCAGGTTGCGACGAATCTTGCGCAACAAGTCGGTAAAATCCGCGCGCACACATCATTGCCGGTGGCCGTCGGCTTTGGTGTCTCGAATCCCGAGCAGGCGAAACTCGTCGCGTCGGCGTCAGACGCCGTTGTCGTGGGCAGCGCGGTGGTGAATCAAATTGCCGAGCACGGCCGATCGCCGGAACTGGTGGAACGCGTGGGCGGATTTGTGAAGTCGCTGGCCTCGGCGGTGAAGGCTTTATGAATCAAAAGGGGAATTTGACCGCTTCAATTATTATTGGGTGCCGCCGGCGGGTTTTGCCCAGGCGTGGCTTGTGGATTCTGGCCGGAAGCGTCCGTCTGGTTGACTTTGCGCCTGCCGGTGGGCCTCCATCCCGGCTCGCAGTTTGGCTGCTTGCTCCAGGGTTGTCGGCGTGATCTCCATGCTGGGCAGTGAAAGAAAATTGCCGACCTCCAGACAGGCAATCTTGTCTTCAATGTTCTCCACGCTGCCGGCGGCGGCTTTCAAGGCGGCAATGGCATTGGTGCTGCCGAACTGCTTGGTGGCTTCAATCGCGGCCTCACGGATCTCCTTTTCCGGGCTGGTCAGGTCGGCCACAATGTGGTTCAGGGATTCGGCGTCGTCATTCATGGACCAATCCTGCAGGCGGTCAATCTCGGCCGAGCGTTCTTCTGCCGAAAGCACCACATTGGTGATGGCTGGCACCGTGGCGGGCGTGGGTGTGCACAGCATTCGCCGCAAGATTCAAGGGCCGCTGGAGGGAGCAGTTGGCGCGATTTCCGGGCCAGGAGGTGGAACGAACGGCGCTCCGACCGGGCATGGGCCATCTACCGCCCATTAAGTCCCACGTCCATGCCGAGATATCTGTTGAGCAGGGTCAGGAGATGGTCAACCGAATTGAGCGGGCCGGAACTCACGGCGTCACCCATGATTATTTGAGGCAGTGCTGAACTCTCAACGGCCAGCGAGCTGGCACGGTGAAGCTGGCAATCGGTCAGGATTTGTTGCTGTATCCACGGATCCGCGAGGGCGGATTCCAGCTTGTCCGCGCCGACCAGTTGCGCTGCATATTCCCGGGCTTGTTTCAACGGGGGTGGTTCCACGGAAGCAAACATCCAGTCATCAAACTGGCGCTGGGCTTCGGGTTTGGCCCGCCAGACCGCCAAATCCAGGCGCGCATATTCGCAGGAGTTCGAACTGGCGTGGGACCGTATTCGCGGGACGAACGGATTGCACTGGGGGGATAACGACACGGGCAAACAAACGACCCCCAGTTGGTTGGAGAACTGCTGGCACGCCTGCACGAGAAGGGGATGCACGGCGCGGCAATGCGAGCAGGTGTAGTCGAAGAGGAAAACGATGATATGCGGGGAATCCGGCGAACCGATCATGGGCACGTCGTCGAACTTGATCACAAACTGGTTGCTGTAGAGCAACAGAGTCCGGGGCGCAATCAACCGGGCATTGGGAGATACCGGCTGGTCCGTGGACGGGCCGCCAGGCGCTTTCGGGGTTGAATGGTTCGTGCTGGCAGACGAAGGCGAGGCGGCCGTTTTTGTGGCCCGGGCGCCCGCCACGGGCAGGACCTTGACCACGTTACGTTGCTTTTGGAAGAGCATTTGCCCGCCGGCCAGCACCGCGACACCGGCCAACCCGATCAGGACGAGAGAAAAAACCGCCTGGCGCGGAACGCCCCGTTTGCCTGACCCGGTGGTCCACATCGGCGTGTCCGGGTCGGCGGCCAGGGGAGTGTTTTTCAAGCAAAGCAGCGCCGCGGCAAAACCACAGGCATGGGCCGTCATGCAGAACTTGCAGAACGCCTTGATGACGAAAACCTGCAAACCGACAAACCACAGGGCGGCGCCGGCCACGATGACCGAAAGGATGATGATGGCCGCCCACGATCCGCGCTGATCGTCTGGCGAAGGGCGTTTCTGCAGGAGAATCGTCACTCCCAGCAACGCCAGATATACCAGCACGGCCGGCACGCTGACGGGCAGGTCGAGCCAGTAAGCCCACCGGCTCTGCAGCACCTTGTTGCAACCGGACTCGGGACCGCAGCCGGCCGCAGGCCCGTTATGGATTGCCAGCCAAGCCAGATAACCGGCCCCAAGAATCGCCACCGCCAGCAACGCCCGTGTCCACAGGAGCCACGCGGATGTTGATGGGATCGCTGATTGTGAGGAATTATCGTTTTCCATCGAGCATCTCTTTCAAAATGTAGGAGACGACGTGAGGAGTCTCCAATTTTTAATTTGAGCCTCGTTACCTCGGCTCCCGCCGGATTTTAAAGCAATCCATCTCAACAGATTGTCATTCTTGCCGTTTCACTTGCGGTTGCAGCAAGCTGCCTGCTCCTGCTGCCGGTTCTGCTTGCGCCGCCGACCGGTCACCGGGACAGGCTTGCCGGCGCATCCGGTAAAACTGTTTGCTGGCCATTACTTCCCAACCTGCCAATTTTCCTGATTTATGCTGGAAGTTCGGATGCCAATTCACCTGTCCGGCCTGGTCGGCCTGGGCCTTGTGTTCGTTATGTCAGGGTTATTCGCGTAATCAGCAGGCGGCACATCGGGCGTGACATTGGGAAGCTTGAGATAGTCAATCGTGTCCAGCACGGCCACTTTCCCGCGCGGATCTTTAATGAGATCCGCCGCCTGTTGCAGCCCAGGCACCGCATTCGTGTCATTCAACTGTCTCAGCGCGTCCAAGGCGGCCCCGCGCACTTCCGCTTCCGGATTCGCCACTTTGTCAAGCAGGGCTGAAATGATCATCGGATTGTTCGAGCCATCGGCATCGCCCTGGAGTTCCCGGATTTGATCCAACTCATTCTCGACCACGGCGGCACGCATCTGCTCCGAGCTGGCCGCCGTGTTGCTGGAGTCGGGGTTGACTTGCACGACCTGATTGTTGGTGGCGGCGGACTGCGAATCCACGTTTGCTTGCGTGGCGGTCGTCTGCCCGCCGGCGTTGCCGGAATGTCCCGCCATCACTCCCTTCAATACCACCATGATTGCCACCAACCCAAAGCCGACAGCCAAAATCAGAATTACCACTTTTGGTCGCATAATTTTATCGAGCTTTTACTCTCTAAAAAAGGCGCAACCCAAAGCGTACCTTCTGGTAGCGGCTTTGGGTTGCGCTATGATATTTCAGCCGTATTCCTTTAATCAAAGGCTAATAATTAATTACAGTACGGTTTTAGCGATGACCAGATGAACAGGTCATCCATATTGTGATAAGTGAGCGCGGCATCCGGGTTCAATGGGCTTTCGCCGTCATAATAGCCGTCGCCCTTAGCATCACGATTACCGGGGCCATACCAGGATGTATAATTGGGAGGATCATTATAATCACTGTCCCACCACGGCGTGTCGTCACAGCAGCCGATGTCTTTCACAATCTTTTCCGTAAAGGTGGCGGAACCGGTCAAAAGCTCGCAGGTCAAGGCAATAAAACCATAACCGTTGGCCGAGTAGCTGGCCGTGCCCACAAAGTCCGGAGTCGAATCCCCCGTGTTCACAAAGCGGAGACACCAAGTGTAAGTGAGGATGCCATTCAAGGTAAAACGCATCTCATAGGGACTGGGTTTTCCAAGCCCCGACCGAATCGGATCCGAATAACCAAGAAGATCAGGATCAAGCCCATCAGCAGGACCAGCAAACGGCGTCAAGCCCTCGTAGCCGGTGAAAAACCAGTTAGCGTAACCACACCCCCAATCAAGCGGTTCAGGATTCAAATAATGATTATTCACGGTGTTATCAAAACTCAACGTCAGGTAATATCTGTCCACGCCGCAGCCGCTCAAATTTTCCGGGGAACTGCAGCACGGAGGCCCGGGTTGTGTTCCCGGCTTGAACGTGAACGTTGTGTCGCTGATGAAGCTGTTCAGGTAGTAGCAATCATAGCACTCCTGAACCGTGAGAGTGAAGAAGAACGTAACATTCTCACATAACGGGTTATTCACTGTTACAACATCTCCATAATGGGTATTGCCCGGATCTTTCACAAAAATCTGACCCCAAGGTTCCATATGTCCCGGCGGGTAGTCGCCAACAAAATCATCGCCTGGGTTGGGAACAAGGACAGAATTTACATCGTACTCCGGAACCGGCAGGAAATTCCGCCCCGTTGCGAGCTGGATGTAGCTATCGCCTTCATAGGAAATACTGGTTGAATCATACTCTTCATAATAATAAAAATCTCCATCGAGGTAGTAGCTGTCCCAGTAGCTGCTCCAGGAGTGCTCCGCATAGGCATATGTGGTCGATGCGAGATACTCATCTATGTTGAAGAAGCCAGACAACTCTCCCTGCACCAGCATTAGCGTGGCTTTGGAACTGTAATAGTTCGGAGTCCCATGCAGAACGATTGCGATGGCCCGCATAATGTCCACCTGCGTCAGCTTGGTGGTCGCAGTCTTATAGTGGGTTGGGAAACTGCTCCAATTACCCACGTTTGGTCCGGTAGTGGTGCTCACGCTTGATTGTCCCTGTGCTGTCAGGGCAAACGTGATCGTGTCTTGCTTGGTATTCTGCGCGAACGCTTGCGTTCCCACGCACGCTCCCAAAACGAGCGCTGTAATCAGTTTTTTTCTCATTTTCATATTTTCGTTTTTGTTGTTTAGTTGTGTGTTTTTCATCCTACATGCGCCCTGATTGGGTGCCCAATTTGTTCCACTTTTACACAGGCATAAAGCGGGCGTCAACTGTTTTTCTTAATTATTTTTGTTCTCAGTTTTATCATGTTCCATCCTCTGCGCACCCTCTTGGGTGCCTCATTCGAGAGAATTTTTACATGGGACCAAGCAGGCGTCAACCACTTTTATCACTTTTTTTAACAATTTTTTAGGGGGGGTGTTTTGCCTGCAAGCAACTTTTTACCAATGATTTATAACGCGCTAAACAGACTGCAGGCAGTCACAAGCAGCCACGAATGCGCGAAAATGTGAATAAAGTGTGAACAAAAATGGATTGCGACGGGCGTTGTGCGCCTGGTTGCCCAAACCGAACGGCGCGCGGCGCGTCCCGCCCGCAGCAGTCCAGGACGCTGCGCGCGACCCGATGATTCCTGAAATACGCGAAGCGTCTTGGAGTGCGCCCCCGACACATCGGGAGCGCTTTGCCAGAAGACGAAATGTCCGCGAGATTTCCGCATGAACTTTTGTGCGCCAATGACAATATGAACTGCTCTAACAGGCCAGGCCATTATCAGGAGTTTTTCGGGCCTGCGAAGGTGCTGTGGCCAGGATGGCCGCGTTCCGGGATTTCGGCAAAGCACCCTCAAGAGGCACCCGCGGGAAATCGTTTCACGGCCAGCCAGCAGCGATTGAGATCCGGAGAAACTTTGAATCACCCGAATCCTTGGCGACCCGATTTCAGATTCCTCGACAGTTTTAGTGAATGACAGGGTGTGAAATAGGACTCATCGGGTATGACCATGAAATCAGAGATGACACCCGCCCTCACCACGGCCCTCTCCCCCGGGGAGAGGGTGAGCATTATCACGGTGCTGGAAACTTCTTGATCTCCATTGCCATCACCGATTCGGTGTCGTTTACAAATCAGACACACGACAACCCGGTATATCACACTGCTCAAAACGCGGCGAATGATTCTCCCTCTCCTTGGGGGGCCGGGGTGAGGGCGAGCGTGAATCTAATTCCACTGAAAACGTCGAGGAACCCGGTTTCAGGACGCACTGGGGGAGACGGTTTGGTGTTGCCTGAAGAGCGCGGAGTTTACTCCGCTTCAACGTTCCAACTCCTGAGTTTTGGCGAAGCATCCCGACCTCGTTGACGGGATCGGGCTGAAGCGGCGTGAACACCGCGCGCCGTTCGCCAAGCCGTCTCCATGCAGCAGGACCGGCGTCGCGCCAGTCTCTAAAATCCAGGAAGCCTCGGTTTCAGAAACACCGGTCGCTGCCATGACCCATCACCAATTGGTGGGCAAAATTCGTGAAGATGGAGACAGGCGGGACGCCTGTCCTGCGTACCTGACCGCACGCGCGGCACAGCCTTTGACTGCATGGATACGGCTAAGGATTCGGGTTAATCAAGGCGTTGGAGGAAGTTGACACCCCCTCCAAGGGGGCATTTGTCTTGATCGGCCCTTGATCGCCTTTTTTTTCTTCCGCGTTCTTGCGTTTCTCCATCGTGCGGATGAGCGATTGGACATTGTTTTTTTCCATCGGACTTTGGGCTGAAGCAAGGGCCTGCGTGGCCCGGGCCAGACCTTCGTCCTGCTTGCCGGACTCGAAAAGCATAATCGCACGAGTGATCATGACATGCGTCGAATTCGTTGAAGCCAGTTTCTCGGCCTGATCCAGGGCCTCGCCAGCCAGGACAAAATCGCGCTTCGCAAGCCGGGGAACCGTGGCGATTTGGAACGCCAGATCGCACAACAGTGTCACATCGTTGGTCCGGGCCGCCAGCAGCACCCGGCCGGCCAGCTGGGTACGGGGATCACCCCGGCGCGCCGAATTCAGATACTGGTCCATCTGGTGCCAGGCGAGATCCATTTTTTTTGCCCGCTCCACGTCGTACCGGCCCGCGATGATTTGATCCAGGACCTTGTCCATCCCGTGCTGAGGATGGCCGTGCCAAAGCAGGTTGCCATTCGTGCCCACCACAAACGCATACGGAATTCCCCGCTGCCCTGCGGGCTTCATATAACTCACCGCGGTTTGCCGCCGGTCATCTGCGGCGATCGCATAGTCAATTTTTGTTCCGTTTTGCTGGACAAACTCCGTGATTTTTTCCGCCGGTTCATCGCTAATGCCCACCACCACCACGCCATTGGTTTTGAATCGCTCCTGGATGTCATTAAGGTTTGTGATGGCGTCGAGGCTGGCCAGATTTGAAGTGTTCCAAATATCCACCACGTAAATGTTCGTGCCCGGCTTGATTTCCACCGGCTGGCCCTTGATCCATTCTTTCACCACCAGGGGCGGGGCGGGTTCGCCGATCAGGCCGCCCCAGCCGATATTGGGCGCGAGGCCGGCCATCAGAACCACGATTGGGAATGCATATTTAAACATCATATTCATATCGAATGAGTTTATTCACGACAGGCGCCTCGCGCAAGTTCCAAAATTTTGCCCGCCAAAACAGGCAACTGATACCAATTCCCAGAGACAATCGGTGCAATGGGTAGGGCGGCGCTGCCTTGTCGCGCTGAAGTGAAACGTAAGCGGATGCGCCGCCGGGGATGATGGCCGCGCGGCAGCGCGGCCCTACCGTCTGGAATAGGTGCCGATTATTATCGGAAAATGGTATGATAGTGTGCGGATGGGAAGGTGAAGCGTGGCGGGAACTCGGAGGGGTGAAGCCCCCCCCCGGGCAAAGACTTTTAAACCTGAACTCCGAAGTTGCCGGCAGTGACGGAGCGGACGAGGCCATGCCGTAGTGCGCCCGTCCCCGGGCGCAGCAACCGGCTTCTTTCAAGCCACGGAACATTTCCCAACCGCTCTCCCCTGCCACCTTGCTGCGGCCGGGACGGCCGCACTCCGCCAACGCAGAAATTCAATTTCGCAGTTCGGGTTAAGATTAACGGATGGCTGATAGCAACAATGGGAGGCTGGCGCGAACAAGGCGGTTCAGGGCTTGCCCTCCGCAGCTTTGTTCTGGTTGGTTTTTGCCGCCGCCAAACGTGCTTCCATGGCGCGGACGCAGGTTTGGGCTTCGTTCTTTGCCTCCTGGCTCTGGGCGGACGCCAGGGCCTGTCTGGCCCGGGCCAGGCCCTCTTCTTCCCTGCCGGTCTGGAAAAGCAAAATGGCGCGATCCACGGCGATGTCCGTGGTGTTCGTCGGCGCCAGTTGCTCTGCCCGATCAAGCGCCGCGCTGGCCAGCGCGACATCGCGCTTCACAATGAACGGGGCGGTGGCGATTTGGTACGCCAGATCACACAACCCCGGCGCATCGTTCGTCCGGATGGCCAGCAGCATCCGGCCCACCACTGCGCTATTCGTATCATCCTGGCGCGCCAAAACCAGATACTTCTCCATCTGTTCCGCGGCGATGACGCTTTTTTGCGTCTGGTCGAAGTTATACCGGCCTGACATGATTTCAGCCACCACCTCGTCCATCCCGCGCAGAGGATGGCCGTACCAGAGCACATTGCCGTCCTTGCCCACGACATACGCCCGGGGAAGCATCATCTGTTTGAAGGCCTGCTTGTAGTTGACCGTGGTTCTGCGCGCGTCGTCATCGGCGGCGACGGCGAATTCGATTTGCGCCCCTTTGAGCTGGACGAACGGCTTAATCTGTTCAGCCGGCTCGTCGCTGATGGCCACGGCGACCAATCCTTTGTCCCGATATTTTTTCTGAAGATTGCTCAGGTTGGTAATGCCGAAATCATTGACCCGGCTGAGGGTGCAGAACACCAGGACGTAAACATTGGTACCGGCCTTGATTTGCACCGGATTGCCCTTGATCCATTCCTTGACCGTCAGGTGCGGGGCGGGGTCGCCGAGATTGTCGGCAAAGCTGGAAACGGGGGCAAGACAGGCCATAAGGGCCACGAGCAGGATTGTGTGCTTATTCATCATTGTCAGCGAGTTTTTTTCAGAACCGGATGTTAAGCAAGTCTAAAATCAGTTGGACTTTCCCCGGGGGTGCATCTATACACCCGCACCGAACGGGAATAACTCCCTCTCCCCGTTCAAACGGGGAGAGGGCTGGGGCGAGGGGTTCGTGCTTGTAAACATTGGCCTCCTCACCCCGGCCTTCTCCTCCTTGAGTGAGGAGAGGGAGAAAAAATGGTGCGTGTGTCAAGTTGCGCTCTTTCCCCGGTTTTTACCCGAAGCCGAAAACACGTTGTCGGTTTGGGGTTGCGAGGACGGGAGTCCGGCGGCACAAAGGACACCAGCCGCCCAATCTTGGGAGCAACACCACTGCCGCCGTCAACGTCGGATTCGACTGCATGCTGAAGTTCAGGGTTGGGCTTGTAAAGGGGTTGGTTCTGAATGGCGCTTAGGCGTCGCGCGCGCGGAATTTCTCGACTTGCTGTTGCGGCACAACGTCACGCCATTCCAATATACCCCCGAAGAACTGGCTGAAGAATTGAAAGGTGTCTGAATCCGGGTCATCAACGCTTCACCGGTCATCTTGCTCGCCAAAGCGGGATTGATGGAGCGTGTTTCCTCGCTGGCTGAAACCTTCGCCGTTCCTGAACCGGTGACGGATGAAATTTTCAGCGTTCGGGGCGAGGATGCGGCGGCGCGCTGGCTGAAAGAAAATGGAAAACCATTCATTTGACCGGCGGTTGCGGAATTGACTGGATTGTCCGGCTCGGAAATTGCGACCCGGTGAACGCCCGGCCATTTCATGGGCGGCAGCGCATCGCGGTTTCATTGCCGTGCTGGACGACCACGAAGCGCGGGTCATTGCCCAACGCCTTGGCGTAAAAAAGGATTGGGCGCACGATGGACATTCGGTTACGTTTCATTTTAGCCGTCAGAATTACAGGGATAATTTTGTCCACGAGGCTCAAACGATTTTCCGGGAGAATCTTTGGGGTGTAGACAGGCAATCCAACAATGACCCGGCCCGGCCTGCGGAACAGGTGTGCTAAGTATATAATTGCCAATAGATTAACCCTTGTAGATTTATGAAAAAACATGTTGACTATCAAGGCGCTTTTGTATAATATTCTCTATCGAATCAGATTAACCTTAATAAAAATTATGAAAAAAATTCTATTCTTGTCAGTCGGAATTGCCGCATTTTTAGTGCAAAGTGCTTCAGCCCAATACAACGAATCATGGGAAAACACCGTTGACGGGTGGGGGACCATTGGCGGAAATATGGTCATCAATGGATTTAGCACTACGTTGGGTGTGACCGAGGGAAGTTACAGTTTGGTTTTAGGTGACAACGCGGCATCTATAGCTTCGTCATCCGGTCCAAATTATGCCGGTCAAATAGGCTCGACGGCAAGCACGGCGCTTACTCTTGATCTCGCAAACGCCGCTTCAGTTACACTGGACGTTTACGTTCCTCCTGGCGACTTCGGCTATTATCTGCAGTGGGATCTCGCCCTCAACCAAAATGGCGGTCTGGGTTACCAGTCCGTGGACGGTTATTCATATAGCCAAACTGCTAATATCGGAGGAGAAAAGGTGTTAACATGGACAATTCCATCTGCAATGCAAGCTATATTGGCTGCCAACCCGACTCTTCCCACATCATTGAACTTTCAAATTGGAGGTGGTTTCACTAGTGGGAGCGATGCCGTTTATCTGGATGATCTTACGATTACAGAAGCTCCAGTTCCAGAACCTTCAACGCTTGCTTTGGCCGGTTTGGGTATGGCCGGATTGATGGCAATTCGCCGGCGAAAAGCATAAGCAGGTTATTTTTCTTTCAAACCGATCCGGTGAAAGCCGCGGTCGGTTTTTTATTTCTGTTCTGGAATTGAAAACAGATTTTGCATTTATCATTTTGTCCGTGTTGAATTGGCGAAATGAAAGCGCCAACTGACATCAAAGACCGGTTCGTCATCATCCTGGCCGGGGGACGCGGCGAGCGGTTCTGGCCGGTGAGCCGCGAGAAAATGCCCAAGCAACTGCTGACGCTGCTCGGTAAAAAGTCTTTCTTGCAGGAAACCGTTGACCGCGTGCTGCCGCTCGTGCCGGCGAAAAACATTTTTGTCATCACCAACGAGGCGCAATTGCCAGAAGTCCGCAAACAGCTCCCGAAAATCCCCAAACAAAATCTGATTGCGGAGCCGGTGGGCCGCGACACGTGCGCCGCCGTCACGCTCGGCGCGGCGCTCGTGGGCGCGCGTTCGACCACCGGGGTCATGGCCGTATTGCCCGCCGACCACGTGATTCCCGACGGGAAAAAGTTCCAGCAGGTTTTAAGCGACGCATTCGATTTGGCCGGTCGTGGTCAGGCCATCGTTACTATTGGCATCAAGCCGGCCGACCCGGCGACGGGTTACGGCTACATTCACGTCGGCCCGGAATTGCCGCCGGCGCAAGGCGCGAAAAAGACCAAAACCACCTTTTACCGGGCGGAACGGTTTGTCGAGAAGCCGCATTTTGATCGCGCGCTCGAATACGTCAACAGCGGCCAATATCGCTGGAACGCCGGCATGTTCGTGTGGTCGTTCGTGACCATCACGGAAGGCTTGCAGAAGCATCAGCCGGA